>Ga0209153_1000027_pt1 | contig 75370 bp, 71 predicted proteins | sample GraSoiAngelo_120_FD_185877 | JGI IMG/M metagenome (GOLD analysis project Ga0209153, IMG submission 185877) | Grasslands soil microbial communities from the Angelo Coastal Reserve, California, USA - 14_0919_09_20cm (SPAdes) (version 2) | ecosystem: Environmental > Terrestrial > Soil > Grasslands ... | reverse complement strand
CTCAGGCAAGTTACCAAACAGGGGAAGCGCGTGCCTCTAGCCTGCGCCCCTTCCAACGCAGGCGGCGGTCGTTGCTCGGATGAGAAACGGTTGTTGACCCGTTTGTTGAAAATTAATTCCTATCAGGAATGCGCGACATGCTACACGAGCAAAGCGGATTTGGCAAGCCGCACGATAGTAGGCAGTAGGCGGTAGGCAGTTAAGACAAAACAGAGCGAAAGATTGAAGGCAGTAAGCCGCCGGTTTGAAATGCACTCGAACCCGTGAGTGTTAATCCAACCGGCGCTTGACTGCCTACCGCCTACTGCCATCTACTTTTTCAGTCCGCTTTCTTGCGAATGAACGCGGGCACGTCCAGATCGTCGCTGCGCACTTGCCCGGCCGCCGTACGATTGGGCAACTCTTCTGTGCCGCGCTGTGGCGTGTAGCGCGGCGGGGTGGCTGGCAACGTCTCTGCGCCGGCTGAGACGCCGACGGTAACCGCCTCGCGGTCGAAGCCGGTGGCGATGACCGTGATCTTCATCTCATCTTGCATCGCTTCATCAATCACCGCGCCGAAGATGATGTTGGCATCTTCGTCCGCGGCCTCGCGGATGATCGAAGCGGCTTCGTTGACCTCGTAGAGTTTCAGATCAGTGCCGCCCGTGATGTTAATCAGCACGCCCTTCGCGCCCTGTATGCTGGCCTCTTCCAAGAGCGGCGAGGAGATAGCTTGCTGCGTCGCGTTGATCGCGCGGTTCTCTCCGCTCGCGCGCCCCGCGCCCATCAATGCCATGCCCATGCCCTCCATGATCGCCCGCACGTCAGCGAAATCCAAGTTAATGAGACCCGGCACGGTGATCAGATCGCTGATGCCCTGCACCGCTTGGCGGAGCACGTCGTCCGCCAACTTGAACGCATCCGTCAGCGAGACGGTGCGATCTACCGTGTGCAGCAAACGCTCGTTCGGGATCGTGATGACCGTGTCCACGCACTCGCGTAACTCACGCAAGCCCTGCTCGGCTTGCTGCATCCTGCGCCGCCCCTCGAAATGAAACGGCTTGGTGACGACCGCAACGGTGAGCGCGCTCAACTCGGTCGCTAAGGAAGCGATGATCGGCGCTGCGCCCGTGCCCGTGCCACCGCCCAAGCCCGTCGTGACGAAGACCATGTCCGCGCCTTCAAGTGCCTCGATGATCTTCTCCGTATCTTCGAGCGCGGCATTGCGGCCGACTTCAGGGTTCGCGCCCGCGCCCAAGCCTTTGGTCAGCTTGCCGCCGAGTTGAATTTTGATCGGCGCACGCGAACGCTTCAACGCCTGCAAGTCCGTGTTGGCGACGAGGAACTCGATCCCGTCTATGCCGGCCTCGATCATGCGGTTGACGGCGTTGCTGCCACCGCCACCGATGCCGATCACCTTGATGCGCGCGCCGGTGATCGGCGGGTCGTCATCAATGAACATGTTTATGCCGTTGCCCGGCGGACGGCCGTCAGGTGTCATCATCATCTTTCCTCTCTCGACTTCCATCGTCTTCGCGCCCGTGAAGCGCCTATGCGGTTATTTTGGGCTGTGCGCGCCGGGGACACCCATATCTTGCGGACTATATCCTGTGCCGGCTGGCGCCGCAGCATACAACATCTTGTCAGAAAATACTACTGAAACGATCACGAAATTTGGAGACGAACGCGCCTAAAGCGCCGCTCCCGTCTCGTTTGCCCGCCGCGCGCCGCGCTTCCACTGTTTGCGCGCGCATGGCGACGAGCGCGAGGCCCGCCGCGGCAGTCCACGAAGGGCTTTGAATGTCCTCGATGAGACCGCCAAAACGATCTCTCTCTGGGTAGCCGACGCGCACCGGCGCATCGAAGACTTGCTCCGCGACTTCGCAGAGGCCGCTCAGAAGTGCACCGCCGCCCGCGAGCACGATGCCACTCGACAGTTGTCGCTCCCAGCCCGACTCGCGTATCTCGTCGGCGACGTGCATCAACACCTCTTCGGCGCGCGGCTGAAGGATGTCGCACAAGATTTGCCGCGACAACAGACGCGGCCCGCGCCCGCCGACCGAAGGCACTTCGACCTGTTCGCCGCGCTCCATCTCGCTCAAAGATGCGCTCGACGCATAACCAAACGAGCGTTTGATCTTTTCGGCTTCGGGGATCGGCGTGCGTAAGCCGAACGCTATATCGTTCGTAAAATGTGCGCCGCCCAAGGCGAACATGGCCGTGTGCTGCACCGCGCCGCGTTGATAGATCACAAGGCCGGTCGTCTCCGCGCCGATGTCCACGAGGGCCGAGCCGAACTCTTTGTCTTCATCGGTCAGAGAAGCTTCGGCGGCGGCGAGTTGTTCAAGCACCATGTCGGAAACGATGAGACCAGCGCGATTCACCGCATTGATCGCGTTCTGCCGCGCGGTCACGGGGCTAGTGACGATGTGGACTTTGACGGCGAGCCGCGCGCCGATCATGCCGACCGGATCGTTGATGCCGTCTTGATCGTCAACGATGAACTCTTGCGGCAGCCGATCCACGATCTCGCGCCCGGCGGGCAGTTGAATCGCGCAGGCGGAATCAATCGCGCGGCGCACGTCGTCGTTCGTGATCTCGCGGTCACGCCCTGAGACGGCGACAATGGCTTGCCCGTTGAAGCCCATGATGTGCGAGCCGGCGAGATTGATCGTGACCTCTTCGGCGGGGAGGCCCGACATGCGCTCGGCCGCTTCGACGGCGTGGCGGATCGCATCAACGGCCGCATCGGGGTTGACGATGACGCCTTTGCGCAGGCCGCGCGCCTCCGCCTCGCCGATGCCGACGATGTCGAGCGCGCCGCCATCACCCTGCTCGCCGATGATGCACGTGACACGGCTCGTCCCGATGCTCAGGCCCGTCGTGTACGCCTCGCGTTTCGCCATGCGCTTCATCTCCTAGTTTGGCCGTTGTCCATCGTTGTCAGTTGTTCTTTGTTTCGTTGGCCGTCGGCGGTTGCGCGCGCAGGAAACCGATGACGGCGCGTTTGCCCTGCGTCATGTCTATGTAACTGACGAGTGCAGCGCGCGGCGTCTGGCGCTGCTCGTCGAGCGCTTGCAAAGCTTGGCGCAGCCGCTTCGTCAGATCGTCACGGCCTAACCGCACTTCGACCTGCGAGTCTGCGCCCGCGAGTTGCGCGCGCACGTCGTGCAGATCGTCCAAGTTCACTTCGCTGACGCGCTCGGCGAGTCCGGCCGTCGTCCACTCGTTCTGCAACGCAAGCAACTTGGCCACGCGCTGCTGATTGTCTGCGCGCGCCTGCGGCGTCTCCGCTTCATCCCAACCGCGCAGGAAGAATGCGGGCATCTGATCGGTCGGTGCGACCGAGCCGACAATCACGCCGTCGTCGTCAACCCACATCAGCCGCCCGTTTGAGGCGCGCACAACCGCGCGCGGCACGCGCTCGTTGATCCGCACGCGCAAGCCCGAGGGCAACACGCGCGCAACTGTCGCCGAACGCACCCAAGGCTGCCGCTCAAGCTCCGCGCGGATCGCTTCAAGGTTTGCGCGCCATACGCCGCCGGGGCCGGCGGCGTGGCGCACGATCTTTTCGATCTGATCCGTTGACGCGCGCGCCGCGCCGCTTACGTCAACCGTGCGCAGAGTGAAGAAAGCGGATGCGGCCGCCGTGCGATAGAGATGAAACGCGAGCAGACCAGCGCAGACGGCGAGCAGCAACTTACCGAGCGCAGGCATCCACACGAGTGTCTTGCGCCAAGCCGAACTACGCGCGGTCGCACGCGGCGCAGCGCCACGACGCGCGACCGGCTTCTGCGCGACGCCGCCCGTGCGCCCGCGACTCTGCGGCGCGCGCTTCCCGCTACGTGGGGTGATGACCTGCTCCCTCAACATCTCGTCTCTTCCTGCACGTCCTTAGATTCGTTGTGTTGCTCGTTCTCAGTTTCAGTGCGCGCCGACTGCGTTTCGCTCTGCCCATCGGTCGTCGCTGCTTGCTCGTTGCTGCGCCAGATTTCTACTTCGTACTCAAGCTCGACGCCGCGCTCGCGGCGGATGCGTTCGCGTATCTCTTCGGCGAGCGCGAGCGCATCGGCGGCGCGCGCGTCTTCGCCTTCGGTCACGATGAAGTTGGCATGGACGGGCGAGACCGTCGCGCCGCCGCGCTGCTGGCCCTTCATGCCGAGTTCGTCAATCAGCTTGCCGGTCGAGAGACTTGTGCCCGGCGGATTCTTGAAGAAGCAACCGGCGCTGCGTGCGCCGTGTGGCTGCGAGTCCATGCGCTTGCGTTTGACCTCAGCCATGCGCGTGATAATGTGCGCCGGCTCATCTGGGCGCAGGTGCAGCGTCGCGCCCAACAACAACTCGCCCTCTTGAAATGATGTATGCCGGTAGTCCCATTTCACTTCGCTGCCCGGCACGTCAACAACCTTGCCGCCACGCGCCACCCGTACAGTCTCGACCACCGTACCGATCTCATGCCCATAAGCGCCCGCGTTCATCCACAGCGCGCCGCCGACCGTGCCCGGTATGCCGCCTAAGCCCTCGATGCCCGCGAGACCGCGCCGCGCTGCTTCAATGCAGAGGCGCGGCAGCGAATAGCCCGCGCTCACCGTCACGCGCTCGCCCTCAAAGCGCATCACGCCTTTGACCTCGCGCATCGAGACGACAACGTAATGATGCTCCGCATCATCAGCCAGCACGTTGCTGCCCGCGCCGAGTACGCGCCAAGGTATTTGCGCGCGCTCAAGTTCGGCGACGACCGCCGCCGCCTCTTCTTCCGTCGCAGGCGACAGCACCCAATCAATCGCGCCGCCCACTTTCAAACTCGTCAACTCCGCAAAGCGTCGGCCGCGCTCGGCGCGCACACCCAGACGCGCCACGATCTCTTCAATCGCCGCATCGCGTGTTTGTAGCTCGATCATGCTTTGCGTTTCAGTTGTCATTTGCCGTTCTTCTTCAATAGCTCAAGCAACTGTTCGCCCGCTTGATAGACGTTGCCCGCGCCGAGCGTGACGACCATATCGCCGGGACGCGCTTCGCTGACGAGTGCTTTGACGGCCGTCTCAAGGCTGCCGACGTAGGCGGCGTTCTTGTGGCCGTAGCTTCTGATCGCCTCGGTCAACGTCTCGGCCGTGATGCCCGGAATCGGGTCTTCGCTCGCCGCATAGATGTCCGTCAAGAGCAGCACGTCCGCGTTATTGAACGCGCGCGCAAACTCGTCCAACTGATCGCGCGTGCGCGTGTAACGATGCGGCTGGAACAGGACGACCATGCGCCGGCCCTTTGAGCCGACCTTCGCCGCCGCGAGGGTCGCGCGCACTTCCGTCGGATGATGCCCGTAGTCGTCAATGATCAGCACGCCGGCCGCCTCGCCCTTGAATTGAAAGCGCCGATTGACGCCCGTATAACTCGCCAGCGCCTGCGCGATCACGTCGAACGGCACGCCCAACTCGAAGCCGATGGCGACCGCCGCGAGCGCGTTGTAGATGTTGTGCAGGCCCGGGCGATTCAACTCCACATCGCCGGCGACTTCATGCCCTTGCCAGACCGTGAAGGTCGAACCGAACGGGCGGTCGAAGCGAATCGCGTGCGCCGAGATGTCGGCTTGCGCGCTCAAGCCGTAAGTTATGCGCCGACGTTTGACGCGCGGGATGACCGCTTGCACGTGCGGATCGTCGAGGCACAGCACGGCCGCGCCGTAGAACGGCACTTTGTTGACGAAGCTGACAAAGCAATCGCGCATGTCGTCCATGTCCGAGTAGTAATCCATGTGCTCGCGATCAATGTTGGTGACGACGGCAAAGGTCGGCGTCAACATCAAAAAGGATCGGTCGCTCTCGTCTGCTTCAACCACCATCAGATCGCTCTTGCCCAAACGCGCGTTCGAGCCGAACGCGCCGACCACGCCGCCGACCACAACCGTCGGATCAAGGCCCGCGCCGCCGAGCACTGTGCCGATCATCGAAGTCGTCGTCGTCTTGCCATGTGAACCTGCGACTGCGACCGTGTCCTGCTTCAGACGCATCAACTCCGCCAACATCTCCGCACGCGGGATCACAGGGATCGAACGCTCGCGCGCCGCCAACACTTCCGGGTTGTCATCGCGCACGGCTGTGGAGCGAACCACCACCTGCGCGTCGCCCACGTGCTCTGCCCTGTGCCCTTCAAAGATCGTCGTGCCCAACTGTTCCAACCTGTCCGTCACCGATGAGCGTTTCAAATCCGACCCCGACACGCGAAAGCCCAAGTTGCACAAGACCTCTGCGATCCCAGACATGCCGATGCCGCCGATGCCGACCAGATGGACGTGGCGTATGCGGTGAAACATAACAACAGAGGTCAGAGATCAGAGGTTAGAGATCAGAAAAAGCTTCGAGTGTCGAGTTCAGTCTTGATTTCATGTTCACTGACCTCTGATCTCTGACCTCTGACCACTGCTGCTCAGCCTTTCTATCAAATCCACCGTCACGGCGGCTGCGTCGCGGCGGGCGAAATGGCGCACGGCTTGTTGCATCGCGTTGAGCCGTTCAGGTTCATTGACGAGCGCGTTGATCTCTTGCGCGAGTCGTGCGCCGGTCAAGTCCGTCTGCAAGATCATGCGGGCTGCGCCGGCTTGTTGGAGCACTTCGGCGTTGCGTTGCTGCTCAAGTTGACCGGGCAACGGGATCATGATCGCGGCGCGACCGGCAGCGGCCAGTTCTGCGCTCGTCGTCGCGCCCGCGCGCGCGATGATCAGATCAGCGTTGGCGAAAGCGGTCACCATATCGTCAATGTACTCGCGCACGTCCGCGCGCTCAATCCAACCCGCTTGCTCGTAGGCTGCACGCACGCGCGCGAAATCGAGCCGGCCCGTTTGATGCGTGATGCCGAGCACCGAGCGGTGCGCATTAAGCTCTGTGAGCGCGGCGATCATCGCTTCGTTGATCGCGCGCGCACCTTGCGAGCCGCCAAACAGGAGCAGAGAAAAGCGCGCCGGGTCGCGCTTCCTAGCTGGAATGTCAAAGAACTCGCGGCGGACGGGATTGCCCGTGACCACACCCTTCTTGCCGAAATAAGGCAGCGTCGCTTCAAACGAAGCGGCGGCTGCGTCAACAAATCGAATTAACCGCCGGTTGGTAAAACCCGGCACGGCGTTCGATTCCATAATCAACGTCGGCACGCGACCGAGCGCGGCCGTGAGCAGCACAGGCCCCGACACGTAACCGCCCGCGCCGACGACCACATCGGGATGGAACTCGCGTATGAGCCGCCGCGCTGCGAGAAAACTTTTCGGCAGCACTACAAGGCCGCGCATGCGTTCGCGCCAACCCATGTTCACGAGACCCGCGCTTTCAATGAGCGATAACTCGTAACCTGCTTGCGGCACGAGTCGCGTCTCAAGCCCGCGTGCTGTGCCGACGAAGCGCACAACCGATGCGACGTCGCGGCGCATGATCTCGTTCGCCACCGCGATGGCCGGGTAGATGTGCCCGCCCGTGCCGCCCGCTGCAAAGAGCGCACGCATTGTCAATTCAACCGCGTCCCTCCGGTTGCCACTCCTGCACAACGGGCGCGCGCCTTCGTGCGTTAGCGATAACCGACGCGTCGCTCGCGTAGCGCAGCATCGTCAGATCGTTGAGCGCAGTGCCCTGCTGCGAGATGTTCAAGAGCACGCCGACCGCGAAGAGCATGAACACTGTGGACGTGCCGCCGTAGGAGACGAACGGCAGCGGGATGCCCTTCGTCGGCACGAGCGACAACACCACGCTCATATTAAAGAGCGCCTGCGCGACGATGCCGGTCACGATGCCGAGTGCGAGCAACATGCCGAAGCGATCAGGCGCGCGTCTGGCTGCACGCACGCCGCGCCACAGAAAGAAACCAAACGCGCCGAGTAGTAGCAACGTGCCGACCAATCCTAGTTCTTCGCCCACCACCGCGAAGATGAAATCCGAATGCGCGAACGGCAGAAAGAAAAGTTTCTGTTTGCCTTGCGCAAAACCCAGACCATGCACGCCGCCCGATCCGACCGCCATCAGAGACTGCACCACTTGAAAGCCCGCGCCTTGCGCGTCCGCCCAAGGATCGAGGAACGCCATGAAGCGCTTCACGCGCCAAGGGAACAGCAAGATCATGCCCGCCACGCCGACGAGCGCAGGCGCAAGCATCAAGCCCAGATGTTGCAGCCGCGCGCCCGCCGCAAAGAGCAGCGTCAACCCGACGACGCCAAGCATCATCGCCGTGCCGAGATCAGGTTCGCCCGCGACGAGCACGACGAGCAGTCCTGTCACCGCGACACACGGCGCAAACGTCCGCCAGAAAAGTTGCTCTTCGCCCGCGCGCCGTTCGAGCAGACGCGCAAGAAAGATCGCCAGCGTCAACTTCGCCAATTCCGACGGCTGAAAGGAGAGCGATTGCCCGAACCTGATCCAACGATGCGCACCGTTAATCTTGCCGAACCCGAACACAGCCACAAGCAACAGCACAGTCAACGCGAGCAGGCCGTAAGCCAACCAGCCGCGGCGCAGCAAGCTGTAATCCAAACGCATGCCGACGAACATCGCGCCGAAACCGATGAGCGTCCACAAGCCTTGCCGGATGACGTAGTGATACTGCGTGCCGTTCTGCTGCAACGCGATGGGCGCACTTGCGCTATAGACCATCACGACGCCAAAGAGCGCGAGGCCAACGGTCGTCGCAAACAACCACTCGTCCGCTTGTAGTTTCCTTGCCATAGCGAAAACCGTTCAAAGTTTAAGGTTCAAGGTTCAAAGTTATGCTGAACTTGAAACCTGCAACTTTGAACTTGCAACTTCTTTAACCGCTTCCTTGAATACCCACCCGCGCTGCTCGAAGTTGTCGAACATGTCGAAGCTCGCGCACGCGGGCGCGAGCAGCACTACGTCGCCGGCTTGCGCGAGCGCCGTCGCGCGCTGCACGGCATCTTGCATACTTACGGCGCGTGTTGCTGGGGCATAAGCTTGCAACTCCTGCTCGATCCGATCCGCGTCCTCGCCGATGAGGACGAGCGCGCGCACGTGCCGCTCGACGAGCGGCGCAAGCGGCGCATAAGGCGCGTTCTTACCGCGCCCGCCGAGAATCAAGACGACTTGGCCCGCCGCGTCGGCGAACGCTTCGAGCGCCTTGACGGTCGCATCCACGTTCGTCGCCTTCGAGTCGTTGTAAAACTCGACGCCGTTAATTTCCGCGACACGTTCAAGCCTGTGCTCGACTGGCTCAAAATTCTTAATCGTCTCGCGCATCGAATCGGGCGCCGCGCCGCAGGCAAGACCGGCCGCCAATGCCGCCATCACGTTCTGCACGTTATGCAGCCCGCGCAACTGCATCTCGTCGCGGCGCGCGAGCACGCGCTCGCCGTCGCGTGTGCGCGAAACGATCTCTTGCCCGTTGCGCAAGAAGAGACCTTCTTCAAGTTCGCGCGCCGTGCTGAACAGTACGACATGCGCGCTCAGGCCCGACGCCCATGATGAGACGATCTCGTCGTCGGCGTTTAGGATCGCAACATCCTCCGCCGTCTGATTGCGGAAGATGCGATGCTTGGCGGCGGCGTAGTCCATCAAATGCTCGTAGCGATCCATGTGGTCGGGCATCAGGTTCAAGACGATGGCGACGGTCGGATGAAACGTGTCAATCGTCTCAAGCTGATAGCTTGAGACTTCGACGACCGTCCAGCCGTCTGCACGCGAAGTTTCAACCAACGAGATGAGCGGCGTGCCGATGTTGCCGCCGACTTGTACAGGCAAATCTGCGCCCTTGAGCAATTCACCGATCAAGGCGGTCGTCGTCGTCTTCCCGTTCGTGCCGGTGATGGCGACGATGCGCCCGCGCAAGAAGCGCGCGGCCAATTCAATCTCGCCGATCACCTCCGCGCCCGCGCGCTCCATGTAGCGCGCCGGAATTGATTTGGTCGGCACGCCCGGACTCAACACGACCAACTCGATCTGATCCATCAACCACATCGGCAACTCGCCCGCGACGAGGCCCACGCCGGACTCTTTCAATGCCCGCGCTTCGTCCGTCCATTCCTCAAGCGGCTTGCGATCATTCAAGGCCACCACTGCGCCGCGCGCCGCGAGAAAACGCGCCGCCGCCACGCCGCTCCGCGCCGCGCCAATGACCAGAACTTTTTTGCCGCTCAGTTCCATCGAAACTTCATTAACGCAGCTTCAACGTTGATAGACTCAACAGCGCAAACAGGATCGCAAGGATCAAAAAGCGAAAGACAACTTTAGATTCTTTCCAGCCTTGCATCTCGAAGTGATGATGCAGGGGCGTCATCTTAAAGAGCCTGCGCCCTGTGCCCGTGTGCCGCTTCGTCAGTTTGAAGAAAGAGACTTGCAGCATCACAGAGATCGCTTCCATGACGAACACACCGCCGACGAAGACGAGGATCAACTCCTGCTTGGTCAAGATGCCAATCGTGCCGAACGCCCCGCCGATAGCGAGGCTACCCACGTCGCCCATAAAGACATCGGCGGGCGGCGCGTTGTACCACAAGAAGCCTAAACTCGCGCCGACCATCGCGCCGCAGAAGACCGTCAACTCGCCCACGTCCTTCTGAAAGGTCAAGAGCAGCAGCCGCGCCCAACGCTCGTCGCCGCTCACATATGTAAACGCCGTCAGCGCCACCATCGCGACGAATGTGACGCTGATCGCCAGCCCGTCTAAACCATCCGTCAGGTTCACCGCGTTCGATGAACCGATGAGTACGATCAGGATGAACGGCAGATAGAGCCAAGGGCCGATGTATGTGACGCCGCTCGTTGCCGTCAACTTGAAGAACGGAATACTCAAGTTCCAAGAGTAGTCCGTAAAAAAATAGAGCGTCGCCCAGATGCCGAGCGCGATCAGAAACTGCGCGAGCAGTTTCTGTTTGCCCGTCAGCCCCAAGCTCTGCCGCTTGGTCACCTTCGCGTAGTCGTCCAAGAATCCGATCAAGGCGAAGAGCGTCGTCGCCCCCATCGTGATCCAGACGTAGATGCTCGACAGCTTGGCCCAGAGCAAAGTCGAGATGAGCACCGAGCCGATGATGAGCACGCCGCCCATCGTCGGCGTGCCGCGCTTGGCCATGTGCGCTTGCGGCCCTTCTTCGCGTATCTGTTGGCCGACGTTCAACTCACGCAATGCGCGAATCACGCGCCCGCCGAAGATGAGCGAGATCAAAAGCGCCGTGATCGTCGCGTAAGCGGTGCGAAACGTGACGTACTGAAAAACGTTGAGCGCCTTGAAAAAAACGGACTCCGGTTGCTGCCCCGACAGCCGTTTGAAGAGCCACTCATAAAAGATGTAGTAGATCATGCTGATCTCAAACGTCTTTTACACAACGTACTGACTGTGGCAACTCACGTCGTCGGCTCGTCCTCACCCACAGTCGGGAAACGCTCACGCAGAGCTGTCACGATCTTATCCGTCCGCACGCTGCGCGATCCCTTAACCAAGACGAGATCGCCCGCGCGCACTTCATCAAGGAGCGCCGCAGCCGCTTCTTCAGTCGTCGCAAAGAACCGCGTCGCCGCCGCGCTCATGCCGGCGTCGCGTGCGCCCTCGATCAACTCACTCGCCAATCCGCGCACGCCCCACAGCAAGTCAACGTCAAGGCTCGCGATCTCGCGGCCCGCCGCGCGATGAAGCGCCGCGCCGTCCGCGCCCAACTCAAGCATCTCGCCTGCGACGACGATGGCGCGGCGGCCGCGTTCGTCTGCACTTGCGGCGCGCCCTTCGGCGAGCGCACGCGCCATGCTTAGCAGCGACGCCGGATTCGAGTTGTACGAATCGTCAATCACGCTGAACTCCTGCGCGAAGTCAATCACCTCGCCGCGCATCTCCGTCGGTCTCGCCGTAGCGAGCGCGGCGGCGATCACTTCGGGCATGATGCCGAAGCACGTGGCGACCGAGGAGGCCGCAAGCGCGTTCGACAAGTTATGCCGACCGGGCAAAGACAACTCTGCAATCGCTTCGCCGAGCGGCGTGCACAAGCGAAAGCGCGTGAGACCGAAACGCGCGCGTTCGATATCGGCAGCCATTACGTCCGCCTGATTTTCAATGCCGAACGTGACGGTGCGCCCCGTGTGTTTCGCGCGCATCGCGGCGACGCGTTCGTCGTCCGCGTTCAAGACGGCGATGCCGCCCGGCTTCAAGTTTTCAATGAGCTGTGCCTTGCCTGCGGCGATCTGCTCGATTGAATCGAAGAACTCCAGATGCGCGGGCGCGACGAGCAACTCGACGCCGATGTCGGGCGGCGCAACCTCTGTGAGCTTGGCGATCTCGCCGAACATTGATTGCCCGTATTCAAGCACGGCCGCGTCGAAGTCCGTCGCTTCCGCGCCCGCCGAAACCATTTGCAGGATCGAGAGCGGCAGCCCCAACTCGTTGTTGAAGTTCTTCTGCGTCTTCGACACGCGCCGGCCTGCGCTCTTGAGCACGTGCGCCGTCAAATCCTTCGCCGTCGTCTTGCCCGCGCTCCCTGTGATGCCGACGACTTGTCCGTCCCAATGCTCAAGCACACCGTGCGCGACCGCTTGCAGCGCGTCAATCACATCATCAACGAGCAGCAGTCGATCACTTAAAGCCTGCAACTCTTCATCGCCTGCGCCACGTGCGCGCAAGACGACCGCGCCGGCCGCGCCGCGTGCGAACGCTTGCGCCAGATAACGATGCGCGTCGTCGAACTGCGTGGCGGTGAAGTAGTGCCGCCTGTAGTCTTCGGGCGCGAGCGCGAAGAACAGTTCGCCGGGCGCGACCGTGCGCGTGTCTATCGAAAAGCCGGTCAACTCTTTGTCAAAGAACTCGGCTGTCGCAGTTGTGTCTGCGCGCATCAACCGCGCTGCCGTGCTGATCTTCACGCTGCTTTTGTCAGCCTCCGCGCGAAAGTTTTCCGAACCCTTGCGCCCACTTGTTCAACGGCGCATGCGCCGTCGCTGGCTCGCGCGCCGTCGCATAGGCGCGTCTGCCGTCTCCTCGCTCGTCGGTTCGTCGTTCGCCGCTGACGCTTGCGTGTGCGCTTCGCGCTCCGACGGTCTCTGTCCTGTTCGTGACCGGCGCAGGCGTTCGCGGCAATCTGCGATCCGGCGACGTAGTTCATATTGCGGATGACTTTGCGGGGGAAGAGTCATGTCTCACTCCATCAATGTCAGTTGTTTGCCCTCGTTCGTTTGACTGACCGCGTGCGACAACGAACAAACTTTTCGCGCAGCTCAATCGCTGCGACCGAAATCAATGCGTACAACCTGCCCCGATTCGATTCTCGCGCCCGGCTCAGGGCTTTGCTGCCACGCGCGCCCTTCGCCGCGCGCTTCCAACTCCAACCCCAACTGCGCGCACACACGCGCCGCATCGCGCACGCTCTGCCCGCGCAAGTCTGGCATCAACAGCGCACGCTCGCCCGCAGGCGCATAGACCACCTCGCGCACCTCGCCGCCGTTACGCTCGGCGACTTCAGGCAACAACGCTTGCTGCGCATCGTTCATCTGCGCTTGTTCAACTGCCCTTGCGTGTTGCAACTCCGGCGCGACCTCTGCGAGTTGTTCACGATGCGCCGGTTGTTGATCCGGTTCGGCGTCCGGCTCGACATTGAGATACGGCAGCACGTTCGTCGCGATCTGTTGAAACACAGGCGCGGCCACTTCGCCGCCATAGTACGCGCCGGCCGGCTCGTCAATCACCACCGCGATCACGACCGCAGGATTTTCGACCGGCGCGAAACCGACGAACGAAGCGACGAACTTCGTGTGCGAGTAGGTGTGCGTGCGCGGATCGATCTTCTGCGCCGTGCCCGTCTTGCCCGCAGTCGTGTAGCCATCCAATTGCGCGCGCTTCGCCGTGCCCTTCACGGTCACGCTCTCAAGCATCGGCTTGAGCTTCGCGGCCGTCTCCGCACTGATGACGCGATGTGCTTCGGGCTGCGCTTGTTCGACTGTTGTGCTATCAGCCTCGCGCACCTCTCTGATCAGATGCGGTTGCATGCGCACGCCGTCGTTCGCAATCGCGCCGAACGCGGCGGCCATCTGCACGGCCGTCACGCCGATCTCTTGCCCCATCGGGATCGAGCCGATTGAGGTCGGCTGCCAACGCTTCACGTCGCGCAGCAAGCCCTTCGTCTCGCCCGGCAACTCGACGCCGGTCTTCGCGCCGAAGCCGAAGCGGCGGATGTAGTCATATAAACGCGCGCTGCCGACACGTATGCCCAATTTGATCGCGGCCACGTTGCTCGACATAGCGAGCGCATCGGAGACTGTCAACGTGCCATGCGGGTGCGAGTCGTGCACGACGCGACCAAAGACTGTGATCGAACCCATCTGACAATCAATCAACTCTTCGGGGCGCGCGAGTTTCTCTTCAAGCGCGGCCGAGAAGGCCACGATCTTAAAAGTCGAACCCGGCTCATAGATATTTTCGAGCGCGGGGTTGCGCTTCACATCCTGTGCTGCATGTTCACTATCGCCTGCTTGCGCGCCGACTCTGCGCGCATCATTCGGATCGAACGTCGGCGCGTTGGCAAGCGCGAGAATCTCGCCCGTGTGTGGGTCGAGCACGATGGCCGTGGCCGATTTCGCGTGCGTCTGTTCCATCGCCGCGCCGAGCGCCTGCTCAGCCTGATACTGCACGTTCTGATCAATTGTCAGCACGATTGAGCGGCCCGCTTGCGCCGCTTGTTCGTGACTATCGTAAGCGCGCCGCAAGCCGTCGCCGTCGAGCCGCACTGCGCCGCCATCGCCTTTGAGCGCCGCATCGCGCATACGCTCAATGCCGGCCAAACCTGCATCATCCGTGCCGACGAAGCCGAGCACATGCGCCGCGAGCGAGCCGTTCGGGTAGTAACGCTTCGTCTCCTTCTGCGTATGCACGCCCGCGAGTTGCAACGCACGCACACGCTCTGCCTTGTCTGCGTCGAGTTGGCGCGCGAGCCATAGAAACTTGCGCTTCGCGTCTTGCGCCGAGCGCAAGCGAGCCTCTAGCTCCGGCGCTTTCAGATCGAGCACGAGCGCAAGCCGTGTCGCCGCATCGTGCACGTCGGTCAATTCAGACGGCACAACGAAGAATGAATCCACTTCGAGACTGCGCGCGAGTTCGCGCCCCGCGCGGTCGAGGATGAGACCGCGCGGGGCGGTCGTCTCAACCGTCTGCTGTTGTTGTCGCCGCGCACGCGCGCTGAGCACGTCGTACTGCCCGACTTGCAGACGGACGAGTTGTCCCCCGATGATCAGCATCCAGATGATGAGGACAGTGACGACGAGAGATGTGCGTGGCCGCGATGGGTCAGGATGGACTTTGAACTGCGCAGGGCGCTCAGGCATAGGCGAAAACCACTTGACTGCAAAATCGTGCGTGCACGCTAATCACTTCTGGTCGGGCGGCATACTCGTCATTGCGAACTTACAGGCGGCGTGCGCGTGTTGGGAGAGAATGTTTGCTGCAACGCGCATTATCCGTTTGACAACATGCGGCTCAACGGTTGAGCGCGCCAGCGACGGTCGCGCCCGCCAGCGCCGCAGCCGGTTGCGCTGCTCTTTCGGCTCCAGTGCGACGCGCGCCGCCTATCTGCGTTGCACGAGCCGACTGCATACCCAGTTGCCGTGCGGCGCGTTCGAGTGCAGCCGGCGCGGCGGCCTCATCCAACGCCAGTTGCAACTGCTGCTGCTCCGCAAGCAGACGCGCGTGTTCTTGGCGCAACGCCTCGTTCTTGTAACCGTACTGCACGGCCGAAAAATGCTGCCAGATGGCGACGACGAATCCGCCGGCCAGCAGCAACCCGCCGACCAGCAGTACAAGCTGACGACGGTCGGCGCGCTCGTCACGCTCGCGCGCCACGTTTGAGTTATTCTGTTGCTGCGGTAGTCTCCTCATCTTTCTATTTTGCTCATCAATCTTGTTCGTCCGGCCCGAGTTTTCGTGCGGCGCGCAGCTTGGCGCTACGTGCGCGCGGATTCTCCTCCGCCTCTTCGTCGGTCGGCGTGACGGGCCGGCGCGTCAGGATTTCGACCGCACGGCGCGCGCCGCAACTGCACGCAGGCGCGCGCACGTCGCACTCGCAATGGCCGCTCAGACGACGAAGCGTGCGCTTCGCGATCCGATCCTCCAACGAGTGGAAGCTGATTACGCAGAGCCGTCCTTGCGGTTGTAAAAGATCAACAGACGTTTCAATGAACTCGGCCAAGCCTTCGAGTTCACGGTTGACGGCGATGCGCAGAGCTTGGAACGTGCGCGTCGCCGGATGAATCCGATCCGTTCGTTTGCGCCCGACAGCGCGCGTGACGAGTTCCGCCAACTCGGCCGTCGTCTCGACGGGTCGCCCCGCTTCGCGCCGCTCGACGATCAAACGCGCGATGCGTCTTGATCGTCGCTCCTCGCCATATTCAAAGATGATGCGCGCGATCTCCGCTTCCGACAGACGCGCGAGCAACTGGGCGACAGTCTCCTCGTCGCTCTCGACGTTCATACGCATGTCGAGCGGCGCGTCATGCCGAAAACTGAAGCCGCGCGCGGGGCTATCGAACTGCAACGAAGAGACGCCCAGATCGGCGAGCACGCCGCTCACCTCTCGCTCGCCAGCTTCGACGAGCACTCGCGGCAACTCGCGGAAGTTCGCATGCACGAGTTGGCAGCGCGAGCCGAAGTGCGCCAAGCGGCGGCGAGCGTAGGCGAGTGCTTCGCGGTCGCGATCAATTCCGAGCACGCGCGTCTGTGGCGAAGCCGCAAGGAGCGCTTCGCTGTGCCCGCCAAGACCCAGCGTTGCGTCCACAAACAACCCGCCGCGCTCTGGCGCTAAGTACTGCACCGTCTCGTGCAGTAACACGGGGCGATGGGGCGCGTCCGGCCCCCCTCCGGGCGCTGGCATCACCACCGCCCCGTGATGTCAAAGAATAGTGCTGAGTGCTGAGTGCTGAGTGCTGAGTGAAAGACTTCTATTGTTAGCTCAGTACTCATAAACTCAGTACTTTCTAAATTCCTAGCCGCGCGATGGCGGCTTCGTCCTCTTCTGTGTAGGGGTCGGAGAGCAGACGCTGTTGGAAGCGCTCTAGTTCCCAGATCTCTAAATAAGTCAGATAGCCAAGCACGACTACATCGCCCATGACGCCAGCACTTTTACGCAGGAGCGGATGAATCAGAATCCGGCCTTGATTGTCCATCGTCGCTTGCTGGCCGTAGTAGTTGGTGCGGTCGAGAAATCGGCGGCGCGCCGGATCCATCGAGGGCAGCAGTGCCAGCCGTTGCTCGATGTTCTCCCATTCATTGAGCGGGTAGATGCGCACGTTCTCTCCGGTCAGGCTTGTCAAATAAACCTCCGCCCCGTTATGCTCTTGGATGTAACGGCGGAATGCGGTCGGTACTTTGAGTCGTCCTTTGCCGTCAATTCGCGCCGTGTAATTACCTCTTAACATAAGGCTTCGACGGTCGGCTGGGGCGAGGAATGCTTAAAACTTAAAGTAGAACTTAAACGGTTAGCGCCAAGTGCTCTGAAGAGTCCACTTCGAGCCACTTTTTCCCACCCGCCGCGCATAGTACGCCCGTGCGCGGAGGGCTGTCAAGAGCAAAAACACTGTCGAACAAAGATTTTTAAGCACCATTTCGTGTAAGAAATTGCTACCTGTTGCCTATCTTGCTTAAACGTGTCTGATGTTCTCTCTAACCTTAAGCATACGAAACAGTCTTCAACGTCTGTCACTTTCTACTTACATCTTGTATAGTGGCGCCCCCGAAGCTCGTTTAATCCACATAGCAATCAGCCTAGCCTACTGACCCGGCATGAATGGTTTTGGCGGCCTGCTACTATTCGGTGCGCTAGTAGCCCTGGCAAATGTTGTTGGCGGTTTGTTGTTAGCACGCCCTAATCGAGTGACGCAAGATGCGCAAGCGCTGCGCTATTTGATCGCGTTGGGCGCGGGCTTCATGCTGGCGGCTATCTTTATCGAGATTATGCCGGAGGTCGTGCGCCTGTGGCTGAACGGGCAGCCGCAGGCGGAGGTCAGTCATGCTGTGCTGGGCGCGACGACGCTGTTGCTGACCGGCTATCTGCTCATACACTTCTTCGAGCATACGCTCGCGCCCCATTTTCACTTCGGTGCTGAGACACACACGGAGGCGTTGCTCAGATCTTCAGCCGCCTACGCAGCCATCGGCGGGCTTTCCATCCATACATTTTTCGATGGTGTCTCGGTAGCCGCTGCGTTTCTGGTCAACTTCAAAGTGGGCGTACTTGTCTTCGTGGCGATTCTGCTGCACAAAGTGCCGGAAGGATTCACGGCCGCTTCGATCATGCTGGCCTCTGGCCGGACGGCGCGCAGTGCGTTGCTGGCCACACTGGTAGTGGGCGCGGCGACGCTGGGCGGCGTGCTGTGCGTGGCGTTGCTTGAGGCGCGGGTAAACGCGGCGGTGGCTTATGCGCTGCCTTTCTCGGCTGGCGTCACGCTGTACGTGGCCGCGAGCGACCTCATTCCAGAAGTAAATCATATGGAGCGTAAGAACCCGTTCGTCTCCATCGTCGTATTTGCGGGCGTGGCGTTCTTCTATGTGTTGCATCGCTTGATTGAAGGATGAACGAAGGCTTATTCAATCCTTGTAACGAGCGGACAGCATCTCGACCGCGTTCAGTTTTCACTTTTGCCTTCGGCTCTTTGCCTGTATGATGCACTCCACTCAATGAACCGACGCATATTTATACGCAGCCTTTTCGTCCTACTCCTCTGCTTGCTGTGCAGCCGCTTGGCGCATGCGCAGACGACACAGTCGCCGCTGCCGCCGCCTACGGGCTTCGTCAACGACTACGCAAATGTAATTGATGCGGCGACGAAGGCGCGGCTGGAAACGATTCTGCAAAATTTGAAAGACCGCGCCGATATCGAGTTCGCCGTCGTGACTGTGCCGACGACTGGTGATCAGGACATCTTCGATTACACGCTGGCAGTGGCGCGCGGCTGGGGCATCGGTTCGAAGGAGAGCGATCAGGCCGGATTGATTCTGCTCGTGGCCATCAACGATCACAAATACCAGACGCAAGTGAGCAGACATCTTGAAGGCGACTTACCTGATGGGCTGCTAGGTCAGATTCAACGCGAGCGACTCGTGCCGCCGTTCAAACAGGGCAACTACGCGAAAGGCATCTCCGACACAGTCGAGACCTACGTCGCCACGCTTGCAGAGAAGCGCGGCTTCAGCATTGCGGGCCTTGATCAGAGCCAAGCGTATCACCCACGTCAGCGCAGTGGCGGCAACAGTGGTTTGGGGTTTTCGCCTTGCGGCATTGCCTTCATTATTCTGATCGTGCTCATCTTCATCCTGTCGAACCGGCGGCGCGGTGGCGGCGGCAGTGGTTGTATGAACTTGCTGTTGCTCAACACGCTCTTCAACGCAATGGGCAGTAGCGGGCGCAGCAGTTCGAGCGGTTGGGGTGGCGGCGGCTTCGGCGGCGCAAGCGGTAGCTCCGGCGGCTTTGGCGGTTTCGGTGGCGGCGGTGATTTCGGCGGCGGCGGTGCTGGCGGAAGCTGGTAAAGCTGTCCGTAGTCAGTTGTCAGTTGCGTCTGCTGTGCACGTTGAACGCTAAAGATGAAACGGGCGACCAACCAAACAAAGAACGACGGACAACTGACTATGGACAGCGGACAGCCTTTGGAGGTTTATGGCTAATCAGGTTGCGCATGAAGCGCTCAATCATTTGATTGGTGACTTGCAGGCGACGCATGGCGAGAACCTTGCCTCCGTGTTGATGTATGGCTCGGCGGCGGCGGGCGACCGCGAAGTGCAGAGTTCGGATTACAACCTGCTCATCGCTTTGCACCGGATCACACCGGAGGATTTGCGTCTGGCGCAAGCGCCGATGCGTGAGTGGCAGCGTTTGGGCCATCCGCTGCCGGTCTATTTCACGCTCGACGAATTGAACGATGCGGCCGATGTGTTCCCGATTGAGTTTCAACAGATGAGCCGCGCGCGCGTCGTGCTCTACGGCGTTGACCCGTTCGAGACGTTGCGCTTGACGAACGCGAACCTGCGCCATCAGACCGAGTACGAATTACGGAGCAAACTGATTCAGTTACGCCGGCTCTACATCCCAGCGTCCATCTCCATCGAGAAACTGTGCGACCTGATGAGCGACAGTTTGACGAGCTTCGCCGTGCTATTCGCGCCGGTGTTGCTGTTGAGCGGTATGGAACCGCCCGTCCTCAAACGCGACATCGTGCGCGCGACCGTCAAGCAACTCGGGCTTGACGGCGAACCGTTTGAAAGTATCTTCGATTTGCGCGAGCAGGACGCGCGCCCGGACACAGACGTAGAGGCCAACGAACTGTTCGCCGCGTATCTGGCGCAGATCGAGCGCGTCGTCGCCACCGTGGATCGTATGAACGTCGCGGCCTGAGCCGCCCGCGTCGCTGGCGCGAGTTTTCATTCGTCTCTGTAGAGTGTCATTTGTAGTTGAAGGAGAGAAAGTATGAACAAGAAGCAAATTCTGTTACTTGGCGCAGTGGTCTTCATCGCTGCGACCGCGAGCGGGTGTGGCTATAACACGCTGCAAACCAAACAGCAGAACGTTAAGGCTAAGTGGGCGAACATCGAGGCGCAGTTGCAGCGCCGTGCCGATCTGATTCCGAATCTGTTCGAGGCGGCGAAGGCAGCGGGCGTGCAAGAGCAAGAGGTCTTCGGCCAGATCGCGCAGGCGCGCTCGCAGTTGCTCAACGCGACGCATGAACCGCCGCAGGGCGAGAATGGCGACAAGTCGCCCGAACAGAAAGAGAAGATCATCGCGGCGAACAATAGCTTCGGCGGGACAATCGGCCGGTTGCTGTCGCTCGTTGAAAACTATCCGCAACTACGTTCGAGCGAGAGCTTCCAGAAATTTCAAGATTCGCTCGAAGGCACGGAGAACCGCATCGCCGTCGCGCGGCAGGATTACAATACTGCGGTGCAAGACTACAACACTGCGCGCGGTCAGTTCCCGATGGTGATCGCCGCCAAGATTTACGGCTTCAAAGAAGAGCCTTACTTCCAAGCCGAAGATCGCGCGCGTCAAGCGCCGACCATCAACTCCGAATCCTTGCGGCGCAATCAAGGCAACTCAAACTCGCGTTAGTCGCCATGTGAAAATAGAGAGAGGCCGCTGCCAGATGCGCAGCGGCCTCTTCCTTTATCTGTCGGCGTTAATAACGAACACTAACGTTGGCGCGCTATTCGAGATTGTGTTCGCTTGCATACCGTATGGTCTAGCGCGCTTGTGCTTGCGCTCACGAGAATTTATTCGAATCACAACATTCCCTCTCATTCCATCTCCGCCGATTACAATCTCCAAACATTTAAGGCTCTATCCCTTCACGGGCAAAAAATCGGCATGGCCTTTGCAAGTTTACGATGTAGCAACATGGATATCAAGGGGAGGGTTGCAGCTCTTATGAACAAGCTAAAAGTTTGGCCGCACTTAACTGTCATCGCATTGCTCGGCGCACTACTCGGCGGCGTAGCCGTTGCGCTCTGGAACAAACACGAAACGACCGCACAGGCTCAAGCGCTGCCGAGTGCCGCGCGCATTGAGCGGGTGGATGGAGCGGTGGGATTGGCTCGCAGTCTTGATAATAATAATGGCGCAGCTACGCAGTGGATTGCAGCCACGCCGAACGTGCCCATTACGGTCGGAGATCGCATCTACGCGCGCGACAACTCGCGCGCCAGTCTCGCCTTCACCGGCCGCAACTTCGCGCGGCTCAATCCGCGCTCGTCGCTCGACGTGTTGTCTCTGTCAAATCGTAGAACTCAACTTGCGTTGCGCGATGGCTCGGCCGTGTTCGATGTCGGCGCGCTCGCGCCCGGCGAGCTATTTGAAGTCGGCACACCGCTCTGTGCCGTCGATCTAAATCAACCGGGACTCTATGAGGTTGGCATCAATGATAACGGCAACACCGTCGTCTCTGTGCTGAGTGGGCTGGCGCAGGTGGTCGGCCTCGGCGGGAGCGGGCAGATCGGTAAAGGCGAGGTGCTGACGCTCGTCAGGCAGACCGCCGCTGATGTCGTGCTGTCACGCCTCGCGCCGAATTACGCCGGGAATCTATTGAACGATTACTACAGCTATCAATATCCAAACCTCTACGACGGGCGCTATAGCAACTATGACGCTTACTTGAACGATCCTTACTACTACGATCCATACAATCGTTACGTCAGCTACCAGTATGTGCCTGACATCATACCGGGCGTCGAAGACCTAGACTACTATGGCGACTGGCAGGACGTGAGCGGTTATGGTTACTGCTGGCATCCGCGCGTTGATACGGCTTGGGTGCCATATCAACAAGGCTACTGGACGACGGATGAACCGTATGGCTTGACTTGGGTTTCAACCGAGCCGTGGGGCTATGCGCCTTATCACTACGGTCGTTGGGCGTATCTGTCTAATCAATGGTTCTGGGTGCCGGATAGCATCAACACGCAGCCGGCTTATGCGCCCGCGCTCGTCGCGTTTGTGCCGTTGACGCAAGCGAACGAGATCGGCTGGGTGCCATTAGCGCCGGGCGATCCATACGCGCCCAGATACTACAGCGCGGACTGGCAACCGCACTATCTCACGCAGACGCAGATCGTGCAGCAGCAAGTCGTCAACCTCAGCGTGCCCGGAGCCGTGACGGTTGTGCCCACTCAAGATTTCAATCGCGTCATAGATCGGCGCGTCGTCACAAGAGTTGAGCCGCAGACGCTCGCTAATGTTCGGCCGGTGCTCGATCCGCTCGCCGTTGATCAGTTGCGCCAAGCGGCCATGCAGACCGTCGCCGCGCGCCGCAGGATAGATGTGCCGCCAGAGATCGCGCGGCGGCTGGACAACACGCGCGTCATCACCAGCACCGCGCCGGTTGCGCCGCCGTTTAGAAGAGACTTGGCGCAGGCACTACGGGTCGAGGCTGTACCGGATAAGCAGCGCGCGCAGAAGTTGCAGTTCAGAGACGAGCGACAGGCGACCGTCGCGCAACAACCCGTCGTTGATCAAGCGCGCGCTCAACAGATGGCCGCGCTCGCGGCGCAGGCTGCGCGCGGCGACCACAGCGCACGTCATCAGTTGGAGCAGTTGCAACGACAGCAGCAACAGGCCGAGCGCAATGCTGCGCGCCAGCAAGTATTAGTGCAACCGAACAACGCCGCTCCGCCAGCAGCTAATGAAAGAGCGCAGCAGCCGGCTGCACAACGAGCGCAAGGTGAACAAGTAGGTCAAACGCTCAGAGCACAGCGACAGGCTGAGCGCCAACAGATGTCGGCGGCCCAACAACAGCAACGCGCGGCCATGCAGCAACAGATCGAAGCGCACAGAGAGGCCAATCGAGCCGCCGCGATACAGGCCCGCCAAGCTGCTGTGCAGCGAGCGCAACAAGAGCGTCGGCACGTGCAACAGACGCCTGCGCCGCCTGCGGCTCGGCCACAGGCTCAGCCGCAACCGCGACCACAAGTAGTCCGACCGCCTGTGTCTGCGCAGCCGCGCCCCGTGCCGCCACCTGCGCCGCCGCAGCGAGCGCAGCCACAGCGAGAGGAGCGACGACCGCCTGCGCAGATGCGTCCGCCACAGGCTCAGCCACAACCACAGGTGGAACGCAGACAAGGGCCACCGCCGCAAGCTGCGAAACCGCAACCGCCACCGAGCGGGCGGCCACCGGGCGGCGGAGGCAAGAAACACCCTTAAGCCTCTGCTGCGCGGCTGAGCGATCTGTTGAGTTTGAATTATTGAGGATAATAACGGCGTGCTGACTAGGTTCGTCAGCACGCCTGCGGTAGCGGGTCGTAACTCATCTGCGAGCCGCTATCAGTTCACTCGGTTCAGAACCCGCGCGAACTACACATCGCGCAATGGTCGCAAGGCTTGCCGCCCGGCTCGACGTTGCAGACCTTCTCGCGCTCGAAGTAATCAACCAACTCTTCGACTGCCTCGCCGATGCCGAAGCGTTCCTGACTCGGATGCTGCACGACGGGAATGTACGTGCTCGTCGTCCAATGCGGCGGCACGGACGTGCGTGCCGGTTGGTCGGTTGTGCTGCGTTGTTGAGTTGATACGTGGGCTGCGCGTTCTTCGTGCGCGCGCTCGTCCGTGTGCCCGACGTGTGATTCGATGTGTGCGAGGCGTTGTTGCATCTCGCCGAGTGTGGCGCGCAGGGCGGCCAGTTCGTGACCGACATCAGCGTCTGTGTCGTTGGCCGCGCGCTCCGGTTCGCGTGCGAGGCGGGCCGCGATGCGCTCAGCCAAAGCGCGCGCTCGATCTTGTTCTGTGCTCATCGCGTCCTCCCTTCCTCGGTCAGCAGATCAATTCGATCAACTACGCCAACAATCGCCGAATCAATCGCTGCGCCCGGCTCACCCGTCGCCGTCGTCGAAGCGCTCCAACCTTCCTGCACGACTAACACCACATCGCCGACGCCTGCATCAACAGCATCGAGTGCGATCAACGTCGCGCCCGTCTCCGCGCCTTCCGGCGTGACGGGTTGACAGAGCATCACGCGCGCGTTCGCGTAACGCTCGTTCTTCTGCGTCGCCACGACGTTGCCGATGACACGCGCAATGATCATCGCGTCGCACTCCCGCGCGTCACGTGTCTGTCCGAATCAACGATGCCGATAATCGTGCAATCGGTCGGCGTGTCCTCGCGTTTGAACGGAAAGCTCGCCTCTTTGCCGCGACACCAAAAGACCAACTCGCCGACGCCAGCGCCAATCGCATCAAGCGCCACGAGCGGCGCGCCTTGCGGGCGCAACTCACCATCGAGCGATTGAATCACGAGCAGCTTACGCCCCTCCAGCGAATCGTTCTTCACCGTCGCCACAACCGTCCCGATGACTCGTGCTAACTGCATCGTTCAATCGTTGATGAGATCAACTGTGTCAATGACACCGACAATCGCGGCATCAACGGGCGCGTCCTTCATGCCTTCGGCGAGTCGCGCGCTTGAACCGGCGACGACCAGCACGCGCTCGTGAAAGCCCGCGCCGACCGTGTCCACCGCGACGACGTAGCCGCTCGTCTCCGTTCCGTCCAAGTTGAGCGGCCGGACGATCAGCAGTTTCTTGCCCTTGAGCCGTTCGTCCTTCTGCGTCGAGACGACCGTGCCGAGTATGCGCGCGATAATCATCGGCGCTTAGCCTTGATGACCGATGGGCAACGCTTCATCCACGCTGCCGTGCGGGCGCGGGATGACGTGGACGCTCACGAGTTCGCCGACGCGCCGTGCTGCCGCCGCGCCCGCATCCGTCGCAGCCTTCACCGCCGCCACGTCGCCGCGCACAATCGCGGTCACAAAGCCCGCGCCGATCTTCTCGTAACCCACGAGCGTCACGTTCGCGGCCTTGACCATCGCGTCTGCCGCCTCAATCATCGCCACGAGACCTTTCGTCTCAACCATGCCGAGTGCTTCTTGGGGCATTTACTCTCGCTCCTATCAATTCGTGAATCGTAAATCGTTTGGCTCGTCAATAGTAAATCGTAAATAGCGAATAGAGCAAAGTCGGCTCCATTCACGATTCACTATTTATTCATATTCGTTGCCTGCGCCAATAACTCGATCAACTCTTCGCGCGTCAGACTGATCTTACTCGCGCCGTTCGTCGTCGCACTAACACTCGCGCGCTCGCCTGTCGGACAAGTGATCTGCGTCTCGTGTAGGTAGCCGCAAGACTGGCAACGCGCGCGTTCGTCCAAATAGCCGGCGGCTTCGCGCACGTTGATCAGTTTCTCAATCGCGTCGGGCGGCAGATTGCGCGGGCCGCCGACGGCGCGCGCGAGGATGGCGATCTTGGCCGTGTGCTCCAAAGTTTCGAGCCGGTCGAACGCTTGCCACACGTCCGCGCCGTAAGCGACCGCGCCGTGATTCGCCATCAAGAGCGCGTTGTGATGTTTGACGAGCGGGCGCATCGCCTCGGTCAACTCGTCGGTCGAAGGCGTGCCATACTCCGCGAGCGGTACGCAGCCCAACGTCAAGATCACTTCCGACAAGATCGGCTGATCAATCGCCAGCCCCGCGACCGCAAACGCCGACCCATGCGGCGGGTGCGCGTGACAGACCGCGTGCACGTCGGGCCGCTCCCGATAGATGAGCAGGTGCATCGCCAACTCGCTCGACGCCTTGCGCTCATTAAGCGGCTTGCCGTCCAGATCGGTGACGGCTAACATCTCTTCCGTCATCCGCCCCTTGCACGTCTGCGTCGGCGTCGCCACCACGCGCCCATCGTCCAGACGCACGCTCACATTGCCGTCCGACGAGACGACGTAACTGCGCTCATACATCAACTGGCCGACGCGCACAATCTCGCGCCGCGCGGTCTGTTCGTCCATCTAATTCAACCTATTGGCCACCCAACGGACAAATTTCGACGAGTTGCTCTGTATCAACATATTGCCCACCGACAATTGCTGGACTGAATTGCATTTGCTTGGCGTATTCAACGGCACGCTGCGTTTCAGTCGCAACAACCGATGTCTCGACCGGAGTAACATTTGAAACTGTGCCGTCTCTATTCAGCATCATGCGCAGTTTTATAATCAATGGCATACGACCGGTTTGTAATCCTGTTACACTTGGCGGACACTGGTTTGGCAGATAAATAATCTTCACGGGCGCATCAGGTAACTGCTGCCCGGAAGGGATGGGCTGATCACCAATTACCATCTTGCCAGAGCAGAACAGCACAAACTGCCTGACGAACTTGGCCGCGGCAGTGCTTACCGCAATCGTAATGACGAGCAACAGCAATTTTTTCAGAATCCAATTCATGCCGGCCGATTCAATCTAAACGAAAGATATGCGCGACGAGATTGGGCGTAAACACTTTCAGGTAGTAGGCTGCTCGTCCTCCAACTTCTCAATGCGCGAGCGCAGGTTGAGCGTATCGAGCGCCGTCTCTATCGCCGCCAGTCGTTGCAGCACGCCCTCCCAAATGGGGCGCGTCTCGCGCAGCCGCTCGTCAACCTTTTCTTCAAGCGTAGTCAGGCGAGCGTCAAACCCGTCAAATCGTTTTTCCAACCTATCTAATCGTTCTTCAAACCCACCTAGTCGCTTTTCAAGTCCGTCTAGTCGCGTATTCAATCGTGCGAACTCTGCAAGCACACGCTCTTCAAAAGAGGACGGAAAATTTTGGGTGGGGTCTTCGCTCATTATATCTCCTTGTGAGTTAGTTTTATTCAATCCAAACGAAAGACGCACTCGACGAAGCCATGCGTTGCGACGGGCTTGCCGTCGCTCTGGCAGGGGATGAATTTGATCTGCTTGACGGTTTCAGTGGCCGCTTCAACGTATGGACGCGATGATGGGTCGTCGGGTTTGATGAAGACGACATTATTGCTGGGCGACAGACAATCGCCGCAGTCGGTGCGCTTAGTGAGCGGTTTGATCTCTGTAATCTCGCCGTTTGCGTCGAACAACACGCTCACTTGCAGCACGCCCTGCTTGTAATCCTTGCGCGTCGCTTTCGTATAGAGCACACCCGATGGCGCGAGCACTTTCAAGTCTTGCCAAGTGTGGCCCGCGCCTGCGTACTTCATGTTCTCTTCAATCAGATTCGTTGACAGCACATGAATCTCTGGCAGCGCAAGTGCAGGCGAAGGCTGAGGCGTTGCGCGTTGGCTGTTTGCGTTTATGTTCGTCGGCTGTTGTCCCTGTTGGCGATGATGGATGAAGACGACGAGCGCCATGCCGACGGCGAGCGTCACGGCAAACGGCAATAAAACTTTGAACAGCAGGGAGCGCATGGGCATCAATCGCCTTTCTCTTATCACTTGCCGGACAACTCTTGTTCCTCGCGCGGCGCGATCTCTTCGTAAGGCAGCAGCGCGCGCGGGTTGGTGATGCACTGCACCTGTGGCTGCGCGAGGTAGTACGAGAGCGATTCGAGCGAGATAGTCAAGTCCATCGTTTTGACTTTAACGCCGAGCCGCGCGTGCAGGCGCACCGGCGCGAAGTTTAAGACCGCTTTGATGCCGGCCGACATCACTTGATTCAACACGCGCTGCGCCACGCGCGCCGGCACGGCGATGACCGCCACATCAATCCGCTCGTCGCGCACCACGCGCGCCACCCGTCGCACGTCGTGGACGGGAATCTGCGCCGGCCCAACGTGGCGGCCGATCTTCTCGCGGTCGTTATCAAAGAGCGCGACGACCGTGAAGTTCGAGGCGGCGAAGCCTTGATAGTTGGCGAGCGCCGTGCCCAAATTCCCCGCGCCGACGATGCCGACACGATGCGGCGCGTCGAGACCGAGAATCTCCGTCAGGTGGCGGCGCAACTCGTCAACTGAATAGCCGACGCCGCGCGTGCCGAACTCGCCGAAGTAGGCCAAGTCTTTTCTGATCTGCGCCGAGTTGAGGTTGAACTGATCGGCGAGCGCCTGCGAAGAGATCGTCTTGATGCCTGCATCCGCCAGCAGATTCAGACAACGCAGATAGACGCTCAAGCGGTTCGTCGTCAGCTCCGAAATTTTCTCCGACTTCATTGCGTCTGCCTTCAAACCTAACGCGCTTAGTATAACAAAGTCCCAAGTCCAATGTCCCAAGTCTAAAGTCTATGTCCAACGTCGAGATCAAAGCTAGACTTTGGACATTGGACTTTGGACTTGCGGCCGCGCATCAACTACAATTCACAATGCATCATCGAGGCGCTCCCGAAATCTTCTCTCGACGTGAAATTTTAACGACGAATGATCGCGCACTTATCCGGTACATTACTCGCAAAACAAGCAACGAGTGTGATCTTGGACGTGCAGGGCGTCGGCTACGAGGTGACGATTCCGGTCACGACCTTCTACGACTTGGCCGACGCAGGCGCGCAAGTCTCCTTGCGCATCTACACGCACGTCCGTGAAGACGTCTTGCAACTCTTCGGCTTCAAGACAGCGCGCGAGCGCGAACTGTTCATGTTGTTGATCTCAGTCAGCGGCATCGGCCCCAAATCCGGCATCGCCATGCTCTCAGGCATGAGCGCCGACGAGATCATCACGGCGATTCGCACCAACAATCTCGCGCGGCTGACGGCCATTCCCGGCGTCGGCAAAAAGACGGCCGAGCGGCTCGTCATCGAACTGCGCGACAAGATGGCCGCGCTCACGTCGCCCGCGCTCGAAGAACAACTCGCCGCGCAACCCGGCGCTGTCACGCCGACCGGCGACACCTTGCACGACGACACGCTCTCCGCGCTCGTCAACCTCGGCTATCAACGCGCCGCCGCCGAAAAGGCCGTCGCCCAAGCGATGCACGAAGGCGGCGAACTATCGGTCGAACTGCTGCTCCGGCGCAGCCTGCGCAACTTGTCGAAGGGATGAGAGATGAAAAAGCAGAAAGCAGACAAGACAATTCAAGCTTGTTCGACTGCCTACTGCCTATTGCCTATTGCCTTCTATTCTTATGTCTGACGAACTCGCACCAGCCACCGTTCGTAATGCCGTGATGATGGATGAGGAGCGGCAGTTCGAGTTGTCACTGCGCCCGACGCGGCTCGCCGAGTACATCGGACAGCAGAAGGCGAAGGACAATCTGCGCGTCTTCATGCGCGCGGCCACGCAACGGCGCGAGGCGCTCGACCATGTGCTGCTCACTGGCCCGCCCGGCATCGGCAAGACCACGCTCGCCGCCATCGTCGCCAACGAGATGAGCGCCGAGTTGCGTTCAACCTCCGGCCCCGTCATCGAGAAGGCGGGCGACTTGGTCGGACTGCTGACCAACTTGCAAGACGGCGACGTGCTCTTCATAGACGAGATTCATCGCCTCAATCCGGCCATCGAAGAGGTCTTGTATCCGGCGATGGAAGATTACCAACTCGACATCATGATCGGACAAGGCACGGCCGCTCGCTCGATCAAATTAGACATCCCGAAATTCACGTTGGTTGGCGCGACCACCCGCGCCGGTCTCATCACTGCACCTTTGCGCGGTCGCTTCGGCATCGTCTTCAACCTAGATTTCTACAAACACGACGAGTTGGAATTGATCGTCCAACGCTCCGCCGACATTCTCAACGTGGAGATTGATGTGGGCGGCGCGAAAGAGATCGCGCGGCGTGCGCGCGGCACACCGCGCATCGCCAACCGTCTGCTCCGGCGCGTGCGCGACTTCGCAGAGGTCGAGCATGAAGGTAAGATCACGCAAGCAATCGCCAGTGGCGCGCTCAACCGGATGGAGGTTGATACTTACGGTTTGGATGAAATGGATCGCAAGCTGTTGCTAACGATCATCGAGAAGTTCGACGGCGGCCCCGTCGGCCTCGGCACGATCTCGGCTTCGATCTACGAAGAGAAGGATTCGATTGAAGAGATCATCGAGCCGTATCTCATTCAGATCGGCTTTCTCAATCGCACCCCGCGCGGGCGCATGGCGACGCGGCTGGCTTACGAACATTTTGGCCTCGCGCCGCCGGCATCAAGCCCGGGGTTGTTCAATCAGTGATCAGTGGTCAGTGGTCAGTGGTTAGTGCAGACAGTTTTTTAACTGACCACTGACCACCGACCACTGATCACTATCTTTTGAGTTATGAGACGCTGGCTCAGATCATTGTCGCGGCATCGTTTCGGCGTGCGCAACCGCGCGCCGTGGTTGACGATCTTTAGCCACACCTTTCATCAGTTCCACGAAAACGATCTGTTCACGCCCGCCGCCGCGATGAGTTACTTCGGGCTGCTCACGCTCTTTCCCACGCTCCTTGTGCTGCTTGCCTTGAGCAACCATTTCGACGTGGGCAAAGAGATGCTCAATCGCGCGGTGGATGTCTATCCCGGCTCGCGCGAGTTCTTGCGCGCGACGATTCGCTCGTTGGAGAACGTCGGCCCGACCGTCATCATCACTTGCATCGTCGTGATGCTCTGGGCCGGCTCTTGGGTTTTCAGTGTGGTTGAGCGCGCGATCAATCGCTTGTGGGGCACGAAGCCACGCACGCTGTTGCACGGGCGCGGGTTGACGCTCGCCATGATCGGCGGCATCGGCGTGCTTTTGATCGCGTCGGTGTTGTTGACCTATGTGCTCGTCACGCTCAGGCAGATGGCTTCGCGGCTGACGCCGCGCCAGCTTGAGCGCGTGACGATGTTGGCGCTTGCGGGCGACGCTTTCTGGCAACTCATCTTCACGCTGGTCAGCATCCTCGTCACGATTGCCATGTTCACGCTCGTCTATCGCTTCATGCCGAACGGGCGCGTGACCTTGCGCGATTCGATTCCGGGCGCGGTCATCGCCGGAGTGCTGTGGGAGAGCGCCAAATACATCTTCGCGTCGAGCTTGCATTACTTTCACTACGATCAAATCTATGGCTCGGTCGGCGCGGTCGTCGCCGTGCTCACTTGGTCTTACGTCTCAAGTCTGATCCTGCTCTTCGGCGCACAACTCTCGGTCGTCTTCCACCAAGAGACATCGGAAGCGCACGAACTGATCCATGCCTCGCAAGCGCCCATCGCGCAGCAGAGCAGTTAGAAGAATGATGAACGATGATCGCCGCAACGATGAACTGACAGCAGTTGTCTTTCATTCATCGTTCAGCGATCATCGTCCATCGTTTCTATTATGCTTATCTCCGAGTTCGATTATGAATTGCCCGAAGAGTTGATCGCGCAGCAGCCGTTAGCAGAGCGCGATGCGGCGCGGATGCTCGTGTTGGATCGCGGGCGCGGCAGTTGGCGCGACAGTTTTTTTTCCGAGTTGCCGGCGGAACTTGACGCGAACGATCTGCTCGTCGTCAACAACACGCGCGTCTTTCCGGCGCGGCTTGTGGGCGAGCGCGCGGAGACGGGCGGGCGCGTCGAGTTGTTCTTGATTGAGGAGCGCGAGCCGCTCGTGTGGGCGGCTTTGGCGCGGCCCGCGCGGCGTTTGCAGGTGGGCGCGCGCGTGACGTTTGGTGCTGGACGTCTGCGCGCTGAAGTTTTAGCGGTGCACACGGACGGGCGGCGCACTGTGCGCTTCGAGTGCGACGGAGAGTTTCACGCACTGTTGGAAGAGTTGGGGCGGACGCCTCTGCCGCCGTACATCAAGCGGGATGACACGAGCGCGACAGAGACAAGCAGCACAGACCGCGAGCGTTATCAAACGATCTATGCGCGAGCGCGTGGCGCGATTGCTGCGCCGACTGCGGGCTTGCACTTCACGCCGCGCGTGTTGGCCAGTTTGCGCGCGCGTGGTGTGCAGGTAGTCGAGATCACTCTGCACGTCGGTTATGGCACGTTCGCGCCGGTGCGTGTTGAGGATTTAAGCGCGCATGAGGTTGCGCCAGAGCGTTATGAGATCAGCGCGGCGGCGGCGATTGCGCTCAACGAGGCGCGCGCGCGTGGTCAGCGCATCATCGCTGTCGGCACGACGAGCGTGCGCGCGCTCGAAGCGGCGGCGGGCGACGCGGGCCAAATCAAAGCGGGCGCGCGTGCGGCGCGTCTGACGATCACGCCCGGCTATCGCTTTAAGGTCGTCCGTGCGCTCATCACCAACTTTCACCTGCCGCGCTCGTCGCTCCTTGTCCTCGTCGCCGCCTTCGCCGGCCGCGACCTCGTGCTCAATGCTTACCAGCATGCCGTCGCCGCACGCTATCGCTTCTACAGCTACGGCGATTGCATGCTGATCGTTTGAAAGCAGTGACGAGTGACAAGTGACGAGTGACAAGTTAAAATCGCTACCAGCGGAGTTTGCCGCCCGTTTAGCTGCTTGTCACTCGTCACTTGTCACTGCTGTTATGGCTGTGCTGAAGAAAATTCGTTCGCGTCTGTTTGCGGCCCGAATACCGGAGCAGTTGGACAGCGCGCAGGCGCGCCCGCCTGTAAGTCTTGCGCCGGACGCACAGACGCGCGAGACGCCTTACGACCTGCGCCCGTTGACCGTCTCACAACTCGACGAGTGCTGGCGGCTCGATCAACGCTGCTTCGTGGACGGCGAGGCTTACAGCCGCGAGACCTTCGAGTATCTGTTGACCTCGCCCGAATCGGTCGCCTATCGCGCGGTCACGGCTGACGGCGCGATGGTCGGGTTCATCGTTGGCCTCGTCGAACCGGACAGAACCGGCCACATCACGACCTTGGGTGTCGCGCCCGAACACCGTCGCCGCCGGATCGCGCAACGGATGCTCGTTAAAGTCGAAGAGAGTTTCCGACGTCGCCGCGTCCACACCGTGCGCCTCGAAGTTCGCTCCGTCAACACCGGCGCGCAGGCGCTCTATCGCAACCTCGGCTACGTCGTCACCCAACGCCTGCCGCGCTACTACTCGAACGGCGGCGACGGGCTGATGATGCTCAAAGGTATCGAGTAAAGGCAAAAGGCAAAGGTTAAAGAGACCGAGCAGGAAAGCGTTTATCTTTACGCTCTAGCTCGGTCTTCTATTTCTGCCTTTTGCCTTCCTCAGCTCTTGCGTAGTTCGGTCAGCACTAGCTTAGCAATGGACTTGAGCGTGTCGAAGACGCCCGTGCCGGTGGCGGCGACGGCTTCATGGACGGGTTCGTCTCTGCGCCGCAGTTCGGTGACGAGATCGGGCACGGGCACGACGTTCGGCAGATCGCGCTTGTTGAGTTGCAGGACGTAAGGGATTTTCGTCAGATCATAGCCGTTGGATTTCAGATTCTCTTCGAGGTTGAAGAGCGATTCGATGTTGGCGTCCATGCGCTCTTCTTGGCTGTCGGCGACGAAGACGACGCCGTCCACGCCCTTGAGGATCAGTTTGCGCGAGGCGTCGTAGAAGACTTGACCGGGCACTGTGTAGAGATGGAAGCGCGTCTTGAAGCCGCGCACCGTGCCGAGTTCGAGCGGCATGAAATCGAAGAAGAGCGTGCGGTCGGTCTCAGTCGCAAGGCTAATCAACTTGCCTTTGGCCGTGGGCGCAGTCGAATCGTAGATGTACTGCAAGTTGGTCGTCTTGCCGCATAGGCCGGGGCCGTAATAGACGATCTTGCAGTTGATCTCGCGTGATGCGTAGTTGATGAAGGTCATAGGTCAAGAACAGTGATAAGCGATGAGTGACGAGTTAGAAACTTGTTCTTGCTCGTCACTCGTCGCTTGTCACGAACTAAACAAGCTGTCAATGTCGTCGTCTGTGATACCTGCGAGCAGCGGATTGTCCTGCGCGGTCTGTTCGGATTCGCGCGTGATCTCTTCGAAGATGGTGGCCAGTTCGCGCGAAGCTTGTTTGACGCGCAACTTGACCAGCCCCAAACTCGAACGGTCGTCAAAGACAACCACCAAGAGCGTGCGCCCGATGATGCAGATGTGAATTGACTCGCGCTCGCCCTCGTGCGAGAGCGTCGGAAACTCTTTTTCGCCGATGAGCTTGGCCATGCCGCCCGTTGCTGCCACGTTGCCGGCGGCCAGACTGGCCAGACTCGTCGTATCCAGCCCGCCGACCTCGCCCTGCACCGCGATCTCTTGTCCGTTCTTGTCCACTAGGAAGACCACGCGGGCGAACGAATCCAGTCGCAGTTTCGATAGTACGGCGATGATCCGTCCGTACTGCTGTTCGCGCATAATGATAGGTGTGTCTGTCATCTATACAGGCGCTTTCGCTAGCGTGATGCGAATGAGGTGGGAGTCGAGGGCGCTCGGTCAGACGCTCCGCACAGAAATCTAAACCCAAGCCGAGAAAGCAGTTTGTTCTTAACGAAGAGCAATGGTCGCGGTCGCCCATTGAGGGAGACAGAAAGGGTGCGACCCCTCTGGCACTCTAGCATAGCGACTTAATTGACTTCAACTGTTTTTCTTTGTTGCCCGCGTTTTGCCCTGACGATTCATCCGGGCAAAACTTCGTTGTGCCCGCAAACTATGCTCCTGCGTTGCTTTATGACCCGGCCTGTGCTACCCTGTGCGCGTTTCGCAGGCTTTCAGATACGGCATGTCCAGTCGCGCATAAGTACGGCATGTCCAGTCGCGCATAAGCCATTTTGAAAAGCGAGAGCTTCGCATGAGCGAATCTGTCATCAAGGGCGTCAAACGACTTACCCCCCGCCCTGCCACACGTAGCGTCTCCTCAGCGTCAACGGCTAAGAGTCGCAAGTTGCACGCGAAAGCCGCACGCCCCAAGCCTCCGGCCAAACGTGCGGGCGCGACCAAGCCGCCTGTGCGCAAAGCAACAAAAAAGACAGGCAGCCCGGCCAAGAAGGCGAGCAACCCCGCCGGCAAAGCGACGCCGAAGACGACGAAAGGCAAACAGCCCGCTAAGCTCAAGCCCGCTAAGAAAGCGCCGCCGGCTAAAGGTAGAGCCGCGACCAAATCGGCTAAACGGCCCGCCGCAAAACCTGCGCGCCATGCGCCGGCCGCAAAAGGACGCACAACGAAACATGCTGCACCACCGACGCGCCCACAGACTCCGCCTAGACCAGCGCCCAGACCCAAGCCTTCGCAAGACGAGATGGCCGCGATTCGCGCGTTCGAGCGGGCCCACAAAGATTTTTCGCGCGGTCGTTTCAGTGAGGCGCGGCAGTTGTTTCGCGCTTTGATTGAGCAACACCCGCACGCCTCCGAAGTGACGGCACGGGCGCGCATCTATCTGGCCATCGCTGAGTCGCGCCTGCGCACAGAGACGGCGCTGCCGCGCGACCCCGACGCGCTCTATGACCGCGGCGTCATCGAACTCAATCGCGGCGATTATGTCGCGGCGCAGGAACTGTTCGAGCGCGCCTTGAAGCGCGAACCTGAAGCGGCGCACGCACATTATGGTCTAGCGGCGACGCGCGCGCGGCTCGGCTCCATCGGCCCTGCGCTCGAAGCTTTGGAGCGCGCGCTCACGCTACAACCAAACTTGCGCATCCGCGCCCAGCACGATCAAGACCTCGCAGCTTTGCGCAGCGACCCGGACTACGAGCGGCTTGTCTTTGCGCCGCGCGCTTAAATGGCAGCCGTCCTCTGCTCTTCTGCTCAACCCGCGCCACGACCCGGCCCGCCCTACAACTTTCAAACCCCCAGCCTTTTCGGTATGATTTTGCCCAGACGCACCGCGCGTCAACCGTCGTTGCCAGTCAGAGGAGCACAAGAGTCTTGCACACCAGCACAGAGCGCGGGCTGAAGCTTGTCGCCATCGGCGGCGGCACGGGTCTCTCGACCGTGCTCGCAGGGCTGAAAAAACTGGTCGGCGCGCATGAGATCGGCGGCGTCTGGCTCGACGCGCTCGCGGCCATCGTCACCGTGTCGGACGACGGCGGCAGTTCCGGCCGCTTACGCGACGAGCTACAGATTCTCCCGCCCGGCGACATACGCAACTGCATGGTCGCGCTCTCGGAAGACTCGACGTTGCTCGCGCGTCTCTTTCGTTATCGCTTTCGCGGTGCCGGGCAACTGAGCGGTCACAGCTTCGGCAACCTCTTTCTCGCCGCACTCACAGACGTGACCGGCGATTTCGTCGAAGCCGTGCGCCTTTCGTCCGAAGTCCTCGCGAGCAAAGGACGCATCTATCCGGCGACGTTAAACGACGTGCGCCTTGTCGCCCAACTCGAAGACGGGCGCGAGGTGCGCGGCGAAACGAACATCACTGCGTCGCGCGCGCCGATCCATCGGCTGCGACTTGAGCCGGAACAATGTCTGCCCTTGCCCGAAGCGCTCGCCGCCCTGCGTAGCGCAGACATCATCACCGTCGGCCCCGGCTCGCTCTACACCAGCTTGCTCCCCAATCTACTTGTCGCGCGCGTCGCCGAGACGATTCGCGAATCATCCGCCGTCAAAATTTTTATCTGCAACCTGATGACGCAACCGGGCGAGACCGATGGCTACACCGCGCGCCAACATCTCGAAACCGTGCGCCAGCATGCACCGCAGATTCAGTTCGATTACGTGTTGGTCAACAACCGCCCCATCAACGTCGAGCAGACGGAGCGTTACGCCGCTGAAGGCGCGCGGCAGATCGGCTTAACCGATCATAAACTCGAAGACGAGTTCGGCGGCGAGACAGAGATCGTGCGCGCAGACCTGCTCGACGAAGGAGAAAAAGTCCGGCACAGCCCCGACAAGCTGACGCGCGTCATCGTCGCCTGTTATGAACAAGCGGCGAGCGAGCGCCAACTGCTCGCCGGCACACCGCGCTGATAAGTTTATGGACAGACAAGCAACGAACGCACAAGAGGCGCAGACGCCGCACGCCAACAGCGCCACAGCACCGCTCGACGTGCTCATCCTCGCCGCCGGTCTCGGCACGCGCATGCGCTCGCGTACCGCCAAAGTCTTGCATCAACTCGGTGGTCGCCCGCTCATCGCGCATGTCTGCCACACGGCCGCCGCGCTCGTACGCGAAGGCCGGCCCATCTACGTCGTCGTCGGTCATCAGGCGGAAGAAGTGCAGGCGGCGGTGCAAGGAGAGTTGGGCGCGGCCGGCGCGGTCTTTATCACGCAGACCGAACAGCGCGGCACGGGCGATGCGGTGATGGCCGCACGCAACGCGCTCACAGACGAACCTTCAACGCTGCTCGTGCTCTCCGGCGACGTGCCGTTCATCCGCGCCGAAACGCTCGTCGCGCTCGTCCAACAGCACCGCACACATCGCGGGCACGGTGCAGGCTGCACGTTGATGAGCGTGCGCTTGGACGACCCGACCGGCTATGGTCGCGTCGTGCGCGACGCAGAAGGACGCTTCGAGCGCATCGTCGAGCAGAGGGACGCGACACCCGAAGAGCGACAGCTCAACGAAATCAACGCCGGCATCTATTGCTTCGAGACGCGCGCACTCTTCGCGGCGCTTGAGCGCGTGCAGCCCGCCAACTCGCAAGGCGAATACTATCTCACCGACGTGCCCGGCATCCTGCGCGCCGACGGCGCGGACGTGAGCGTCTTCATGCACACGGACGCGCGCGAAGTCTCAGGCATCAACACGCGCGTCGAGTTGGCCGAGTTCGAGCGCATCCTGCGCTTGCGCACACTCCGCCGTCTGATGCTCGATAGCGGCGTGACTATCATTGATCCGGCGCACACTTATGTCAGCGCCGAAGCGCAGATCGGGCGCGACACGATCCTCTATCCCGGCGTGCAGATCGAAGGGCGCACGAGCATAGGCGAAGGCTGCGAGATACGTGCGGGCACACGCATCACCAACTCGCGCATCGGCAACGGCGTTGTGATCAAAGATCATTCGGTCATCGTTGATTCCCAGATCGCAGATCATTGCACGGTCGGCCCGTTCGCGCACCTGCGCATGGGCGCGCAGATGGAAGAGGCGGCGGCGGTCGGCAACTTCGTCGAGGTGAAAAAATCGCGGCTCGGTCGCCGCGCCAAGTCCATGCACCTGACCTATCTCGGCGATGCGACTGTGGGCGACAACACGAACATCGGCGCGGGCACAGTCACGTGCAACTACGACGGCAAACAGAAGCACCCGACCATCATCGAAGACAACGTGCGGATCGGCTCGGACACGATGCTCGTCGCGCCTGTGCGCGTCGGTTCGCGTTCAGTCACGGGCGCGGGCGCGGTCGTCACCAAAGACGTGCCGCCCGACACGCTCGTCGCAGGCGTACCCGCCGTCGTCAAGAAGCAGTTGCACGACGAGCAGACGCCGGAAGCAGAGCACACAGAGGAGCCGGTCGAAGAGGCGGCGACCGCGCCGGGTGAGAAACGATGAGCGCGCCGATGTTGACGGCAGTGGGCCTCGTCGGCATTGTGTTTGGTGCGGTCTTTCTCACCGTCGCCTTGCTGCAATATCTCACGGGCGCATCGTTCGCGGTCGCCGGCTCGCTCACCATCTTTAATCTCATCGCGGGCATCAAAGTTCTGCGCGCATCGGGGCGCAAAGTTTAATGGGCGAAGGAAGACTTTTGTATGTGTGGCATCGTTGGTTACGTGGGCAATAAACAGGTCGTGCCGGTCATCATTGATGGCTTGCGCAAACTTGAGTATCGCGGTTACGACTCGGCCGGCATCGCGGTCGTGGATGAGGCGCATCATCTGGACATTCGCCGCGCCGAAGGCAAACTGCGCAACTTGGAAGAAGCGATCCGGCTGAAGCCGCTCGACGGCACATACGGCATCGGGCACACGCGCTGGGCCACACACGGCCGCCCGACGGAAGAGAATGCGCACCCGCACCGCGATTGCACAGGCCGCGTCGTCGTCGTCCACAACGGCATCATCGAAAATTATCTACAACTCAAAGAGCGTCTGCGCGGCTCTGATCATCGTTTCGTCACGGAGACCGACACGGAGGTCATCGCGCATTTGATCGAAGAGTACCTGCGCGACGAACAGACGCTTGAGCGCGCAGTCTTGCGTGCGGTGCGCGACCTGCGCGGCATCTTCGCGCTCTCGATCATCTCTGTGGATGAACCGGACACGATCATCGCCGTGCGCCAAGGCCCGCCCGTCGTCATTGGTTTAGGCGACGGCGAGTTCTTCGTCGCCTCAGACATCCCGCCCATTCTGCAACACACGCGCGACGTCTTCTTTCTCGGCGACGGCGAGATCGCTGTGCTCACAAAAGACGCCGTGCGCGTGACAGACTTCGAGGGCAACGTGCGCGAGCCGCAGCAACAGCGCATCACTTGGGACCCGATCATGGCCGAGAAGGGCGGGTTCAAGCATTTCATGCTCAAAGAGATTTACGAGCAACCGCGTGCAGTCAGAGACACGGTGCAGGGGCGCGTCTCTCTGGATACGGGGCGCGTCTATCTCGAAGCGATGAACATCACAGAGGCGGAGTTTCGCACGTTCGACCGCGTGATGATCGCCGCCTGCGGCACATCGTGGCACGCGGGCCTTGCAGGCAAGTACATGCTCGAACAGTTGGCGCGCGTGCCGGTCGAGGTTGACTACGCTTCGGAGTTTCGTTATCGCGATCCGGTGATTGACGATAAGACCTTGCTCATCGTCATCTCGCAATCGGGCGAGACGGCCGACACCATCGCCGCTTTGCGCGAAGCCAAAGAGCGGGGCGCGCGTGTGCTCGCGGTCTGCAACGTGCAAGGCTCGATGGTCACACGCGAGTCGGACGGTACGATTCTCACACACGCGGGGCCGGAGATCGGCGTCGCGTCCACCAAGGCGTTCACGGCGCAGATGGTTGCGCTTTATCTGTTCGCGCTCTACTTGGGGCAACTGCGCGGCGCGCTCTCGACCGACGAGGCCAGAGCGCACGCGCAGGAATTGGCCGAGTTGCCGGTGAAGATCGAACGACTGTTGAGTGAATCAGATGAACTCGAAGAGTTGGCCAAAGAGTTTCACCGCTCGCAAGACTTTCTCTACCTAGGGCGCGGCATCAACTTCACGGTCGCGTTGGAAGGCGCATTGAAGCTCAAAGAGATTTCTTACATTCACGCCGAAGGCTATCCGGCGGGTGAGATGAAGCACGGCCCGAACGCTCTGATTGACGAACGTCTGCCGGTGGTCGTCGTCAACACGCGCGAAGCGGGCAACGAGGCTTCGGAGTTGCGCTACGAAAAGACGCACTCGAACATCGTTGAAGTCAAAGCGCGCGAAGGCGTGGTCATCGCCGTGCTGACTGAAGGCGACGAACTCTCGGCCAAAGTCTCCGACCGCGTCATCAGCGTGCCGGAATCATCCGACCTGCTCGCGCCGATTCTTTCAATCATTCCATTGCAACTCTTGGCTTATCACATTGCCGTCCGGCGTGGCTGTGATGTAGATCAACCGCGCAACCTCGCCAAGTCCGTCACGGTTGAGTAGTAAAAGCATAGACGTTCAGGTGTTTGTGTAGACAGCTAATAATGTTGTAAAGAAAAGAATATAGTTGGGTAATTATATACTTGACGCAAAGTAGATGATTTATTGAAGCCCATCGCCCAGAATAGTTGGAGAATTGACGAGTGCGCGATTGACGACCTGCATCAAGTATATAATCACCCGAATAAAGCCTTGCCTGTGCTGCAAGGCGACTTCCGACAGGCGAGGAGAGGAACTGGGGAGGGTGGCGTCTACTGGGACAGATTCACTAGGGAGACGAAGAGGGACGAGGAGATTTGGCGTTTCTTCTTAGAGACCTTCTTCGAGTATCAGTGGACTCGCAAGCCGGTGGCGCTCGACGACGAGTTGGATGACGTACTGTACGAGGAGAGTCAAGGCATTGTTGACATCTCCATTAAGCTCTTCATGATCGCACAGTGGCGCGCAATCGCTCTTGGAACGGAGCTCATCACGCCCGCGCTCGTCAGGCAGGTCGCAGCGGACAGCTTGCATCTCGTTAGGCCGATGCTGGACGCCCTCAAATCGGGAGACCCGGAACGCATCGCCAAGTACAGCGACTTCAAGCCGCTCGACATCGGCGACTTCTACGAACAATACCGCTCGAAGCTTGAGGCGAAGAAGCTGTCGGAGTTGCGAAAGCTCCGAACGGTCGAGCGACCGTCTGCCGACGCACCTTCTCTGCTCAACGAGGTTATCATCCAGCTAATGAATCTCGATTTGCCCCCCTCGCTGGCGAAGCTTCACGCCGAGAAGGTCATCGCCGCCAGAAAGCCGGATGCGACGGTAGCCGAGTTGACGGCAGAGGCTTATAAGGCTGCCCTCAGCGAAGGGCTGGACATGCTAGGAAGGCCGGTCATCAGAGAACGTAAAGCCACTTCTAAGGAGTCCCGGAGCAGGTCATTTGCTCCCGACGATCTGAGGCTGATTGTCGCCGAAGCTAAGAAGAATAAGTCATCGGCTTACCAGACGCTCAAAAATCACGGCGTAATAAAATCTCCGGCGCAGGATGGTCTAATAGAGGCAGTCGTATGTTGAGCTTCTTTCCCGCCCCATACCCGGACGAGATTCTTTACAGCGTCTTAGCCCGCTACCACGTCCGTAGCGGTAACGTCAGCCCGAAAGTCACGTTGCACGAACTTTTCGGCTCGACGACCGTCACTACCACGGTCGATCTACCCTCGCACCTGAACGCGCTGGTGCGAAACCTGCCGCCGCTCTCGAAGCACACGGTCGAGGGCCTGATTCAAAACCACACCCTCTACCCGTTCTATTCGCCGTTCCTGCTGCCGGAAAAAGCCGAGCTGATATACAACTCAATGCGAGAACACGCTTGGGGCGACATTCATACCAGAGCGGGGATCATGGCTAGTTCGCTCCCGGCTCCAAACTGTCTAAGGTTCTGCCCCGTCTGTTTGCGCGAAGACCAAGAAAGGTACGGCGAAACTTACTGGCACCGTCTACATCAGGCTCCAGGAGTCGTAGTGTGTCACACACACTCGACGTTTCTGCAAGACAGCGGCGTAGCTGCGCGAGGGGCGAATAAGCACGAATTCATTCCGGCAGACGAAAATAGTGGTTCGCCTAAACTGCGGCGGCTGAATCACGGACGCGAGACCTTCAAACACCTCGTCGCCTTAGCACAGGACGTTGAATGGCTGCTGAACAACGGCCTCCCGCCTATTGTTTCCGCGCAACTTCAGCAGAAATACAAGTCATTGCTAATCGATAAGAAACTGGCGACCACAACCGGATATGTACGTCAGGCCGAACTTGTCCACTGCTTCTCTTCATTCTTCGGCGGAGACCTTCTGAAACTACTTGATTCCGATGTTAGCTATGGGCGCGAAAGCAACTGGCTGTCCAACATTGTCAGAAAGCACCGCAAAGCATTTCATCCGCTGAGGCACTTGCTGCTAATGCGATTTCTGGGGCACCCTGCCTCTTCCTTCTTCGCCCTCGAAACTCGGTATAAGCCCTTCGGAGACGGGCCGTGGAGGTGCTTCAACGGCGCGGCAGAGCACTACCTGCGTCCCGTTATCGCAAAGGTTCAAGTCACATGGTCTCGTGACGCGCGGAAGGCGCTCGGCACCTTCTCCTGCTCCTGCGGCTTTGTCTACTCGACGACCGACCCACGTCGATCAGCCTATCGCCGACGCGCCCGCCACCTTGCTAGGGTTTCGGCGAACTCCAAAGTTTGAGAGGAAGGCTAAGCGCGAGACGCTTGCTTATAGTGGCGGCTCCGAACGGACCGACGCGCCATCGCCGAACGGCAATAAAGCCCACACGGTCAGAAAGGATACAACCGTCAGTACGGTCGAGCCGTTCTATGGCGGCGAGATTCAGCCGGTTGACTTCATCGGCGTCGAGTTGATGGGGGCAACGAACAGCACCGGGTTGAGGGACTTCCTCAAAGCCGGCCGACATATTATAGCCAGCCATAGCCAGCCGCGGCTCCATTGCGGCGTGGTGGAGATTCCCGGCAACCGTGCCTTCTGCCGTTTAGCCGACGGCTCGAAGCGTCCCTGCGCCGTCACCGAAGTGACGCAGGAAGGCGTCGAACCTTGCTACATACTCGAAGTCGCCAGGCCCGACAACTGGTCGGTTTCGACGCTTTTCGTCCGCATACTGACGACTGCCCCCGAGCAGAGCGTCGGCGGATTCATCACCGAACTGCTCGAAGAGTTAGTCAAGCGGGACGGACATTGGAACGCCGAGAGGCTGGATAGCAGTTCGAGTCTCAGGGTCAGTCGTCTTAAACACGTCGCAGAACATTCCACGTGGCTTTGGTCGCGGAGAATTTTAGAGCGGCTCAATTCATTCGGGTTCACGCCGGAAGAGGCTGCGTTGTAAGTAATTTCGAGGGCCCAAAATTTCGCAGCCCTGAGATACGAATGAAGTCGGAGGCGGGTGTCCGTCAGTTCTATTAAACCTGTTGCGTGATAAGGAAAATCCGAACTTTTCGGCATCGTCCGGGGCGTAACAAACGCATCAACGGGGCTGCAAACGTCAATAAACCGGGTCTGACAGCCCTTTTGTAGAAGGCGCTCAAGCCTTATCACGCAACAGGTTTGTTGGACAATTGAGTTGAAATTCTGCCGTCGCATACTCGGCGCAGCCCGCATTTTTAGCGGACTACGCATTTGTGAGTATCTCGGTTATTGGTCGAACGATTATTATGGAGACAATAACCTGTTTATCAAAATCTTGGAACAACCAATCATAGGCTTGCAATGGGTACAAGCAATCGGTGGCTGCGCATTACCAGCAAACAAGTTAGTGGCCTAATGTTCTGCGGAATTACTTATCCGCAAAGGCTAGTTCATTTTGTGCGGAACAATGCAGATGTATTATTAACCCGTCCTCGCCAACCGCCCATATATGATTAGAATCAACGGCAGCTAACGCATTAATAGTTTTACTCAATGTATTGCGGTGAATGATTGACCAATTACGCCCTTGATCTGAAGAGTATAAAATTACTCCCACCCTATTATTATTCTCATCCAATGATATGCCTTGCTCAGGCATGAAAGTGCCACACGCTATTACTTCTTTATCCGAAGTAAAAACAGCATCGCTTAAGTTAATATTATTAAGCCTGAATTTCACCCAAGTCCCCTCGCCGCGGTTTACAGCTAATGTCGTCCAACTGCCCTCACGCCCACCAGTTCCACCAAGTACCCATGGTAGCTTAGAGCTAAGCAGTCCAAGCCGATTTAGACCGGTCTGTGGCGGTTCATCTTTAATAGCTTCTTGCTGCCGCCAATTGTTGCCGCCATCGCTGGTCGAAAATAGCTTCCGCCCTGCGGTCAGGACTAGCGCATGATTAGGTTCTACTGCATAAATGTCGCGCCCACCCTCTCCGACAAAATCAGGGTTAGAAGAAGGTGAGACATCAACCCATAGGTTCCCGCCATCAATTGTATGCAGGACAAAAAAATCGCGCGTCAAAGTGTCTCGCTTTTGTACCCCATTGCCTATGATCCATCCTTCGTGTTCGTTAATGAAGAGAACACGTGTAGGCTCAATCGCCCTTGCTGCATATTGTGCTTGCCAAGATAAGCCGCCATCGGCCGTGTTAAGTACCGTGCCGCTATAACTATCGGGAGCTAATACGTCCGAGGGACCGTCTAGCACTATCGCCCAGCCCAACATACGGTTTATGAAGAATACACTCATAATCTTTCCGTCTGCTGGTTTGTCTATTCTTACTTTCTCCCATGTCTTGCCTCTGTTAGAGGTGATGAATACCACGCCAGCGGCATCTAAAGTCCATAACATTGAATCCTTCGCTTGAATCGACATTAGCGATTCCTGCGAGTTGACTTTATCTAGACGAAACTTCCACGGGCATGGCCTCAGATTATTGACACTGCTGATAAAGCTAACCTCGTCATGGATGGCCGGTATCAGATTATGATTGGCAAGGTCGGCTGTACTGCTCTGGGTTTTATAACAACCAATGACTGCCAAAAGCCCAGAGAAAGCGCAAATGATGTGGATAAATTTCATCTTCATCAGCTTTATTTAAGAAGATCGCCATTAGGGAGTACATATCCACCGAAGACACACTCCTCCAGTGCTATACCGGCATCATCATCGTCCGCTTTATACGCCGCTAAAGCCCGATGCAAGCTTGCGCTTGCGTCTGGCTTCGGAAGGCCAGTTGGCTCACCAAATTTCTCGAAAATTTTGTTGGCAATCTCGTGTACTTTAGCTGCCTGAATCGCCATAGGCGCAAATGTCCGAGCCGCATCACTGCCAATATAAACCGTATAGCCGCCCGGAGGGGCATCCGCCATCGCATGGCGGCCGCTTTCCTTGCTTATGTCTGCACGTGTCTTTGACGTGCTGTCAATAATGATGACAAATGCGCTGTGAGAGACGCCGTACAAACCCGACACCGCAGAGCCTAGTTTAGACCTACCGTTTGTGTCAATAAATGTAGTCTTCAATAAGTCCTTAAAACATTGCTTGAATTTATCTTCATTAAAAGATGCTCGGGAGTTCTCCGATTGCCTTCCCCGTCCCCTCACTTGAAACAAACCACCGAAGTCATAAAAATCATCAGAGACCTGTCCCAAAGTAATAAGGACCTGCTCAAGGTGCCAACCACGCCCATAAGCATTGACATAAACAATATCATCATCTGGGCTATAAGCGGGCTGTGTGTGTGCTGGCTCCAGCCCACTGTTTTCCACTAAACGCAAATCCCAACCCATGTAACCATAACTACCATTGGCCGCTACCGTAAAAGGCATCAACACCGCTCTGCCGTTGACCCGCATCACGCGCGCTGAAGTATTAGTGCCGGGCGGCAAGAGTACCGCCGCCCCGCTGCTCAGCAGCAAGGATGCCGAGGCACAGTCGCCCGGCAAGTCATCGATCAGACAGCCGTTAGCCGGCGCGCTCAGACTGCCATTGCGAATCGGAAAATCGCGCCCCGGATCATCCACGTCATCGTAAGGATTCTCTGTGCCCGCATCGCCGCCCAACGGGTCATATTCTGTCCGTGCGGCTGCGACCGCGTTTGCTCTACTCTGCTGCTGACTCATGACAAACGGATCATAGTTGCTGTACAAGACATCAGTCCCACTGGCAGTTGCGATTAGCTCGCCATTCAGACTATAAGCAGAACCATCGGTCTTCACGCCACTGGCGTCCAGCGTTTCAACCACCGCGCCACCGAGCACCGTCGAGCGCACATCGTATGTAATCGTAGTCGTTGTTGTTCTGTTCGGCAGGGTGCCGGTGGCATACACCTCAGTCCGCTTCGTCCGTCGCCCCTCCCCATCATAAACTTGCGTGACACTGTATGCGCCGCCCGAGCTATAGGTCTTTTGCCCGGCTGCGTCATATTGGCTGAAGTTGCTGTCGAGCGTGACGTGGCCCTCGTTGTCGTAGCTCCAGTCAGCGCGCCGCCCGTTCTGATACGCGATTGGCCCGCCCATACCGAACTGCTTCGTCCAACTGCGCGTGAAGCGGTCGGTTAAGTCGCTCCATTCATTGTATGAGAATGTCTCTTTATATGGACTGAGGGCACCTGACGGCTGTCCCAGTGCTTCGTAGCCGGTTAAAGCTTGCGTCAGCCGCGCCATCTGATCATAAGTATAGGCGCGATTGAAGCGACTATCAGCCTCATCGGTCATGGACTTGATGCGCCCATCGGCATAATAAGAATAATCGTTAACGCGATTCACTTGACTGGACGTAGGTATGCCCGGCGCTTTCAGACTTTGCTGCTTGACCTGCTGGCGCGGAGTGTAGGTCAAGTCAAGTTGCAAGGTATTGCCATAAGTTAGATGCTTGAGCGCACCCCAAGCGCGATACTGGAGATTAGAGGCGAGCGTTGTGCTGCCAGTGCCGCCGAAGTTCGTTCCTGTCAGACTGTTCAACTGTCCGCTCTGGGCATCGTAGTTATAAGTCACGCTCTGCACCATGCTTCTGCGGTTATCGCAAGGAAATACTTAGAGTTGCCGTCGTAGCACTATTCCGCTATTACCAACTGCGAAGAGGTTGGAATGAGTTAAGGCTAATCCACGCAAAAACTCGGTCATCCCAGTGCTCTCCAGCTTCCACGTCATACCGCCATCGTTCGTCGAGAGAATCGTTCCGTCGTTTCCTGCAATCCAACCACGAGTTGAGCTAACAAACTTTACACTTGCAAGCCACAAAGTTTGTTGCTCGGATGGCAGTAGCCGCCTTTCCCATTTCTTTCCTCTATTAGTCGTATGTAGTAATAGACCTCTGCTACCAACCACCCATCCTTCAAATGAATTGATGAAATCAATACCAAAGAAGTATTTATCAGGCTCGGCAAGCTGTTCACTCCATTGCTGACCGCCATTCTCGGTATGCAGAATCAAACTGTCCCCGACAACCCATCCGTGATACGCATCCGCGAATTTAACCGACCTCAGCCCGGAACTGCTTCCTCTGCTAAGGTATTGCAATCGCCAGTGTGCGCCACCGTCCTGTGTCGCAAAGACGATTCCTTGACTCGTACCATTCTGCTGCGCCTCCCCGACTGCCCATCCATGTTGTTCATCAGCGAACCAAATATCATTTAATGCACTTAACTCGAAGCCTTCTAGCTGATACTGCTTATACCAGTTCGTGCCACCGTCTCTTGTCCTTAGAATGACACCTGTTCTTTTATAATCACCGACCACCCATCCTGCGTGCGCGTTATTGAAGAAAACGCTATGAAGGTTAGCGGGCAAATCAATCACCTTGGCTGTCCAAGTCTGACCCCCGTTACTCGTATGCACCAAGATGCCGCCATCGCCAACCACCCATCCATTAGAGTCATCGGTGAAGAACACAGCATTAAGTACAGGTGCACTAAGAATGCTCTCAGGTTCAGGAGAGTTGGGATCACGATCAACATAGAACGCTTTTTGCGGTTTCGTCGGAAGCTTCTTGACGATGTGCCATGTTGAGCGTTCTTGACCATTGGCAAGCGATAGGAGAATGCAAACCATTACAAGCCCGCTTAGAGATTGAAGCAGACCTTGACATAATCTTTGTAAAAGAGTCCCATCCCAGATCATCCTACACCTCCAAGCTTACCCTTCAATACTGGAAAGCACTTATCAATGATTTTATCGGAGAGGGCTTTGCTGCCACCGAAAACGGAATCGCCCGCTCCATTCACCTGATGGACTGCCTCATGCAATAAAATGATCGCGCGTTGCTGTGCGAGATTCTGCACACTTGCCGGATTGAAAAAGTAGTCACCAAGGAACGTCACTTGACCGCGCCCTGTCACACTGTTGTGAAAGACGGCAGCACCCACTGACGTTTTGTTTTCTTTGAAATAATCGGCGACGGATTCCGTCGCGCCATTTTCGCCAATTGGCCCGGTGAGCGTTGATGCGCGTCCGTCAAAGAGATTGCTATTTGGCTTAAGACCATTGATGAGAGCAGCGAGGCTGGGAATACCATAAGCCTTTAGAGCTTGGTCACAATCCTTATTCTTCGTCAGACCTTGAGCGGTTTTGATGCTGTCCTGCACTACTTTGAGATCATTCTTATTGAGGGAGGGATAAGGATTCTGCGGTGTCGGTGTGGTCTGCTGCGGATCACCATCGCCAGTAAATGGGATGATTTCCCAGTGTGCATCACTACTAATATAAGCAATATCAAACACCGTACCATCAGGATAAGTGCGAATCTCGTGCTGCACACTATTAGGTATCCAACGCCCACGATAACCAGACAGTCCTGTGTTCCGGTCGTATTCAATTGTAATCGCCGCCTGCCGCTGATAGGTGAAGTACACCCGCGCCCCACTGTTAATTAGTAACGTCATATCGCGGCAGTCACCCGGCAAGTCGTCGATCAGACAGCCGTTAGCCGGCGCGCTCAGACTGCCATTGCGAATCGGAAAATCGCGCCCCGGATCATCCACGTCATCGTAAGGATTCTCTGTGCCCGCATCGCCGCCCAACGGGTCATATTCTGTCCGTGCGGCTGCGACCGCGTTTGCTCTACTCTGCTGCTGACTCATGACAAACGGATCATAGTTGCTGTACAAGACATCAGTCCCACTGGCAGTTGCGATTAGCTCGCCATTCAGACTATAAGCAGAACCATCGGTCTTCACGCCACTGGCGTCCAGCGTTTCAACCACCGCGCCACCGAGCACCGTCGAGCGCACATCGTATGTAATCGTAGTCGTTGTTGTTCTGTTCGGCAGGGTGCCGGTGGCATACACCTCAGTCCGCTTCGTCCGTCGCCCCTCCCCATCATAAACTTGCGTGACACTGTATGCGCCGCCCGAGCTATAGGTCTTTTGCCCGGCTGCGTCATATTGGCTGAAGTTGCTGTCGAGCGTGACGTGGCCCTCGTTGTCGTAGCTCCAGTCAGCGCGCCGCCCGTTCTGATACGCGATTGGCCCGCCCATACCGAACTGCTTCGTCCAACTGCGCGTGAAGCGGTCGGTTAAGTCGCTCCATTCATTGTATGAGAATGTCTCTTTATATGGACTGAGGGCACCTGACGGCTGTCCCAGTGCTTCGTAGCCGGTTAAAGCTTGCGTCAGCCGCGCCATCTGATCATAAGTATAGGCGCGATTGAAGCGACTATCAGCCTCATCGGTCATGGACTTGATGCGCCCATCGGCATAATAAGAATAATCGTTAACGCGATTCACTTGACTGGACGTAGGTATGCCCGGCGCTTTCAGACTTTGCTGCTTGACCTGCTGGCGCGGAGTGTAGGTCAAGTCAAGTTGCAAGGTATTGCCATAAGTTAGATGCTTGAGCGCACCCCAAGCGCGATACTGGAGATTAGAGGCGAGCGTTGTGCTGCCAGTGCCGCCGAAGTTCGTTCCTGTCAGACTGTTCAACTGTCCGCTCTGGGCATCGTAGTTATAAGCGACGCTTGTGCCGGACGGATAGGTGACAGTTTGCAGTTGTCCGCCGATGGTGTAAGCATAGTTAATCGTGTAAGCGTTATTGGGCAGACTGGCGAAGTGTCTGGTCTCCCACTGCAACTGTGACAACGGATAATAATGGTAGTCGACGGAGCCGGAGCCATCTGTCATCTGGCGGCGATTGCCGGCCGCATCGTAGGTGAAAGTCACCGGCTGTGCGGTGGCGACGTTCTGCCCTGAAGCCACGTTGGTTAAGTCGTAGCTGATGCCCGTCACCATGTGCCGGTTGTTGTAGGTAAAGTTGGTTAGGACGCCGCGTGCGTCTTTGACGGATTGGACGGTGTCGTCGTTATTGTATGTGTAGATACTCACTAGCGGGTTATGATTTTGATCCTGCTGTATCGGCACATGGCGCTGCCCCAGCCGGCCATACCCATCGTAAGCCATCGTCGTAGTCTGGTAGGTGCTGCCCTCTTGGTCTGGCTCAGGGTTAGGTACCGCGCCTTGATACACTCTGGCGCGCGTCACCTGATCGCGCGCGTTATACTTACCTGTCGTCGCCAAGTAAACCGTGCCGTTCCAGTTCAGCACTTCAGTCTTCACCGTGCGACCTAACACATCGGCATAGACCTTCTGCTGCCGCCCCATCGCGTCTCGTTGGGTTACAACCGCATCCCCTGCACAGCCACAACCATCATAGATCAGTTCCTGATTGAATGACCCATCTGCATTGGTCGAGTAGGTCGGTCGGCCCTTCCAGTCATAATCCTGAGTAGCATAGTGCCAACCGCCATTAGGATTTTGATTACTTGGAGCATCATCACCTGCCGGCTCCCACGCATTGGTCATCTCGGTCGGGTTCGACTGCTGGACGACGCGCCCCATCACGTCATAGACCACGTGCTGCCCACGATAGCCGCCCGTGCTGCCGGGGAACAGGCTCGCCGAAGCGTAAGTGCGCCCCATGCCATCGAAGACTTGAATGGCATAAGTCTCGTTATTAGTGCCGTCCTGTATCTTGCTGAAGGTCTGTACCCATTCTTGGCCCGGCGCATAGACGAAGCGCGTGTAAGCGCCATTGACCGAGTTAAAGACTTTGACCACCCGCCCGGCATCATCATACTGCTCGGTCTGGACAGGGCCGGGCTGGTTCGTCGTCACGTTCGGTAGCGGCGTCTGCACCTGCCGGACTGCGCCCATGTCGTAGTCATACTTGGTCGTCGCGGTGAAGCCATCTGGGTCGGTCACAGTGGTCGGGTAAGCGTAGGTGCTGATGGTCAGCCCCGTGAGTGGCTGCTCCGTCTGATCGATGAAGACATCTGCATAGCTCACGCTGGTTTGATGCCCTACTGGGTCGCGGCTGAAGACGACGTTGCCGGTTGTATCGTACCCGGCAGTGGATTCTAAATATTGATTTGTGTTCGTTACATCTACGCGCCGCACGCTCGTCACATTCGCGCGCCCCGTAGCGAAGCTCGTGCCATATGCTGAGTCATGCTGTGAGGCTTGCGCAGGCGTATCCACGAGCCGCCCCGCATCAGTCTGGTCATAGAGATAACTCACCTGAGAGACAAGCTGCCCGCCGCCGACATCTGTTCCGCCGTCATACAAGTAACTGGTGCTCGGCAGCCCGATGATGCGCCGACTCGTGTAGGCCGCATCGAGGTTATAGTCGGTGTGCGCGCGCCGCAGCACAGTCACAGCGTCTGCATTGTACTCAAAGACATCGCTCGGCAGGTGGAAGCCTAAAGTAGTCTCATAAGCCGTGCGCGTGCGCTGGTGATTCCCATTCGGGTCGGTGATGTTGACTTCAATAACCCGCGGGTTCACTTGGTAAGAGATGCTTTGATCATCCTGCTCCCACGTGATGTTAGTTGTCTTCTGCACTGCTGGATTTCCAGCAGCAAAGAACTCTTCTTTTACTGTTAGCCCTTGCTGCCATGTCGTGCCGTAACTCTCCTTATAGCTCGTCCCATCCGGTATCGTCTCTTGCCCGAACGCACCATTTAGATCATAGCTATAAGTCGTCACCGCCTCTTGCTCATTGTTCCACTCTAGCGCCCAGTCGCGCCGGTCACTCACGCGCGGGCAGTCGCTGCTATTAGCCGGCAGCGTGTACTTGGTATAAGCGAGTTGATGATTATCCGCCGAGTAGCGACTAATCTGCTGCACCTGCCCGTAAGAGTTATAGGCGAAGCGATAGCTTGAGCCATCCGCCAAGCCGACCTGCGTCAGCACATTGATGAGTTGCTGGCTCTGCGGCCCCAACACCTTAATAGACGGATCGAAGTTTGCCCCTATCATCACCGTGCCGTAACCGAAGGTCGCCCACTCATGGGTCTGCCCATGCCACGTCTGCATGATCGAGAGCAGGTTCTGATAGTTGTCGTAGTTGAACTGGATGCTGCGCGCTAAGGTATCTATGATCTGACTGATGTGCCCCCAGCCATCGTAAGCCACGCTGATGAAGTTGCCGTTCCGATCCTTAATCTCAGCACAGCGATATGCGCCGTTGACGAGCGTATAGGTCAAGAGCGACCCGTCGGTCGGTTGCAGGTAGAGCGTGCTGCCGTAATCGACGAGTTGGAGATATGAAGAGTCCGCCGCTTGATAGATGTTTGAGCCGTTCGTGGTCTGTCGTAACTCAACCCGCGCGCCTGATGGCGTGATCAGCAGGTAAGCATACTTACCCGTCTGCGAGTTATAGAAGCGCGGCTGGATCGTGGGGAAGCCAAGGCGGAAGCCCGGCGCAGGTGTGCCGTCATCCGAGTTGAACTCGATGGCCGAGCCGTCCTTCGTCCAGACCAGCGAGTTGTAGCTGAGACCCAAGCCCAAGTCCAAACCGGCGCGACCGGGCAATGAGACGAGCGGCAGCGACCAGTTGTAGTTGCCGGAGAGTAGCTCAACGCCGCCCCCGCCGGTGCGGTTGCGCGGCGCAAGGCGCTGCTGCGCGAAGTTCTCACTGGCGGTCGTCCCGATCTGGACTCGCAGGCCCGTGCTGTCGTTATTATAAGTGCTGTTTGCGCCATAGCCGACCGAGAAGTCGATGACATCGCCTGCCGCGACCGTCTGTGTGAGTGAGAACGGTACGGCTTGCCCATAGCCGTTGATGTTACCGCTGAAGATCGTTGTCCCATTGTGCGTAATCAACACATCGGTCGTTGTACCCACGGTGTCTATGCCTTGGAAGCGCCCGGCGAGGTTGACAGTCGCGGCCGAAGTCGCTGTCCAGCGCACAACACTTCGCTGGCCCGTCGCGCCCGGATGCAGGTTGAGCATATCCGGCGGCTGGACAACTGAAGGCGCGCCAGCGTATGTCTGGGTTGTGCCGGTGCTGTTTTTAGTCACCATCGGCACCCCTTGGATACTGCTCGACACCCAAGTATCAAGCCCCGACCCGTACTGGTTGTTGTGCGTATCGTAGAGCGTGAATGCGCCGCCACCAGATTGATAGCCATAGCTCCACGCCCCATTCGGGTTCTGCGTATTAGAGAAGTCGCCTATAGCGTCGCTGGCACTGTTAGTAGCGGTGCTCCATGCTTCGACCTCGGCGATCCGTGCCACACCGTCCACAGCAGCGTTAACGACTACTCTAATCTTGCTCGTGGTCACAGGGGCAAAGTTTATCTGCTTCCAGACCAGATTATTATTGGTGATACTCCCGCCCGGTAGAGTCTGCCACGCACTGCCAGTCCAATACTGGATGTTGAAAGCGGTTGCACCATACTGGGTAAAGGTCTGTGAGGGCGATGGGTCGGCTTGCGTCATGTAAGCCGGATAATCGGCGATAGTGAAGACATCCACTTCACTGATGGTCTTCGAGCCATTGAAGTCAACCTGAAGCCATGAAGGCAACCCATGCTCGTCGCGCCAGAAGCCATTGATGTCGCTGTTATCTGGCAATAAGTGCCCATAGCGTTGCCCATCGTTGGTTGAGGACGGATAAAAGTGTGATCCCGGATAGACACCATCCTGCGTGTAGTTCTGCGCTGTAGCCACGCCGCCATTAGCAGCCAGAGCTACGTTGACGCGCGCAACGGTCGCGGGCGCACCGGCAAGAATTGCGACCTCAGCCGATGTCAGCGAGCGGTTGTAGATGCGCACGTCGTCCAACTGCCCATCGAAATAGCCGTAGGGGAAGCCACCCAGCCAGCCGGTCGCGGCATGCACATTATTCATCGGACTGGTCAGTCCCGTCCTGACGAGCACGCCGTTGATGTAGAGCTGCGGTTGCTTGTTCGTATAGACCACCGCCACATGCGTCCAGCCGGAGAGCGCAGCTTGGTAGACGAGTGTCGCCGGCATGTAGGAAGCGGCATGCTCATAGACGCTCACGCCGTTCGTGCCCATTGAGACACCGATGCCTGAGTCGCCATTGTTATACCAGTTGGGCCCGATGACATAACGCTGCCATTGGCACCCGCTCGTGCCGATGGTCATCTCCGAGTCAACCTCGTGCGTGGAGCGCGGCTTGGCCCAGAAGGCGTAGGTGAAGTTGTTGGTCAGGTTGGCGAGCGCCGTACCATCTGTCACGCTCACATAGTTGGACGTGCCGTTGAAGTCGAGCGCACCGGTGCCGACTTTACCGGTGTACCAAGATGGGCCTTGCAGCGCGCCAGTGTTGTTGTTGCCGGTGGCATCCGCCGCTGTCGTCCCTGAGCCTTCATCGAACTGCCAGCGCGCAGTCAGATAGACATCATTGTAGTCGCCGAGTGTGCCGCCGATGACGGCGTTCGAGATGGTCGCGTTAGGGCTGCTCAACGAGGTATCAACTCTGAGCGGATAGGTCAGCGTGCCGGTGTGCGCGTAGAGGAGGTTGCCGTTCTTATAGTATTTGACCGTGCCGCTTTCGACCGCAACGCGAAGGCGATCACCTGCTTGGTATGTACCCAAGTACGCGACGTAATTGCCAGACTCGTAAGCGGTGATGTTCCCGTCGTAAGTTAAGTAGATGGCGTAGCTGATCTCCGAATAGTTCTGGTTGGCGTCCCCGCTGCTGCTCAAGCCGCACATTCGGGCCGTATTAGCCTCAGTGGCAGTGAACTCGACGTAGCCATCGCCTGAGGTGATGATCTTGGTTGAAGATGCACCAGCGTTGCCCCAGCCGGCTGGGGCAGTCTTCGTCAAGGTGTTGCCTGAGACTAGCACGCCCACAGCATTATGCCACACGACATTCTCTTGCGGTAGCGTTGGGCCGGGCGCAGCACAGCTAATAGTCTTAGGTGAGCCGGAGAGTGACGGTGAACCAGTGGGCAGGAAAGTTGAGTTGGCGATGCGCGCCGTAATGTTGTGGACGTGCGACGTGCCATCGCGCAGAGCAGCAGGTGTGCTGATGCTAAAGCCGTGCCGACCATCGCCCTTGCCAGCGTTGTAGAGGTCTTGGCGGTAGATGTCGGCCGGCGTGCGCGTGACGAAATTACCGTCGGCGAAGATGTCCACCTCAACCGGCGTGTTAGGTTGACTTGTCGCCCACGCCCAGCCGCTGATCGTGGCGCAGCTTGCCATATCGAACCAACCCTCGAAGCTTGGCGCACTCACAGCTACGGCTACATTGGTTGTTGGCTGGCCGAACCATTCCACTCCGTCCTGCACCATCTGCCATTGGAAGTTGTAGGTGCCAGCAGCGGTCGGTGCAATAACATCGAAGCTGAAGGTCACGTTCGTCTGCGGCGCAACTGCTGCCACAGGCAGTTGCACCCGGCCCAACCGCCAGACTGAGACATCCGGTGGGTTCTGCGCACCAAGATGATAGAAGGCATCAGGCGTCCAAGTTGTCGTGCCCATGTTCGTCAATGTGATCGAGACGGTGTAGGTCTGCCCTGCAATCATGGTGGTCGGGACAGACTGCGAAACGAACACCGCATCGTTGCCGCCTGAGACGGCAGCAAACATGCCGGTTAAATTGCTGGCACCGAAGGTGCGTGCCGCCCATTTGAGTGCGAACGGTGTATCGGTGATAGAGAAGCCCCCGCCTTCGCGCATATAATCGAACCGTGTCGTATCAGTTGTGGCTAGATGCTCAGGTAGCCGAGGTTGGGCCGCGGCGAGCTGTAGGTTCTGTGGTCTAGCCTGGTTGCTGCTGGCTCGATGCGGCACCGGCTGTGGCGATGGCTGTGGTTGCGCGCCATGATCTTCATTGCAGCGCGGGCTGTGCGGTGGACAGTTGCGTAAGGTCGAGCGAATAGCGGCCGGGGCATGTGGCCGTTGCGGCTGATGCTGGCGCACCAGATTGAGGTCAGGGAGATGCGTGCCGGGTCGCCCGCGCAAAGGTGGTCTGCCGTGTCTATCAATATTATTGCTCTGCGGGCCGCTACTGACCGCATTAGTTACCTCACCGTTGTGCTGGCTAGTGTCCTGGCTGCCATTGGCATTATGATGTGTTTCATCACCTGCCTTTGTGCCTTCGTCGGCTGGGAGCACGCTCAGAGATGCAAGCGTGCCCACTGCATTTAGAACTCCGCCAGAGGCGACTCTGCCGTTAAGCGCGGCGAGTTGACGTGTGCTCTTGACGAGTGCGTTGCGCGTCAGTTCAACGCTCAGGTGTGGGCGCAGCGTCTTGATCAGGCCAACTGCACCGCTGACAAGTGCCGCAGCAGCAGATGAGCCGGTCAGAGTATCATAGCTGCCGCCCGGCTTCGTCGTCAAGATATTCACGCCGGGAGCAGCCACTGTTGTATGCGCCGCGCCCCAGTTCGACCATGAAGTTAAAGCATCGAACTGATCAGTTGCCGCGACAGCGATGACATTGGGCAGATCGTAAGCTGCCGGATAATGAGGTGTCTGATCAATGTCTCGGCCGCTATTGCCTGCGGCGCAGACGAAGACGACGCCATGATCGATAGCGCGGGCAATGGCTGCCTCAAGCGCCTGCGAATGATGCTCTGTGCCCCATGAACAGTTAACGACCTGTGTGCCGTGCGACGTTGCGTAGTCGATAGCTTCAATGGCATGAGCTACGTCGCCTGTGCCATCGCGGTCAAGCACGCGCAAGGACATCAAACTCGCACTCCACATGACACCGGAGATGCCTGTGTGGTTATCACCTTGCGCAGCGATGATGCCGGCTACGCCCGTGCCGTGCCCCTGCTCATCTTTGATCTGATTTGAGTCGGTGATGAAGTCCCAGCCGTGCTGATCGTTTGGAAAGCTACTGCCTGATACGTGACCCCGTGGCGCTGGTGTTGGGTTCGTCCACTGGTTAGCTTTCAGGTCTGGGTGCGTGAAGTCAATACCACTATCGATGACGGCGATGATGGTGTCAGTTGATCCGGTTGTCTGCGCCCATGCTTCGGTGCTGCCGATGTCTGCGCCAGAAGTACCACCTGCTTGGCCCGTGTTTTTGAGTGCCCACTGCTCTGCGAAGCGTGGATCGTTAGGCGTTATATCATCGGCAGTAATGAGGTAGTTTGGTTCGACAAACTCAACCACGGGATTGTTGGATAAAATGGCGGCAACTGTGTCTGTGTTCTGATTAGAAGAGAGAGTTAAGCGCTCGATACCAGATGCGCCGCGCAAGGGTTGGCGCTGCACACCAAATTGTTGCATGAGCGCGTCTTGGTCTTGTTCAGAGACGCCCATGCGGAAGCGGAGGAGTAGTTCACCAGCGCGCCGGTCGCTCTGTTGCGCTGGTTTAGCTGTCGCTGCTGGCGCGTCCTGTCGCGTCGCGGGCTTAGGTCGTGCCGATGTGGTCCGGGCAGAGACGCGGCCGGTTGTTACCGGCGTCGGTAGTACCGGCGTTAGGATCGCTGAGATAAGAAGTAAGCAGACGAGTTGGACACGCGGCGTGCCGGGACAAGCGGAGGATCGGCGCATGGTGGATGGCCTCTATAAGTGAAGCCCAGTCGGTGTTGCTAACTGGCGAAAGGTTAACCATGAGGACGCAAGTCCGAGGATACTGCGTCCGCGACTCTTAGGCTGACGTTGACAACTTGGTAACTGAGGCTTGACGACGGTAGACGGTGCGGCCAAGCTTCATCAAACATGAAAAGCGGTCGGACTATATGCCGCTTGCGCGGAAACTGTCAAGCGATTTTTTACGCGGGTGGACTTTAGATGTTACCCTCTTTGCTCGCAGACGAGCGCAATGTAGCGGGCAGTAGCCGGGGTGGAATTTCGTCCAAATACAAGAACTGGTCAGAAGGGTTGACGCGACCAATCCATTTAAGACCAATCAAGGGATTAGCAGAGGGATGTTGCTGTGGATGAAATATAGATCGATATTTCCGATGCGCGTGGGCGACGAGCGAGAAGTAATGGTGTGGCGCGCTCACACTAAAGCATCAAGATTCATCTCTATGTTAAATAGCGGGCAGTGATCCTAAAATGCACACCAAGCGCATGCCTCACACGGCCGCGCGCCAAAGCCACTTGTGGCGATCTCTTGAACGACGCTTATAAACGCTTTTTTATTTGCAGCAATCTGTGGCTGATTATACTTCACCTCGACCTTCGCCATAGTGATTACGTTTAGGAAAGTAATCTTGATTGAGGTGAATTCGGGGTAAGTGATGCGGGCGAGCAAGTAATACAAGAAGGTCGGCAGATCATACGCAAGCGATTCTGACGTCGGTAATTTTCCGGAAGAATTAGTCTTGTAATCTACGACCTCAAGTAACCTGTTGGAATGCAGACTAACACGGTCGGCTTTACAGCCGAGTTTAACGTGGAGTCCGCTCACGTTTACGACGTGCATCATATACACTTCGGTGCCGAGGGTTTGTTCCGGTGAAGAAATCATCTCATCCACATAGCGTCGTAACACTTCACGGCCTCTATCAAAGTACACCTTCGATTCACATTCATTAGCGAAGCCCTTATCCCAGTGCCGTGCAAGAAGCAGGCTCAGGTTAGCTGCTGGCCACTGCTCTTTGTCTTGGTGATGCAAGGCGTCGAGTGCGGCGTGTAGGCTACGACCGAAGGAAAGGGCAGATGAATTTGCGGATGCCGATATTTTATTAACATGACGCAGCTGTTACCAGCACCACAGGAGAGATATGATTATCTCAAGAATTTACTGATTGAAGCACGAGAGAAGGCTAGATTGACGCAAGTGGAGCTAGCTAGTAGGCTTCACCGCCCGCAATCATTTGTATCTAAAATCGAGCGTGGGCTACGAAGGGTTGACGTAATTGAGTTTCTAGAGATAGCCAAAGCGATTGGATTCTCGCCTACGAAGTTTTTAGAGAAACTAATTCGCAATAAATGAAGGGGGTTGCCGATAAATCTTTGATTTGTGTAATCTTTATGCCGCTCTACGACTTTATTACCCAAGAAATGTGGCGGATTAGGGTACAGCTTAATCAAAATCTATCTTTTACAACTTTAATTTTCCGTCTGATACTTCATTTTGGTAGGCGTTTACCGCAAACCCCAAGTTCGATTTTCATAACTTTATTATTGACAGACATGTACTTCAAGGACGGGGTTAGTATTGCCTGCTGCGTTTGCGGCTGAGAAAGCCAGCGACTCTCTCAATCCGCAATCGGCAGAAACTTACCTGTGGAGGAGACCTATGAAACCGAACGCTTGCGAAAGTCTGTTTGGCCGAGAGATACCGCGCCGTCAATTTCTGAGCACCGCGCTCTTGGGCGGCAGCGCCGCAGTGCTCACCGCGACGTGTTGGTCGCCGCGCACGCTGGCGGCCGGTCATACAGACGCCTTGTTACTAAGCTGTATGGATTATCGGCTGGTGGACGAGACGGAACGCTACATGACGCGGCGCGGGCTGCGGAACAAATACGATCATATCGTGCTGGCCGGAGCAGCGCTCGGCGCGATCACGGAGAAGTTCCCTGAATGGAATAAGACGTTCTGGGATGAGTTAGGATTGGCGATTGATCTGCACGGGATTCATCAAGTGCTCCTGTTGGATCATCGAGACTGCGGCGCGTACAAGCAAATCTTTGGCGAAGATTTGGCCAAGACGCCCAAGAAAGAGACCAAAGTGCACACGGCGCAGTTGCAGAAGCTACGGGACATGATCAAAGAGAAGTATCCAAAGCTTGAGGTTGAGACGCTGTTGATGAATTTGGCCGGGCGAGTGGAGTCAGTGTAGCGGCCCACACCAAACTTTGCGGGCTGGCTTTGCGCCCGTGCCGGAGCCAACTCTGCTGCGAATTAAAGCCCCACGCAAAGATGCGAAGGAAATGTACTCATGTATCTCCGTCTAAGTTTGCTCGGACTATGTCTCGTGCTGTTTGGCTCGCATGCGCTTGCTGCTCCGGCAACTCTCTGCGCGCGCGTGAAGGCGCAGCCGGACGCATGGGTAACGGCGCGGGTTGACGCGCTCGTGTTGGCGGCGCGGGCGGCGTATGAGCACGACGAGGCACAACCGGCTTATGAGCGTGTGCTTGGCGGCATCGCCACGACGATCAAGCAGTGCAAGCTCGCGCAGGATGAAAGCTTCATCGGTCGTTATCGTGAGTTTGTCGAGTACATCGAAGCGGCGAACGTTGCGCGTCTGCCCGATCATGAACTTGGCTTCAACGTGCCCGACAAACAATACTTCGCAGAGACGCAACAGTATGTGCAGATTCCTGAATTTCTGTTGCAGCCCGATTTCCTCCGCGCCGTCTCGCGCTACGAGACCTTAGCGCGCGCCAAAGCTCTGCTGCGCCAACTCAACGAGTGCCGCGCGCCCGACGATCAACTCATCTTCTTCAGCTACAAGTCGCGCCATCTCGGCACGCCCGACAGTCCCGACAGCTACGGCCGGCTCTTGATCGTCGTGCCCGGTCATGCAGCGCAAGGCGTGCCGGAGAAGTGGGTGCAGTTCGGCATCACCGACCCGGGCGCGCGCGCGCATGTACGCAACGTCTCGGTCGTCTCAACCATCCTCGCGCCCGACGGCACGGCGAACGTCTATTTCAAAGACTTCTATCGCACCTATCGCCGCGACGGTTCGCTCACAATCAATGGACGTTGGGAACTCGGCTATGGCGACGACAACTGCGTGCAATGCCACAAGAGCGGCATCCTACCAATCTTCCCCGTCGCCGGCAGCGTGAGTGCAAGCGAGCAGCCAAACGTCGAAGCGGTCAATCAACGTTTCCGCGCTTACGGTACACCGCGCTTCGACAAGTACATAGACACAAGCAAGTTCGGCCCCGGTCTCGGCACCGCAGACTTGACCGAACGCAACCAACGCTTCGGCGCAAGCTTCAGTAACACAACCGTCGCGCACGCGATGACCTGCGCCGCTTGTCATCAGCCGGAACGACTCGGCTCGCTCAACTGGCCGATGGATCGCACCATCATCAGTTCCTACATCAAAGGCGGGCAGATGCCCTACGGCTATACCCTCCAAACCACCGAGCGCAACGCCCTCTACGACCGCTTAATTCAAGAATACTTCGCCACCGACCCCACACACCCCGGCATCCTCAAGTCTTGGCTCTTAGGCCGGGCGCATTGAAACAGCAACACGTGCTTTTCGCGCCGCAGTTTTCATGTAGAATGAGCGCAACCGGATTGTGAGCGACGATGACGACCTTAGAGATGCAGCAGTTGATGGATTTCATCCTTGCCCAACGGGTGCAGTTTATGATTACCATGCGACGGGTGGAGGAAAATCAGGCACAGATGGCGCAACTCCAGATGCGCTTAAGCAATACCATGCGGCAACTGACTGAAGCGCAGACACGCGCCGCAGTCAGAATAATAGAAGCGCAACGTGGCTGGCGGAAACATAGGCACGCACGGACGAGCAGTCTGCGACACTGGTTGATTCTTTGGCTCACACGAATCAAAAGCTGGACGCGCTCATAGACATCGTGCGCGAGCAGCGCAACGGCAAGGCTCAAGGTGGCTATTGATTATCTCTCCTACGAAGCGTGCAGGCGTGCCAATACTGCAAGAGGCTAATGACGAAGAACAAGTTAGAGACTGAAGTAATACCTGACAGCAAGCAACAAGAAGTCTCACCACTTCCGGCGTACTTCTTGTCGCTCACGGTTGAGAATGTACGTTGCTTTGGCCCTGCGCAATCCCTAGACCTGTCAGATGGAAATGGCCGCCCTGTTCAGTGGACACTTATTTGGTAGTGCTCAAAAGGTAATGCTCGGTCTTTGAAAAGAGCGGAGCGACTCGCTGTAATAGGAAGTGACCAAACTTTCTTTACAAGGAGTCGCCCCGATGTCATCCCGCCCGCGCGGCATGTCGTCTGCGGCAAGGAGTCGGGGCGAACCTCCGGCGTCGAGCGGTTCAACTGTACGCTGCGGCAGCGGGTCTCGCGGCTGGTGCGCAAGCCGCTCTCGTTCTCAAAGAAGCTGGCGAATCACATCGGGGCGATCAAGTACTTCATCTGTCACTACAATCGGGAGGTGATTCGCCTTGTTTGACCAGCATTACCTTTTGAGCACTACCACCACTCGAAAGGAGCAACAGCGATGGCAAAGCAGAAAGCAACCAAGCGCCGCACCAACATCAAAGACCTGCCGAAGAAAAAGAAAGAATTAAGCAAGGGTGAGCAGAAGAAAATACAGGGCGGCAGTCAACCCCCGCCCGACATCCAGAAACCGGGGCATCTGGCTTAATGAGCAGTAGCCCATACCCGTATGGCAACTTGAAAGGGGCGTAGCAATGGCCAAAGACACTAAGCGGCGGACCAAAACCAAAGCCCTACCTAAGAAAGAGAGAAAGTTGACGGCTAAAGAATTGAAGAAAGTTAGAGGGGGCGAGACTCTAACGCCTGTAAATTCTCCTTTTGACATTCAACAAGAGGTTACCGTCAACAAGCCCAAGACTCAGGATAAGGCGTTCCAGGCGTTTGATGGATATGTTCGTGGCTGATTAGCAAACAAGCGGCGAGGGTGTCTGAAGCTCCCCCGCCGCTTTTGCTTTGGGCGGCATTGGAATTGTTGGGCCGACTTTCGTTGGGCAAAAGGCTGCCGTTAAGCAAAGCCACTCAGTCGTAGCGGTTTGCCTAACGGAAGGGTCTTGCCCAACAATTCTTTCTCCCTTCGCAAAATAGTTGTAAAATCAGCGTCCACTACGCGAAAGGAAGAATCATGGTTACTAAATCGAAAGCAGGCAAGAAAGAGCAGAAGATAAGTCGTGTCAAAGTTGGGAAGCTCAGTAAAGAGGCGGTCAAGTCCTTGACCTCAAAGGAATCAACGACGGTTCGCGGCGGGAGTGCTACCACACAGACACAGCCCTTCAAGCCTGAGACAGATGGGCCACCGTGGGATAAAATCTTCAATAAAAGTGGCGACGCACCAGCATAGAAGAAGCTAAGATGGAAAGATACGGTTTAGTTCTTCCTACTTCTCTATCAGAGTAATCTTGCCCAACAGAACGAGTCTCAAAGGGTTCTGTGAGGCAAACCGCTACGACTGAGTGGTTTTGCCCCAAAATCTTCGCTTGGCCGGCCCCGCTTGAGTTAGGCTTGGCTAAAAGTCCTTGCGCGCTACCATGCGCGCTACCATCCACCTTACAGACAGCATTCGTACAACAGCTTGAAAGGAGCGCCCTTAAATGACCAAGCGAACGAAGAAAGCAAACACAACCAAACAACGCGGCAGAGTCAAAGTGAACAAGCTCGAAAAGACGGATCGAGAGTTGAGCCGGAAGGAACAGAAGAAGGTCAGAGGCGGGCGGATTGCCAGCAGCGCGTCAAGTGGTGACGCCACAACACAAATGACCAATGTTTTCGGCTACGTGCCCGCTTCAGTTCCCGCGCCGCCTACGACGCAATCCAGCACCAGTCAGCCGCCGCCCACGAAAGAGAACTGAAAGAAATCTCGGAGAATAAACAAGGTGCGATTCCACCAACGCGCGGTCGCAAACCAAAGTAGGCCGGGCACGAGAAAGAGCGCGCCGATCATAACGGTGACGGTGCGCGGCGAAACCTGGCAGCGGTCGAGCAGTTCGCCGGTCGCATAGTTCGAGGCGGCGAGCGCGAGCGTCAAGAGCGCCAACTCGGCGGCGAACACACGCCCGCGAAAGTTGTCTTCAACCGACCCTTGCAAGAGCACGGTCGAGAAGACCCAGAGGATGCTGCCGCCCATATGCGCGATGAAGAGCAGCAGGAGCGCGAGCGCGAAATTGTGCGCGCCGCCGAACGCGGCGTAGAACAGGCCGCCCAACAGAAATGCGAAGCCGATGGCCGCCTGCATGCGGCGCCGCGATTCGCCCGCGAGGATGCGCGCAAACACAGGCCCCACGGCCGCAATTGCGGGCCACAAAAATAACTATTGCACGGAGGCGCGTGTAGTGGTATAAGGCGCGGCCATCCGGGCACGTGCTGGATGTGCGTGACCCACACGTTGGTGGGGTGAGGACGCCGACGTGCCGCGCCGGTTAGTTGGAAATCGGTGCGACCTCACAACGCGAGTTGTGAGAAGAAGCGGCGGGGATTGTGGCATGTCCCCGCCGCTTATATTTTGTAGCGACACTTAACACCCGCCATGTCCCGACAACCGAACATCAGCACAGTTACCCACGAATGTCTGGCGCGCGCTTCAGAAAGCCAGTCGGCGGCTTAACCGTTTAATGTTATAGTTAGGCGCAGCGACCTAAGCGCGCCGCCACCCGAAGAATCGAAGATGCTTGCTCCAGATACAGTTTTGCAGCAGCGTTACCGCGTCATACGCCAACTCGGACAGGGCGGGATGGGCGCGGTCTATGAGGCTTTGGACGAGCGCCTGCACCGCACTGTGGCGTTGAAAGAGACGCTCGTGGAGACCGAAGAGTTGCGGCGCGCGTTCGCGCGCGAGGCGCGTCTGCTCGCCAATCTCAATCATCCGGCGCTGCCCAAAGTGATCGATCATTTCAGCGAAGAGGCAGGGCAGTATCTCGTGATGGAGTTCATCGCGGGCGCAGACCTCGCGCAACAGTTGGCGCAGCGCGGGCAGCCGTTTCCGTTTGCGACCGTCACGCGCTGGGCCGATGAACTGCTCGACGCGCTCGAATACCTGCACGGGCACGAGCCGCCAATCATTCACCGCGACATCAAGCCGGCGAACCTGAAACTTTCGCCACAAGGCCGGATCATCCTGTTAGACTTCGGACTGGCGAAGGGCACGGCCGGGCAGATGACACGCGCGCAAGCGAGCGTGAGCGTGCTCGGCTACACGCCGAACTACGCCGCGCTCGAACAGATTCAAGGCGAGCGCACCAGCCCGCGCAGCGACCTCTACTCGCTCGCCGCCACGCTCTATCACCTGCTCACAGGCCAGACGCCGGTTGACGCTTTGAAGCGCGCCACCGAAGTCTTTCACGACGAAGCCGATCCTTTGCGCCCGATTGGTGAGTTGAACCCGCAAGTGCCGCGCGCGCTCGCCAATGTGTTGATGCAAGCATTGGCCCTTAGGCCGTCGCAGCGTTACGACAACGCCGCAGAGTTGCGCGCCGCCCTGCGTCGTGCGCAGGCACCCACCTCAGCCTTGGCGGAGACGCTTATTGATAACCCTTTGACCCAACAGGGCGCGCCGACGCCCGCGACCGTCGCGCCCGTCACACCGGCTAACGAGACCGCGCTCTCGCCGCAGGCGCTCGAACGTGAGACGATCTTAATGCCCGCGTCGCCGGTCCAGACTGCGCTGCCTGCGCCGGCCACACCACGGGGCGGCGAGACGGTCACGGTTGCCGCGCCGCCGACACATGCGCGCAGACGTTGGCCCATGTACGTCGCACCGCTAGTTGTCTTATTGCTCGTCGCAGGCGTGCTGCTCGCTTATCAAATGCGCCATAGGTCGGCGTCGGTTGCGCCCGCGCCGCCTGACAACAACAACACTGCGCCGCAGACCAACCAACAGCAGACGCCCGCGCTGCCCACACAGACCGAGCAGCCCGTCGCAGAGCACACGCAACCGACGCCGCAGCCGACCGCGTCGCCGGCCCACGCAAAGCCGCCGACGGAAACCAACACGGCGGACGAGGCGCGCAAAGCCGAGCAGCAACGCGCGGAGCAGGAACGGTCGCACCCGCCCGAAGCCGAGAACGTGCCGCCGCCGCCCGCGTTCGCTTCGAACGACCCGGAGATTCGTCGTGCTGTGGTCCAAGCGCAAATGGAGGCGCAGCTTGAGAGTGCGCGTATCGAGTTTGAGCGGGCGCGCATCGAAGCGGCCAACGCCCAACGCGACCTCGAACGCACGAGACAACAGTACAAGAACGGCGCGGTCAACGCGGCGGCGGTGGACGCGGCCACACAACGCATGTATGAAACGAGCATGGCCCTAGCCAAAGCGAACGCGCGTTTGCAGTCGCTTAGAGCGGCAGCTCGCACGGCGGAAGGTCGCCCGCCTCAGCCTAACAACCCGAACAACATGCCGCGTCGCTTGCGTCGGCGCGGGCTGAACGGCCAGCCGCCGCCCTAGACGCAAGCCAAGTTGCGCCTCACCGACAGAATCGAAAGGAGCGAGTCTGTTGCGCTACAGCGTGCTCGTCGCCGACAACTTTCATTACATGGACGAGGTAGAGCGTTACCAACTCGGCGAGTTCCATACGGCCGAAGCGGCGCTCGCAGCCGCGCGCTGCTTGGTTGACGACGAACTGGCCGCGCATTACCAACCCGGCATGTCTGCCAACGAACTCTACCGGCTTTACACCAGCTTCGGTGTTGACCCGTTCATCGTCTCAGCCGACGGCGACTGCCATTTCTCCGCTTGGGACTATGCGCGCGGGCGTTGCCAAGAGCTTTGTCGCGCCGATTGAGCAGAGCGGTTCACGTCGCATACTCAAAAGCAAAAAGATGCCGTGCCCAGAAGGCGCGGCATCTTACGCATCAGTCGTTATGTCGTTCGTAGCCTGTTACGGTCGGCCGAAGATGTCGCCGAGAATGCTGCCGGTCCGACGGCGCGGGTAATTCCGCCCGTACCCACCGTAGCGCTGGAACCCTTCCTGATAGCCGCGCACGAAACCATCACGGTACGACTGCTTGTAAGCTTCGCGGTTGCCATAAGAAGAGTTGTAGCCGTAGGTGGCGTTGCGGTAGTAGTGCGAGCGTTGCGGGTCGTAGTTCTGCCCGCGTTGCGCGTCGCTTGCGCCGGTGTTCAAGCCGTCTTGGTAGCCTTGATTCTGGGCGATCCGGTAAACGTTATTGTAGCCGCCGGATTGACCGTAGCCGCCGTAATTGCCATAGCCACCATTGCGCCGGTAACGATCATTACGATTGTCCCGATCCCGGTCACGATCTCTGTCACGATCCCGATCACGACGCCGCTGCTCATAGCGGTCATCCCGACGATCACGCCCATAAGGATACTGGGCCTGCGCGTTCGTGCCGGCCACGAGCATGATCCCGAAGAGCATAGAGACTGCCAAAATAGCCTTGCCGAGTCTGCCTTGCATGCGAGTGAAACTCATAAACTAACCTCCTATGCGGAATGAATCGCAACTCGTGTGCCGAATGGAGCAGCTTGAAATATTGAAGCTTTGCAAGCTGATTATATTTGTTCGATCTCGCCAATAACACTATAAAGAGTAGCTCTAAACCATATCGGCTACGCGAGCCGAGTCGTTGCCTGCACGAACAGACAGCGGTCCGCCGATAGCTCTGGTGCTTGCACGCGCCGCCTTGCCCTCTGCGCCCGCGAACCTTTAAGCTAGCGCGCGTTTGCGCCTCGTGTCGTTCGGCTCACTAACCCTTTGTCGGGGTTCTCATCATGCGCTCAAACGCCCTGCTACGATCAACCAGCACCAGCGCGCGCGCTCTCTTCTGCGTGCTGTCAGTCGTCGCGTGCGCGCTCGCGCCGCACGTCAACACACACGCGCAGACGCCAGTGCGCGCGTCTAAAGGGTCGGCCTTCGTCGCCGGCCGTGTGACGTGTGAGGAGCATCCGGTCGCTGGCGTGCTGGTCGCGCTGATGCCGGTCAATTGGTCTGGTTTCGGGCCGCCGCAACCTGCGGCGAAAGCCACGACCGACGCAGAGGGCCGCTACCGTTTGACGAACGTGCCCGTCGGTAGCTATCAATTGACCGCCAATGCGCCCGCCTACATCATCTCGAACGCGAACCCTCTGACCGCGCGGCAAGGGCGCTTGCTCAATATCACGGCGGACGACCAACTCGAAGGCCTCGACTTCATGCTCACGCGCGGCGGCGTCATTACCGGCCGTGTGACGAACGCCGAAGGCAAGCCCGTCGTCGAAGCGCGGCTGCGCATCATCACGGCTGACGAGGCTGACCGCAGGAATCCACAATACATGATCCCGCCCTTCGCGTTTCAGACCGACGACCGCGGCGTCTATCGCATCTATGGTCTCTTGGCCGGTCGTTACCTTGTCTCCGTCGGCGAAGGACAGGATGAAGGTTTCATCCGCGTGGGGCGCGCGAGCAGTTACATTCCACGCACATTTTACGGCGACACGAGCGAGCAGGCGCAGGCCAAGCCCGTTGAGGTCGTAGCCGGCGCAGAGACGAGCGGCGTTGACATCACGGTCGGCAAACCTGCGCACACATACGAAGCGGCGGGGCGCGTCGTTGATGAACACGGCCAACCTGTCGCCGGTGCCGGTCTGATCTACGGCGCGGTCAATGCGACAGGTCGCTTCACAGGCGGCTACGGCTCCGACGGCACACGCACGAACGAGCGCGGCGAGTTTCGCATGAAGAATCTCATGCCCGGCCACTACGGCTTGTTTGCCTCGCAGGGTCAAGCCTTCTCCCAAGAGCCGAGCGCGACTTACAGCGACGCCGTCGCCTTCGAGATCATCGATCAAGATGTGAGCGGACTTGAGATCAAACTCACGCACGGCGCAAGCATCAGTGGCACACTCGTCGTCGAAGGTACGAACAACCCGGCCGTCGTCGCCCGTCTGACTGAGTTGCGTCTCGGCGCGGGCACGCGCGCAACCGAAGGGCTTGTGCCGCCGGTCTCCACCGAAGCGCACATTAACGCCGACGGTAGTTTTCTGATCACAGGCTTGCGCCCCGGCAAGGTGCAACTATTTCTCGGCTATCCGCCGGTGAAGGGCTTCACGCTCTTGCGCGTACAGCACGACGGCGCAGACAGTCCACAGGGAATCGAAGTCACATCGGGCGCACAGGTGTCGGGCGTGCGCGTGGTCGTGGCTTACGGCACGGGTGTGATTCGCGGGCAGGTGCAGTATCCTTCCGGCGCGCGGCCGGCGGGCGCACGCATCGCCGTCAACGTGCGGCGCGCGGGTGCGGCCGAAGGTGAGGGCTACGTCGCGTCCGTTCTCGTGGATGAGCTTGGCCGGTTCGTGGTTGAGAACCTGAGCGCGGGCGAATACGAACTGACGCTCTTCGATGCGGCTACGCCCACGCCCGGACAGAGACGCCAGCCCGCCGACCGCAAACTCGTCAACGTGCCCGACACCGGCGAGGTGCAGGTCACGCTCGTCTTCAATCAAACGCCGCCGACACAGTGACGCGCCACGTAAACAAAATCAGCCTTATGTCGTGCCAAGCTCTCACAGTTCGCTTTAATCTATTGCGCCGCGCGTTCGGCGCGTGCGCGTTCTTGCTCTGCGCTCTCGGCGCACACGCGCAGACCGACAACGCACCGCAAGGTGTGATCACAGGCCGCGTCATAGACGAGTCGGGCCAGCCCGTCGCCAACGCATTCATCAATGTGTCCAGTCCGCGCGGGCGGGCGAACACGTCGAGCGATACGGACGGCCGATTCAGCACCGACAATCTGCCGCGCAGCGCTTATACCGTCAATGCCAACGCGCCCGGCTACTTCGATCCCAGCAGCTTAGAGTTTGAGCGCGGCGAGCGCACTTACTATCAACCCGGCGATGCGGTCACGATCAGACTCAACAAAGGCGGCGTCATCACCGGCCGTGTCACGAGCGCGAACGGCGAACCGCTCGTCGCCGTCCACGTTGACGCGATCCGCGTGCGCCCGCTTGAGGGGCAAGCAAACAGCAACACGTTCACGCGCACCTTTGAACGCACGACCGATGATCGCGGCGTCTATCGCATCTATGGTCTCACACCCGGCGTCTATCTCGTCGCCGCCGGTGGTCAAGGCATGTTCGGCTTCAACTCTCGCCCGTCGCCTTACGATGACGACGCGCCGACCTTTTATCCTTCGACCACGCACGATGGGGCGACTGAAATCACCATACAGGCCGGGCAGGAAGCCACAGATATTGACATACGTTATCGCGGCGAACCGGGTCATGCTGTGAGTGGCGTGCTCGTCAACGGCCAGACTTCAGATAATAGCTCGACCTCAATCACGCTCTTCCCGGCCAGCAGCAACTACACCGTCAGTTCACGCTTCGTGGCCGGCCGCGACAGCAATCAGGTATTTGTCTTCAACGGCATCGCCGACGGCGAATATGATCTCGTCGCCGAGCAGTACAGTCGCGACGGGCGCACCGCCGCAGTAAGCCAGCGCGTCAGCGTGCGCGGCAAAGACGTAACCGGCCTCAAGCTCGCGCTCGCGTCGCTTGCCGCGATTACGGGCCGCGTCGTGCTCGAAGCTGTGCCGGCCGGCGCGGCTTGGCGTGAGCAATGCACAAGCAGGCTCGACGCCGTTGCGAGCGAGACGACGCTCAGCGTGCGCCGCGAACGCGATGCGCGTGCCGATGCGCTCCATCCCGGCGGCGGCCGCTTAGCTGACGCCGCGCCGGACGACAAAGGCGAGTTCTATTTGCGCGGCCTCGCCGCCGGTCGCTTCCGTCTCACAGTGCGCCCGCCCAACTCCGATTGGTACGTCCGCACCGCCACGCTCGCGCTGCCGAATAGCGCGCGCACGAATGCGCCGCCGGCCGCAATCAGAGCAGGCGTGCCGCCGTCCGCACCAGCCGCTAACATCAATCCGTTGTTTGATGGACTGACGCTCGCCGCCGGTTCACAAGTCAACGGTCTCACGCTCACGCTCGCGCCGGGCGCGGCCGCTCTGCGCGGTCACGTCACGACTGCGAGCGAAGGCGCGGCGCTGCCCGAATTTGAAATCTATCTCGTGCCCGCCGAACGCGAGCGCGCCGACGATGCTCTGCGCTACGCGACGGCGCGCGTCCGCAGCGATGGCGCGTTCACTTTCACGCATCTCGCACCCGGTCGCTACCGTCTGCTCGCGCGTCCTGCGCCAGCACGCGAACCAGCGGACGATCAATTCACTTCCCTGCCCCCAGACGCGCAGACGCGCGCGCTCCTACGCCGCGAAGCAGAGACAACTGACATCATCGAGTTGCAACCCTGCCAACATCTCAAAGACTACGTGCTGCACTACACGCCCAAGCAAGCGCATTAACGCAAACGATGAATGAAGGATTGATTCATTGTTTCATTGATTCAATGAAACAATGAATCAATCCTTTTCATCTTTGTGCTTCAGCGATGCGCAGGCAGCAGGATGATGTCTTGCTGTTGCGGCGCGCTCGTTTTCTGCAAGACGAAATCGCCTTTGCGCTCGGCCGGTGCGACGCGCCAGCCGTCGTTGAGTTGCAGCGTCCAGCCGTCGCCTTTGAGCGGGCGCGTCTGTGCATCCGTCGGCGCGGCGACGTAAACCTTCGAGACCGCGCGTCCATCGCGCGCCATCAACGCGCCGTTCGACACTTCGAGGATGCCCCAAGCGTCGCTGACGCGCAACGTCGGATAGACTGTGCCTAAGCCTTCGAGCGGCACGAGGTTGTTGGGATTGAATGAATACTGAACTTGCTCGGTCAGAGGCAGCACGAGCGTCGGCCCCGTCACGAGCCGCGCACGGTATGCTGTCAGACGCGCAGCCCGCGCGCGCTCACGTGCGTCCTCTGCCGCGCGCAACTCACGACCGTCGTACTCTTCGCCGCGCCGCGCCGCCAACTCTTTCAAAGCGGCCGGCACTTTGATCTGCGCAGCCTGTGCGAGCAACACGCCGAGGTCGGCTTGCGCGGTGAGACCCTTGCGCCAGTTCGCGCCGGTGGCGTCGAGCAGGATGCCGTAAGCGGGGCCGGACACGTAGGCGAATGAGCGCACGAAGGTCGGGCGCGCGTTCGCGCGTTCGATCTCGCGCTCGGCATAAGCAATCGCCTGCGCCTCAGACTCCGCGCTCAGTCTTACGCCCGTGTACTCCGCCAGCCCCTCGTTCATCTCCAATGCGCGCTCTGACACGTCCGACTGCGGAAACAGACTGCGCCGGTACGCGCGAAACGCGAGCGCGTCGGTTATTGCTTGCTGCCGCCGCGCGCCCGTGCTCGTCAGCGCCGCGCGTAAGCTGCGCCATTCAAGTTGCAACCAGAGCCGGCCGTCGCGCGTGTCCAAGTGATCGTTAGACGGATTGCTCAGTGCGAACTTCAGTTCGTCCTGCACGCGATGAAATAGTTCGTGCATCATCAGACGCCTACGGTCTAACACGTCTGTCGGCAGCGGCCAAAGGATCATCGTCCACTTCGCGCCGGCCCACGTGACGGCCGTGTTGGCGATGTTCTCTGTTTCGGGCCAATGACCGACAAAGACTTCGCCTTGCTTGCTCAGCAACCCGCGCGCGTCGGGTTGATTGGCAACGACAGTCCGCGTCTCCGGCTCAACCAACAACATCGGGCCGCACAGCGAGACGCCCCACAGACGCCCTTCGTCGCGCGTGCAGATGGCTTGCGCCTCTTGAAAGTATTGGTGCGCCAACGCGAGGTCAATTGGCTGTGCCTGTGCAGCCGTCGAGCGCATAGGCGCGCACAAAGCGAGCAACAGCAGCGAGCGGATGAATAAGTTAATACGCTTGAAGTGCATCATTGCCTCCTGAATCTCAGACGAATGCTGAAGCAGACAGCGCGCAGGTTAATCGCTCTGCTCATCAGCAGCCAGCCGGATATTGAAACGCAGTTCGTACTTGTGCCCCGTGCCGGGCGCGTAAAGATCGTTCAGGTCGTAACCAAGACTTGCGCCGAGTGCGGCGACGCCGGCCCAGTTCACGGCGATCTGCTCGCGTCTGCCTTCGTCTGTCATGCGGTAAATGTCAAAGCCGATGGCGACCTCATCGGACGGACGAGAACGTATGTACTCGTCCACCGACAGACGCACGACGAGCGGATGCGCCTGACTATCAGCGCGCGCCTGCGCGGTCGGTTGCAAGGTGATCTCCTGCGCCTCTTCGAGCAGACAAGGGGACGTGCCGCGCGCCACCGCTTGCCCGTCTTCAAGGAGCATCGCCTCCGCGACAAAACGGTGCGGCACTTTGCTCGCCCTCATGCCGATGATGCCGCCCGGACTCTCCTTCAGGATGTTGATCTCAAGCGGGCGCGCTTTGCCCGACGGCAGCCGCGCCGTCTGTGCGCTCACGCTTGGCGTGATCTCGATCTTGAGTTGATCATCGCTGCCGCGGCCGAAGGGCAACAGGACGACCGCTTCGTCGAAGCCGAGTTCCAAAGTCTCGTTCTGTTTGTCCTCTTCGTAGAGCGGGAGCCTCCGCTCCGAGTAACCGTAGAAGCGGCGCGTGTTGAGCTTTGTTCTGACGCGCAGAGCATCGGGGCGCAAGAGGTCGGTCAAAAACTGCGCGTCCAACTTGAACCGCTCGCCTTGCAGATCGATCTGGAAGTCCGTGCCCGCAGGCCCTTCGACCGTCGCCTCAGAGATGACATTGCGCGCGCCACTGCGCTCTTCGACGGTCGTGATCAGAAAGCGGATGCGCTCACGCGCCGCGCCGGATGTTGCGCCGACCGATGCAGGCGCGTGGTCACTCGCCAACAATGAAGTGAGTGCGAGCAACAGTGTCAGACTTAATCTTCGCGCGTTCATCGTCCTTGCCTCCCTTCATTGCGCGTCGCCTGCTTGCGTGCGCCGCACTTTGTAGATCGTTGCGCGCTCGCCGTGATCGAACCGCGCCAGATCAAGATTGCCTTGCGGTGCAGGCGCAGGCGCAGGCGGCTTTTGTTCCGGCTGTACCGATGCACTCTGTTTGCCCGGCGGCGCGCGGCGCAATGATGCGACGCCAAGACCGACGAGCAGCGTGGCGACGAGCAGCAACGCAAAGACAGGCGCGGGCAGACTGATCCGCCTCTGCCAGAGACGATGCGGCCGATGCGCCCCTATCAATGCCTCGACGCGGCGCACGAGTTCGGGCGGCGGTTGATGCTGCGCGACCGTGCGCTTGAGCGCGCGGCGCAGACGCAGCAACTCCGCTTCGGCGCGACGGCAAGCGGCGCACTCATTCAAATGCAGCCGCGCCGCCGCCTCTGCCTCCGGCGCAAGCTCGCCGTCCGCGTAGAAATCCAACGACTCACGAAATTCTTTGCAGTCCATCAACTTCGGCTCCTCACGTCTGCTTGCTCAACTCGATCTCTTATGTTCAGCCTGCGGCTCGCTTTGCTCGGTCGCGCGCAGCAAGCGCGCCAGCGTCCGTCGGCCGCGATTGATCCGCGACATGACTGTGCCGATTGGGCAGTCCATCACCTGCGCGATCTCCTGATAAGAGAGTTCTTCGACATCCGCCAGCAACACAGCCCAACGATAAGCTTCGGGCAACTGCGCGAGCGCCTGCTCAAGTTCGGCCGACAGCTCTTCGCGCATGAACTCGTCTTCCCAATCGTAGTAAGGCTCGATCGCCGTCTCGCTCTGTTCGTTGAGCGATAGTTCGAGGCGTGATTGTCTGAAGCGATCGGTCCAGACGTTGTGCAGGATGCGGAACAACCACGCGCGGCAGTTCGTGCCCGCTTGAAAACTATCGAAATACTTCCAAGCGCGCAGGTATGTGTCCTGCACAAGGTCTTGCGCCTGCTCTTCATCCGCCAGTTGGCGCGCGAAGCGATAGACATCCGCCAAGTGCGGCAGCGCCGTCTCTTCAAACTGTCTGGCGCGCCTGCGCCGCGAAAGCCACACGGGACGAATCGCTCCTACATAGAGAATAACCTGTTGCGGCGGCGTTTTTATTCCCAGTGCAGACGCGCTTTTGCCGGCCCTCATAGCGATGTGCTTAAATGACAGCCGGGAAGGAAGCAGCCATGAGCCACGCACACACGCTCGACGCGACGCAGACCGCGCTCGTCGTCATAGACATGCAGGAAAGTTTTCGCGCAGTCATCTCAGATTTTACGGAGACGGCCGCGCGCATCGCGCTCGTCACGCAAGGCGCGCAGTTGCTCAACGTCCCCATCATCGTCACCGAGCAATATCCGAAAGGCTTGGGGCGCACGGCGGCAGAGATTTACGCCGCGCTGCCCGCCGGCCTTGAGCCGATTGAAAAGACCGCTTTCAGTTCATGCGGCGCGCGCGAATTCATCGCGCAACTCGAACAGACCGGCGCGCGGCAAATGCTCCTCTGCGGCATCGAAGCGCACATCTGCGTCAACCAGACTGCACACGACCTGCTCGCCGCCGGCTATCAAGTTCATCTCTTAACCGACTGCATCACCGCGCGGGCGGCACACAACAAGCAGGTTGGTTTACAAAAGATGCAAGCGAGCGGCGCGCTGCCATCTTCGATTGAACTCGCGCTCTTTGAATTATTGCGCGACGCACGGCATGAACAATTTAAGGCGGTGCAAAAATTGATTAAGTAATTTCAAGAAGGTTGTTGTATGGACGAAATGCTAACCGTGACGGAAATCGCTGCACGTTTCGCCGCAGAATGGGTGCTTGTCGAAGACCCAC
>Ga0209153_1000026_pt1 | contig 76364 bp, 71 predicted proteins | sample GraSoiAngelo_120_FD_185877 | JGI IMG/M metagenome (GOLD analysis project Ga0209153, IMG submission 185877) | Grasslands soil microbial communities from the Angelo Coastal Reserve, California, USA - 14_0919_09_20cm (SPAdes) (version 2) | ecosystem: Environmental > Terrestrial > Soil > Grasslands ... | reverse complement strand
GCCCGAGATCGTCAGGCCGGTCGGCATCGAGGGTCTGGAATTCCGCGACGAAGCCGACACCGTGAACGCGCTGGTGCCCGAGCTAAAGGCCCATGGCGTCAAGGCCATCGTCGCGCTGATCCATGAAGGCGGGTTTCCGACCGGCGATTATAACGAATGTCCCGGGATCACCGGACCGATCGTCGATATCGTCAAGAAGCTCGATTCCGCGGTCCGCGTGGTCGTCACCGGTCACACCCACAAGGCCTATGTCTGCGATATCGACGGACGGCTCGTCACCTCAGGCGGCAAGTTCGGCGCCTTGGTCACGGCGATCGACCTGAAGCTCGACCGGACGACAAAGGAAGTCGTCGGCGCCAAAGCCAACAATGTGATCGTCCGCAGCAACTTCTACGCCAAAGACGGTGAGCAAACTGCGCTGATCTCGTCCTACGACAGGCTTGTCGCGCCGATTGGAGGTCGCCGGGCGGGCTCGATCAAGCAGACGCTTTCGCACCTGCCCGGCGATGCCGGCGAGAGCGTGCTCGGCGACGTCATCGCGGACGCGCAGCTTGCGGCGACAAGCTCGGTTGCGGATGGCGGCGCGGTGATGGCCTTGACCAATCCAGGCGGCATCCGCACCGACATCGTGAAGAAAGAGGATGGGATCGCAACATACGCCGATTTGTTTGCGGGCCAGCCATTCCGCAATCAACTGGTCACGCTGACGCTGACGGGTGCGCAGATCAAGGCTGCGCTCGAGCAGCAATGGAGCGACCCCAATCATCCGCGCATCCTGCAGGTCTCCAGTGGTTTGAGCTACGCCTGGGACGCCCGAAAACCTTACGGCGCGCGGGTCATCGCCGCGCGCCTGTCGCTGCACGGCAAACCGATCGATCCGGCCGCGCGCTATCGCGTTACCGTGAACGATTATCTTTCGGTCGGCGGCGACGGCTTCACCGAATTCAAGCAGGGAACCAGCCAGCAAGTCGGCGTCTATGACGTCGACGCGCTCTATGCCTATTTCCAGGCGAACAGCCCGATCGCGCCGACGAGAATGGATCGCATCACCCGGGCGAACTGAACGCGATCTCCGCCCTTTCCGAGCGGCCGGCGAACCCCTAGATTAAGCGATCGCATGAGCACGCTTCTCCTCACCCATCCTGCATGCCTCGATCATGTCACGCCGCCGGGACACCCCGAGCGTGCCGACCGCCTGCGCGCGATCGCCGAGGTGTTGTCGGAACCGCGCTTCAACGGGCTTGCGCGCGGCGAGGCGCCGGAAGGCTCGCTCGATTCGGTCACGCTCTGCCACAACGAGCATTATATCGGCGAACTGCGCCATATCGCCCCGTCAAGCGGCATGGTCTATGTCGACGGCGATACGTCGATGTCTCCCGGGACCTGGGAAGCCGTGATGCGCGGCGTCGGCGGCGCCGTTGCAGCGACCGACGCGATCATGTCGGGCGGCCATCAAAATGCCTTCGTCGCGATACGGCCTCCGGGCCATCACGCCGAAATCAACAAGCCGATGGGCTTCTGCTTTTTCGACAACGCGGCGATCGCCGCACGTCACGCGCAACGCAAATACGGCATTGGCCGTGCCGCCGTGGTTGATTTCGACGTTCATCACGGCAATGGCACCCAGGATATCTTCTGGGCCGATCCGACGGTCATGTACTGCTCGACCCATCAAATGCCGTTGTTTCCCGGCACCGGCGCCAAAGGCGAGCGCGGCGAGCACGACACCATCGTCAACGCGCCGCTTGCCCCGGACGATGGCAGCGCCAAATTCCGCGCCGCCTTCGAAAACGTGATCCTGCCGCAATTGCAGAAATTCAGCCCCGAGCTCGTCATCATCTCGGCCGGCTTCGACGCACATTTTCGCGACCCGCTGGCGTCGCTCAATCTCAAGGCAGAGGATTTCGGCTGGGTCACGCGCAAGCTAATGGACGTTGCGGACAAAAGCGCCGGCGGCCGTGTTGTCGCGATGCTGGAAGGCGGCTACGACCTTGTGGGGCTGAAGGAGTCGGTGGCGGCCCATGTCGCCGCGTTGATGGGAACCTGATTTCCCGCCACAATAGCCCCGCAAAAATCCATTTTGATTCAAGCGTCAGGAATGGCGCATCCGGGAACCCGATATGGCCGAGAATACTCAGACGGATGTCAAGAAGCTCTCCTTCGAGCGCGCGATCGAGGAACTTGAATCGATCGTCAAGCGGCTCGAGGACGGCAAGGTGCCGCTCGAGGAATCCGTGGCCATCTATGAACGGGGCGAAGCCTTGAAGCGGCGCTGCGAGGAATTGCTGCGGCAGGCCGAGGCGCGGGTCGAAAAGATCACGACCGACGCCGACGGCCAAGTGACCGGTTCCGAGCCGCTCGACGTTCAATAGTTGCCTGCAAGCGTTACCCTGCCTCGGCGCGTTCGCGCGTCACCATTGACCTTGCCGCCGGCGCACCCCACTTCGCGAACGCATGGCCAGTCCCGAGGCGACGCTGGCGTCGGGGGGCGTGACAGGCGGGAATGAACCCGCGAGTGGCCGAAAAAGCACATCGGTCCATCAAATAAACGCCGCCGATTGGCCAAACCGGAACCAAGGACCCACCTTCGGGTTTGAGGTCGACGCCCGCTAGATCTTCGTGCATCGCTGCTCGAGGGTTCCAGCGGGTTGGCTTTAGCCGCGGCTTTGTGTAATGGTTAGCACAGTATGGGCGTTTGAAGACGTACTGGGGGTGTTAACCCCTCGCAGTAAGTACCTCAAATACCTATCAGAAATGGCTGAGACGGGTGAAGCCAACAAGAGTGACGTAGATCACATTGACCGATCGGGAGCGGCTTTAGGCTTTCGAATCGGGCTTCCGCCCGCGCAGCTCGCTCCGGAAATCTGGATGTTGGCTGCGCTAATACTGTGCAACCCATCTCACGTCGGATTCCTGTTCCGACATACAAAATTGGAATGTCACCTGTGACCACATTTAGCAAGACGCCGCTTCTCGATACGATCCGCACCCCGGCCGATTTGCGCCGGCTCAAGCTGGAACAGATCCGACAAGTCGCCGACGAACTGCGCCAGGAAACTATCGATGCCGTCTCGGTGACGGGCGGGCATTTCGGCGCCGGCCTCGGTGTGGTCGAACTGACCACCGCCATCCACTATATTTTCGATACCCCGCGCGACCGGCTGATCTGGGATGTCGGCCATCAGGCCTATCCGCACAAGATCCTGACCGGCCGCCGCGACCGCATCCGCACGCTGCGCACCGGCGGTGGACTGTCCGGCTTCACCAAGCGAACCGAAAGCGATTACGACCCATTTGGCGCCGCGCATTCCTCGACCTCGATCTCGGCGGCGCTCGGCATGGCGGTGGCGCGCGACCTCTCCGGCGCCAAGAACAATGTGATCGCGGTGATCGGCGACGGCGCGATGTCGGCCGGCATGGCCTACGAGGCCATGAACAATGCCGGCGCGATGAATTCGCGGCTGATCGTCATCCTCAACGACAACGACATGTCGATCGCGCCGCCGGTGGGCGCAATGTCGGCCTATCTGTCCCGGCTCTATTCAGGCAAGACCTACCGCTCGCTGCGCGAGGCCGCGAAACAGATCAACAAGCGTCTGCCGAAGGTGCTGGCCGACCGCGCCAATCGTGTCGAAGAATACTCGCGCGGCTTCATGGTCGGCGGCGGCACGCTGTTCGAGGAGCTCGGTTTCTATTATGTCGGCCCGATCGACGGCCATAACCTCGACCATCTGCTGCCGGTGCTCCGAAACGTGCGCGATATGAAGGACGGTCCGATCCTGGTCCACGTCGTCACCCAAAAGGGCAAAGGCTATCCGCCGGCGGAAGCCTCCGCCGACAAATACCACGCCGTGGTCAAGTTCGACGTCGCCACCGGAGCGCAGGCCAAGGCAAAACCCAACGCGCCCGCCTATCAGAACGTATTCGGCCAGAGCCTCGTCAAGGAAGCGGAAAAGGACGACAAAATCGTCGGCATCACCGCGGCGATGCCGTCGGGCACCGGCATCGACATTTTCAACAAGGCATTCCCGAAGCGCACCTTCGATGTCGGCATCGCCGAACAGCATGCGGTGACATTCGCGGCAGGTCTTGCCACCGAAGGCTACAAGCCGTTCTGTGCGATCTATTCGACGTTCCTGCAGCGCGGCTATGACCAGGTCGTCCACGACGTGGCGATCCAGAGCTTGCCGGTGCGCTTTGCGATCGATCGCGCCGGCCTCGTCGGCGCCGACGGCGCTACCCATGCCGGCTCGTTCGACAACGCCTATCTCGGCTGCCTGCCCAATTTCGTCATCATGGCGGCCTCGGACGAGGCCGAGCTGGTGCACATGGTCGCCACCCAAGTTGCGATCAACGACCGCCCGAGCGCGCTGCGCTATCCTCGCGGCGAGGGCCGCGGCGTGGACCTGCCCGAAGTCGGCATACCGCTTGAAATCGGCAAGGGCCGCATCGTCCAGGAAGGCAGCAAGATCGCGCTGTTGTCGTTCGGCACGCGTCTGGCCGAATGCGAAAAGGCGGCCGACGAACTCGCCGCCCATGGCCTTTCCACCACCATCGCCGACGCGCGGTTCATGAAGCCGCTCGACGTCGATCTGGTCTTGAAGCTCGCGCGCGAGCACGAGATCCTGCTCACCGTCGAGGAAGGCGCGATCGGGGGCTTCGGTTCCCACGTCATGCAGACGCTGGCCGAGCACGGCATGCTCGACAATGGCTTGTTGAGAGCGCGCTCGATGGTGCTGCCCGACGTGTTCCTCGATCACGATACGCCGGCCGCGATGTATGCCCGTGCCGGCCTCGACGCCAAGGGCATCGTCGCCAAGGTGTTCGAGGCGCTGGGCAAGGACTTCAAGATCGAAGCGGTCAAGCTCGCCTGAGGCGGTGAAGATATATCTGGCAGGCCCCGATGTGTTCCTGCCGGACGCCGCGGCGATCGGAAGGCGCAAGGTCGAGATTTGCGCGCGTCACGGCCTGACCGGACTTTACCCGCTCGATAGCGAGGTCGACCGGTCGGCAGGCGACGTCTCGCTCAACGTCTTCAAGGGCTGCGAAGTCATGATGGATGCGGCCGACGCCGTCATCGCCAATCTCACGCCGTTTCGCGGACCGGGCGCCGACCCCGGAACCGCCTACGAGCTCGGCTATATGGCGGCACGCGGCAAGTTCTGCCTCGGCTACTGCAACGATCCCTCGCTCTACGTTGATCGGGTGCGTCGATTCACCGTTGTGCGTTCCCAGGACGGGCGCCTGATCGATGCAGACGGACTGACCGTCGAGGATTTCGGATTGGCCGACAACCTGATGATGGTCCATGCGCTCGATCTGCATGGTTGCGCCCTGGTGACGCCGACAAAGGCCGCCGCGGACATATGGCGGGACTTCACCGCGTTCGAGGCCTGCGTGCGTTTGGCGGCCGAGCGCATTGTCTCGCATTAAATCGCGAGTGAAAGCATGTCCCCTTCCCGCAAGCGCGCCGATATTTTGCTGGTCGAGCGCGGCCTGTTCGAGAGCCGGGCGCGCGCGCAGGCGGCCATCGAAGCGGGCCTCGTCACCGCCAACGACAAGACGGTCGTGAAAGCGTCCGAGGCCGTTGCCGCCGACGCGAATTTGCAGGCGCAGCCCGCGCACCCCTTTGTCTCGCGCGGCGGGGTGAAGCTTGCGGGCGCGCTCGAGACCTATCCGATCGAGATCGAGGACCATGTCTGCCTCGACGTCGGCGCGTCCACCGGCGGCTTCACCGAGGTCCTGCTTGCCAGCGGCGCTGCCCTGGTCTTTGCCATCGATGTCGGGCGCGGGCAATTGCATCCATCGCTGCGGGACCATCCCAAGGTGGTTTCGATGGAGGAGACCGACATCCGCGCCTTCGAAGGCAGGCGCTTGCCGGCACGGCCGGACATCGTCGTCATCGACGTCAGTTTTATTTCGCTCAAAGCCGTGCTGCCGGTGGCGTTGTCGCTGGCCGCCGCACCGATGCATCTCTTGGCACTGATCAAGCCGCAATTCGAGGCGCCGCGAAAGCATTCCAAGCGGGGCATTATTCGCAACGCGATGGTGCATCAGGAGGTTTGCGACGACATCGCAGCTTTTGCATCAAGGCTCGGGTGCACCGACATCCAACTATTCCCGTCCTCGATCAAGGGCGGCGACGGCAACATCGAATTCTTCCTCGGCGCACGCCGTGGTTGAGAGAATTGCGATCGATCATGTCGGCCACCGCGGCGATGGCGTCGCCTTCGTGGGCGACGAAAGCGTCTATGTGCCGTACACGCTCTCCGGCGAGACCGCCGAAGTCGAGGGTGTCACCGGCCATCCCGATCGCCGCCGCCTGCTCCGGATCGTAAGCGCAAGCCCGCAGCGGATCGCGCCATTTTGCCCGCATTTCGCGACCTGCGGCGGCTGCGCCATCCAGCACTGGCAGGCTGACGCCTATCGCGCCTGGAAGCGCAATATCGTGGTGGAGACGCTGGCGCAGGCGAAGCTCGACTGCGCCGTAGCGCCGCTGATCGACGCCCATGGCCTCGGCCGCCGGCGAATCACGCTGCACGCCCGGATCGGCACGCATGAAGTGCTCAAGGTCGGCTTCACGGCTGCCCATTCGCACGACATCATTCCGGTCGATCGCTGCCCGATCCTCGATCCGGCCTTAGCCGGCGCGCTCGATGCCGCCTGGGCCATCGCCGAACCGCTTGCTTCAATTGGAAAGCCGCTCGATATCCAGATCACGGCAACCGACAACGGCCTCGATGTCGATGTGCGCGGGTCCGGGCCGCTGCCGGCGGCGATGATCGCAAGACTATCCGGCATCGCCGAACGGCACCGCCTGGCGCGGCTGACGCGGCATGGCGAATTGGTGCTGCTGCGCAGGCCGCCTGTCATCACGATCGGCGCGGCGCAGATCACCTTGCCGCCCGGTTCGTTCCTGCAGGCAACACTTGCCGGCGAGGCAACGCTGGCGGCGCTGGTGGCGGAGCACGCCGGACACGCCAGGCACATCGCCGACCTGTTCTGCGGGATCGGGCCGTTTGCCCTGAGATTGGCGGCCAAGGCGAAGGTGTCAGCGTTCGACAACGACGCGGGCGCGGTCGCCGCCTTGCAGAAGGCCGCGACCGCGACAAGCGGATTGAAGCCGGTCAAGGCGGAAGCGCGCGACCTGTTCCGGCGTCCGCTGATGGCGCAGGAACTGCGCGACTATGAGGCGATCGTGTTCGATCCACCGCGCCAGGGCGCCCGGGCGCAGAGCTTTCAGCTCGCGGCGAGCAAGGTCGGCGTGGTGGTTGCGGTCTCCTGCAATGCTGCAACCTTTGCCCGTGACGCGCGGATCCTCCTCGACGGCGGCTACAGGCTGGAAGCCGTGACCCCGGTCGATCAGTTCCGCCACACGGCGCATGTCGAGCTGGTGGCGCGGTTCAAGAGGTAGCGCGTCTTCGCCGGGTGCTCCATGTTTACAGACACGCCCCGCTTACCCTCCTTGAAGGGGCTTGTAGTGCTCTAAGGAAAAAAATGAGCGCTCCATTGACGACCGGAATCGGACAGCGCATCGCCATATTGTTTAGGCCAAATGATATCCAGCTCGTCTCTTCGCTGTTGACCGACGAATGCGGCCCAAGCCTCACTAAATATCCCGAGCTCCTGGAACGAATCCGCTTCGCCGTATTGAAGCTTAGCCACGGCGACCTCAACGCCCTGCAGCAGGCCATCGATCTGGCTAAAAGCGATTGGAGAGATGCCCTGGTTGCCGCTGGCTTTGCAGACGACATCAAGGCGCATGAGTCGTGGTGGCCGGAAGACCCGAAAGCAACCCCAAAGTAGTTTCGTAGCCCGAGGCTACCGCCCCCACCTGTCCTGCCAGATCTTCTCGCCGATCAGGCAGGACACCCGCGGCTCCTTCTCGGCGACCGGGACGACCGGGCGAGCTGGTGTGCGGCCCGCGACCTCGAGCAGCAGCTTGGTGCGGATCGCCTCCTTGAACTTTTCGCGATCCTTGATCGACACCACGAACGAGCCCGGGCCGCCGATCACGCAATCCTCGTAGTACCAATCGAGGTTGTCGATATCCATGGTCGAATAGGACGGCTCTTTCACCATGATCGGCAGGCCGTTGATGACGATGCCCTTCGAAAGGGCCTCGTCGCGCGCGCCGAGCACGGGCGCGCCGTTGTTGTTGGGACCGTCACCGGAGATATCGATGACGCGGCGCAGGCCGTGATAGGGATTTTCGTCGAACAGCGGCATCGCGAAATAGATCGCGCCCGAAATCGAGGTGCGCGACGCGCGGCGGATCGGCGTTTTCAGGATCTCACCTGCGACGGCATCGGCGGTTTCCGGACCGTCGATCACCCGCCAGGGAATGATGATCTTCTGGTCGCTCGAGGCAGCCCATTCGAAATAGGTGATCGCGACCTTGCCGTTCGGCAGGCTTTTGAGCGCCTGCAGGAATTCCTTGGAGACTAGCGCCTGCGCATAGCCTTCGCGCTGGATGGCGAGCTCATCCATGTCCATGGAATAGGAGACGTCGACAGCCAAGATCAGTTCGACGTCGACGGTTGCAGCCTGATCCTTGTCCGCCAAATGGTGCTTCGGACCGGGCGCGGCGAGGCCCGCGACATCGCCACCCGCCAGAGCGCCGGCAATCAACACAGCCCCGATCGAGATACACCAGCGCATCGGCTGCCCTCCCCGTCGAACGAAAAGGATCGTGACACGCAAATTGCGCGGCGCAAAGCGGGAACATTGTTTGCCCTTCACATTCGCTTTAACCGGATTGCTCGGCTGAATTTGCCGCGGCTGCAACGAAGCCTCGCAAATCTGCCGGTTCCACCGCGGGCCGGGAGACGGTATTCTGGCTGCATCCAACGGAGAACATCACAGGGTGCCGCCGGAATGACTGACGCCGTCACCAAACCGAAAACCAAAGTCAAGACCAAGACCGAGAGGCCCCGCCTGCACAAGGTGATCCTCATCAACGACGACTACACGCCGCGCGAGTTCGTCGTCACGGTGCTGAAGGCGGAATTCCGCATGACTGAGGACCAGGCGCACAAGGTCATGATCACGGCGCACCGGCTTGGCGTGTGCGTGGTCGCGGTCTTCACCAAGGACGTTGCCGAGACCAAGGCGACGCGGGCGACCGACGCCGGCCGCGCCAAGGGCTATCCGCTGTTGTTCACCACCGAGCCGGAGGAATGATGCTGTCCGCACGAGCCGCCGATCAACCGCGCAGCGTTTCCTCGGCAAGCCCGTAGACGCGTGCGGCCTTCGAGAAGCCGGCGACGGGAAATTCGCCGAGATCGGTCCAGCCCTCGGCGCAGGCGCCGGCGAACACCTCCGACGCCACTACCGTGCGCGCAAGCCGGCCGGCGATTTTCTCCAGACGCGCCGCGAGGTTGACGGCCGGACCGATGCAGGTGAAGTCGAGCCGGCTGGAGCCGCCGATATTGCCAAACAAAATGCCGCCGATATGCAGCGCCACGCCGAAACGGAAACGTTCGACGCCCTCGCCGCTCGGGTAGCGCATGGCATCGACATTGGCGCGCGCCTCGCGCGCAGCCTCCAGCACGCGGGCGCAAACTTCATCGATATTGCCGTCGTCCTTTGCGATCGGGAACACGGCGAGCAGTCCGTCGCCCATGAACTTCAATATCTCTCCACCGTGCCGGCGAATTGTCGGCACCTGGCAGTCGAAATATTGATTGAGGACGTCGACCACGATTTCCGGCGCCAGGCGGTCCGACAACGTGGTGAAGCCGCGCAGGTCGGACAGCCAGATCGCCGCCTGCATGGTTTCCGCATGGCCACGCCGGATTTGGCCCGCGAGAATCCGCTCGCCGGCGCGGTTGCCCACATAAGTATCGAGTAGCGTCGCCGCGGTGCGGCGCAGCGCCCAAATCTCCCCTAACCGGGCAAAGGGAGCCACGATCGTGCGCAGCGCCGCCAAATGTTCGTCGGAGAAACCGTCCGCGTGCCTGGTGGTCCAGCTCGTCGCGTGCGTGGTGCCGTCGGTAAACTGAAGCGGCAGCGCGATGTAGTCGGTGACGCCTTCACCGCGCATGTCGTCGAAGAACGGAAAGCGCCGGCTCTCGGGATCATCCAGCCGATATCTGACTTCCTGCCCGCTGCCATACAGGATCGCCAGCGGGCTTTGCCGAAAAGCCGGCGAATCCGGCAGATCGAAATCCGCCGTATTGACGACGACGTCCCCTCCCTGCCGCCAAATGAAGCTGCGGCCGTAAGTGTCAGGATGCAGCGTCCGCACGAAGGCGCCCACACGCCAGAGCGGCATCCCGGCCGCAACCAGCCGCTCGCAGGTCTCCCTCAAGAGCGCGACCGGCGTCGGCGCCGACCGCGCGCCGTCGATCAGCCAGGCGGCGAGGTCTTCAAGGCTCGATGCGTCCATGGGGTGAGGCATCCGGTGGAATATGAATTGAGATCATAATGTAGCGCGAAAATAGGTTGAATTTCTGGAAGTCTGATATATGTTATCCATATCATATATCTCGGTGGAGACAATGCGGACACTGATTGATCTCGGCGACACCCAAGTTCAGGCGCTGGACGAATTGTCAAAAAGAGAGAAGCGATCGCGCGCGGCGCTGATCCGCCAAGCGATCGATGATTATCTCACGAACCGGCGCGACGAAAAGCAAGGCGACGCGTTCGGCCTGTGGGGCAAACGCAAGTTGGACGGTTTGGCCTATCAGAAAAAACTGCGTGGCGAATGGTGAAAGCGCTATTCGACACCAACATTCTGGTCGACTATCTCAATGCCGTTCCCCAAGCGCGCACTGAACTTCAACGTTACGCGAAAAAAGCCGTCAGTATCATCACGTGGGTGGAGGTGATGGTTGGCGCTACTGGCGACGTCGAAGTTGCGACGCGCAGTTTTCTGAGCTCTTTCGAGGTCATTGCGCTCGACCGGGCGATTGCTGAACGTGCCGTCAACCTGCGTCGCGACCATCACATCAAACTGCCCGACGCCATTATCTGGGCAACAGCGCAGGCAGGCGAGATGCTCTTGGTCACGCGAAACACCAGAGATTTCGCAACCGACGGTCCTACCATCCGCATGCCCTACAAATTGTGAGCCGCCGCGGCCCGGTCATAGCGTCTCACCGTTTACGAGGGTCGCGGTTATGGAAAGGATTGCCGCATCATCAGAAAGGTCAGAGGTCAAATACTGAATCACGAGGTAGTCCCCTCTAACAAAATGCCGACCCCGAAGCGCGCGCAGGCGATCGTAGGGAAAGGAAAAGTAGATAAAGTCCTTATGGTTGATGTGCGCTCGGTTAGCTTTGCTGTCGAGACTCTGAAAGAACGCCAGATGATCCTTGATCCGGTCACTCTCTGGAAGAATCCCCACGAAGAGGTGCGTCACTTCGAGGTCGTTCGAACGCGTGACCCCCAATAAGTCGTCGATCGCCGAAACGGCACGACCGAATTTCTCTTTGTTGGTGTTCCCGCTGGTGGTTGCATTCACAGTGTTATCTTTCGCCGAGAGTGACGGGCACATCGGCCCCAACAAGGATAGTCCTAACAGGATGCTGAAAGCTTTCCTCGGCCCGCGCATTGGACGCCTAAAAGCAAAACCCGGCATGAAACGGCACCTAATTCTAATCATGACAACAAATGCGACGTGCATCGTAGCGCGCAGGATACAATGAACCTATCGCCGGCCTCGCGTTTCTCGAATTTGCGGTTCACACTTTGCTAATCGACCCTGCGACTTTCGACCCAGCCCGTAGCCAATCCGCGACATCGGCGCGGTTTGGAACGAGTTGGGCAGCACAAGTCGTCTCACGCACTGAGTTCTGTCAGCATTTGCGCCACAATCGGCTGCAAGTTGGGCAGGTGAACTGTCGCGATTTCCCAAAGCTGGTTGTCGTCGAGACGCTGGTATTCGTGGCGCAAAATGTTACCGATCCCGATGATGGAGCTCCAAGGCGCATTGGGATATTTGGCGAGCACATCCGGCGGCAACGCTTTTGCGGCTTCCGACACGATCTGCAGGGCGCGCTCCACCGCGCGGCGGTGCATGTAGCTGCCTTGGTATTGCGCAAACGAAAGGCCGCGAACGATCATGGCAACGCCTTCGTCTCATCGCGAATGTGAAGCAGACGGGCACGGGGGCTCTTGCTGGCGGCCATCAAAAAATCCGCACCGCCTCGCGTTCGACATCCTTGACAATGTAAGGCGACAAGCCCGTGCGGGTCGAATAGCCAATCTCGACGTCATCGCCGAACGCCTTCTGGATGGCTTCGTACGCATCCATGAACGGCAGAAATCCAAAGTCGCGGTCGGGAGCCGGATCAACGAAGACATCCACATCGGAGCCGGATTGGGCTTCATCGCGGGCATGCGATCCGAACAGGTAAAGCGCCGCCACCCCGAAATCCCGCAAGGCGGGTTCGGTTTGCTTCAACTTTGCAATGACCTCATCGCGGCGCATGTCCCAAATATAGGCCAAAGGGCAGGAATTTTCCAATGCCAGCTATCCGCCCACCTGCCCGCGATGCCGCAGAAAATGATCGGCCAGCACGCAGGCCATCATGGCCTCGCCGACCGGGACCGCGCGGATGCCGACGCAAGGATCGTGGCGGCCCTTGGTTGCGATGTCGGTCTCGGTGCCCTTGCGGTCCACGGTCTTGCGCGGGGAGAGGATCGAGGAGGTCGGCTTCACGGCAAAGCGCGCCACCACCGGCTGGCCGGTGGAGATGCCGCCCAGAATGCCGCCGGCGTGGTTGGAGAGGAATTTGGGGCCCTGGTTGCCCATCCGCATTTCGTCGGCGTTTTCCTCGCCGGATAATTCGGCAGCGCCAAAGCCGGCGCCGATCTCGACGCCCTTCACGGCATTGATGCTCATCATTGCGGCCGCCAGATCAGCATCGAGCTTGGCATAGATCGGCGCGCCCAGTCCCGCCGGCACGCCTTCCGCCACGATCTCGATGACTGCGCCGATCGATGATCCCTTCTTCCTGACGTCGTCGAGGTAGCTCTCGAAGAACGCGGCCTTGTCCTTGTCGGGACAGAAGAACGGATTTTTGGCGATCTCGTCCCAATCCCATTTGGCGCGATCGATCTTGTGCGGCCCCATCTGCACCAGCGCGCCGCGCACGCTCACCTCGGGCACGATTTTTCGCGCGATCGCGCCGGCTGCGACACGCGTCGCGGTCTCGCGCGCCGACGAGCGCCCGCCGCCGCGATAATCGCGCAGGCCGTATTTGGCCTCATAGGTGAAGTCGGCGTGGCCGGGGCGAAACTTGTCCTTGATGTCGGAATAATCCTTGGAGCGCTGGTCGGTGTTCTCGATCACAAGCGCAATCGGCGTGCCCGTCGTCACCTGCACGCCACTCTCGGGATGTGCCATCACGCCGGACAGGATTTTCACCGCATCCGCCTCCTGGCGCTGGGTGGTGAAGCGCGACTGCCCGGGACGGCGGCGATCGAGGTCGTGCTGGATGTCTTCGACGGCGAGCGGGATCAGCGGCGGACAGCCATCGACCACGCAGCCGATCGCGACCCCATGGCTCTCGCCAAAGGTCGTGACCCGGAACATGTGGCCGAAGGTGTTGTAGGACATGATGGTTACGTAGACACGCTCGCGTTAACATTTAGCGTCACCGTAATGAGGTAACGCGCGTGGATGCCCGGGACAAGCCCGGCGTGACGCCGGATAGGCCTTAACTATACTTATCCAGCCCGCCGGCGCCGAACACATAGACCGCACCCTGCTCGATCACGAGGTCGGCGGCGCTCTGCGGCGTCTCGATGCCGAGCGCCACCATCAAGGCCCGCGCGGTGCCGCCATGCGCGACTACAACCGTGTCTTCCCGCAACTGGTCGTACCAGCTTTGCACCCTCGCCTGCACCCCGACGTAGCTCTCGCCGCCCGGCGGCGACATCGTCCATTTTTCGGCCTGGCGCCTGGCGAAAAATTCGGGATCGGCAGCCTGCATCTCGGCCAGCGTCGAGCCTTCCCATTCCCCGTAGCCAATTTCGCGCAAGCGATCATCGAGCCGGTAATCCACGAGCGGCAGTTTTAGCTCGCCGCGCACCAGTTCCATGGTCGACCGCGCGCGGCCGAGCGGACTGGAAACGAAGCTGAGAGCCGACTTGTCGCGCCCTTCGCGCACAAAGAGATCGGCGAGGATTTGGCCGGCGTGGGCCGCCTGCCTGCGGCCGAGATCGTTGAGCGGGACGTCCCGGGCGCCCTGCAGCCTGCCTTCCGCATTCCACGCCGTCTCGCCATGGCGGATGTAGTAGATCGTGGGCATTCAATTCCCGTTCGTCATGGCCGGGCTCGTCCCGGCCATCCACGTCTTGTTCTGCAACCAAAAAAGAAGACGTGGATGCCCGGCACAAGGCCGGGCATGACGAGCATTCAGTCCTTGGCTAACGAAATATCCGGTGCGTCGGGACGTTTCATCCCGAGCACGTGGTAACCGGAATCGACGTGATGCACCTCGCCGGTGACGCCGCGCGACAGGTCGGACAAAAGGTACAGCGCACTGTCGCCGACTTCCTCCGTTGTGACGTTACGGCGCAGCGGCGCGTTGAATTCGTTCCATTTCAGGATGTAGCGGAAATCGCCGATGCCGGAGGCGGCCAGCGTTTTGATCGGTCCTGCCGAGATCGCGTTGACGCGGATGTTCTTCTCGCCGAGATCGGCGGCGAGATAGCGCACACTCGCCTCAAGCGCTGCTTTAGCAACGCCCATGACATTATAATGCGGCATCCACTTTTCGGCGCCGTAATACGTCAGCGTCAGGATCGAGCCGCCGTCCACCAAAAGCTTTTCGGCGCGCTGCGCGATCGCCGTCAGCGAGTAGCAGCTGATCAGCATGGTCCTGGAGAAGTTGTCGGCGGTGGTTTCGAGATAGCGGCCGTCGAGTTCGTCCTTATCGGAGAATGCGATGGCATGGACCACGAAATCGATCTTGCCCCACTTCTGCTTGAGCATGTCGAAGGCCGCATCGATGGTCGCTGAATCGGTGACATCGCAATGGCCTAGCAGGATACCGTCAAGCTCCCTGGCAAGCGGTTCGACGCGTTTTTTCAGCGCGTCACCCTGCCAGGTGAGCGCGATCTCGGCGCCTGCCGCACGGCATGCCTTGGCAATTCCCCACGCGATCGAGCGGTTATTGGCAACGCCGAGAATGACCCCGCGCTTGCCCTGCATCAGAGAAGAATTTTGCGCCATCCGCTTTCCACTTCGAGGCTCGTGAAGGGCTGGGGTACACCAGCGCTCTACCCCGGTACAGCCCAAATCGCCCCCACGTTAATACTGTGCGGGCGGCAACCCTGACCAGGCGGAATAGCCGGAATAGCCGCGTCATGGGGGTGTTATGTTGGGTAAGGCGTGAACGCCAGCACGGTTCAAGATTGGGCTACCAAGATCGAGCTTCAATGAGCGCATTTCGTCAGAGTGTCGAAGACATGATCCCGGCCCTGCGCCGCTATGCCCGCGCGCTGGCGCGCGACGCCGATATCGCCGACGACCTGGTGCAGGACACGCTGGTGCGGGCGCTACGCTCGGAGCGGCTGTTTCTCGGCGGTGACGTCAGGAGCTGGCTCTACACCATCCTGACCAATCTCAACAAGAACCGCCGGCGATCGCTCGCCCGGCGGCCGCAATTCATGCCGCTGCTCGAGAACAATCCCGACGCCAGTGGCACCGAAGCGGAAGGCCGCGACATTTCGCGCGCGCTGACCACCCTTGTCGAGGAGCAGCGCGCGGTGCTGCTGCTGGTAATGCTGGAGGGATTGAGCTACCGCGAGGTCGCCAACATTCAGGGCGTGCCGATCGGCACCGTAATGTCCCGGCTTGCCCGAGCGCGCGCCCACGTGAAAGCCTCGCTCGAAGGCGAGCGTCCAACGCTGCGGCGTGTGAAATAGCTAATACCGATGATTTAGTGGCAAGTGTTATGCAGAAGCAATTTTCAGCAGTTTCGATCCGGACTTTTGAGAAGAGACCAGGACAATGACCGATCCCAGGATTCCCGTCACCGAAGACGAGCTGCACGCTTACGTCGACAACGAGCTGCCGGCCGAACGCCGCGGTGATGTCGAGGCATGGCTTGCGGCGCATCCCGACGATGCCGAGCGGGTGCGATCGTGGCGGGCGATGGCCGAGATGCTGCATGCACGCTACGACGCGGTCGCCAACGAGCCGGTGCCAAAGCGCTTGGAGCTCGAGCGGCTGGAGCGGCAGCCGCGCAAATGGATCTACGGCGCGATCGCAGCAGCGCTGGTGGCGTTCGTCGCCGGCGGCGGGGCGGGCTGGGTGGCACATGGCGTCGCCGCCTCCCCTTCGACGTTCCAGAGCTTCACACTCGACGCGCTCGATGCGCATCGGCTCTATGTCGTCGAGGTTCGCCATCCCGTCGAGGTGCCGGGCAATGAACGCGCGCATCTGCAGCAGTGGTTGACCAAGCGCTGCGGCTGGACCGTCCATGCACCGGAGCTCGACACGACGGGCCTCAAGCTCGTCGGTGGACGGCTGTTGCCCGGCCCGAGCGGACCGGCATCGTTCCTGATGTATGAGAGCGCGTCAGGCGAACGCTTCACCGTTTACACCGCCAAAGCCGAGACCGAGGCGACGCAGATGCGCTATACCAAGCGGGACAATAACGGCGCGCTGTTCTGGGCCGATCGCGGCGTCGGATACGTGGTGAGCGGCAGCAGCGACCGCGAACGCCTGATGCAGGTCGCGCGCCTCGTCTACGACCAGACGGAGAAGAGCGGCGGATAGTTAAACCTGAGGGCGAGTAGTCGCCGGTGTCCCAATTCCGACATTGAAAATCTGGAATCAAGTCATCGACGCGTCTCATTATCGCACCGGTTGATCACGCGAAAATGAGCAGCGTTCGATCCGCCGATCGACGCGAGCGGCCTCGATTGGGGTTTGGTACCGCGCTGGTCCCCCTCTCGAGGCCGCACCTTTTCTAGGCCACATTTCAGGGCCTGCCGAGATCCTCTAAAAACTCATACCGGTGGCGATCAGCCGAGATCGCTGCGAGGATTGTAGGGGTGTCGATCCCGCCATTTCTGCATCAATGCCTCTAGTTCGGCATCGTTCCCATCGGGCAGCATAATCCGCGTAGTGACGAACAGGTCGCCGGTGCCGCCGCCGGCGGTCGGCAGGCCCTTGCCCTTGAGGCGGAAGGTCCGGCCACTGGAGGTGTTTTTCGGAATGGAAAGTTCCACCGCGTTGCCCAGGGTGGGCACCCGAACCTTGCCGCCCAGCACGGCCTCATAGAGCGTGATCGGCAAATCGACCTTGAGATCGCTGCCCTCGACCTTGAAAAAGGCATGTGGTGCGATGTTGATGGTGATCAGGAGATCGCCGGGTGGGTGGCCGGGCGCGGTCTCGCCCTGCCCCTTCAGCCGGATCTGCTGACCGGCGACGACGCCTGGCGGGACCTTGACGTCGAGTTCCTTGCCACTCGGCAACCGAACCCGCTTCTCGGCGCCCCTCGCTGATTCTTCGAGCGAGACCGTCATGGCGACGGAAAGATCGAGATCGAGTCCGATTCCGCCGGTCTCGAACTCGAATGGGCTGCTGCGGCCCGAGCGGGCACCGCGTCCCGCAGCGCCGCCGAACATGCTGTTGAGGATGTCCTCGAAGGCCGCCCCGCCCGCGCCAGCCGGGCCGCCGCCGCTGCGGAACGTGTAGGTTTCGAAGCCGCCCGACGGGCCCGCGCGCCCGCGCGGGTCGCCACCGGAAAAGCCTCCGCCAGGAAAGCCTTGAAAGCGCGGCTTACCCTCAGCGTCGATCTCGCCGCGATCGAACTGCTTGCGCTTGTCCTCGTCGCCGATGATCTCGTTGGCCGAATTGATCTCGGCAAAGCGTGCGGCCGCCTTCGGATCGTTCTTGTTGTTGTCGGGATGATGCTTCTTGGCGAGCTTGCGGTAGGCGCTCTTGATCGCCGCAGCGCTGGCGCCCCGCGGCACCCCCAAGACCTCATAGGGGTCGCGCATCCGTCACCTCTCCTTTAAAGGGAAATCAGACCTGAACTTTACGGCAATTTGCCCTACGACTTCATCTGGTGTCTCAGTTGCATTTTTGCAACTAGTTGGGACAACCGCCTGTTCAGCCCTGTCTCCAAGGCTTTAACGTATGAATTTCCCACCGGCCCTGACCGGTCTGGCACGCAGCGCCCTGCAGCCAGGTTTCGGTCCGCCCATTAACGTAGCTTGCCAAAAAATCCCTGCAAGTACGCCCGTCTTCCGCTGAATAGACCTGCGCCAGCGGCGTCACCGAGCCGCGGGCGCCGGTTTCAGGGTTTTCCCAGGGTTGGCTGGAATCTTTGTTGCCCTTGGTCAGCACGTCGGAGGCGGCATTGCGGGCGAAGGCGAGATCGCTCTCGGTCGGCACCGATGCGCCCGCCTGCCCCGCGGCGACAGAGCCCGTCAAATCCTTGTTGCTCATCTTGGCGAAGGCGCCCTCGATGCGCGACATGCTGCAGCCGCCGGCGTCAAAGCCGATTAGAATGAATGTCATCACGGCGCCTGCGGGCCGGATCGCCGATAGGCCAACGCGCGCCCATGCCCTATATAGGATGTGCCTACATAGGGATCGCAGCACGGTTCTGACCGCGGGCGCACGCAACTCGGAACTCCTGACATGGCCGACACGACCTCCATCAAACACCCGACACCGTTAACAACGGGTGATTTTACGCAAGCCGAGGAACCGTTGGCGCTGTTCGCCGAGTGGTTCGCGGAGGCGGTGAAGGCCGAGCCGAACGATCCCAACGCCATGTCGCTTGCGACGGTCGACGAGAGCGGCCTGCCCGACGTGCGGATGGTGTTGATGAAGGGCTATGACGCCGATGGCTTTGTGTTCTACAGCCACATTGCGAGCCAAAAGGGCCGCGAGCTCGCCGCAAATCCTAAGGCGGCTTTACTATTTCACTGGAAGTCGCTGCGCCGGCAGGTCCGCATCCGAGGGCTAGTGTCGGCGGTTATCGACGCCGAGGCCGACGCCTATTTCGCCACGCGCCCCAAACAGGCCCAGATCGGCGCCTGGGCCTCCAAGCAGTCGCAACCGCTGGAGAGCCGCTTTGCGTTCGAGCAGGCGATCGCGCTGGTCGCGGCCAAATACGTCATCGGCGAGGTGCCGCGCCCGCAGGGGTGGAGCGGCTGGCGCGTCGCGCCGCTGCAGTTCGAATTCTGGCACGACCGGGCGTTCCGCCTCCACGACCGCATCGAATTCCGCCGCGCGGGAGCGGATCAGCCCTGGTCCAAGACGCGGCTTTATCCGTAGAGTAAGTCATGGCCGGGCTCGTCCCGGCCATCCACGTCTTTCTTTTTCGAAAGTAAGACATGGATACCCGGCGCAAGGCCGGGCATGACGAAGAAAAAGAGAACCGTTTATGCCTTCTTCCGCCAACACGCCGCGGCGCACGCTGCTTCTGACCGGAGCCAGCCGCGGCATCGGACACGCCACCGTGATCCGCTTTTCGTCGGCCGGCTGGCGCGTCATCACCTGCTCGCGGCATCCGTTCCCGGAAGACTGCCCGTGGGACGCGGGGCCTGAGGACCACATCCAGGTCGACCTTGCTAACCATGACGACACCACCCGCGCGATTTCCGAAATCCGCCGGCGGCTGGAAGGCGGCACGCTGCATGCGCTCGTCAACAATGCCGCGATTTCGCCGAAGGCCGAAGGCGGCAAGCGGCTCGGCTCGATCGATACCGACATCGAGACCTGGAGCCATGTCTTCCGGGTTAATTTCTTCGCCCCGATCATGATGGCGCGCGGGCTGATCAAGGAGCTCGCGGCCGCGAAAGGCTCGGTGGTCAACGTCACCTCGATCGCGGGCTCACGGGTACATCCATTCGCGGGTGCGGCGTATGCGACCTCGAAGGCGGCGCTGGCCTCGCTGACGCGGGAAATGGCGTCCGACTTTGGCCGTATCGGCGTGCGCGTCAATTCGATTGCGCCGGGCGAGATCGATACCGCGATCCTCTCGCCGGGCACCGAGAAGATCGTCGAGCAGCAGATCCCGCTGCACCGGCTCGGCACGCCCGACGAAGTCGCGAAGATTATCTATGTGCTGTGCACGGAGACGAGTTCTTACGTGAACGGCGCCGAGATCCACATCAACGGCGGCCAGCACGTGTAAGCTTCGCAACCGATCGCCTTTCTTGAGGTCAACTCCCAACGGATCAAGATCGCCCGCACCAATAGGACGCTTCGCTTCCACGGTTCCGCTGTATGAGGAATTGCGGCCGCCTTATCCGGCGGAATTCTTTCGCGACGTGGCGAAGAAACTGGGGTTCGGAAAGCAGCACCGCCTGATCGACCTCGGCACCGGGCCCGGGCTGTTGGCGCTCGGATTTGCGCCTTATGTCGGGCGCATCGTCGGCGTCGATCCGGAGCCGGCCATGCTGGCCGCCGCGCGGGAGGCGGCCGGGCGGGCGTCACAGGCTTTCACCTTGATAGAAGGCAAGGCCGAAGACCTTGCGGGCGACGTCGGGCCCTTCGACGTCGTGACGATCGGCAGAGCGCTGCACTGGATGGATCGCGATGCGATATCTGCGCGCCTCGAGCGGCTGGTGGCGCCCAATGGCGCGATCCTCGTCTGTTCGTCCTACTCCGCCGCTGATCGCCGCAACCCATGGCTGGATGAATACAACAAGGCGCGGCGCTTCTGGTCGGCGGCGAGCCTGTGGTCGGAAGGCGGCGGCGAGCGAACGCATCGGGACCTTGCGACGTTTTTTCGCGGCACGCGGTTTCACGTCGCCGACGTAATCAAGGTCGAGACCAGCCACGAGATCAGCGTGCGCGACCTCGCGCGCCGCGTGCTCACGTTTTCATCGTCCTCGCCGGACGTGCTCGGAGACAGGGTGGACGCGATGTTCACGCCCATCTCCTTCCGCAGGGCCGCGAAGGCTTGATCACCGAAGTCGTGGTGTCGACGGCGCAGGTCGCGCTTCGCCAGCTCACTTCATCAACCTTAACAGATGAACAGCAGGAATAGGTGAACAGCCTGGCTGCGGCGCCTGTCGATTCGTTCAGATCAAACCGCGCAATATTTGCGCGGCCTGCCAGCGAAGGTTGGCGGCGTTGACGTTAAAGGCGCTGGAGCATTCCTCATCGCGCTCGCCCTCCGACAGCGTCGCGCCGCAATAGCGGCAGAACCGCGCAGAGATCGCCGGCATCCTGCCAGCGACGTTACGGCCCGCTTGATAGCGGGCGAAATCGAGGACGTTCTCCGATGATGTTATGACTTTCTCAACCATTGCTGTCCTCGCGGCTCATGACAGCTTTATCGCAGAAAGATTTCGCTCAAACGTTCAGCGCAACGCTCAAATTTTACCGGAGAAATTGAGACCGGCACAACGTCGCGTTGACCCCTCACAGCCACTTCTTCCACTTGAAAAGAAAATACGGCAGCACGGCTGCCAGCACCATCGAGAATAGCGCGTAGGCGTAGCCGTGCTGCCATTCCAATTCCGGCATCACCTTGAAGTTCATGCCGTAGATCGAGGCGATCAGCGTCGGCGGCATCAAGACCACGGCCATCACCGAGAACAGTTTGATGATGTTGTTCTGCTCGAGGTTGACGACGCCGAGCATGGCGTCGAGCACAAATGTGATCTTGTTGGAGAGATACGAGGAGTGGTCGGTCAGCGAGGCCACGTCGCGCTGCATGGTCTTGAGCTGCTCGCGCATGTCCTTTGACCACTTCACGCCTTCCATCACCGCCGAGAGGAAAGTAACGACGCGACCGATCGAAACCAGGCTCTCGCGCACCTTGGAGGTCAGGTCGCCCTTGCGGCCGATTGCGATCAGGATTTGCGAATACTGCTTGGCGTGGCCGTGCCGCTCGCTTTCGGGCTCGAAGATGTCATGGGAGACCTGGTCGATGTCGGCGCCGCAGCGCTCCAGAATGTCCGCGCAGCGATCGATCACCGCATCGAGCAATTCCATCAGCACCATTTCGCCGGTGATCGCGGCCGCGCACGATCTTGCGAGCTTGTGCTCGACCAGCGCGAACGGTTTCGGCTCATCGTAACGCACCGTGACCAGGCGGTGACCGGCGAGGATGAAGGTGACCGCGGTGGTTTTGGGCATGTCGCTATCGGAATTGCACATCAAGGTCGCGGTCATGTAGCGAGCGCCGTTCTCGATATAGAGCCGGCTGGAAATCTCGATCTCCTGCATGTCCTCCCGGGTCGGCACCGCGATCCCCGCCAGCCGCTCCACCGCGCGATCCTCCGCCGCGGTCGGTTTGACGAGGTCGATCCAGATCGCGTTCTCCGGCAGCGTCGCGAGACCATCGACAGAGGCCTTCTTCAGCGAGGATTCGGCGGGAAGGAACACTGAAAACATGGAAAACCCCGAAATTGGCGCCAGACTTACGAAAGCGGACTTAGCTCGATTCTGGCAAGCGCTTCGTGACAAGAGCGTCGGCCGCCCGCCGCATTTCCGGTGTGTGGACCGCAAGCGCGCGGCGCAGCCTCCACGTCTGTTGCAGATTTGCTCAAAAACCGGCCGAGACGCCGAAATCTTGCGGCAAAAAAGCCACAGCTGACCTGCCGCAGCGCGGGATGGGACTCTGCGCTCTGGAATTGTGGCCGATTTTGACGATAATGCGGATTAACTGAATCATGGCGTTTTGGGCGCAAGATAGTTGCTGCAAGCGCTGGGCTTTCGATTGGAATACGCAATGTCGCTCAAGGTAAAACTCGTAATTCTGGCTGCCGGCCTGATGCTGTCGGGCTGCATGCAGTCCACGACCTTTGAGGCGACCAACACGACGAATTTCAAACCGCGTGACAAGGAACTGTTGGCCAAAATCCGCTACGCCAACACGCCCGTCGCAGAGCCGTTCCGCCGCGCTATCGTCGACTATCATCGCAAGGAAGCGCCCGGTTCCATCGTGGTCGATTCCGACAATCACTACCTCTATTACGTGCTCAATGATGGCAAGGCGATCCGCTATGGCATCACCGTCGGCGAGGAGGCAATGGCCTGGTCGGGCATCGCCAAGATCGGCAGCATGACCGAGTGGCCGGCCTGGCATCCGACCCCGGGCGAGATCTCGCGGCTGGGCGTTCCCACCTTCGTGGCGCCCGGACCGGACAACCCGATGGGCTCGCGCGCGATGTATCTCTATTCGGGCGGCAAGGACACGCTGTTCCGGATTCATGGCACCAATCAGCCGGAATATATCGGCGCGTCGATCTCCTCCGGTTGCATCCGGATGACGAACGAGGACGTGATCGATCTCTATAACCGGGTCAAGCTCGGCACCATCGTCGTGGTGCTCGAACCGCACCGCGGCGACTCGCCGTTCAATTCGCAGATGGCCCTGCAAGGCGGCGCCCAGGGCGGCCCGATGATGCAATAGTTTGCCGCATTAGTCGGTCCTCCGGGGCTCACGATCAAAAGCGCCGGTTTTGCCGGCGCTTTTTTGTTGGCGGCATTTTCGTTGGCGGTGTTGCCTCGGCTTCCGGCCTTGCGGTCGGCGGCTTCGCGGCATCAGGTTTGGGTTCGGACTTGGTGTCGGACTTTGTGTCGGATTTGGCGGCGACCTCGCGCGGCGGCGCGGCGGCGGGCCGCTCGGCTGGCAATAGCGGCGCGACCTGCGGCAGCGGATCCAACACGTCCCACTGGCATATCCTGTAGTTGTTGCGCCGCTCCATCAGGTCGAGATGGATGTGGTCCTCATGATACCAGTCCGAGCCTGGACCGAGCACCGTCGTAAACCGCGCGCACGCCGCGTGCAGCGTGCTCTCGCGCAAGTCCCGCGGCACCGCCCGGTCGGTCAGTGCAATCGATTGGCCGTCGGCAAGTTTTAGCGCCCGCACATCGAGCGCGTTGGCGCGGCCATGCTCGGAAAGCATCGCGCCGGCGACACCGTTGCGGCCGCGGCAATCATAGGAGTCGAAATTGTCGAGACCGCTGAGAACGCTGCCGAGGCCTGCCGCGAGCGGCGCCATGTCGGTGCGGATCCAGTCGGCGATGGCGGAGGCCATCTTGCAGCGGAGGATTGCGGGGGGGTTGACCTGCATCCGATGCTTGTCCGGCAGCACCACTGCTTCCAGCCGCACCAGATCCTCGCCGCCGCACCCGCCGGGACCGTGGATGTCAGGAATAGAGGGAGCGATCGCGATCTCCTCGCTCAACGCCTGCCGGCATGCCGAAGGCGGAGGCGCCGCAGGCGCGGCCTGTTCGGCCGGCTTGTCGGCCCCGGCAGGAACTGATTTTTCGGCGGCGGAAGGTTCGGGCGCAACAGGCGCCTCTGCCGGGCGCGGCCGCGGCAACGGCACGCTCGCCGCGCGCACTCTTCTGCGCAACCGCGGCGGAGGGTTGCCAAACAGGTCCCCCCAAATGCCAGGAAGGTGCCTCCGTGCGGCTTGCGCCGGCCCCACCTGCGTGCAAAGCACCAGCAACAGCGCCGTAGCGGTAACCATTGCCGCTGGCCTGCGACCAAAGGCGCCATAAGCCCATTTGCGGCTTGCGTTCTCCGCGGTAAAGTTCATGTCAATTCCGTGACCGCAGCCGAACGGCTTCCATCTGGATCGGCCATGCGCAAGCAATAACGCTCGAGGAGGGAATTCGTATGCTTGGTTTGATGCAAGATTGGCCGCTGCTGTGTCACCGGATTATCGAGCATGCCGCGCTCATTCATGGCTCGCAGGAGATCGTGACGCGGTCGGTCGAAGGCCCTATTCATCGTACCAACTACAGGGAAATCCGCGATCGCGCATTGAAAGTCTCGCAGCGGCTCGACCGCGACGGCACCAAGCTCGGCGACCGCGTCGCTACCATCGCCTGGAACACCTGGCGCCATCTCGAGGCCTGGTACGGCATCATGGGGATCGGCGCGATCTGCCATACCGTCAATCCGCGGCTGTTCCCGGACCAGATCGCCTGGATCATCAACCACGCGCAAGATCGCGTGGTGATGACCGACATCACCTTCGTGCCGATCCTGGAAAAGATCGCCGACAAGCTGCCGAGCGTGGAACGCTATGTCGTGTTCACCGACAAGGCACATATGCCGGAGACCACGCTCAAGAACGCGGTCGCCTATGAAGACTGGATCGCGTCAGCCGACGGCAAGTTCACGTGGAAGACCTTTGACGAGAATACCGCGGCCGCGATGTGCTACACCTCGGGCACGACTGGCGATCCCAAGGGCGTACTGTATTCGCACCGCTCCAATGTACTCCACGCGCTGATGGCCAACTCCGGTGATTCGCTGGGCGCCAATGCCGGCGATACCATGCTGCCGGTGGTGCCGCTGTTCCACGCCAACAGCTGGGGCATCGCGTTCTCGGCGCCGTCGATGGGAACCAAGCTGGTATTTCCCGGCGCCAAGCTCGACGGCGCGTCGGTCTTTGAGCTTCTGGACACCGAGAAGGTGACGCATACCGCCGGCGTGCCGACGGTGTGGCTGATGCTGCTCAACCACATGTCCGCCAACAATCTGAAGCTGCCGCACCTGAAAAGCGTGGTGTGCGGCGGCTCGGCGATGCCGCGCTCGATGATCAAGGCGTTCGTCGACATGGGCGTGCGCGTGCGGCACGCCTGGGGCATGACCGAAATGAGCCCGATCGGCACGCTTGCCGCGTTGAAGCCGCCGTTCGCCGAGCTCACCGGCGAGCAGCGGCTCGATATCCTGCAGACCCAGGGCTATCCGCCGTTCGGCGTGCAGATGAAGATCACCGACGATGCCGGCAAGGAACTGCCGTGGGACGGCAAGACCTTCGGCCGACTGAAAGTGAGCGGGCCTGCGGTGTCGAAGGCCTATTTCCGCGTCGATGGCAACATTTTGGACGATGAAGGCTATTTCGATACCGGCGACGTCGCCACCATCGATCCGTACGGTTATATGCGCATCACGGACCGTTCCAAGGACGTGATCAAGTCCGGCGGCGAGTGGATTTCCTCGATCGAACTGGAAAATCTCGCGGTCGGACATCCGGCGGTCGCGGAAGCAGCCGTGATCGGCGTCCATCATCCGAAATGGGACGAGCGTCCGCTTCTGATCGTGCAGCTCAAGCAGGGCGCGAGCGCGACGCGCGAGGACATTCTGAAATTCATGGACGGCAAGATCGCCAAATGGTGGATGCCGGACGATATCGTGTTCGTCGACGGCATTCCGCATACCGCGACCGGCAAGATCCTCAAGACCGCGCTGCGCGATCAGTTCAAGAGCTATAGTTTCCCGACCGCGGCGGCGTGAGGTACTTCACTTCACTTCCCTTCTCCCCTTGTGGGAGAAGGTGGCGCGGACGCAGTCCGTGCCGGATGAGGGGTTCTTTCCGCGGAGACAGACCCCTCACCCGCCTGCGCTTTCGCGCAGGGCACCCTCTCCCACAAGGGGAGAGGGAAGAAAAGGCAGCCATTCCACCCTTGAATTCGCCGCAGGACCGTGGTCTCAAGCGGACCATCCGGCCGGCCGTCCGGGCGCGCAGCCAGGCCAAGGCCCAACCCGCTAAGATTTTGATCCATGGCCCGCAGGTTTTCCGCTCCCTATCAATCGGAGCCCGTGTCCAGCCTCGCCAACTGGGCACGCAATCTTGCGGTGTTTTCGGTCGTCGCGGTCGTGGTCTCGATCCTCATCGTCCGCTTCGGCTTCCTGGAGATGAAACCGGCTATTGCAACGTTCTTCGGCGCGCTCGGCTGCGCCGCTCTCTCCATCCTGGTCTCGCTGGCGGCGTTTGCCGCGATCTGGCAAAACGGATCGCGCGGCATGAGCCGTATCCTGCTCGCGCTCCTGATCGATGCCGTCGTGCTCGCCTATCCCGCCTATCTGGCCTTGCAATACCGCAAACTGCCGCCGATCCACGATATCACCACCGATCCGATCGACCCACCGAGGTTCGAGGCACTGGCACGGCTGCGCACCGGCGACGGCGCCAACACCGCCGTCTATGCCGGACTCTACTCGGCCGAACAGCAGCGCCAGGCCTATCCGGACATCGAGCCGGTGGAGCTCGAAATTCCAGTCGATCGCGCCTATGCGATCACGCTGGCCCTCGTCCACAAACGCAAATGGCTTGTGATCGACGAACGTCCCCCGCAGCCGCCGCGCCGCGTCGGCCGCATCGAGGCCGTGGCACGAACGCCGATCATGGGATTCCGCGAGGACGTCTCGATCCGCGTCTCGCCCGACGGCGAGGACTCGCGCGTCGATATCCGCTCATCATCGCGTTATTTCGAGAGCGATCTCGGCAGCAACGCGACCCGGATCGCCAAATTCATCGACGACATCAACACCGCCGCCGACACTGACAATCTCAAGCCGGCGAAGAAGCCGGCGCCTCCGCCCAAGCTTCCGGCGAAGACGGTGAAGAAGTGACAGGCACACGGAGATGCGCTCCCTCGCCCGGCTCTTCGCGGGGAGAGGCGTAGGCGGCCTACGGCCGCCGTCCTCCCTTAATGATAGAAGAACGCCGATGCATGCATCGGCTATGGGTGAGGGGCATCTATCCGCGAGCAGCGATGTCCATCAGGCCTCGTGCCTCGCCCCTCACCCGGATTGCTTCGCAATCCGACCTCTCCCCGTAAAGGACGGGGAGAGGTTAGGAGGAAGCCACCAACCGATACCTCCCGCCAATCACGGGATCGCCGTCGGTCGCAACGATGCCGCGCGCGACCAGGTCCTCCAGATGCGCCAGCACGGAATAGCCGGCAGCATTGATCAGCCGCGGGTCGATGCCGATGTAGATCGCGCGCACCATGGTCGGGATATCCGCCTCGCCCTTGGCGAGGCGATGCAGGATCGAGGTTTCGCGCGCCTGGCGGTGACGGATCAGGAAGCGCACATAGCGCGGTCCCTCCGCAATTTCCGGGCCGTGGCCGGAAAAATAGAGCTCTTCCTCGCGTTGGGTCAGCCGTTCCAGTGAGGCCATGTAGTCGATCATCGATCCATCCGGCGGCGCCACGATCGTGGTCGACCAACCCATCACGTGATCGCCGACGAAATTGAGCTTGCGCTCGGGCCAGGCGAACGCCAGGTGGTTGGCGGTATGGCCGGGCGTGGCCACCGCCTCGAGCTTCCAGCCCTGCCCCTCGATCATTTCGCCATCGCGAACGGCGACATCAGGCTTGAAGTCGCGATCGGCACCGGATTCCGGACTGTGCTTCTCGCTCTCGAAGTGCGGCCGCGAGGCGCGGTGCGGCCCCTCGGCGTAGACGGTGGCGCCGGTCGCAGCCTTGATCCTGACCGTGTTCGGCGAATGATCGCGGTGGGTATGGGTGACCAGGATATGGGTCACGGTCTCGCCGCGCACCGCGTCGAGCAGCGCCGCCGCATGTGCCTCATTGTCGGGGCCGGGATCGATGATCGCGACCTCGCCTCGGCCCACGATGTAGCTGACGGTACCGGTGAAGGTGAACGGGCTCGGATTGTCGCAGAGGATCCTGCGCACGCCGGGCCGGACTTCGTCGACGATGCCCGGTTTCAGCGGAAAGTTGCGATTGAACGGGACGTCGTCGTCGGCCATTGTTCCCTACTCGTCATACCCGCGAAAGCGGGTATCCGGTAATCGCAGATGTTCGAAGATGAGACGCCTCTGGAATACTGGATCGCCCGCTTTCGCGGACGACGACAGCAGAATATGTGGTCGCATCCTGGATTCCCATCAGCGCCTTACGCAAATGCCTGAATACCGGTGATAGCGCGGCCCAGGATCAGGGCGTGGACGTCATGGGTGCCTTCGTAGGTGTTCACGGTTTCCAAATTCGCGGTGTGGCGCATCACGTGATATTCGATCTGGATGCCGTTACCGCCATGCATGTCACGAGCCATGCGCGCGATGTCGAGTGCCTTGCCGCAATTGTTGCGCTTGACGATCGAGATCATCTCCGGCGCCATCTTGCCTTCGTCCATCAGGCGGCCGACCCGCAGAGAGGCCTGCAGGCCGAGCGCGATCTCGGTCTGCATGTCCGCGAGCTTCTTCTGCACGAGCTGGGTTGCCGCCAGGGGCCGGTTGAACTGCTTGCGGTCCAGCGTGTATTGCCGCGCGCGGTGCATGCAGTCTTCCGCAGCCCCCATCGCGCCCCAGGAAATGCCGTAGCGGGCGCGATTGAGACAACCGAACGGCCCTTTCAACCCGGAAACGTTGGGCAGCAGGTTTTCCTCCGGCACCACCACGCCATCCATCACGACCTCGCCGGTCACGGAAGCGCGCAGGGACAGTTTGCCGCCGATCACCGGCGCCGATAGCCCCTTCATGCCTTTTTCAAGGACAAAGCCGCGGATCTGGTGGTCATGTGCGGTGGATTTGGCCCAGATCACGAACACGTCGGCGATCGGCGCGTTGGAGATCCACATCTTGGAACCGGTCAGGCGGTAGCCGTCCGACACCTTCTCGGCCCGGGTTTTCATGCCACCGGGATCGGAGCCGGCATCGGGCTCCGTCAGGCCGAAGCAGCCGACCCATTCGCCGGTCGCAAGCTTGGGCAGATATTTCTTGCGCTGGTTCTCATCGCCATAGGCGTAGATCGGATGCATGACCAGCGAGGACTGCACCGAATTCATCGAGCGATAGCCGGAATCCACCCGCTCGATCTCGCGCGCGACGAGGCCATAGGCGACGTAGCTCGCATTGGCGCAGCCATATTCCTCCGGCAGCGTAATGCCGATCAGGCCGAGTTCACCCATCTCATGAAAGATGTCGCGATCGACCTTTTCTTCCAGATAAGCCTTGGTGACGCGCGGCAACAGCTTGTCCTGCGCGTAGGCGCGCGCGGTATCGCGCACCATGCGCTCGTCTTCGGTGAGCTGCTCGTCGAGCATGAACGGATCGTCCCACTGGAAATTCACCGCCGACGGCTTGTCCTTGGTTTGAGGGCGCACGCTCATGAGAATTCCTTTCGTATCATGGAATTATTTTAAAGCGATTGACGCATAAGAGCAAATGGATTGGACGATGATCTGTTCCGTCGTCCAGGGGCGCGAACCACGAACCCGAACATGACGAGGAGACATCTAACCTTCAAGCTGTTCGTTGGAGACGATCTCGATGCCGAAGCCGGACAATCCCTTGTAGTCGTGCACCGACGATGTGAGGTGGCGGATCGAGGTCACGCCGAGATCACGCAGGATCTGCGCACCGACACCGACCTCGCGCCATTGCCGGTTGCGGTCGGCCTCTGCGGATTTTTCCTGCGGCAGCGGTGCAACCGGAACGCCGGCGGCGCCATCGCGCAGGTAGACCAAGACGCCTCGGCCGGCGCTCTTGAAATGATCGAGCACGTTGAGCATGCGCTTATGCCCGGTGAAGATGTCCCTGACGATGTTGGGCTTGTGGAACCGGGTCAGCACGTTCCTGCCGTCGCCCACCCCGTTATAGACGAAAGCGACATGCGCGATCTCATCGAACGGCGATCGATAGGCGTAACCCTGCAACGGCCCGATCGGGCTCTCGGTCGTAAAGGTCGCAACCCGCTCGATCAGCTTCTCGCGCGCCTGGCGGTAGGCGATCATATCGGCGATGGTAACGTGCTTGAGCTTGTGGGCACTGGCAAAGCGTGCCACCTGCTCGCCCTTCATGACCGTGCCGTCGTCGTTCATCAATTCAGAGATCACGCCGACCGGCGGCAGGCCGCTCAGCTTGCAAAGGTCGACGGCCGCTTCGGTATGGCCCGAGCGCAGCAGCACGCCGCCGTCACGCGCGATCAGCGGAAAGATATGTCCCGGCCGCGCGAAATCACCAGCGCCGGCATTCGGGTTGGCAAGCGCGCGGCAGCAGGAGGCGCGTTCTTCCGCCGAAATTCCGGTGCCGCCATCGGGCTTGTAGTCGATCGACACGGTAAACGCGGTGGTGTGGCTAGATTCGTTATGCGCAACCATCGGATCAAGCCGCAATCGTCGCGCGTCCTCGGTCGTGATCGGCGCGCAGACGATGCCCGAGGTGTGGCGGATGATGAACGCCATCTTCTCGGGCGTGCAGAGCGAAGCCGCGACGATCAAGTCGCCCTCGCCTTCGCGATCCTCGTCATCGGTCACCACGACAAGCTCGCCGCTGGCAAAGGCTTGCAGTACTTCCTGGATCTTATCGGGCATTATCTTAAAATCTCTCGCTCTGGTGCCGGGAGGCTTAGCCGGACTCCGATGCCTGCGCCAGCATCATTACGCAGGGCAGCACGGCTCCGGTGTCGCAGCGCCGCCGACAATCGCATAAGGACAAGCGTGCAAGACTTGTCTAGGATCGAGCCCAACCAAAAACAAGGGAGAGACGCGGGCCATGACCTCCGCTCCGTTCGACTTCGCTCCACTCTTGCCGGCGGGGCTGCCCGCCCCCGCAGCGAGATGGACGGGCCTTACGAAATACAGTTTTGTCGGCGGCAACAACGACCCCGAGCAGGTACCGGTGGACGGCCTGATCGATGCCGCCAGCGCCGTGCTCAGGCGCGAGGGCAAGGCGCTCGCGACCTATGGGCTTGCCCACGGTCCGCAGGGCTACCGTCCGTTGCGCGAGTTTCTCAGTGCGAAATTGAAGCGCGACGCCGCCATCGACTGCACGGCCGACGACATACTGATGGTATCCGGCTCGCTGCAGGCGCTCGATCTCGTCAACGCGACGCTGTTGGCGCGCGGCGATACCGTCATCATCGAGCGTGACAGCTATCAGGGATCGTTGAACCGGCTGAACCGGCTCGGCGTCAATATGGTCGGCATCCCGCTCGACCAGGACGGGATGCGGATGGACGCGCTGGCGGCGGCGCTCGCCGACCTCGATCGCCGTGGCATCACGCCGAAATACATTTACACCATTCCGACCGTGCAGAATCCGACCGGCACCATCATGCTGCAGGCCCGCCGCGCCGAGCTCCTGAGGCTTTCGGAAGCCTATGGCGTGCCGATCTTCGAGGATGACTGCTACGCCGACCTGATCTGGGACGGCAAGCGCCCGCCTGCGATCTATGCCATGAGCAGCAACGGCAGCGTGATCCATATCGGCTCGTTTTCCAAATCGATCGCGCCGGCGCTGCGCGTCGGTTTCATCGTCGCCCCCTGGGAGATGCTGTCGCGGATGCTGGCGCTAAAGACCGATGCCGGCAGCGGCGCACTGGAGCAGATGGTCTTGGCCGAATATTGCGTGCCGCATTTCACCACGCACGTGCCAAAACTGACGCGCGGGCTTCGCGCCAAGCTCGACACGCTGATGGAGGCCCTCAACGAGCAGTTCGGCACCTCGGCGGAATTCGAAGCGCCCAAGGGCGGCATCTTCCTGTGGGTGAAATTGCCCGATAATGTCGATACGCTGAAACTCTACCCGGCAGCCCTTGCCGCCGGCGTCGCCATCAATCCCGGGCCGGAATGGTCGACCGATAAATCCCATGCGGGCAGCCGCCTGCGGCTGTGCTTTGCAAGCCCCTCGCATCAACAGATCCGCGAAGGCGTCGCCGTGCTCGCCGACGTCTGCCGCAGGGAGTTTGGGGTGCCGGAGCGGATTGCCAATGTGGAGAGGCGCGCGAGGACATGAGCTTCGCGCACCTGCTTCAGCGTACTGCGAACGGCGCCTGATACGGCCTGCCGAACGGCACGCCGTTGATGACGGTCTGGATCGGCTTCAAGTGAGCCTTGCCGTCGCGCTTGTTGCTGCGGGTATCGACAAAGGTCACCGGCCCTTCCACCAGTTCCATGATCGCGACATCGCCGGGCGCCCCCAACTGCAAGGTGCCGATCTTCGGCGCGCGATTGATGATCCTGGCCGGCGCCGAGGTTGCCATCGTCACCACCTGCTCCAGCGAAAAGCCCATCGCCATGAACTTGCTCATCACGTTCGGCAGGAAGGGGATGCCCGGCGAATTGCCCGAGAACACGTGCATGTCGGACGAGATCGTGTCCGGCGTGCAGCCACCCGGGATCGCCACTTCCGCCACGGTAAAGTCAAAGCTGCCGCCGCCATGGCCGATGTCGAAGATCACGCCGCGCTGCTTGGCGGCAAGGGCTGCCGGCAACAGCTTGCCGTCCTGGACGATATTGGTGAACACGCCCGACATGTTGGGAAAGCCCGAATAGCAATGGGTCAGCACGTCGCCCGGACGCAACAGATCGAGGATATTCGACATCAGTTCCTTGGTTTCGACGCCGCCGATATGCACCATCATCTTCGCCGGCCAGCCGCACATCTCGCAGGCCTGGATGCCGCGCTTTAGCGGCTCGACGCCATGCTTGAAAATGATATTCTCCGACATCCGCACTTTGACGCCGATCAGGAAGTCCGGGTTTTCGGCCAGCGCCATCGCGCACGCCTCAACTTGCGCATTATCGATGTTGTAGAGTTCGGCGACCGGGAACGCCGACAATCCGTTGTTGGCGATATGGACGAAGGCGTACATCCGCGCGCGAGACTGCGCTACGATGTAGCGACGCAACGCCGCGAGGTTGTTGACCCCGGCATCGCCCGCCGACACGACCGTCGTCGTGCCCTGAAATTGCACCAGTTCGTCGGCGGGGATGCCGATCGCCGAGCCGTAGGGGTAGACGTGGCAATGCAGGTCGACGAGACCTGGCATCACCAATTTGCCTGACGCGTCGATGCTCTTCGACGCCCGCGCGGCGGGGATCTCCGCCTCGATCGCCTCGATCGTGCCCCAGCGGATGCCGACGTCACGTTTTCCCTTAAGCGACTGGCTGGGATCGAGCACGTCGCCGCCCTTGATCACGAGATCGAACTTGTCGTTCGGTCCCATGGCAGCGTTAGCACTTGCAGATAGCGCCACAGCAGTGGCTGAACCCGTCAGCTCAAGAAAACGACGGCGTGACAATGCGGACATGGCGCTTCCCCCCAGATCTTGTTTTTCGTGAGCAAATGATGCGCCGGCGGCCTGCTTTCCGCAAGCGCCCGCCGAGCATGCCGGCCTATTTGCGCCGGAATCGAAAGGCTAGGGTTCGATGGTCGACCATTGAACGGGAAGGCGCTGCGATGCGAAAGACCGGCCTTCATTCAAGTCGGATAGCGCTGGCGACGTTGCTGCTCCTGGCGCTCGCGCCCGGTGCGTCCGCGAGCACACTGACCGAGACAGCCAGCAAATGGGGATTGATCGGTTCATGGTCGCAGGACTGTTCGCTCGCGCCTGATCGCGACAGGGGGACTATACTGATCTATGCGATTGCACGAGGCGGCCGCCTCATGTTTCGCCGCGACTTCGGCGGCGAGAAGGACGACAACGAAGTTGTCGGCGCCAAGGTCACGGCCGACGGCATGTTGAACCTTCGCGTTTACTTTCCGTCGCTGAAGCAGCTGCGCGAATATGGATTGATGATGCAGCCCGACGGCACCCTACGCGCGATGTATAATCGCGATCGCAAAGGCCAGTACACCATCAAGGACGGCAAGTTTACGGCGAACGGCAATCCGACGCCGTCGCAACATAAATGCAGTTAGCTGAACAGCTGTTCAGAATTCTCTCGCGGTTCCCTCCGGAACGTTCCTCTTCATGCGAGGTTTAATCTCTCGTGAAATGGAGGAGGACCCTATGAAGACGTTCGGATATGCCATCGCAGCGCTCGGTGCGATCGCGGTCGCGGCGCCGTCAATTGCCAGCGCTGAGACCACGATCATCAGGCATCGTGACCATGATCGCTACGGCGCCCGTGCTGAATACCGCGACCATCGCGAATTCCGCGAGCATCGCGACCGCGGCTGGCATGAGGGTTGGCGGCATCATCGCGACCGGGTCGTGATCGTCAAACATCGCCACGAATACTAAGGCCGACACAGGAATGGCCCCGCAAGGGGCCATTCTTTTGCGCGCTGTCATTGCGAGGAGCGTAGCGACGAAGCAATCCAGTCCGGACTGGATTGCTTCGCTTCGCTCGCAATGACGGGACGACCTCAGTCCCATGCGGGTGCGAAGCCGGGATTCACGCAGCGCATGTTCTTCCGCAGGCCCGCGATGGCCTTCATGTCCTCATCGTCGAGCCCAACGTTGATGGCGTCGAGATTGGCTTGTTGGCTTTCCCGGCGCGACGCCTTCGGAATCGCGGCGACGCCGTCCTGATCGAGCAGCCATTTCAGCGCCACCTGGGCCGCGCTGGCGCCATGCTTGCGGCCGATCGCAACCAGCGTTTCGTCGGAAGCGGCGCGGCCCTGCGCGAGCGGGCAATAGGCCACCAGCGGAATTGATTTCGCGGCGAGATATTTTCTGACCTTCGTCTGATCAAGCATCACATGATATTCGATCTGATTGCAGGCAATCGGCGCCTTGATCTCCTCGACCACGGTCTTCAACAGCGCGACGTTGAAATTGGCAACGCCGATGGCGCGGGTACGGCCCTCTTCCTTCAGCTTCATCAGGGTATCGAACATCGCCGGCAGGTCCATGATTGGCGCCGGCCAATGCACCAGGTAAAGATCGACTTGATCGAGCCTCAGCTTCTTCAGGCTTTTGTCGAATGCCAGGCGCATCGCGTCGGGTGCGAGGTTTTCGTTCCAGACCTTGGTGGTGACGTGCAAATCCCTACGCGCGACGCGAGATGCGGCAATTGCAGCACCAACGGCTTCCTCGTTGGCGTACATTTCCGCGGTATCGATATGGCGATAGCCGAGGGCAAGCGCGCTTTCGACCGCGGCGCGGCAGACATCGCCCTGCATGCGAAACGTGCCGAGCCCCAGCCGCGGCAAGCTGATGCCCTGGGTTTTGAGATCTTCCATGGGTCGCTCCTAAACAGTTCGCCGCCGGACGAGCACGGCGACGTCGCGTAAAGCAAATGTTGGCTGAAGCAAACAAAGGATGGCGGAACCGCCGGGTGCAGTCTGCCCGCGAAGCACGGGGCGGATCAAGGCCACTTAAATCAAGATGTTGCGACCACGTGCTAAACAGACTGCTCAGGAATGCTGCGGCGGGATTCCCGGCACTCGCGCGTCCGGCCGCGGTTCGATGCCGACCGACCAAAGGTCGCGATTGTCGACATCCTTCAGCGTCACCGTCATGACGCCGGACCTCCCGTCGATCTCGACACGGCCGAAGAATTGCAGCCCGAAACAAGGTGCGAGGTTTTCACCCTGCTCCGCGCTGCATCCCTTCTGGAACATTGCAGAAGGCCCGAACGTGTTGTCGAGCTGGCCCGGTCCCCACGTCCCCGCATGCAGCGGGCCCGAGACGAATTCCCAGAACGGCTCGAAATCGGAAAATACCGCGCGGTTCGGATCGTAATAATGCGCAGCCGTGTAGTGCATGTCGGCCGTCAGCCACACCGTATTCCTGACGCGTGCGCGTTTGATGAACGACAACAGATCGGCGATCTCGTGTTCGCGCCGTTCGGGCGGGCCGTCGCCTAGCGCTATTGCGTCCTCGCTGATCAGGCCGATCGGCAGGTCCGCGGCAATCACCTTCCAGATCGCATTGGACGCCGCTAGCTCACGCTTCAGCCAGGCGAGCTGTGCCGGCCCCAGGATATAGGCGTCGCTGTGGTCGTCACGCTTGTTCCAGGTCGAATCGCGGTAACTCCGCATATCGATCAGGAACACGTCGAGCAGCGGCCCATATCCGATTTTGCGATAGACGCGGCCGGCTTGCCCGGCGACAGGCCGGACCGGCATGAATTCGAAAAACGCACGGCGCGCACGCGCCACCAGGCGCGAGGTGCCGTCCTCGTCGTACCCGGTCGCGTCGACACTGCCGATCGGCGACCAGTCGTTGGTCACTTCATGATCGTCCCATTGGGCGAACATTGCCACCTGCGCATGAAAGGCGCGCAAGTGCTTGTCGAGCAGGTTATATTTATAGTTGCCGCGAAATTGTGTGAGGCTATGCGCGACCTCGGATTTCTCCGGGGTCACGACGTTGCGCCAGATTTGACCGTTCGGCAGCTTCAGTTCCGAGGGCACCGGGCAGTCGGCGTAGATGTGATCGCCGGAATGAATGAAGAAGTCGGGACGGTTTTCCAGCATAGTCTTGTAGGTGCGCATGCCACCGCGGGATGGATCGATGCCCCAGCCCTGGCCTGCGGTATCGCCGGACCAGACGAACGAAATAGAATCATGCACCGAGGGCGCGGTGCGAAAATGCCCGACCCTTGTTTCGCCGGCGATGCCGCTTCCGACGAGGTTCGTAAAGCGCACCCGATAGAAGATGTCCTGCCCGGCGGGAAGATTTTCCAGCAGCGCTTTCGAGGTGAAGTCATGGTCGGGGAGCGCCTCGGATGATGCCGCGCAAAGGATGGTGTTGAAGCTTTCGACGGTGGAGCATTCCACCTGCATCCGCGCAGGCCGATCAGTGCGCGCCCACACCACGGCGGAGCCGGCGGAAACATCGCCCGACTGAATGCCGCCCGAAATTTGCGGGCGATCGGCAGCACGGCTGAGATAGGGCTTCGCGAGACCCCCTAACCCCGCAAGGGCAACCGCGGAGGCCGAGCGGACCAGTAACTGACGTCTGGTCAGGGCCCGCTTCGCGCCTATCGCAATCGCCATTCGGAAAACCTTCGTCGAATCACGACGAAGGTTGCCCGCTCAACTTGACTCCCGGCCGACGGTTTTTTGACTCTGCGTCAACGGTTTTGCGACAGACGGATGACTCGGGAACAACGCGCCGCGGGGCTTATTCGGCTGACGGCTTCCAGTTGCAGATGCCGCCGGACTTGCACGGCCATGCTTGGATCCGCGTGTCGAAGGCTTGCGCATTGAGCGCGTTGCCGTGCCGCCGAGCGACTTTGGTTCGGGCCAGCCCGTGCGGCTTCGCACGCACAACATGCTCCACGCGGGTTCTCGGTATGACGATCCTGGGTTCGGCCTTTGGTTCCTCGCGCGCTTGCGCGGCCTCGGCCGCTGCGGGCTCGGTTTCGGCCTCGACCGCAACCGGCGCGAATTCGGTAGTCGGCCCCAGCAGCTTCGGCGAAAGCACCGCTTGCGAAAGATCAAGACCGAGGAACTGGTCGGGACGATACTCGTCGGCAACCGATACGCCGTACGAGGCCAGCAATACAGTGCAAACAAATCCGAGAAAAGCGCTCTTCAGGATCATTAAGATTCTCCCGAAATGCCTCAAAGAAAGACCAGCCCAATTTAGGAAGCCGGGCGCACATTGCCAGCGGGAAGATTGCAGGCAGGTAATCTATTTGTTTCCGCCGCCGGACAGCGTCTTCACCAGACGATAGAGATATTCGTTGCCCTGGTAGAACGACTTCACGGGAACACGCTCGTCCTTGCCGTGAATACGAAATTCGCCGATGTCGATCGCCATGCCGGAATGGCCATAGGTCGGGATCCCGGCATTGCGCAGGAAACTGCCATCGGTGGCGCCCGCGCTCATGACCGGCAGCACAACCGCGCCGGGCCAGAATTCACCCGACAATTTTTCAATCGCGCCCATGATTTCCTGGTTGAGCGCGGATGGCGCGCTGAGTGTGGCTTTGTCGAGTTGCGTGACCGTGATCTGGTCATCGGCCAGCACGCGCTCCAGCGTCGCCTTGACCTCGTCGACGGATTCGCCCGGCATGATGCGGCAGTTGACTTTGGCGCTGGCGAGCTGCGGCAACGCATTCACCGCATTGCCGCCCTCGAGCATGGTCGCGACGCAAGTGGTGCGCAGCAACGCGTTGTAGACCGGATTGACGGCGAGCCGGACAAACGACATTGCCGCCGGGTCCGGCTTGTCCGACATGACGGCGCGCATGTCGGCCGCGATCTGCGGATTTTCAAATTGCGCCGACCGCTCGAAAAGCGCCCGCGTCGTGTCGTTGAGGCGCGGCGGGAAACTGAATCTTGAAAGCCGCACGAGACCTTCCGCCAGGTGGTAGATCGCGTTGTCCTTGACCGGCACCGCGCTGTGGCCACCACGATTTTTGACCTCGAGCTGGTAGGTCAGCGAGACCTTCTCGCTGGTCTGGACGCTATTCCTGATCGGCTTGCCATCCTTCAACCCGACCCCGCCGCCCTCGTTGAGCGCGAATTCGGCATCGATCAGGTCGCGGTGGTTCTCAAGCAGCCACTGGATGCCGAGGCCATCGCGGTCGAAGATTTCCTCGTCGGTCTCGAGCGCGACGATGATGTCGCGATCGGGCTTGTAGCCCTCGTTCCTGTAGCGAATGAGATTGGCGATAAAGGAAGCCGCCATATATTTGTCGTCCGCGCTGCCGCGCGCATAGAAGTAGCCGTCGTTCTCGGTGAGCTGGAACGGTTCGACCGACCAGTCGTCGCGGATAGCCGGAACGACATCGAGATGCGCAACCAAGAGGATCGGCTTGCGCGCCCCGCTGCCGTGTAGACGGGCCACCAGGTTGCCCTTGCGTGGCGCGGGCGAGAGCGCATGCACGTCGGCCTCCGCAAAGCCGGCGGCATCGAGCCGCGCCGCCATCGCTTCCGCCGCGCGCGCGGTATCGCCGGTCGCGGTGGTGGTATCGATTTCGATGAGCTCCTTGTAGATATCATGCGCGAGCTGCTGCGACGGCGTCAGCTCTTCGGCACTCACGCCGCCGGCAACGAAGAGAACCGAAAGCAGGATTGCCGGAAACTTCCATCGGGTTTTTCCAGCCAACTCTGTCCTCGATCCCATCGCTGTCTCCGTTTTCAACGGCGAGCGTCCCGGACGTCCTTGGCGGTCACCACGTCCTGGTAGCTGTTGCCGAAATGCGTCCGCAGATAGTTCACGACGGCGGCGATCTGGCCATCCGTCATCATATCGCCAAACGGCGGCATGCCGCGCCTTCCGTTGACGACGAGTGAGATGGGATAGCCGGCGGCTTCGAGATTGCGATTGTCGGCCAGCGACGGATAGGATCCGGCGCCGATTGCACCCCCGGCATCCCTCATGTGACAACCCTGACAGACATTGGCGAACAGTTCCTCGCCGGTCATTTCGACAAACCGGTAGCCGGAGCTGAACGTCCTGTCGTCCTGGGCAGACACCGCGGCCGACAGCGATGCAAGCAGCGCCGCGGCACCAAGCCTCCATGTTCTCGAACTGGGCCGACTTTGCTGCATCACGTCCTCATCACGCGATCATGCAGCCGCGTAATGGCATCGAGCGAGGAGAGAATAGCTCCCTCCTGCCATGCCGGAAGCGCGGACGCATGCTCACCCGCCAACGCGATCCGTCCGTCGATCTGGCACAGATTGCGATAGTGCGTGATGCGCGCCTCCTCGCTCCAGTCGCCGCTGCAACCGAGCGCAAACGGCACCCTATGCCATGCCACGGCAATGCCGTTTTCATATTCGGCCGCATATTGCGGATGGATCATGGCGCCGAACTCGATCGCGCGTGCCACCCGCTCGGCCGGCGTCATTGCGGTAAATTCATAGGCGTTGGCGCCGTCGAAGATATAAGCGCCGAGCAGCACGCCGCGCCCCGAACGGTTGAAGCCGGTGTTGGGATAGGCGATCTGGCGGATCGGCAAGTCGGTATAGCTGATGCCGCCGTAGATCGCCTCGTCCTCCTCCCAGAATCGGCGCTTGAATTGCAGGCCGATCTTGACCGAACCTGCATAGGGCACGGCATCGATGGCTGACTTCACGGCAGCGCTGACGTCGACCGGCAGTTGGCTGAGGATCGACAGCGGAATCGTGCAAATGCACCAATCCGCCTGCGCCTGCCGCACGGCCGCCGGGCTCGCGGTATCGACATAACTGACGGTGACGCCGCGGTCGTTCTGCTGAATTCGCGTCACCTTGCAATTGTAACGAATAAGGTCGCCGACCTCTCTTGCGAACGCCTTGCCGATCATGTCCATGCCGCCGACTGGCTGAAACATCGTGGTCTGAAAATTATAGTTGGCGAAGTTCAACAGATAGCGCCAAACCCGCGATTTCAGGATATCCGACAAGGCGAGCGGTTCGCCCGGCAGCGGCAGGGCATCCAGCCCACCACCCGGAGCCCTGGCATAGCCGCGGAATTGCGCCGAGATCAGATTGGCCTTGTACCTGTAGTCGCGATCGAGCGCGCCCCACGACCTCAGCGCCTGCAACAGGATTTCCTGGTCTTCCCTGGTCACGGCTTCGTCGAGCCTGCCTTGCTGGGTCACCTTGGCAAGCAGCTCTGAAACCTGGCCCTGAAAATCCGCCCTGATGGCGCGGATCCGCTGCGGCGCGCCGCCAAACGCCCGCGAGGCATGGATCAACGCGTTATAATTGAGCTGAATGAAGGGTTCGAGCGAAACCCCGAGGCGCCTGCAATAGTCGAGCAGCGCGCGGTGGTGATAGGGAATTCGCCACGGCCCGGGGTTGATATACAGACCGCTTTCGAAGTCGCAGGTCTGCGTGAAGCCGCCGAGTTCGGTGAAGCTGTCGCCGCCGCGCAGGGTCCAGTTGCGGCCGCCTGGCCGATTGTTGAATTCCAGGATTTGGACCTTGTAGCCGGCGTTGCGCAGCTCAAGCGCCGCCGTCATGCCGGCTAATCCGGCGCCCAGGACGAGAACGGAAGCGCCCTTTGGATCGCCCTCCAGCTTGATCGGGCCTTGGTAGGGAGATTCCGACGCGAACCCCAGGCTCGTCATCGCGTGATACATCGCGGCGCTGCCGGCTATAGTGCCTATCAGCGCGAGCAGATCACGCCGCCTGACAGCTGCAGGTTCGTTTTGCATTCTTGTTCAAACCGAGTGGAGCCCAAAGACGTCACAAGCGACATCAAAGGAAGCTGGGCAGCCCCGCCCTGTCAAGAAAGTGCGTGAACACAAGGGCCGCGTAACACGCGTATTTGATGCCGTCAAACCGGCGCATTTTGCTCCATCGCAAGCTCGGCCTGCAGGCTTGCGACATCGCGGTAGATCGAGGCGACCGCGAGCACCCTGCCCTTGGCTTTGTAGCGCAACAGACAGTCACGCGCCGCGACGTCCCCGTCGATCGCGATCTCGTCCCACTTTTCGGCATGGCCAACGTAATTGATCGGCACATCGTAGTGCTGGCTCCAGAAGAAGGGCACCGCGTCGAACGCCTGGCGCTGTCCCAGCATGTTCTGTGCGGCGGTCTGTCCCTGGCGCTCGGCCACCACCCAATGCTCGACGCGGATATTCTCACCCGAATGCGGGTCTGGCCAGCGCGCGATATCGCCGGCGGCATAGATGCCGGGAACGCTGGTCTCGAGATAAGCGTCGACGACAACGCCACGATCGAGCTTGAGGCCTGCCTGCTCGGCAAGCGCCAGCCGTGGACGCACCCCGACGCCAACCACGACGAGATCGGCCTCGAGCGATCCGCCGCTCTTGAGCGTGGCGTTGTGACCCTCGATCGCCGCGACGGTATCGCCGAGATGGAAGATAACGCCGTGCTCCTCGTGCAGCTTGCGGACGAAATCGCCTATCTCGGATCCGAGGATGCGCTCCATCGGCCGCTGTTCCGGCGCTACCACATGAACCTCGATGCCGCGGACGCGCAGCGCCGCCGCCACTTCAAGGCCGATGAAGCTCGCACCCATCACGATCGCGCGCCGCGCGCCCTTGGCATTGCGGATGATGGCGCGGCAGTCAGCGAGCGAGCGCAGCATATGGACATGCGGCTGGTCGGCACCGGGGATCGAAAGCCGCACGGGCTCGGCGCCGGTCGCCAGCAGCAAGCGATCATAGGCGACGCTGTCGCCGCGGGCGAGAACGACGTTGCGCGCTTTGGTGTCGATCGAGGCGACGCTCGTTCCGAGCCGAAGCTGGATATTGGCATCGGTGTAGAAATCGTCCGCGCGCAGCGGCACCCAGTCCTCCGGCGCGCTGCCCGCCAGATAATCCTTCGACAGATTCGGCCGATCGACCGGCGCGGCCGCATCGTCGCTGAGCATGACGATATCGCCGCGAAACTCCTGGCGCCGCAACATCTCGGCCGCGGCAAAGCCCGCCGCGCCGCCGCCGACGATCACGATCCTGCCGGGTGCATCGACCGGCGGTTTGCCGCGTGCGACCGGCTGTTCGCGCTTTCGCCGGACAAAGATGCGGTCGCGCTCATGATCGACCTGCCAGACCGAGAGCGCATTAAGAGCCGGCGCGCGCGTGGCCTCTCCGCTGCGCAAATCGAAGCAGGCGTGATGCCAAGGGCAGCGAATGGTTTCGCCGACCACGAGCCCCTCGGCGAGCGGTCCGTGGTAATGGCTGCAATGCGCGTCGATGGCGTGGATTGTAGCACCCGTGCGGGCCAACACGACCTCCTGATCGCCGACGTGGCCAAGCAAGGTGTCGCCTGGGAAATCGGCTGCAACGCCCTGGGTGAGATCGGGTCCGGGTGGCGGGGTTTGCGCTTCTGCCATGGCTGCTCCCTCCGTTCCCTGCTTGCGAATATGACACCCCGCGGGATTATTTGTTCCCGCTGCCGAGAAACGCGCTTTCGATCATATCGCCGATCGGCTGCCAGGTGCCGCCATCGAATTGCACCAGCCGCATCTGCTCGATCGGGCGAAAATCGTCCGGAGCGGTGTTGACCGCAATGCCCGGCAGCAGGATCGAGCCCCGAAAATCCTTCAGCGATGCCGCCTGCCGCATCACGTTCTCCCGCGAGAGATCGTCGCCGCATTGCGTCAACACCTGGACCAGGGTTTCGGCGGCGGCATAACCAAACAGGGCGTTGCCGTCTTCCTTGTTGCCGTCGGGATAGTACTTTTCCATAAAGGACGACCAGTCCTTCATGCCGGCATCGTCCTTCCAGGCGGGATCGCCGGCATTCTTCAGAAACGAGGTCGAGATCACTCCGATCGAATTCTCGAGTCCGGCCGGCCGCAGCGCGTTGGCGATCGAGGCCGAAACGTTGTCGAGCAGAAACACCGGGTGCCAGTCGAGTTCGGCCATCCGGCGGATCGCGAGCGCGGCGATGGCCGGCGCCCCGTCAAACAGCAGGATTTCCGCACCGGAATCCTTGAGGAGGTCGATCTGGGAATCGATCGATTTGTCGGAAACATCGAATGAGATGTCGGATACGATCATCCGTGCCCAGTCGCCGAGCCCTTCCTGCAATCCCCTGAACAGGTCGCGTCCGAACTGGTCGTTCTGCCAGAGCACCGCGATCTTGCGCTCCGGGTAGGATGCCTGGATGTAGTTGGCATAAATCCGCCCCTCGGCGTGGAATGCGGGCTGCCAGCCCATGGTCCAGGGAAACGCCTTGGGATTGCTCCACTCTTCGTCGCCGGAGGCGAGGAAGAGCTGTGGTATCTTGCGCGCGTTCAGATAAGGACGTACGGCCAGGTTGCCCGGCGTGCCGAACGATCCGAACACCAGCAGCACCTTGTCGGTCTCGACCAGCTTCCTGGTCTGCTCCAACGCCGCTGCCGGATCGGAACTGTCGTCATAGGAAATGAACTTGATCTTGCGGCCGTTGATGCCGCCGCGCTCATTGATCATGTCGAAATAGGCGGCTTCAGTCTTGCCGATGGTCGAAAACGCGGCCAACGGACCGGTGTACGGCATGATGTTTCCGATCCGGATTTCGCTGTCGGTCGTCCCGGCCTCGAGTGTCTCATCGGCCAGCGCTGCGCCGCAGAGGTGGGCCAGCACCGCAATAAGCGGTAGTACAGAAATATGCTTCAAACTGATCCGCATCAGTCGACCTCACGCACAGCGCGGCAAGTCCGACATCGACCGCCGTGACTGGTTGCTGCGAGAAGCTATTCCCAAATCTAGCGCTTTTTGCGGTCACCTGACATCTCCCGATTCGTCCGCGGGTCCCCGGTTCCGACCAGCACGGGGCCGGCCCGGCGGATGGTCGGCGATCTCTCCCGGCGCGGCGTTCCGCCGGGAAAGCCCGGTCGCAGGGTTTCATTTCAGACCAGTATTGACTATGTAAAAGCAACTGATTGATTTGACTCGCAGTTGTACGAAGATCGAGTTCCAAAATGACAAAGACCAATCTCGACCTCACCTGTCCCGTGGCCCGAACGCTCGACATCGTGGGTGAGCGCTGGACCCTTCTGATCATTCGCGACCTGCTTTCGGGCACCATGCGTTTTCAGGATTTCCAGGAGCGCCTTCCAGGGATGGCGCCCAATGTCCTTTCGGATCGACTGAAGACGCTTGAAGCCCACCGTCTGGTGCGCCGCGACTTCTATTCGGATCATCCACCGCGCGCCGCCTACACCCTCACCGACCAGGGCCGCGAACTGGGCATCGTCGTGCTCGCGCTCGGCCGATGGGGCATGCGCAATCTCGCCGGCAAGCTGAACAAGGGCCTCCATCACGAGGAAGCCTTCCGGCATCTGGCGCAGGCCGATGAGGCGTTGAAGCGCCGTCCGGTCCAGCGCGGCAAAGCCGCCGCCAAGGCGGCGTCCTAGCGGCAGCGCCCCACTCGCTGTCACGTGAGCGCTGCGACACTGGATGGTGCGGCGTCCGGATCATCGCGGTCGCCGATGCCGGCCTGCTTGATGGTCAATTTATGGTGACATGCCATTTCCTTGGCGCTTCCGCGACCGGCTTGCGCCGGTTTGCGCGCCAATGACTATTGACTGAGCTGTCACTATTGTTTTTATAGTCAATAGCTGAATTGGTGCTGCAGGGATTGTCCATGACGGGACCGCGACGATGAAACGTCCAAGATGGTGGATGGCGGGCGCTGCCGTCGTTTTGGCCGCCGCGGCGGGAGCCTATCTGTGGCACGCAGGTCTTCTTCCCTCGGGAAGCACGACCGCCGCAAGCCCGGGTGCGCCGCCGGCACGGCCGGTGCCCGTGACGGCGGGCATCGTGAGAAGCGAGGAATTCTCGATCTCGCGCACCGGCCTCGGCACGGTCCAGGCCTACAACACCGTGACCATGAAAGTGCGGGTCGACGGCGAGGTCCAAAAGATCGCCTTTCACGAGGGCCAGGACGTTCAGGTGGGCGACGTGCTGGCGCAGATCGACCCGCGTCCATACGAAGCGCAACTGCATCAAGCCGAGGCCGACAAGGCGCGCGACGAGGCGCTGCTCGCCAATGCCAAGCTCGATCTCGAGCGTTTCAGCTCGCTCGTCGTCAAGGAATTCGCCACCCGCCAGAGCGTCGACACCCAGAAGGCGCTGGTCGCGCAGTACCAGGCCGCGATCGCGCGTGACCAGGCGGTGATCGACAACGCGCGCGTGCAGCTCGCCTATACCACGATCGTCTCACCACTGGCGGGCCGCACCGGCATCCGCCTGATCGATCAGGGCAACATCGTCCACGCCACCGATTCGAGCGGGCTCGTCGTTATCACGCAGATGGCGCCGATCAGCGTGATCTTCACGCTGCCGCAGAAATATCTCCCTGAAATCATCGATGCGACGCGGCGCTCCTCGCTCGCAGTATCCGCCTACGATCAGGACGACCGCATCAAGCTCGCCGAAGGCCGTCTCGAGCTGATCGACAACCAGATCGATCAAGCTACCGGCTCGGTCCGGCTCAAGGCGATCTTTCAAAATCTGGACGGGCAACTCTGGCCCGGCCAGTTCGTGAGCGCCCGCCTGGTGCTGGGCGTGCGCCGCGGGCCGATCGTACCGGAAGCGGCGGTACAGTCGGGACCGAATGGCGCTTACGCCTTCGTGGTCCGGCAGGATTCCACCGTCGAGACCCGCCCGGTGCGGATCGCCGCCAGCCGCAACGGCGAGGCGCTGATCGAGAGCGGCCTCTCCGCCGGTGAGACCATCGTGGTCGACGGCCACTACAAGCTGCGTCCCGGCACCCACATCGTGGCCACACCAGCGCCTGCCGCGCGCGAACGCACGGCCTCCACGGTACAAGGCCGAGAGTAAAGGCGGGGCGCGCATGACGAATATCTCCGAACCCTTCATCCGGCGGCCGATCGCAACCGCGCTGGCGATGTCGGGCCTCGCAATGGTCGGCCTCGTCGCCTATTTGCTGTTGCCGGTCGCGCCGCTGCCGCAAGTCGACTTTCCCACCATTCAGGTGACGGCCCAGTTGCCAGGCACAAGCCCCGAGACCATGGCGTCGTCGGTCGCAAGTCCGCTGGAACGGCAGTTGGCGCAGATGTCCGGGGTAGCCCAGCTCACCTCGGTGAGCGGCATCGGCATTTCTGTGATCTCGATCCAGTTCGAGCTCTCCCGCAACATCGACGCCGCCGGACAGGACGTCCAGGCCGCGATCAATGCCGCCACCGGTCAGCTCCCGAAGAATTTGCCCTCGCCGCCGACCTATCGCAAGACCAATCCGTCGGATCCGCCGGTGATGGTGCTGGCGATGACCTCGGACACATTGCCGTTGACGACCGTGAGCGACTATGCCGACAACATGTTCGCGCAACAGCTCTCGCAGGTCGACGGCGTCGCTGCCGTGCTGATCGCCGGCGCACAGAAGCCCGCGGTCCGCGTCGAAGCCAATCCGCTCGAACTCGCAGGCCGCGGCCTGAGCCTGGAGGATCTGCGGTCGGCGATCGCGACCGCCACGCTGAATGCGCCCAAGGGCACGCTCAACGGCCAGCGGCAAGGCTACACGCTCGAGAACAACGACCAGCTGCTGAGCGCAGCCCACTATCGGCCGGTCATCGTGGCCTGGCGCAACGGCTCGCCGGTCCGGCTCGGCGACGTCGGCACCGTGGTGGATGGGGCCGAGGATATCCGCGGCTCCGGCACCTACAACGGACAGCCGTCGATTATCCTGATCATTCAGCGGCAGCCGGGTGTCAATGTCATCGACACCGTCGAGCACATCAAGGCCGCGCTGCCGCGCCTGAAAGCATCGATCCCGCCTGCCATCGACGTCCACATCGTCACCGATCGCACCCAGACTATCCGCGCCTCGGTCGACGACGTCCAGTTCACGCTGATGCTCACCATAGCGCTGGTGGTGATGGTGATCTTCCTGTTCCTGCGCAACCTGTGGGCCACGCTGATCCCCGGCATCACCGTTCCGCTGTCGCTGATCGGCACCTTCGCGGTCATGTATGCGCTCGGTTACAGCCTCGATAACCTCTCACTGATGGCATTGACGATCGCGACCGGGTTCGTCGTCGACGACGCGATCGTGATGGTCGAGAACGTGGCGCGTTACCTTGAACAAGGTCATTCGCCGCTTGCCGCCGCGCTCAAGGGCTCGCGTGAGATCGGCTTCACCATTATTTCGATCAGCCTGTCGCTGATCGCGGTGTTCATTCCGGTATTGCTGATGGGCGGCATCATCGGCCGGCTCTTCCGCGAATTCGCCGTCACCGTTAGCGTGGCCATCCTCGTCTCGACCGTCATCTCGCTGACGCTGACGCCGATGATGTGCGCCCAGCTCCTGCGGGACGAAAAGCACAGGCAGCACGGCCGGCTCTATCGTGCCAGCGAACGCTTCTTCGAGCGGATGCTAGCCATCTACGAATCCGGCCTGCGCTGGGTGCTGCGTCACCGGCGGCTCACGCTCGGCGCGACCATCGCGACGATCGTCCTTACCGGCTATCTTTATGTCCTGATCCCGAAGGGCTTCTTTCCGCAGCAGGACACCGGTTTCATCGTTGCGGTATCGGAGTCCTCGCAGGACGTTTCCTATCCGGCCATGCTGGAACGGCAGGCGCAACTGGTCCGCATCCTGCTCGCCGATCCCGGCATCGACGGCGTGATTTCGGCGGTCGGCGTCGGCGGCATCAACCAGACCATGAATAACGGCCGTATGTTCATCAATCTCAAGCCGCGTGACCAGCGCGACGCGAGCGCGAGCCAGATCATCGACCGGTTGCGACCGAAGCTTGCGGCAGTGCAGGGCATCGCGCTATTCATGCAGGCTTCGCAGGACATCAATGTCGGCGGGCGGGCGAGCCGCACGCAGTATCAATTCACGCTGCAGGACGCCGACCTTGACGAGCTCGATCACTGGGCACCGATCCTGCTTCGCTCCTTGCAGGGAATCCCATTGCTGCGCGACGTCGCGACCGACCAGCAGATCGCGGGGCCAACCCTGCGGCTCGAGATCAATCGCGACACGGCATCCCGGCTCGGCGTCGCCACGCAGGCGATCGACGACACGCTCTACGATGCGTTCGGACAGCGCAAGATCGCGCAATTTTTCACCCAACAGAACAGTTATTGGGTGATCCTGGAGGTCGATCCGCAGTTCCAAGTCGATCCCAATGCGCTCGATCTGATCTACGTGCCCTCCAGCAGCGGGCGACAGGTGCCGCTGAGTTCGCTGGTCGAGCAGAAGCGCACCGTGCGGTCGCTGTCGGTCAGCCATCAGGGCCAGTTTCCCGCGATCACCCTCTCGTTCAACCTCGCTGCCGGTGCGGCGCTCGGTCAGGCCGTGGAGGCGATCGAGAAGGCGAAACGGGAACTGAATGTCCCCCCTACCCTGATCACCACCTTCCAGGGCAACGCCCAGGCCTTCCAGGATTCGCTCCGGACCCAGCCGCTCCTGATCCTCGCCGCACTGATTGCCGTCTATATCATCCTCGGCGCGCTCTATGAGAGCCTGATTCACCCGATCACGATCCTTTCGACCATCCCCTCGGCCGGCGTCGGCGCATTATTGATCTTGATGGCGTTCAACCTCGAGCTCAGCGTCATCGCGCTGATCGGCATTCTCCTGTTGATCGGCATCGTCAAGAAGAACGCGATCATGATGATCGACTTCGCGATCAACGCCGAGCAGGCTGAGGCCATGAATCCCGAAGATGCGATCTATCAGGCGGCGATAAAACGCTTCCGCCCTATCATGATGACGACGTTCGCCGCGCTGCTTGGCGCGCTACCGCTCGCGCTCGGCCACGGCACCGGTGCGGAGATCCGCCAGCCGCTCGGATATGCGATCGTCGGTGGCTTATTGGTATCGCAATTCCTCACGCTCTACACGACGCCCGTGGTCTACCTCGCCCTGCACCGCTTCAGCCGCAGCCGCGCGCGGAAGCTGACTCCGCTCGGCGTGGAGCCCGCGATCGCGGCGGAATAGGTTTCGCCCTAAACGTCTACCGCATTGCGCGCGATGATATTGCGATAGAACGCGGCGCTGAGCTTGGGCGTCCGGCGCAGCGTGTCGAAGTCCACGCGGTAGAGCCCGAAGCGCTTGTCGAAGCCGTAGATCCATTCGAAATTGTCCATCAGGCTCCACAGGAAATAGCCGCGCACCGGCACGCCTTCGGCGGTGGCGCGCTGCAACTGCGTCAGATAGTTGCGCAGGTACATGATGCGGTCGAGGTCGTAGACATTGCCGTCGGCAGCGATCTTATCGTCGGCGGATGCGCCGTTCTCGCTGATATAGATCGTATCTATGTTCCAGATTTTCGCCGAGAGCTTGGGGACCCAATAGGCGGTCTCCGGGCCCACCCTGAGCCAGTCCGAATTCATGCGTGGGAAGGAGGCCGGAAAAGGCAAAACGTCAAAGCCCGGCGCCTTCTCGGACGCAACCACGTAAAATTGCGGCGCGTAGATGTTCAAGCCGACGAAATCGTTAGGCGAAGAAATGATCTTCAACTCGTCGTCGGTGAATTTCGGCGCGTCTTTGCCGGCATATTTGAGAAAGGCGTCGGTGTATTTGCCGGTCAAGACCACGTTGAGGAAGCCGGCGTTTAATTCGCGCGTCGCGATCTCGGCAGCGCGAATGTTTTCGGGCGTATCGATCGCGGGCAGACACGCCGCGATATTCTCCGCCGGACCCACCTTGGTGCCGGCGCGCGCCTTGGCGCGGATCGCCTGCACGGCCAGGCCGTGACCGAGCGCGACATTATGATGGACCTGGTTCAGCGTCGCCGGCGGCAATTTAAGACCGGGGGCGTCGATACCCCAGCCATAACCGAAGTTCACGAACCTGCCGACTTCGTTGACGGTGAAGAACGACTTGACGCGATCGCTCAAGCGTTCGGCGACATAGCCGGCGTAATTCGCGAACGCTTTGGACGTCTCGCTCGACTGCCATCCGCCGACACGGTCCTGCAGCGCCTGCGGCAGGTCCCAATGATAGAGGGTCGCAAACGGCTCAATCCCGTTCGCGAGGAGTTCGTCCAGGAGGCGATTGTAGAAGTCGAGGCCTTTGGGGTTCGGCGCGCCGGTCCCGTCGGGAAATACCCGCGGCCATGCGATCGAAAATCGATAGGCTTTGACGCCGAGCCCCTTGATCAGGCCAACGTCTTCCTTGTAGCGATGATAGTGATCGTCGGCGCGGTCGCCGTTGCTGTGATCCCTGATCTTCCCCAGCGTATGGCTAAAAGTGTCCCATATCGACTGGCCCCGGCCGTCTTCCTTGACCGCGCCTTCGATCTGATAGGCGGATGTGGCGGTGCCCCAGATAAAGCCGCTCGGAAAACTGGTTGAGGCGCGCCGGTCGGATGCCGGTTGGGTCGCGCTGTCTTGTGGCGTCGCTGATGCCATGCCGAGCGCCGAGAAACCGGCCAGCCTGGCAAACTGCCGACGCGAGAATTTTCCGAACATCGACTTCTCCCGTCAGGTTCGCTCTTGGCCGGCACGGATGCTTGAAGCCGCGCTACAATGACTAATACCCGTCAATTTGATAAGCGGAAATCCTGTCGATCTGGAATGAAACCACGTTGGGCGTCGCCCTATCGACGAATCCGACGCCCTGGAAATACTTGGCGCCCATAGCGAGATTGACGATCATGTACATCGGATCATCGAAGCCGACCGGAACCTTGATATCGGACACCGGCTTGCGATCAATGAAATAGACGATGCGATCCTTGAGCCATAGCACACCGTAATCGTGGAAAGCGTCCGCCGCATCGGGCCGCAAGAAGTCAAAGCCGCAGGATTCAATCCGACCCGTCGACGGCAGCCGCCAATGCGTCGTCATCGCGAGATTGCCGGGCCGCTCTCCGCGTCCCTCCAGCACATCGATTTCGGGCGGCCAGCCGCCATCATTGGCAAGCATCCAAAAGGCCGGCCACACACCCATCCCGACCGGTAGCTTCGAGCGGATCTCGAAATATCCGTACTTTTGCGAAAACGAATTCTGCGTGGTGAGGATGCCCGAGACATATTCATTGTCGAACAGCAGGGGCTTCAGCTCAGGCGGCGTGCGGCTCGCGACGATCGAGAGAACGCCATCCCGAACCTTGAACGGGTCGAGCCCGAGCGGAGTTGTTCCTCGTCCGCCGTAGCGCGGATCGACATAGATTTGTTGTTCGCCGTTCCACGCGTCCTTGCGCTTGAAGTCCGAGCCGTCGCCGCCCCAGTAGCGCGCTTCCGGCCAGGCGGCGCCACCCGCGTAATGCGGCACCCATTTTCCACTCGCCAGCGGATGCTCGTCGAAGTCGTCCTGGAAGGTTCTGTGCAGGGACAGGAAGGCGGAGGAGATCGCATCCAGTTTTTCGAAACGACGGCATTCGATGGTTGCGGGATCCGTCGTGACCTGCAGCGCAAGCTCGGTCGGCGCGGTCTTGGGATCCTCTTGCGCAATGGCCGGCGCGAGGGCCGCAGCACAAATGATCGTGGCCAGAACTCTCGGCGTCACGTTCGTTACCCTCGATCGGCCAGCTGTTAGATAGGCAGCCGCCTTGTCGTTGCAAGCAATCATGTTAGCGCGAGCGACATGAAGACGCTGTTCGGATCGAGCACATAATCGGCAAATGGCGGGCATTCGACGAAGCCGTGCTTCCGGTAGAAGCGACGCGCGGGATCGAAATATTCCCACGAGCCGGTCTCCAGGCTGAGCCGCGAAACGCCCGCCGCCTTTGCCGCCGCGATGATGTGGCGGAGCATGGTGCTGCCGGCTCCCTTGCCGCGCATCGCTTGCGCGGTATGCATCGATTTCACTTCGCCGTGATGGTCCGACAGCCGCTTCAGCGCGCCCACCCCGACCAGCGTTTCGTCGTCCCAGATCGTCCAGATGCTGATCTCGGAAGATTTGAGCCCGGCGAGATCCAAGGCGTGCGCGCTGCCCGGCGCCGTCTGCGCACGCGCGCTGGTCACGTGAATTTGCAGGAGGTCGATGACACGGCGGTCGCCAAGGTCGCCTTCGATGATCCGCATCATGGTCTCAACGTTGGATGATGTCTGGTGGAAATGGACGAGCCGGGCGGCCTGCGCAGACATTGTCGCGGGCTGTTACTGCGTCGTGGTGATATTTTTCGAACTCGTTCAGCGAAACGGCAGAAATCCCGCACAACTCGCGATGGTCGTTGGCGTATTGGGCTACTGCACCCCATGCCATCGAAAGACGATTATACGCCTCGCAGCGCTCCGACGTCGGGACGCCTCTCGTCTGTTTCAAGGCATCTGCAGCCTCGCTGCGCAGCCGGGTCAATTCAGGGCACCGCGCCTGCGCGTTGGCCTGACTGCAAAATCCGACTAGCGCGATCATCGCAAGGGCTGGCACAGCCGACACTGCCAAACTCGCACCTATTCCTTACACATGCACCGCGCTGCGCACGCGGCCGGCGTTGCCGAACACGCGCAGATAACGCTCGACTTCGGACTCATCGCCGGTCGCCTTTTCCGGATTGTCCGAGAGTTTCACCGCAGGCCGGCCGTCGACGGACGTCACCTTGCAGACAATGGAGATCGGGTCGAGGTCGCTCGAACCATCCGGCGCGCAGCCGATGAAATCGTTGGTGAGGTTGGTGCCCCAGCCAAAACTGATCCGCACCCGGCCGGCAAAATGCCGGTAGGTCTCCTCGATCGATCCGACGTCCATGCCGTCTGAAAACACCAGAAGCTTTTCCTTAGGATCCCGCCCCTTGTCCTTCCACCATTTGATAATTTCCTCGCCCGCCGCGATCGGCGGCGCGCTGTCCGGCCGAAAGCCGGTCCAGTCCGCCACCCATTCGGGGGCGTCGCGCAGGAATGCCCTCGTGCCGAAGGCATCGGGCAGCGCGATCAGGAGATTGCCGCCATAGGTATGGCGCCACTGATCGAGAATCCGATACGGCGCCGAGCGCAATTCGTCGTCGTTGTTGGCGAGCGCGGCGGCGACCATCGGCAATTCATGCGCGTTGGTCCCGATCGCTTCCAGATCGTTGTCCATCGCCAGCAGCACATTGGAGGTGCCGGTGAAGGAAGCGCCCAAGCCTTCCTTGACGGCTTCGACGCACCAGCGCTGCCACAAGAAGCCGTGGCGCCGCCGCGTTCCAAAATCTGAAAGGCGCAAATCTTCCAGTTTGCGCAGCCGCTCGACCTTGGTCCAAAGCTTGGCCTTGGCGCGGGCATAGAGGACATCGAGGACAAAACGGCCTTGTCCCTTCACCACCTGGCGCGAGCGCAGCTCGTTGAGGATGGCAAGCGCCGGAATCTCCCACATCGTAGTGTGGGTCCAGGGCCCATGGAAATGCAATTCATACTGGCCGTCCACCTTGCGCAACTCATATTCGGGCAGGCGGAAGCCGGCGAGCCAGTTGATGAAGTCGGGCGAGAACATCTGGGTCTTGCCATAGAACGTATTGCCAGCGAGCCAGATCAGCTCCTTCTTGGAAAAGCGGATGGCGCGGGCGTGATCGAGCTGGGCGCGCAACTCGCCCTCGTCGATCACTTCGGCCAGACGCACGTGCCGGCTGCGATTGATGACCGAGAAGGTGACGCGCTGTTCGGGATAGAATTCCCGGATCATCTGCTGCATCAAAAGCTTGTAGAAATCGGTATCGAGCAGGCTGCGCACGATCGGATCGAGCCGCCAGCCGTGATTATAGGTGCGGGTTGCAATGTCGGTCAGGGTCATGTGCAAACCCTATCCCGAGGTGCGCCCTGCAACCAGTGGGTTTCGGTATGGGGGATAGGGGTTGCAGGGCCGCGAGCACATCAACCGACGGCAAACGAAAAGATCAGTAAAATCAATGACCTTGATCTGCACCTGAGCGCTTTATCGCGGTAGCGTGTTGAGCCGTGCGGCAGACGAATTTGGCGGCATGCGCTTTGGGCTATTCCCGCCCTTGCGCGCTTTTTTACGTGCCTGGCGCGGACGGCGCGTGCTCGAGGAAATAGAACAGGCCGGTCGCAAGAGCGGTTGTGACCGGCAGGGTCAGAATCCACGCCAGCAGGATGCGGTAAACCGTCGTACGTTGCAGTCCGCGGGAGCGGCGATCCGCCAGCATCGTTCCGGCGATGCCGGATGTCACGATGTGCGTCGTGCTGACCGGCAGGCCGCTAAAGCCTGCCGTTCCGACCAGCAGCGCCGAAACCAGCTCGGCCGAGGCCCCTTTGGCAGCGGTGAGGTGCGTGCGTCCAAGCCGCTTGCCGAGCGTGTCGACGATGCGTTTGTAGCCGAACATGGTACCTATGCCGAGGCAGAACGCGCTCGCCAGCCGCACCCAGTACGGCGCGTATTCGACGCTACCGCGCAATTCCTGATGCACCTTGCCGGCCTCTGCCTTGTCCTGCGGGCTCGCGCGATCGTTGCGCTGCACCTTTTTCATCTCGGCCATCACGCGATACACGTCGTTTCGCAGACCGGCTTCCTGGGCGGCACGCTTCGAGGGTTTTGCCGCAGCGTAACTGTTCAGGAGAGAGACTGGCTCCGGCCGGTCGAGCGCCCGCGCCGGATCGAAAGCGCGGGCAGCATCTGTCAGGTTTTCAAGCGACTGCAAAGCGAGGCGTTTCTCGTCGTCGCCGAATTTCTCGACGAGCGGCGCTGCCGGTGCGGCTCGGCGTCCGAGATCGGCGATCTCCTGCGTGGCGCCCGGGTTGAGGGCATAGGCTGCCGGAAACAGCCCAATGATCGTCAGCATCATCAACCCGATGCTTTTTTGGCCGTCGTTGGTGCCATGCGAGAAGCTGACGCTGGTGCAGGTGAGGATCAGCACGGCGCGGATCCACCATCGGGGGGCCTCTCCTGGCACCGGCGCTTCGAACGGATGTGGGTCCCGGATCGTGTACTTGGCCACGAGGTAGAGACCGCCCCCGAGCAGAAGACCGAGGACGGGCGAGATCGCCAGCGCTCGGAGCACGGTCCACACCTGCGACCAGTCAATCGTCTGGCTGATCGGGCGCGCCGCCATCAACGCATTGCCAAGGCTGACGCCGATCAACGCGCCGATGATGCAATGCGAACTGGAATTTGGAATGCCAAACCACCATGTCGCGATATTCCAAAAGCATGCCGCAGCGAACAGCGCGACCAGCATGGTCACCGCCGGGGAACCATCGGGCGGCGACAGCACATCGGGTGGCAGCAGTTCCACGAGCGCATAGGCGACTGCGATGCCGCCGACCAGCACGCCGACGAAGTTCATGACACCCGACCAGATCACCGCCGGCGTCGGCGCAAGCGAATTGGTGTAGATGACCGTGGCGACGGCGTTGGCGGTATCGTGAAACCCGTTGGTCGCCTCGAACGCAAAAACCAGGATCAGGCTGACGACCAGGATGGCGATTGCGACATCAGAGGACGGGACGATATTGGAAAGCATGAGACAGCATCGCGCTGGGACCGTTTTATCTCAACCATCGGGCGGACTTCCGGTTCCGCTTGCGTGTTGAGCTCGCCCACCGCTGAGAATGACAGCTCCATGACAAGCTGCTTCAGCCCGAGGGCGCAATGGTTTTTGCGTATGGCGCCGAGGTAAACGAAACTGCTGATTCCGCCGACAGAACTTGTGCCTTGTCCCGACGTTAGCGGCGACAGCGAGAGATTAAGGTTCGGATAATCCGGATTACGCAGAAGCTATCCGGCGCTCGTTAAGGATTATTTAGGAATCAGCGCTACGGCTTGAACCGCCACTTCTGAAGAGCGGGGCCGACAGCATGACTGAGCTTGATATTCTAAGTCGCAAAATTCATGAGTTGAGGGACTGGCAGACCGCAGCTTGGCGACGGGTTGCCGATCCCGTTCTCACGGTATTCGAACGCCGCGAAATTCGAAACCATATCAAAGAGAGTGATGGGGAACTGCGTCGCTATTTGGCGATGATGTCTGATCGGCTCCGCCTCCAAGCCCGCGCGGTGGAAAAGGCCGGCGACAGCTTTGCAAAACTTGAATTCCGACTTCTCGCTTAAAGATTGCCGTTCGGCATTGGTGGTCAGCCGTGGTGCCCAGCCTATTCCGCGCTCGCGCCCATCATCCTGCGTCCTCGCACGTCGCCTTCGACAACCCTTGGATATGTTATTCAGGTCACAGAATTCCCGGCGAATCAGGATTAGGTTGGTGTGGTATGGCCGCAAACAAGGTAACGGCGGTACACGAGCTTGGCTTCTCCTGGCCAAGGACCACTATGAGCCGTCTGGGTGAGAACCCCGCGGCTCTTTTTCTGTTGCCTTGTTGAATTTCGAACGGCTCCCATTGTCTCTTCGAGTGAGCTTTGCCCAACCTATGTGACAAGTTTTCTGAAAAGACCTGCTCGCCCCAAGCTAAAAAATTCTGAAGGACCCTGTCTCGAAATTGTGCGCTGAGCTAGGCTGCCTTCGACGGGACGGCGCTTTTGCTGCACCATTCGCTATTGGTCGCCAGAAACCGAATCCGCTACTCGTTACGCGAAGTCTTCATGCTCGCTTACGTTCGGCGAATACTTTCCGAGGGGGGAATATGACCACCAAACATGTTTGCGTTGCAGCGATCATCGCGGTTCTGTTGCAATTTGGCGCGGGAGGCTTGGCGAGCGCCGCGTCGCCAGGCAAGCGCGCCGAGATCGGCACGGCGTTTCCCGACCACTTCCCGGTGATCATGAATTTCTATCTCGGCAAGCCGGTGATCGGCTTTGGCTCCGACATCGGCCGCGTCGAGCGCGTCCCCGTGATCTTCCTTCACGGCAACAACGATTCTCCTTATCCCACCGCCTGCAACCCCTTTGGGCGCATCCAAGCCTTCGCGCAATTTTTTCTCGATCACGGCTACCACCCGCGTGAGCTCTGGGGGCTGGGTTATCAAGGCGATCAGTGCGACCTGGCGCAGGACAATACAATTCGCTCAGGCATCTCGCACACGACAGCTGCGGCTGTGCCGCTGCTGCGCCAATTCGTCCAGGCGGTCCTCGACTTTACCGGCGCCAAGCGCGTCGACATCGTCGCCCACAGTCTCGGCGTGACCGTGGCGCGGGAATGGATGCTGCAGGACAATGCCTATCGCACGGTTCGGGCGCTGGTCGCTATCGACGGGCCCAATCACGGCATCATCGACTGCTCGCCGAGCCCCGCCAATTTCTACCAGCTCGTGAGCGGCGGCGGCTTCACGCCGCGCAGCTCGGTCTGCGACGAATACGGTTCCGACCACACCCAGTTACTCGCGGTCCTGAACGCCGCGGGCGAGACGCCTCCTCCAACGCACTACCTGGTCATCCGCAACAAGCCGGGAGCGCCCGACTTCGTCTACAACAGCCTGCCGGACGGCATTTTCCCGGGCGTTCCGGCCGAGGATCGCGACGGCACTCCGCATGATTTCACCGCCAGCGCCGGTCTCGCCGGCGCCAAGACAATCGAACTTGTCGGCCAAGGGCAATACGACACGATCCTCTCCACCGCCCATCTCGGGATCCTGAACTCTCCCGACGCGCGCGATGCCGCCCTGCAATTCTTGACCTCGCTACGAGGTCGGGCCGATCAGGAAGGCGAAGATTAGAGCAAGGCTCTCGCGCGCCGGCATCGGAGAGTATTTCAGTCCGGAATCCTTACCTGCCCGGCCGTAAACGTGATCTGCGCGCTCAGAGGTGGGGCGTTGGCGATCGGCGGCACATTGGCGATGGTGATTGCAGGTGCGCCCGGGCCACGCGGCGTCGTGTGCACGACTTGGCTCGGCGGCAGCGCCCCTCCGTGTCGCAGATGGTCGTACATCAGATCCATTGCCTGGATGAAATAACGATGCAGTGGAATGAGCAAAGCGTTGTACGTGGGGAATTGGTTGAAGCTGTCGAGATGCTGTGCGTTCGTCACCTCGTAATAATGCAGCGGGCTCAGCGAACCCTCGACCACATGGTTGAGTCCGAAATAGGCGCGCGAGGCGAAATTCGGCGGCAGGATGCCGTCGTTCCGCCCGGTCACGAGGATCGAGGGAATCTGATGCAGGTTGCCTGAAGCAAGGATATCTTCCACCCCCTCGGCGATGCTGTGCGCCTGTCTCGCCGCCGTTGCGTCGAGCTGAGCGCCGGTTACGGCATCGCGGCCGATCGCAAGCGAACGCAGGCAGAGCGCGCCACCGAGGTTCTGATCTGGCGTGGAGACACGATCTTCCTTGGCGCCGCCCGTTGCGGCATTGTTGATCAGGCTAATGCCGCTCGTTGGCGGAATGCCATTGCTGCTGCCGAAGATTTGCGCCTCGCCGGCAGGCGCTAGCGGGCCAGGGACGCCCGCCGTCGTCGCGCCCAAACTGTAATTGCAGAGATTGTCGAGCACGCTGGCGCGACCATAGGCATTGGCATAGGTCATTGAGATCGACTGCGACACGTAAGCAAACCAATAACCAGGCTGCACCACGTTCTGCTCCGGCAAGATACCGAACTTATTGATGATCGCCTGCGCTTCGTTGGCCTGGTCGGCGGTCGTGGTTGACGTCAGCAAGCCTTTATCGTGGAGACTGGCGCAGCGCGCCGCGCCAGCCGCCGGGGGAACGAGGTTGAGGGGTGCCGTCGCGTTGGCCGGCGCGACATTGGCGCAACCCTGAAACACGTTGACTAATGTGATGTAGTCGATCAGTGGCCGGCTGTGCGCCTCGAGCGGCTGGCCGCTGCCTTGCACAATCGTGAACTTCGAGGTGAACTTCGGATTGACGTTTGGCTCGCCGACGGCGAGGCCGTCGATGAGGTGATCCCGATCCTGCTCCACCGCGCGTACCGACGCGCCGCCGCCGTTCGAAACGCTCGAGGCGATCACGATGGTGTTGCGCTTGTTGATCACGATGCCGCGGCCTTCGAATTTCTCGTTCAGCACCTTGAAGGCGAACTTGATCGAACTCAGCACATTGTCGCCCCAGTCCTTTTCAGGGTTTTGCTGCGAATGCGCATGCTTGAAGGCGAATCGGTTTGGCGTTGCCGCATTGAACGCCGCCCGCGCGCTGCCCGAGACGGCCGCTGTGAAGTTCGAATCGTCGCCCGCCTGTGCGGCATCGGCGCGCTCGCCCCGGATCAGGTCCACCGTGTTGTTCTGCAGATCATGTGCGCCGGTGCCGGTGCCTTTGTCCGTGTAGGCGACGGCGCAGCCGTGCTTAAGGCCCCATTCCCCGGCGGTCGCGATCGCGCCGTAGACGCCGCGCGAGCCGGACGAAGGCGCCGCGATGATGCAACTCGCCGAAGGCACGAAGCGGTCCGGTACCTGAACCATCATGGTGACGCGATTGCGCCCGTCCCTGCCCCGCTCGAAGGCGACGTATTCGTCGCCCGCGACCAGGCCCTCGCTCGATGTCACCGTGCCGTCTGCCATCACGTCCGGGCCATAAAGCGTGCCGTAGCCACCACCCGGCGTCGGATCGACCAAGGCGCGGTAATTGTTGTAGATCGCGAACCGGCGCAGTTCCTCGGCCGTGGGATTGAGCGGATTGACGAAGCCGGGCGGTGTCGCAGAGCCTAGCCCCGTCTTGCCGAGTCCGGCCGTCAGGAGGTCGTTCGTCACGCCGTCATAGTGAGTGTGCAGGACACCTTCATCCTCGCCCGCCACGGCGCGCGTGTTCGTGACGACGACGGCAAGCGCCAGAAGCGAGGCGGATGCTTGGCGGCAAGCCGGGCAGTCCTGAGCATGATCTTCTCCCTTGCGGTGCTGGTTGTGACGTCCAGCTTCCATGCGTTTCAGCCAAGACTACCAATGAACTTGTGTCAACCCGGCGACAGCCTGCTGCTCGCAAGGGCGACGGAGATTCCATCGGCAATCGGTACCTTGCTCCAGTGCTCGCCAGGGCGCCGTCTTGCCGGGCGCACCGATAAGCCCGCAGTAGAGTCGGATGGTGCAAATACCGATTCGATCTTTCTTTGCGGAAACGATTTGCCCAGAGGCTGCTCATCTCCGGATAGCAAATGCGAAAGCGCAGTTCCTCCGGCAATGGCGCAAATCAGTATCTGCGATCAACTTCAAATAGATGATATGGCGGGAGCGCCCCGGAGGCGCGCGGGAAGCGTTTTGCCGTCGGCCGCTACTGTCGCGGTACCAAGCGGCTATCAAACGAATAGTCCACTACCGAATACTTGAACGACACGCCCTCCGGATCGCGCTCGGCTTCAGTTCGACTTGGTTCTCTGAGTAAGCGATGCGTTGTGCGTGCTATCGCGAGAAACTATTGGTGCCCAGCGCGCACGATCTTCGAGCTCGGCCTGAGCTCGCCGCGCTCGAAGGGGTTGACGAAGATGCCATTGGGCCCCGGCGCCGACCGGGACGGGGCCCACGACCTCAACTTCAATCGCCGCTTGGCGGCCTGGAGAAGACGGCGATACAGCCGGTCAAGCAGTCAGGGTACACGTTGTTCGCGCCCAACGGGACGAAGATGTGATTGTTCTTGGCATCGACGGCTACCGAATGCGCGGTGCTGGCGGGATGCGCTCCGGTGCCGATGATAGCCGGCACGTTGAACGTCGGTACCAGCTGTCGCAGCTCTTTCTCCTCCGCATCGATAACGCCAAGAATTGCGGCACCCTGCGCGTCGGCGGCCCCACTGAGATCGAGCGGTCGCAATGGGCTTGTGGAAGACGCCGTGTAGTAATGGCCGTCACCGGGGTTGAACCAGACCTCGTCGCCAACACCGACGCCAACGACGGCGGTGGCTTTGCCACTGGCCACGTTCAAGATCACCTGGATTGGCGCGGCGGTCTTGGGGTCCGTTGCGCTCCAAAGCCCTCCTGCCGTATCGAACACGGTGTTGCACCCGACGAGGAAGTCATGGTCTGGGCCTTTGCTGAGCCCGGCAGGCGAGCAAAACGAGATCGGGAAAGTGCGGTCGATTTTGCGCGTCGCTGGGTTAATGCGTACGACTCCTCCGCTCGCCACGTTGGGCCCGATTTGGGGGATCGAGAGATAGAACTTGCCCGTCTCCGGGTCCCACTGTGGTTGTTCGGCACCGCCTTGCGCGTCGACGCCACCAACGGCATTGAAGATAATCCGGTCCGGAGCAATCACCCCCGGAGACGGCGCCGTCGGCTGAGTCAGCCCGCAAGTCATCGGATCGACCTTAATGAACGTTCCGAAGGGTGGAGTATCGGCATTGTTGATTGCCAAAATCACATGGTCAGACGGATCGTAGGCCATCTCGTCAGCTCGGTTGAGATCGCCGGATGCAGTGGTAACCGCATTAACGAAAACTGGCGGATTACTCGACGTGTTGAACGAAACAACGCGACTCGGTGCATCGGTCACGAATAGACAATGCCCGCTGGACGTTACGCCGTTGGGACCGGACGTGCCGTTGATCCCCGTGAAGCCTTTGAACCCGCCTTGCAATTGCGTTACGAAGGTACCCTTTTTGGTGTCGACGACATCAACCACGGCGTTAGAGCGGTCGGCGAGATAATAGGTTTGGGTGGGTTGATCGACCCAGCTGATGTCAAAGACAAAGAGTTTTCCTGTCGAATTGAGTGCGGTTCCGGGAACCGGAATCGTTTTTAGCAGACTGACCGCTCCTCGATCAGCTCGACCATCGTTGTCCCCGCTCCACGCGAGCGTCGCGACCGGCAGCAAGTTCGCGGCAACCGCGAGTGCCAAAGCCGTAGACCAGGGATGTTTCTTACGAATCGCAAATTCGTACCTGTTCATGCTTTCCTCCCTTAAAAGAAAGTGGTGCGCCGGATTGAGGAAGTATCTGAAGAAAGACTGACCCATCCGCGCGCATTCATGCAGTGCACTGGAAGTACGCGGAAAGGCGCATCGCTTGCGGCGTGAACCATGAGGTAACCCCCGCGTGTTGTTGTCCGCCCATCCGACTTCGCCAGGGCGGCAAATGTCGCGAACGGTTGAAGCCAGCATTTTTCTGAATGCTGGTATACAAAGCGTAACATGACTGATGCCATGAACAACAGGTTTCTCTCCGCGGTGATTGCTCGGTGAGCAAGCGCAGCAACGCACGATAGGTGCGAGCTACATTGTCCTCTGACACAAATTCCTAAATCTGTTCGCCACCCAGTGGGATAGCTTCGGCTTGCCATTGGGAGTCTCGGTGAGATTGAAAATGTTGCAGCGCGCGCAAACTCGGCGCCCCGCGGTTCACCAGAGCGTTTGCCGCGATGCAAGAATGCCGGAACGTCTGTGAAAGCCCGGGCCGAATGGGGCTCGCACACCAACCGTTCATGTCCTCGACGACGCAACGAACCTGCAGAGACAGGGCCAACCCTGTTTGCTAACGCTACTGCCTCCACTCGAGATCGCGTGTAGCGACATTGGCACAGCGTGTTGCCAGAGTTTCGCCGCTGCAGCCCCGTCGGTCATCCCGGAAGCCCCTCACTGGCGCCGGCGCCGATAGCCGATAGCCGATAGCGCTGGTCACCGATTCCTTGATCGAGTACCCCGGAGCCTCAGGCGAGTTCACGCCATCCCGCCTTGGTGACGATTACGCTAAGTGTGCTACGCTGGTCGTCCTAAAACAAAACCTAGGGAGGACTGACAATGCTACGACCCTATCTCGTGGGCGCGGGCATCGGCTTTGTTGTCGCGCTTACGCTGTCAAGCACATCGGCGAGCGCGACGCCGTGCACCAACCTGCAATCGTTGCAGCTGGAACACACCACGATCAACTCGGCGACTGACAACACGAGCGGCGTGTTCATTGTCCCCGGCTCCAATCCCCCGCAAACACTCACGGGCTTGCCGGCGTTCTGTCGTGTCACGGCAACGCTGACGCCGACCTCCGATTCCGCCATCAAGATCGAGGTGTGGCTGCCTGAAGGCAACACCTGGAACGGCCGATTCCTCGGCACCGGCGGCGGCGGATTCCAGGGCGTCATCACCTATAACGAGCTCGCGCTCGGCATCCAGGCGGGCTTTGCTTCCGCCAACAGCGATCTTGGCACCGGCGTGTCCGGCTGCAGCCCGCTTTTCTGCGGTTCGGACGGCAACAAGGGCAACCCGCTGGCGATCGCATTCGGCGATCCGGCCAATCCCTCGACGGGCCTGTTCGGACATCCCGAGCGGATCAAGGATTTCGGCTACCGCGCCATCCATTTGATGACCGTGCAGGGCAAGCAAATCACGGATGCGTTCTATCAGCACGGCGCGAACAAGGCCTACTTCGCGGGCTGCTCGACCGGCGGCCAGAACGCGCTGATGGAAGCGCAGCGCTTCCCCAACGACTATGACGGCATTCTCGCCGGCGCACCGGCCTTCAACCGCACCCATCTGCACATGGCGGGGCTTTCGCAGTGGCAGAACACCCACGCGACGCCGGGTCGTTTCATTGTGCCGGGCCAGATGACGCTGATTAACAAGGCCGTCATCGCGCAATGCGTCGGCCAGGATGGCGGGGCCAAGAACGACCAATTCCTCACCGATCCCCGCGACTGCCATTTCGACCCGAAGGTCCTTCAGTGCCAAGGCGGGAATGTCCCACCCGCGTGCCTGACGCCCGAGCAGGTCACGACGATACGGAACTACTACGACGGGACCCGCGACCCCGTGAACGGCCAGCTCATCAACCCCGGCTCCCAGCGCGGCAACGAGACCGACGATGTGCGCGCGCTGGGCTTGGCGCTACAGGAGCAGCTTCCGGAGCCGGCCTTCGACGGCCTGTTCTATTGGGTGTACGGCGCTGGCTTTGGCATGCCCGGGAGCGCCACGAACTTTGCGAATTTCGATTTTCACCACGACGTCGACACTGTCGATGACCAGCTCGAAAAGGTGCTGAACGCGACCTCGACCGATCTCAGCGAGTTTCGCGAGCATGGCGGCAAGCTCATTATGTATCACGGCTGGGCCGATCCGCTGATCCCATCGCAAAGCAGCATCAATTACTTCAACGCGCTGGTGAAAGACCACGACCAAGGATTCCAGCCGGCGGGCTTTGATATGGGCCGGGATCCAAATCTGCAGCGAACGCAGAGCCATGCCCGGCTGTTCATGGTGCCCGGCATGTACCACTGCTCGGGCGGGCCCGGTCCCAACACATTCGACGCGCTCACCCCACTCGTGAACTGGGTCGAAAAGGGCACGGCTCCGGACAGCATCCTGGCGACGAAGTTCGTCAACGACACGCCGCCGACAGTCGCGATGACCCGGCCGCTTTGCGTCTTCCCGAAGGTCGCGAAGTATAACGGCAGCGGTTCAACCGACATAGCTCAGAATTTCACCTGCGTAACCGACGAGGCGGATTTCAACCAGACCCCGGCGCCGAAGTTCGGGCCGTAAGTAGATGACGTGCCGACAAGCTTCCTGACTGGAAGTTTGTTGCCCCGGAGAAATCTTGTCATGAACCTGACGCGCGGCGGCATTCAGCGGTCGCGCGTTGGACCGGCCACCAGTGGCAGACACCTCGTCAACGGATCACCTCACCAGTGACCATGGTCCTGTCCGTGCGCTTGGGTTCATACGGCACTCCCGACTGTACAAAAGACGAGGCCGCGTGAAATCTGCGGCGGCGGCCGCCAAGAGCCAATTGCTCATCCCAGGCACGATATTGAGCTGTCACGATATCGAGCTATGCAGGTTCAATCGCATCGGATATTCTGAACCACGACGTAGCCGAATTTTCGGTCAGTCATTTTTATTTTGCGGCCGAAAACAGGCCTCGTCACAGATACTAACGAAGATAGTTGTCAAAGGGAGATGTTTTGATGAGAAAATCTTTGATTGCTGCCGCCATAAGCCTCGCATTTTCTGCACCGGCTCTTGCCGATGAGGAGTGCGCCATTGCGCCAAACGTCGTGAAGACCTTGCAAGCTAGGCTTGCGACGGTGGTGAATTCTCCTGACGCGAACGGAGGCTTGTTCAAGCCCAACCGGATGTGGTCAGCCATCGTCGATCGCGAAGGCAACCTCTGCTCGGTCATACGGAGCGATCCGGATGCTTGGCCTGGCAGTCGTTCGATAGCCATCGCCAAAGCCAGCACTGCCAACAACTTCAGCAACAACAAAACGGCGCTGTCGACCGCCAATCTCTACTCATTCACCCAACCGGCCAATACGGCGATAGCGACGACCTTTCCTGCGGGCTCACTCTATGGGTTGAACAATTCCAATCCGTTCAATCCGCAATTCCAGGAACAGGGGACCGGGATCGGCAGGGTTCCCGGCGGCATCATCACATTCGGTGGTGGTGTCCCACTCTACCAGGGCGGGCAGGTGATTGGCGGGCTCGGCGTCAGCGGTGACACGGCATGCGCGGATCACGCCATTGCCTACAAGATGCGCCGTCTCGCTGGGTTGGACGGCACTCCTAGCGCGGACAACATCGTGTATCTCGGGCCCGGCGAGCTGCCTCACGACGTCGGTCATCCGCACTGCTTCTTGGGCCACGACATTACGCCGTAGCGGCAGGGACAAGACGATGCTCTGGCTGGCACGCATTTCTGTCAGCCCGAGCAGCTGCGCCGCCCAAATGCAAAAGCTATTCGGCGACATGGGTGCCTTTATGAGGGCTGTGAGGGGTGCAACGGCGCAAGAACTTGAGGAATTCGCAGGGCCCAGGAGTTTGTCTTGAAACATGTTCTTACTGCCGTATTGGCGATCTCGGCGTCGGTGGCCGCCGCATCCGCACAAGTCGGAACATTTCCAAACACGGAGCCGGCACCTTCAGCATTTGGTCCCGATCCGATCCTCCAGATCACGACAATATTCCAGGCGCGAATTGAAGGATTGGCGGACGCGCGCGATGTGCCCACCACAGCGGCGCAGGAGATGGCGCGTCGGTCCCTCTACAACATGGCGGCCAATGAGTGCACGATGCTGGCTGAGTTTTGGAAGGCCGATTGCCGACTCAGCTCATTTGACGTCTACGTACCTGTTGCTGAGATCGGCGGGCCCGAGGTGCCGCCCCATGTTGCCTCGATGTTTGGTCGGGCGGTATATGGACTCAGGCTGACCTCGTTGCCTGGACGATAGGCCCTGCATCGTAACACACGCTTTTGCCCCGTGCGCCGCGATAGGTCGGATGTTAAGACATCTACACGGTGCTCCGGGGCAAGATCACGACCACCCCACCCTGTGCCGGCGCCTACTTTTCCGGAGCCCACTTCATATTTCGCCTAGACCAAGACTAGACTAGCGCGCTACTCGCGCGGCTTCTCTTCTGAGTTTTCTGTATCATGGATGCCCTTCCGAGCGCTTCGCGCTTCTTGCCTATGGTTGCGAACGCCTCCCTCGCCCTGCTCTGTCTCGCGAGCCTGGTGCTCGCCGTCACAGATTTGCGCCGCGGCATCATTCCGGACTGGGCCAATCTTCTGATCGCAGTCGTGGGCCTCGCCAGGGCTGTCCTGCTCGAGAATCTTGCGGCGGCGCTTGCCGCGGGCTGCGAAGGCATCGCCGTCGGCGCGGTCGTGTGGCTGTTGCGGTGGCTCTTCTTCCGGCTGCGAAAATATCAGGGGCTTGGCCTTGGCGACGTCAAGCTGCTCGCCGCATCAGGCGTCTGGATCGGAATTGCCGGCGTGCCCGTACAGCTATTGGTGGCATCCTTGACCGCGCTTGCGGCTGCAGGATTTATGCGCCTCAGCGGGCATGCGATGACGCGGCAGACATCGCTGCCATTCGGCCCTTTCCTTGCGCTGGGACTGGTAACGGCGTTCGCGCTCCAGCAAGCGGGCTGGATGAACGGATTGACCGACGGATGATCCGAAAAAACCGTCAGCCATGTTTAGAAAAGGTATGCGCAAAAGAAACGCGAGGGTGCATCGCGCCCTAGCGACGTGGAACTCGCTGCGGAGCGTCCGCAATTCCCTGCGTCGCCACGCTCTCGACCTGGCCGGGCGCTGAACTGAGTGCCCGCGCGCCGGCCTGCGGCAAGGTCAAGATCGTAGTCAGCTGATCGTGCTCCAGCGTCACCTCGCGGCCCTGCACCGCGCGCAATTTCCAGCCTTGATAGTCTTCGCCTATCTTCAAGCGCAAAGCAGCCTTGGTGGTTGGGTCGACAAAGATTCCAAAACTCTCCTCGTCGCCGGCAATGGTGCCGACCAGCGACAATTGCGGACGTTCGACGCGCGGCGGCTTCGGCGGGGGCGGCGGCGCGCGCGGCGGCGGCGCGGCAGCGACCGCGGGGGGCGGCGGCCGGCGCGACGGCGAAAAGATCGGCCGCTCGCGCGTGACCGACAGACTTGAAAGCGGAATTTCCCAGAGCGGATTGGGGCTAAGCACGCGCTCCGGAGCGGGAGGCTGCGCTTCCGGCGGTCGCACCGTGATCACGGGCGCAGGCGTCGCCGGCTGGTCCCAGACGGTCGAGATTGACGGCGCGTCCGCACGACGCGGGGCGTCAACGTCAGGAGCGTCGGTCGGCAGCGCAAGGGTCACGGCGGGAGCTGCGAGCGCGGTCGCAGCCATCAGTGCGAGGGCTGCGCGGCGTTTGCCCTTCGTGTGCGACCTCAAGATTTCGCGGATTGTCATTTTGCACCTTGCCATTGCCCGGAAACGCTCAACAGCACGCGCAGCTTGCCCTCGCCGGAGGAGGCGAAGCTTGCAGGCGCCTGCACGGAGAGTTGCTCGATGAACAGGAAGGGCTGGCCAGCCTCCAGGTCGTAAACCAATTGCTGCAGCTCCGGCTGGTCAATGTCGCAGCTTGCGATGATGGTAAGGAAGCCGGACTTGGCTTGTGTGCCCTGCAGGTCAATCTGGGACGACAGCACGTTGCCACCGAGTTTTGTCACTACAGCGGTCACGCGGTGCAATAGAGCTGCGCCGGCGACCGTCACGGTCTCACCTTCCAGGAACGGCGAACCCGCGGGTGCCGCAACGCCGATGCCTTGCCCGCGGCCCGTGGCCAGCTTCCGACCCTCGAGTTGCTCGAGCATCGTCCTAAGGCCGGCGACCTCCGCACGCTGTTTGAGAATATCGGTGAAGGAGCTTCCAATCACCAACAGCAGCAGGAACATCACGCAAAGGTATGAGCCTGCTGCAAAAATCGGCGCGGCCAGAAGCTTTCTCAGGGTCGGGTTCTGGTTCATGAGCCGGACCCGAAATAGGGCGTGATGTGCGCCTCGATGTGGAAGCGTTCGCCCTGTTCGTCCTGGCCGCGCGTGGTCGGCGCAAAGAAGGTCGCGCGGGCGAACTGCGGCGACTGCTCCATCAGCTTGATGAGCGAGGGCGCATCCTGCGTCAGGCCCACGACCTGCACCTTGTCGCCCTCGATCCTGAGCTCCGTCACATAGGTCGTATCCGGCAGCGCGCGGGAGATCGCCTCCAACACCATGACGCTCGAAGGCTGCGTCTGTTTGCGCTTGGCAAGCAGCGTCTCCGCGGACCCGCCCCCCTGATTGGCGCGCAGCGCACCGCGGCGCTGCGCGCTCTGCCGCGACAGTTCCTGCTGCTCGGCGTCGAGCGCGCTGCCGACGTAGCTTGCAACCGCGAGCGACGCCGCTGCCGCCAGCGACGTGCCAAGCAGTATCCGGCGCGCCAGGCGCGGCACGTCGATCGCGGTGCCGGCACTTTCCAGCGACCGCTGAAACACCTTGATCGGCTCCCTGGGTTGCGACGCGTCGCCCGGATCGACCAGACCCGCAACGGATGCGGCCCCGACGCCCGCGGCAAGCCTGAGCAGCGGCTGGATCCTCGGCTGCGAAGTCGCCGCGACAATCAGCGCGATCCGATCGCCCGCGATCGGCTCCGGCGCAGTGATGCCGAACACGGCATCGGCTGCCGTCCACGGCGTCAGGCGGTCGACCTGGGCGCGGACCATGCCGTCGAGGAAGTCAGCTGCGGCCTTTGGAAAGTCGATCGTGCGGAACAGCACCTGGTCCGACCGCATGACCACTTCGATGCGGCTGCCCCGCAATGCCGCCTGCCATTCACCGCCGAACGCCGGCTCGGGCCTGCCGTTCACCAGGCGAAAGGAAAATGGCCGCAGGACGGCGCCCTTGCGCGGCGAGATGACGCGCGCAGTGAAATTGCCAGGCTCGCCCTCGACAAAAAGGACCCGCCGCCGCGGCGCGAATCCGGTCACGATCGCCTCGATCGCAGCGGCAACGGCGGCTATCCAGACTGCGAATAATTCCTTCAGCTCCGACAGCATCGCCTCTCGTCTCCCCTCACACTTTCGCCGGCGCGCGCCTAGGCGCCACGACGTTGTTCTGCCACGAGAGCACCCGGTAAGGATCCTCCTCCCCCTGCAACGAGATCACGACCTCGGAGGCGTCTTCCCGGCCGTTCGGAAACCGGACGCGGATTCTCAGGCGATAGGCCTGGCTCTTTTGCGTGATCGCGTTGCTCTTGGCTCCGCCGAGTGCCGTCGCAATCGCCTGGGGGTCGTTGGGCAGCGATCCCCGATCGTTCAGAAATTGCCTGAGCACCAGCGGCGTCATGCCGGGGAGCGCGGCAACAACTTCCGCCGGCGCGTTGAGCACATCGACACCGGACTCACCGGAGAACACGGTGACGAACGGCAGCGCGCGCTCGACCAGCACCGGCGGCAGCCCAAGCACAAGGCCAAGCTCGTTGACATGGGCAAACGGCGCCTGCCGCGGTCCATAGGTGCGGCCCACCGCACGATAGAGCGCTTCCTCGGCGCCGGCGCTCGCCGTAGTCGCTTTTGTCCGCCAGCCAACGATGCGATCAGCAAATTGCCCTGCATCCTCAGCGGACGCGCCGAGCACCGCGAACAGGCCGGCGAGCAGCTCCTTTGGCGCGGCATTGAGATCGATCCGCGCCGCCTCCGAGACAAAGAAGACCGCAAGATCAGCGCCATTCAGCCGCGTTTGAAATGAACCCTGCGCCGGCCGCCCATCCTCGCCCGCGAGCCGCAATTGGTAGGCAGTGAGTTCGACGCCTGCCGAGACCAGCGCTTCCGCCTGAAGCGCCGTGTCATTCAGCGCAAGCGCCCGCGCCGAATTGGACAGATACACCGAGAAGATCATCGCCAGCGCCGCCAACGCGGCGAGCAGCCACAACACGGCGACGATCACGAAGCCGCCCTCGCCCTCAGTCGAGTTATCCATCCTGACGCGCGCCATCACGAGCCGCCCTGCTTTGACCCGCCGCCGGTGCGTTTGCTGTCGTCCTTGGCATCATTGACATCGTCAGCTTGGCCACCGCCTGATTTAGCAACACGAGCGGGTGCGTTGACATGTATCGGCGTGACAGTCGAGACCGATAGCACTCGCTCGCTCGCGGCGTCCCGCAGCGTGAGCTTGATCGCCTTCGGCAGAGCATCCATTTCGTGCCAATCGTCGTGGAAAGCACCCTCCTGATCGGCATAGGCAAACGACATCCGCAACGGCACTCGCAGCAGCACCACCGGATCGACGAAATGGATCTGCCCGGATAGCGAGACATCGGAGGACAGCGGCGCAAACGGCGCGCGCGAGCGCACGGTCACGAGCCGTCCCTGATCCATGGTCTCGCCGAACCGCACCACGTCGAGGCCAATCCCGACATTGGGACCGAGCGCGGTGCGCACGAAAGTGACCGACAGCGCCGTGCCCTCGAACAGCGGCTTCTTCGAGGCGCGGCCTGCGGGCACGAACTCAGCGGCAGCGAGGTCGGCGGCGATCCGCTGCATCGAGATGCCGATGAGCTCGCTTTGCTGGATGCGCTCGAAGCCCCGATTCCAGTTCGGCAACCATTGCGCGGTGAGGGTGGCAAGCGCCGACAATATGAGACCGGTCAACGCCAGCGCCACCAGCGCCTCGATCAGCGTGAAGCCGTCTTCGCCAGGGCGTGTGCCCGCGCGCCTCCTCGTCATCGCTTTTGCCCTCGCATCAAGCGGACGGTTTCCAGATCGATCGCAGCTCCGGACGGCGACCGCACGCGGATCTTGACGAGCTCCGGAATCCAGGCGACATCGGCGTTATCAATCATCCAGCCGCCGCCGACCGGGCCGATATCGACCTGCCAGCCATAGTCGCGAATTTGTCCCGCGAGCCTGCCGGGGGCCAGCTCCTTGCGCGGCGGAATTGCGGTCGTGAGCACGGTCTGGGCGGTCTGCACGAGCGCGACGTGGTTTTCCAGCGCTCGCACGCCGCGGACGTTGGTCGACATCACATATCCGATGGCGACGATTGCGATCGCCACGACGGCGAGTGCAATCAGCACCTCCAGGATCGTGAAGCCGGCATCACTACGGCTAGTTGGCACGCGCGCTTGTTGAGACAATTTCGACCCTTCCGGTCAGCCAGTTGACGCGAATTTCGTAGGAACTGTCGAGCCGGGTCAGCGCAATGGCGCCACCGCAACTCATGCCGTCGGCAAAGAAGCTTATCGTCGAGAGCGCGGCCCGCTGCCGGCAGGTCTGCGGTAGCAGCGCTTCGAAGTGCACATCGTCGGGAATGCGGATCAGCTGCGCGGTCGCGCCGGACCGGATCGCGCGCGAAGGTGCATCCACAAGCGTCGACACGTCGACGCCGCGCCGGATCGCGGCGTTGCGATCGGCCTTCAACAGCGATGCCGCCTCCAGCGCATAGGCCTGCAGCCGCGCTTTCGACGTGTTGCGCGGCACGAACGGCAGCAGAACGGCTGCGACCATGGCGACAAGCGCGATCACGCATACCATTTCAAGGAGCGTAAAACCTCGTTCACTGGCCACATCAATGCGTTTCATAATGGTCCCGGACGCCAGCTGCGGTCGTCGGCCCTAGTCGTTGCTGGCGGAGGTCAATTTTTCGAGCGAGACGTCGGCTGCTGTCCCGCTTCCGCCTTCCTGGCCATCCGAGCCGAGCGAGATGATATCAAAGGCCGAATGCTCGCCCGGGGCGCGATAGATGTACGGATGATTCCAGGGATCATTCGGAACTGCTCCGCCCTTGAGATACGGCCCGTTCCAGGCGGCAACGCCCGGGGTGCGGCGCACCAGCGCGGCGAGCCCCTCCGAGCCCGACGGATAGCGGCCGGCGTCGAGATTGAAAAGGTCGAGCGCGCTGGCGAAGCTCTGCATCTGGATCTTCGCTGCCTTGACCTTGGACTCGCTCAGGTAATTCAGCACGCGCGGTCCGATCAGTCCCATGATCAGGCCGATGATCGTGATCACGACAAGCATTTCGACGAGGGTGAAGCCTTGCTCACCCGTCCGCCCAACGCGTTCGCTGCGGAGCCTGATATCTTCCGAATTTTTCGACATGACGATCTCCTTCGAACTATCCAACAAGCTGGGTGACCGACAGCAATGCAGTCATGACCGAAACGATCAGTCCGCCCACAACCGCGCTGATCGAGATAATGGCGAGCGGCCCGATGATGGCGACGATGCGATCGAGGCTGCGCTGCAGTTTCGCCTCGTAAAATTCAGCGACCCTTCCAGCGAGCACCGGCAACTGGCCCGTTTCCTCGCCGAGCCGGAGCATGCGCACGGCCATCGGCGGCAGACTGCTCTTCCCTGACAATGCTTCGGACAGCTTGCCGCCCTGGCGCACGCGATCCGCAGCAGCCTTCCAGGTGTCGACCTTTCCGGCCACCGCCATGATGTCGACCAGAATACGCAAGGTGGCGGTCAGGCCGACGCCGCTGCTGAGCAGGACGCCGAGGTTGCGGCAGAACAGGCTAGTCCGATAATACTGAAAGATCCCACTGATGCCGGGAATGACTGCCAGGCGCGCGATGAGCGCGCTGCGCGCCTCGGCCCGGCGCAGCACGAGCCAGAGCCCCAAGACCAGGGCCGCGCCCGCAAGCAGCAGGGCCGTGCCGTTGGCGCGCATGAACTCCGAGATGCGGATGAAGAGGCTCAGCGCCGAGTCGGATTTGCCGCCGAAATCCTGCAGCACCGAGGAAAACTGCGGCAGCACGAACAGGATGAAGAACAGCATCACGCAGATCGCCGCGATCAGCACGAACAGCGGATACTGCATTGCGTCCGTAAGCTTGCGGCGCATCGCCTCGGCACGCATCCGCTCCTGGCCCAACAGCTCCAGCACCTGATCCAGCGTACCCGAAATTTCGCCGACCCTGACCAGCGCCACATACATGGGCGGAAAGAGCGTCGGATGCACGCCAGCCGCCTCTGCCAGGCTTTCGCCGGAGAGCAGTGCCGCGCGCAATTTGGCGACGACCGGCCGCAACCGGCCGACATCGGCATCGCCTGCGAGCAGTTCGAGCGCATCGTCAAGCCGGGCGCCGGCCTTCAGCAACAGCGCGAGATCGCGGGTGAAAGTCGTCACCTCGCTGCGGCTCGGCTGGCCGAAGATGCCGAAAGCGATGGACGCGGACGTGGCGCGCTTCTCTTCCACCGTCTCGATCGGCAACAGACGCAGATATTCGATGCGGGCGGCGACTTCGGTCGCGTTCGGCGCCGACAGGCGGCCGTTCACGATCTCGCCGGTCTGGGTCAGCGCGCGGTAGCGGAAATTCGGCACGGCCTACCTCGTCGTCGTAACGCGGAGAATCTCCGCGGGACTGGTGAGGCCGGCGCGGCATTTGGCGAGCCCGTCGTCGAGCATGGTGGTCATGCCAGCGCGGATCGCGGCCTGATCGATCTTCAACCCGTCGGTTTTTTCACCGATCAAGGCGCGCAGCTCGTCGTTGAGCTCGAGCACCTCGAACACGCCGAGCCGGCCGCGATAGCCATGGCCGCCGCAGCGCTCGCAGCCCGCGGCGGCATAAATGCTCTCGCCGGGTCTGAAGCCGAGCGTGGCCAGCCGCGGGTCGTCGGCAAAATCCTCTTCGCAAAGGATTCTTGACGACTTGCAGCGTTCGCAGAGCTGTCGCACTAGACGTTGCGCGATCACCGCGCGCAGGGTCGAGCGCAACAGATAAGCCTCGACGCCGAGATCGAGCAACCGCGGCAGCGCCGCCGCCGCGGTCTCGGTATGCAGCGTCGTCAGCACCAGATGGCCGGTCAGCGCGGCATGAACGGCGACATGCGCGGTCTCGGAATCGCGCACCTCACCAACCATGATGACGTCCGGGTCCTGGCGCACGAAGGAGCGCAACGCGCTGGCAAAGGTCAGCCCGATCGCGGGCTTGATCTGCGACTGGTTGATGCCCGGAATCTCGTATTCGACGGGGTCCTCGATGGTGAGGATCTTCCGGACCGGTTCATTGAGGATCGAAAGGATGGTGGCGAGCGTCGTGGTCTTGCCGCTGCCGGTCGGCCCGGTGATGACGATCATGCCATGCGGCAGCTTCAACAGCCGCCTCAGCCTTGCTTCGTCCGCGGGGGCAAAGCCGAGCCTGTCGACCACCAGCAACCCGCGATCCTTCGGCAGGATGCGGATCACGGCGGATTCGCCGTGCTGGGTCGGCATGATGGCGACACGGATATCGGTATCGGCGCGGCCGGCACGCAGGCGCGCGGCGCCGTCCTGCGGCAGTCTCCGCTCGGCGATGTTGAGGCTCGCGATGATCTTGATACGGGAGATGACGGCCTGCGGCAGCACGCCGGCGGGCGCTGCGACCTGCCGCAGCAAGCCGTCGATCCGGAAGCGCACGGTCAGCCCGGTCTGAAAGGGCTCGATATGGATGTCGCTGGCGCGCAGCTCGATGGCCTTTTCCAGGAGATCGTTGACCGCGCGCACGACCGGCGCGCCGCTGGCGAGATCGCGCAGGCTTTCGATATCGTCCTCGTGCGGCTGCCGGAAGCCGTCGATCTCGGAGGCGTCTTCCGGGCCGTCGCCCGCAAGGCGTTGATCCAGCACGACGGCCAGATCGTCGAATGCGGCAATCCTGATTTCGATCGCGGGGCCGAGAACGATCTCGGCCGCGCGTCTTGCCGCAAGGTCGGTCGGGTCCGCCACCGCAAGCAAGACGCGGCCATCGGCGGACTGATAGGGAAATATCAGGGTTTCGCGCAGAAAGCGCTGCGAGAAGGGCGAAACCAACGGCGCAGCCTTCAACATTTCCTGGAGCGTCACGCGCGATAATTTGTGAAAGCGGACCGCCTCGTCGGCGAACTCGCTGGCCGACAGATCGGTAAGCTCCCACAGCTTCCTCGTGCCCAACGGCAGGAACGCATCGTCCTGCGGCCGGTCTGTCGCAGCAGAATCGGAAGATGCCTGCACCTTCGGCGAGCGAAGATGGCCGGCATTTTGCAGATGAATTACGAATTGCGACGCACTTTGAACAACGCTCATTGGTCTAGTCCTATTGCCCCGCGGTCGCCCAAAGCATCGCCAACCGCTGGCCCTCCGCGATCTGCACGGGCGACATCTTCGATGCGACCGCGTTGCGGAGCCGTAGGAAATAGTCGCGCTCGTGCTTCGGCGCGCGCGCCGCCGCGAGATTCAACCACTTGTAGGCCAGAACGAAATCCTGCGGCACGCCATGGCCCTTGTCATACATCAGCCCGAGCATGCCTTGGCCGAACGGATTGCCCCGGATCGCGGCCTGGTAATAAAGATCGGAAGCCGTGATGTAGACCTGCGGCGCGCCATAGCCATTTTCGAACATGAAGCCGAGCAAGGCTTGCGCCTGCGCATTGCCGCGAAAGGCGAGCGGCGCCAGGAGTTGGACGACGAGGGGATAGTTGCCTCTGGCGTAGGCGGCATTGGCGGACGAGAGCGGATCGGCGCCTGCGCGGGCGACTGGAAGCAAACAGCAGGCAAGCACAAGCAGGCCGGCGAGCAGCGCGCGGGCCTTCGCCCGTGGGCGCGGCGCGGCCGCATCAGTGCACGGTATGGACCACGAGGTCATCGGTGCTTGCTCCAACGCTTCCGCGCAATTTCGAGCGCAGCTCTTCGGCGACATTATGGGCGTCGGTGCCGTCGCGGATGATCTGCGG
>Ga0209153_1000025_pt1 | contig 76828 bp, 68 predicted proteins | sample GraSoiAngelo_120_FD_185877 | JGI IMG/M metagenome (GOLD analysis project Ga0209153, IMG submission 185877) | Grasslands soil microbial communities from the Angelo Coastal Reserve, California, USA - 14_0919_09_20cm (SPAdes) (version 2) | ecosystem: Environmental > Terrestrial > Soil > Grasslands ... | reverse complement strand
TCACGCGGGCGTCGTACAGGTTGAACGGGCCGATCAGCTCCGGCAGCGTGGCGGGCGGCCCCCCGGTCCCGGTCGGGAAGCTGAAGTCGATGCCGAGGGACTTCGAATTGAACGTGCGATTGAGCCACGAGCCCACCAGGGACAGCGACGGCAACAGCGCCGCCCGCGTCTGCCGCACGCGCGCGTCCGCCTCGTCCGCCCGCAACCCGGCGAGCGCCACCACGGGCGCCTCGCTCGACGCGACGCGCACGGCGTCCGCGAACGACAAGCGCAGGGCTGCGGCGGCCGCGGGGACCTGAGCCGCCAGGACGGGGGGCGCGGCGACGAGCCACGCGAGCACGCCTACCAGCCGACCGCTAGCGGTTCGCGATGCCATTGAGATACAGGTCGATGTGGGTGTCGAGATAGGTCTGCACGTTGAACCCCTCCGGCATGCACGACGCGAAGGCGCGCCGCGCCACGGTGGCGTGCATCAGCGGCGACATCGCCAGCTTCGCGGCGACCGTGACGTCCACGGGCCGGAACTCGCCGTTCTGGATGCCGCGCTGGATGACGCCCGCCATGAGGCGGTGCCCGCGCGTCACGACTTCGTCGTAGTAGAAACGGGTCAGCTCGGGAAAAGTTGCCGCCTCGGCCATCATCAGTTTCGGGATTCCGGCGAGGGCGGTCTCCCCCACCAGCCGCCAGTACTCCCGCACCAACCGCTCCAGCAGCTCGCGCGCGCTGCCGGTGAAGGACCGCGCCAGCGCCTCTCCCTGGGCGATGACCGGCACGATCGTTTCGCGCACCACCGCCTTGAACAGGGCTTCCTTGCTGTCGAAGTAGAGGTAAACCGTGCCCTTGGTTACGCCGGCGCGGCGCGCCACGTCGGCGACCTTGGCGGCGGCGAAGCCGCGCTCCACGAACACGTCGAGCGCGGCGGCCACGATCTCGCCCGGACGCGCTTCCTTGCGCCGCTGCCAACGCGGCGGTCGCGGGCGTTTCGATGGAGTGACGGCGTGGCTCACGGCTGATCCTCCGGATTTAGTTACTGAACGGTCAGTAAGTAAGTCCGGTTCCACACGCCCGTCAAGGGGCCCGGTCAGTTACGGCGGTTGGTAGCAACCTACTGATTATCAACCGGTTATGTGGCTGTCTGGCGATAGAACACGATCAGCCCGGTGCTGGGCGGCTGCGCGCCCACCTGGCGGAGCAGCGTCACGAGCTGGCCGCGATGGTAGGAGGAGTGGTCCACCGCGTGCCGAAACATCTGGCGAAACGTGTGCACGTACGCTCCGCCGGTACTCGGCTTCACCACCAGTGTGTCGTCCAGCCGGTGCTCGCCCAGCCCCGCGAGGAACGCTCCGCGCTCCGCCTCGATCGTCTCCCAGCGCGCGCGGACCGCCGCGAGCGTCGCCAGGTCTTTCCCCTGCGGCACCGCGGGGTTCGCCCTGCCGAGCCAGCGGCTGAGCCACAGGTCCTCGGCCCACACGATATGACACACGGTGCCGTGAATCCCGCCGTGACTGCTCTTGAGATCCCGGAAGTACGGTTCGGCGGGCAGCCGCTCGAGCGCCGCGAAGCACTGGCGGTTGGCCCACGCGTTGTACGTGAACAGCTCCCGCACCTCGGCGACATCCATGCTACGTGGCGGGTGCCAACTCCCCGGCGTCGAGTACGCTCGCCTGCACCGTCCTGCCCTCGATGACCTGATCGTCCCCGATCACCGAATCGTGCACCGTGCTGCGGACCACGCGCACGTTCCTGCCGAGGATGCTGTTGGCAATCGTGCTCTCCGTGACGTGACTCCCCGCCTCGAGCGACACGTTCGGCCCCACCGTGGCGTCGTGGATCTGCACGCCGTCCTCGATGTAGACCGGGGGGACGATGGTGCAGCGCGGACACGGGCCCGTGGGGAGCCGGACCCGGCCGTTGTCGAGCAGGTGCCGGTTGGTCTCGAGCAGCGTGTCCACTTTGCCGCAGTCGTACCAGCCGCGCACGGGCGCCGTCAGCAGCCGCCGGCCGTGGTCCACCATGTACTGGAACGCGTCGGTGAGATAGTACTCGCCGCCCTTGCCCGGAGGCTGCGTCAATACGTGGGCGATGCCGTCGAACAACGTCTTCCAGTCCCGCACGTACTGCAGCCCGATGTTCGCGAGCCGCGAGACCGGCGTGCTCGGCTTCTCGACGATGCGCTGCATGTAGCCCTGCGCGTCGGTCACGATCACCCCGAACCGCTGGTAGTCCTCGACCTCTTTCGCCCAGATGATCCCGTCCGCGTCCACCCGCTCGACGAGCGACAGGTCGGCCTCGAACAGAGTGTCCACGAAGATGATGAGGACCGGGGAGTCCACGAACGGCCGCGCCAGGTTGATGGCGCCGGCGGTGCCGTCGAGCGTCTTTTGCTCGACGAAGGTCGCCTTGACGTCGTAGTGCTCGACCACGTACCGCTCGACGACATTTTTCAGATGTCCCGTGATGACGATGATCTCGTCGACGTCGAGGGGCTTCACCGCGTCCATCACGTAGTCCATCACCGGTCGGCCCGCGACCCGCACCAGCGGCTTGGGGACCCGCTTGGTGAGCGGCAACAGCCGTGTGCCCTTGCCGGCGAGCGGCACGATCACTTTCACGGCACCCTCCCGTAGCGGTCTTTCAGCCGCACCACGTCGTCGATCTCGGGTGTGGACGCCTCGAGCAGATCGGTGGCCGTGACGGCCTCGAATTGGTGGATCAGCTTGGGCTCGATGTGGAACGCCTGCCCCTGCGCCATGCGCCGCTCGGAGAGCTGCTCGTCCCGCTGCAGGCGCAGGATGATCTCGCCAGCGAGCACGTAGATCGACTCGTCCTTCTTGTTGTGGTACTGCAACGACAGCACGTGCCCGGGCTCGATGTGTAGGATCTTCCCGACGTACCGGTCGGTGCGGGCCCAGATCAGCTCGTGGCCCCAGGGCTTGGGGACGCGGTAGGGGAGGTCGGTCACGAAACACCCCGAACGCGGAACGCGGAACGCGGAACGCGGAACGGGCAACCGGGCGTCCTGGCGCGCGACCTCGCTTTTCCGTTCCGCGTTCCGACTTCCGACTTCCGCGTTCTCATGGGACCAGGCTCAGCCTGAGAGACGACGGACTCGTCACACACGCCGTCACACACACCCCGCACCCCACGCATCCCTCCGGCCGGATCACGGGCCGGCCCCCGGCATCGAGTGCCAGCGCCTTCTCGCCCACCGGACAGGCCCGCGCGCACACGCCGCACGCCACCCCCTGGAACGTGATGCAGCGCTCGGGATCGAGCTCGAGCACGCCCATGTGCACCTCGTCCCAGCCGCCGGGCGGCGGCACCAGGGCGCCGGTCTCGCACGCGCGGGCGCAGGGCATTTCCGCGCACACCACGCAGGCCTGGATCCCGGGATCGATGATCGGCGTGCCGGCGGCAAGGCCCGCCGCCGGCGGCGCCTTGATGATCGCCTGCACCGGGCACACCGCGATACAGTCGCCGCAGCGCGTGCACGAGGCCAGGAAGCTGATCTCGTCCGCCGCGCCGGGGGGCCGGAAGTAGCGCCGCGGCGCCACGCGGCGCTCGGTGCGCACGGTCACCTCGTGCAGCAGCCGGCCGAACGCGTCGCGGAAGAACCCGCGGCGATCGTGCGCGCGCGTGTCCATCAGAAGCTCGGGGACAGGCTCACCTGCCACCGGAACGCGAACCGCGCCCTTCCCGAGACGCTGTCGGCGGCGAACTGGAAGGGAGCCACCACGAGCGGCACCTCGAACCGCAGCGTCCAGCCGAGGTCGCGCAACTGATGGCGGCTCACGAGGCCGAGCCCTCCTTCGTAGAGAAACGTGGACGCGCGACCCCGCTTGGTCGCCGGCACGGCGAGCGTGTCCACGAGACCGGCGTCGGCGAAGCCCATGAGGGATGCCTCCCGCAGGAATCCATGGTCGCGTCGCCCCAGGGAGCGCGTCAGCTCGCCGTTCACGCTCACCGCCCATCGCCCACCGAGGTCGCGGCGGAACGCCCGCAGATTGGCGTTCCCCGGCGCATGGTAGTAGAAGTCCGGCCGCAGGAACAGGGCGCCCTGACTCCGCAGGAATGGGTCGCCGAAGGTCTCGTACGGATCCGCCCCCGCGACGGGAATGCGCCGTTGCCGCACCGCCGGCGAGCCCCCGGTGTAGGCGCCGGCGAACAGGCGCAGCCCCAGCGTCGTCCGGGCCCAGAACGGCGTCCGCACGCTTGCCTCCCCGGTGAATCGACCGAAACCCTCGAAGTCGTAGCGGGTGGCCGAGACGATTCCCCGCGACGGGTTCGAGTACACCACGCCCCCCCGGGCGACGAAGCGGGCGTGCAACGCGGTCGCGCCATGCCGCGTCGTGGTCGCCCACCACGGCCCCGCCTCGACGCTGCCGGCGTCGTCCCACAGCCCCCGGTCGAGGTAGCCGAGCTCGGTGGTCGCCATCCACAGGGCGTCGAACCCGACGTGGGGGTCGGCGCCGAAGTCCAGATGCTGGCGCAGCGAGCGATCCACGGAGAGCTTCGCCCCGGCGCGTCCCTCCGCCGACCACGCCGCGACGCTCGTCTCGGTGCGGGGCGCCGCGTGCCCGATAGAATTGCCCCAGCGGCCGTAGAAGCCGAAGCGGTTGGTGGCGCCGGGGCCGGTGGCGAGGGCGGCCAGCAGCAGGCCGCGGTCGTAGCTGCCGAGATAGTTGGAACGCTCGCGCAGGCCGACCGTGAAGCCGCCGAAGCTGTTCGACCAGGCGACGGGCAGCCAGGCGCGCACCAACCGGTCCCGCCGCGCGGTCTCCCGCGTGGGGTCGTCCAGCCGAAAAGTCCACGCACCGCGCCCCACGAGTGCCCGTGGCTCGCGGTTGTTCAGCAGGTCGAAATCGTGCGTGCGTCCCCGGGGGTCGAGCACGAGGCGCCCGGGCCGCGCGGCACTCACGAACGCGACCCGCTCCTCCGCGGGCTCGCCCGTCGCCCGGGCGTAGATCGTGTCGGCGTCGCCGATCTCCACCGGCAGCCGGCCCTCGCCCCGCCGCTCGATCGTGACCTCGGTGCGCCACCGGCCGTCGGCGAGATGGTGCCGCTCGACGCGCTTCAGGCGGTAGTCGAACAACGGCGTGGCGTGCAGCCACTCGCCGAACAGCCATTTCAGGTTCCGCCCCGACACGTCCTCGGCGACCTCACGCAGCGCGTCCTCGTCCACGTGCTTCAGCCTCCAGCGGGCGAAGTAGGCCCGCAGGATGCGCCGCATCGTCTCGTCCCCCACCACGTAGCGCAGCTCCTCGTAGAACAGCTGCGCCTTCGAATAGACCATGGCGTTGTAGGTGGCGAAGTCGCGGTACTGCTCGCCCGGAAACGACACCGGCTCGCTCCAGCGCTCCAGGTCGAGCCACAGGACCTCGGGCTCGAGCCCGTCATACGCCGGCGGCCCGCCGTGCGTCTCGAAGAACCAGCCGGTCTGGAAGCTCGTGAACCCCTCGTCGAGCCAGCCCTCGCGCCACTCGTTGTTCGCGAGCTGCCCCATGGTGTACTGGTGGCCGGCTTCGTGCACGATCAGGCCGAGCCCGGCGCTGCCGTCCATGATCATCATGGGGAACTCGGTGCCGCCGCCCTCGATGCGGTGCACGTTGGTGAGCTGCGGCCACTGGTAGGTGCCGTACAGGGAGTCGAGCCACGCGAGGGCGGTGACCGTATTGCGTAGCGCGACGCCGTTCCCCCACGTGGCGCGGTCCTCGGGCAGATACAGCACGCGCACCACTGCGTCGCCGGAGCGGCCCTGCTCGTAGCGGTACTGCGGGTTCAGGGAGAACGCGAAGTGATGCACGCGCTCGGCCCGGAAGCGGACACACTTCCGTCCCGCGCCGACCCGCATCCCCGCGCACCCGGACGCGGCGAGCGGGGAGCGGTACCAGGCACGCTGATAATCCACCTGCAGGCCGGGATCCGCCTTCGCCTTCTCCCAGCCGGGGTCGCCCTCCACGGGAACGCCGGTGGCGCCGATGACCTGATCGTCGGGGAGATCGAGCGTCACATCGTACGTCGCGAACTCGCCGTAGAACTCTCCCGCGGGATAGAGCGGATGGTCCTCCCATCCGTATTTGTCGTACACCACGACTTTCGGATACCACTGCGCGAAGTCGAAGCGCCGGCCCTGACGCCCCTGGCGCCGCGGCAGCGTCGAGAGACGCGCCTGCCATTCGATTTCGACCACGAGCGAATCGCCGGGCACGAGCGGCCGGGCGAGCGTCCAGTGTGCGATGGTCGAGTCGGGCGCGTACGGGTAGTCGGGTCGCAGCGCCCGGCCCAGGAGCGTGGCGGCCGTGATCCGCTCGAACGCGTAGTCCGGATCCCCGAGATGCTGGAACCGCTCGCGCCCCTCGGCCGAGTCGGCCGCGGCCCAGCGCGACCCCGGCCGGAACGCGTTCAGGTACTGATGTACGTAGAAGTCGCGCAGCGTGGTCGAGGAGCGGTTGACGTAGCCGATCCGCTCCCGCCCCGTGAGCACGCCGGTCGGCTCGTCGAGGGAGGCGGTGATGCGGTAGCTGACTTGCTGCTGCCAGTAGCCCGTCGTGTCGCGGGCCAGAAGAAGAAGAAACAGGGACGCGAGCGATGGCATAGGGATCGGGAAGCTACACAGCAAGGAGCGCGCCGGGGAGGTCGCGCGCGATTGCGATGTCGAGCGCGCGATTCGGGCGCCGGTCGGGCGAGCGACGCCGGGCATCTTGGCCCGCCGTCCCAAACCTCGACCAAGGAGTTGCCATGCTGTCCCATACCGCACGCCTGGCCGCACCCGCGGCACTCGCCCTGCTCGTGGGCGGGCTCGCCTGTTCCGATCACACGCCGGGCACGGGACCCGAGCCCGGCAACCGCGCCGGATCGCCTGGTGCCGCGCCCCCCGCTGCCCCCGCTCCGCCGGAGCAGCTGGCGCGCGGACTCGCGCTCGCGCTGGGCGACCCCGCATTCCGCGCTCGCGTACGCGCCGAGCTCGCTCGCTCGCCGTACCGCGAGCACAAGTTGCCATTCCAGCGGTTCCTCGCGGCCGACGGCGGGGTCGCCCTCGCGGCGCTGGCGCGCGGCACCGGGCGGGCCGCGAGCGCGCTCGCGCGCGAGGCCGACGGCACCATGCCGCTCGAGATGTATCTGCCCGTGCCGGCGCACGCCCGAGCCTGGACCGGGGGTCCCGACGTGCTCGTCGCCACGGCGATCGGCGACCACGACGTGCCGGTGGCGTTCGACGTGCACGGCAACCGCCGGCTGCTCGACCCCGAGCGTCCGCCCGCGACCCCCGTCATCGCGGTGGTCCCCGTCGAGACCGATTTTTCGACCAAGCCCTCTCCGCTGATCGCGTGCCTCGAGTATTGCGGCGGGGATGGGGGCGGGGGCGGGGGCGGGGGCGGCTCCCCTCCTCCGCCATCGCCGGGCCTGTACATGACCAAGGCCCATTTCGTGGATGATTTTGAAGGTTGGTTGAAAGGCAGCCCCGAATTTGAGGTCCACATCCTCGGCCAGAAGGGGCAGACGGACTCGCTCACCGACTACCAGTGTGCCGGCGAGAAGCAGCTCGCGCCCTACAACTTCGACCAGAACGACCTCGACTGGAGCGGCAGCGTGATGTTGTTCAGCCAGGCTCAGCTCGACGCCTACAACGCCGCTCATCCGGGCCAGAACGTCCGCGTGTTCGTGGTGGAGGACGACGACACGGCGTGCGAGATCAAGGCGAACCGCGACAACGTCGGGAATCTGTTCAAGGCGGTGGACGACGCGTACAAGGCCGTCACCGCCGGCAACCAGAAGAGCAATACCCTCGTCAAGCTGTTCACGCGGGCGAACGCGTTCCAGAAGCTGTTGGCGGCGGTCGCGTCGTTTTTCAATACCAACGACGAACTGGTCGGGAACGCGGTCGAGGACGGCGTGGTGGGAACGACGTATCCCGGATACAACTGGATCGTGAAGGGTGACAACACCGTGACCAACGGCTGGATCAAACTCGAGATGAAGTGACCGCCAACGCGGGAGGAACCATGCGCATGCTCGCCGCACCTTGTGTCGCAGTCGGTCTCGCCGTAGCTCCAGGACCGGTATCGGGCCAATGGGGGATCGCGGCGGAGATCGGGGTCGCGCGCTTCGGGGGCTCCTCCCGCGACACCTCGGGCATCACGGTCGGACCGTACCGCCCCACGACGTTCGAGCTGCGCGTGGACCGTGGCTTCGGGCCCGCGCGCGTGGCGGTCGCCGTGATGTACGCGAAGACGGGAATCGCCGGCGAGCAGGCGGGCATGGCGCTCGTGCAGTACGACCTCGCGTCGTTCTGGGAGATCGCGCCGCAGCTGTCGTTCCGCCTGGCGCGCTTCGGGGCCGGCGTCGACGTGCGGGTCGAGGCGGGGCCCGCCGTCGAACGGTGGGACGTGGACGGCGCCCGCCGCACCCGCGTGGCTGCCCGCACGGCGGCCGCTCTGGAATGGCCGCTCGCCCAGGCGTTCACCGGCTCGCTGCGCGTCAGCGGCATCCTGAGCGGGTCCGTCTTCGACGCGGGCGAAACGCCGGCGGGCGTCGAGCGGCGTGCGACGCGACGCGTCGGCGTCGCCGTCGGCCTCAGGTATCGGCTGTAGCAGGGAAGACGGCGGCCGCTACTCCCCCGTGAGCATCTTCCGCCGTAGCACCGCCAGCCTGCGTTTGAGCGAGCCATCGTACACGCGGTCGCCCACCCGGACCACCACCCCTCCGATGATCCCGCGGTCCGCCCGGAAGTGGGCCCGCACGTCCTTGCCCAGGCCCGCGATGAGGCGCTCCACGATCTGTTTCTCGAGCCGGGCGTCCGGCTGCTCGACGAGCACCACGCCCGCGTGTACCCGGTCGAGCGTCGCGTCCACCAGCGCCTGGTACTCCTGCGCGATCTCGCCCAGCAGCCCCTGCCGGCCGCGCCGCACGACCGCCTGGAGAAACCGCACGAACTCGGGGGGGGTGACGTCCGCCAGGGCGCGCTCCAGCAGCGCCGCCTTGGCCGCCTTGGCCACCCGCGGCGAATCGAGCGCCACCGCGATCCGCTCGTCCGCCTGCAGGGCGCCCGCCACCGCGTCGATCAGCCGGCCGTACAGCTCGACCGCCCCCTTGGCTCCCGCTTCGGCCGCGAGCAGCAGCGCCTCGGCGTAGTTGCGGGCGATCGTGGTGCTCTTCACCGCGCCCGCCCCGCCTCGAGCTGCGCCAGGTATTGCATCACGAGCTTGCGGTTGGTCTCGCTGTCGAGCTGGGCCTCGAGCAGCTTGGACGCGGCGGCGATCGACAGGTCCACCGCTTCGCGCCGCAGCGCCACGATCGCCTTCTCCTTCTCGGCGCCGATCTCCAGGCGCGCCCGCTCCAGCAGCTGGTCGTATTCCTGGCGCGCCTTGGCGAGCAGCGTCTCGCGCTCCTTATCGGCAAGCGCTTTCGCCTTGGCGACGATCTCCTGCGCGTCGGCTTTGGCAGTGGCGATGGTGCGCTTGTGCTCTTCCAGCAGCCGCGCGGCCTCGGCGCGGGCGCGCTCCGCCTCGTCCAGCTGCTGCTGAATGCGGTGCTCCCGCTCCTCCACCGACTTGAGGATCGCCGGCCAGCCGAACCGCCACAGCAGCGCCAGCAGGACCCCGAAGACGACGATGGTCCAGAAGATCAGCCCCGTATTGATGGAGAACGGAGTGAACTCGCCTTCCTGGACCAGCAGCAGCGCCGGCATTTAGACCAGCAGCTTGAACAGCAGCGCGAACACCAGCGCCGCCAGCCCCACGCCTTCGATCAGCGCCGCCGTGAGGATCATGGCGCCGCGGATGTCGCCCGACGCTTCGGGCTGGCGCGCGATCGCCTCCACCGCCTGGCCGCCGATGCGGCCGATGCCGAGTCCCACTCCGATCACCGCCAGCCCGAGCCCGAGGCCCGCGCCGAGCAGCGCGTTGGCGTTCTTGGCCGCGGCGGCGAGGTCCGCGCCGGTCGGCTGTCCACCCTGAAGCAGCGTGACGAGGTCTACCATGGTCTCCTCGACGTGAGGTTAGTGCGCGTGCTGCATCATGCCGATGAACACCGACGTGAGCAGCGCAAAGATATAGGCCTGCAGGAATGCCACCAGCAGCTCGAGCAGCATCATGAACGTGACGAACGCGACCGACCCCGCCGCGACCAGCCAGCTGCCGAAGATGAAAATCAGGCCGAGCAGCGCCAGGATCACGAAGTGCCCCGCCGTCATGTTCGCGAACAACCGCAGCGTGAGGGCGAACGGCTTGACGATCTTTCCGATGATCTCGATCGGCGTCATGATCAACGCCATCGCGACCGCCCCGACCCCGCTCATGCCCGGCGGCACGAACACGATGGTCTTGAGGTAGCCTCGGGGGCCGAGCGCCCGGAACCCCGAGACCTCGATGGTGACGAACGCGGTGAGGGCGAGCGCGCCGGTGACGGCGAGGTTGCCGGTCGGCGTCGCGCCCCACGGCAGCAGGCCGAGCAGGTTGCAGTAGAGAATGAAGAAGAAGAGCGTGAGGATGTAGGGCGCGAACTTTTCGCCGCCGTGCCCGATGTTGGCGATCGCGACGTCGTTGCGCACGAACAGCACCATCGCCTCGACCGCGGCGCCGAAGCCGTGCGGCGCCTTGCCCTCGCGGTGGCGCCGCGCCACCTGGCGGCCGGCGTACCAGATCGTGAGGAACACCAGCAGCGCCGCCACGATCATGAACACCACGTGCTTCGTGGGAGAGACATCGACGCCGACCAGACGCCAGCCGGTCGGGAGGTGCCATTCGCCCAGCCCGAACGGCAGCTCGACCACGTGACTGTCGGACGTGTGCTCGAAGATCGCCTTGCCGATGTCGGGACCCTGCATCATCGCAAGAATCTCGTCTCCAGATAGAGCAGCGGCAGCAGCACGCCGAGGAAGCCGAGCGACGCCGGGAGGGGGCCAAGCGCGGCGCCGTGTGTGGCGGCGAGTGCAAGTACCAGGCCGAGCGCCAGGGCGCGCACCCCCATGCCGCCGAGCCAGCGCGCCATGAACACCGGCTGAGCGGCTCGCATGGCGGGTCGCAGCAGCGCGACGGCGCCGAGCTGCGCTGCGACCGCCACCGCGCCGCCGCTCGCCGCCGCGCGTCCACCGATCACCGCCGCCACCACCACCAGCACGACACCCAGCCCAGTGAGGAGAAGGTAAGGCCTCACCCGTCTCCCGTCCCTCGTCCCCCGTCCCGTTTCCGCGTGTCGTTCTGGACCCGGTAATAGATGCTCATGAACCCGCCGAACCCGCCCACGCCGGCGCCCACCAGCGCGAACAACGGCCGGGTGCCGAGCCAGCCATCGACCACCCAGCCGAGCGCGCCGAACGCGAGGATGGCGAATGCGAAGCTGAAGCCCAGCGCGACGTAGGAGTAGCCTTCGCCGAAGCTCCGGCCGAAGCGATTTCGCTCGTCGTCTGGCATGATGCGGACGGGAACATACGCGCTTGTGAAAAATTTCGCAAGGAAAGTCACAACGACGCAAACTTATGTGGCGCTTGGGAGTATGAAGTGATAACCTTGGAACGGACATGACGCCGAACCCTTCCCCCCTCCCCCTTCCCTCTTCCCCGGTGCGGGGCGTTGGGGACGTGGAATTGCTCGAGCGCCTCGCCCGCGCCCGCGCCGACCTGCTCGCCCAGGTGAGCCGCCGCATCGTGGGCCAGCAGGATGTGCTCGACGGCATCCTCACCGCCGTGTTCTCGGGCGGCCACGCGCTGCTGCTCGGCGTGCCGGGCCTCGCCAAGACCCTGATGGTGCAGACGGTGGCCCAGACGCTCGACCTGAAGTTCTCGCGCATCCAGTTCACGCCCGACCTGATGCCCTCCGACATCACCGGCACCGAGATCATCGAGGAAGACCAGAGCACCGGCAAGCGCGCCTTCCGGTTCGTGCGCGGCCCGGTGTTCGCCAATATCGTGCTGGCGGACGAGGTGAACCGCACGCCGCCCAAGACCCAGGCCGCGCTGCTCCAGGCGATGCAGGAGCACCAGGTGACCGCCGCGGGCCAGACCCACGCCCTGCCGTCGCCGTTCTTCGTGCTGGCGACCCAGAACCCGATCGAGCAGGAGGGAACCTATCCCCTGCCCGAGGCGCAGCTCGACCGCTTCATGTTCGAGCTGCGGGTCGGCTATCCATCGAAAGACGAAGAAGAGCGGATCGTCGAGTCCACCACGGGAGACCTCGCGGCGGCGATCACCCCGGTGCTGACGGCGGAGGACGTCCTGACGCTGCAACATCTCGTGCGGCGCATTCCCGTGCCCAAGCCGCTGATGCGCGCAGCGGTGACGCTGGTGCGGATGACACGCCCGCCCGACGCCGAGGCGCCGCCGTTCATCAAGCAGTACGTCTCGTGGGGGGCGGGCCCGCGCGCCTCGCAGTACCTGATCCTCGGCGCCAAGGCGCGGGCGGCCCTCGACGGCCGGCCTATGCCCGACGAGGACGATCTCCGCGGGGTGGCCGCGACGGTGCTCACGCACCGCCTGGTGATCAATTTCGCGGCGGAAGCCGCAGGGCGCAGCGCGCCCGACCTCGTGCAGGAGCTGCTTGTGACGAAGACGTGGCTCGAGAGGTAGAGGGTACGGAGGGATTCGCATGAGCAAGGTCGTCCTGGCCAGCCTCGCCCTCATCGCCCTACGCACCTGTGATATCGGGGGCCCACATTCTCCGGGGCCGATCCGAGGGACGTGGGGCGGCGAGAATGCCGGACTGATCGCGTTCGACACCACCGCCCACGTCCACATCGGCTGCAGCGCCGGTGACACGAAGCAGGGTGTCGTCACCGACGAGCAGGGACGCTTCGACGTCGCCGGGCTCTACAACATCACCCTCTATCCCGTGGCGCGCGGTCCCGACCATCCGGCGCGGTTCTTCGGCTCGGTCGACGGCCACGTGATGACGCTCACCGTGGCGCTCACCGACACGGCGGTCACGCTCGGCCCGGTGCAGCTCGAGTTCGGGAAGGAGCCCCGCATGGGACCGTGCCCGATCTGCCGGAAGTCGCCGCGGTGAGGGGGCGGCGACATCTCAGCGCGACGGCGGCGATGGATGTGACTTAGTGGTATCCGTGGCCGGCGCCTTACCCTGAACCTGCTTGACCGCGAACTTGAGTTTGGCCACAAGGCCGGTGGAAGTCCCCTGCTTCACCTTGAAGACAAGGCCCTCAGCGGTCTGAGCGGTTTCATAGGTGATTTGGACGAATTCCTGTTTGCGGCTTCCCGACAGGCCGCCAAACAGCAGCTTCTTCCCCACACTCGCGTCCCGAATATCGGTCTGACTCCCTACCTCGGTGATCTCGGACAAAGGGATCGATATCAAGGGCGCGCCGTCCTTGCCCTGGAAGCGGATCTCCTTCGCGTCGAGCACGAGAACACCTTTGACCTTGTCTTCCATGCCCGTATGGCCGGAAACGTACTCGACATCTTTGAACGTGTCTTGACCTGGAGCTCGTGACGCTGCCACCACCAGCACCGCAAGAACGAGAAGCGAGGAGCGGTACATGAGAACCTCCAGTATTTGAGCTACCAATGGGAACTACATCCCCGCGGTGCGCGGGCGACCGAGAGCAGCAGGCCGGCGAGCGAGGGCAGGGGACTCATTTCAGCGGTTGCACCCCGGTCGGATCCAGCACGACAGGGGTGCGGTCCGGGCCGAGGGCCCATTCCGACAGGGTGCCGGTCACGACGACGCGGCTGCCCATGAGGCGGCTCACGTCACGCCAGGTGGATTCGGCCCGGCGCACCTGGATCGTGTCCTGACCCTGAAACGCATCGCTGTTGGGGCTGTCTTTGTAATCAGGGATGGTGCAGATCGGGGCGTCGAGGACGAGGAAATCGACCATCACCGGCCGATCGCCCCGGGCGAAGCTGTCGTAGTGCGGCGGGCCCGGCATGCGGCGCTGCACCAGCAGTCCGGTGAGCGAGACCGGAGCGGGCCGGTAGTGATAGCATGAATCGGCGGCAGCGAGTGTCGCCGGCGCGCTGGCCGCGCTCAGGGTGACGAATGAGGCGTGCAGAAGCATGATCAGCCCGGCGCTTCCGAGCGCGCGGTCCGGCACTTTCATGGGTCCTCCTGGCGGGCGGGACGGGGCAGCGATTTTAACACTACGGTTGGGGCGTGGTTCAAGGGAGCCCGCGACCGAGTTGACGGTGGCCTGGCGCGTCCTCCCCGCGCCAGCTTAACCGTCTGGGAATCAATGTGTTGACATCGCGTTGATGTTGCTGCCTAATAGTACCATTCCGAAACGCCGCGAGTCGTCAGTTGGCGTCGCATCTGCATCTCCTGAGTCTGGGCGCGCCGCTGCTCTTCACCGACGCCGGTGAGCAGATCCGCTTTCGCACGCGTAAGCACTTCGCCCTGCTGATCCGCCTCGCGGTGGAGGGGGGGCGCAAGTTCACGCGCGACTACCTGATGGATCTCTTCTGGCCCAACGTCCCAGCGCCGCGCGCCCGGCACTCGCTGGCGCAAGCCCTCACGGTCCTGAAGGAAAAGATCGGACGCGAGCATCTCGTGGTGCAGCGAGCGTCGATCGCGCTCGTGCCGGGAGTCGTAGACGCCGACGTGCACGGGCTGGAGAGCTGCGAAGCGGAGATTCGCGGACCGTTCCTCGACGGCTTCGAAGTCCCCGGGGCGGTGCAGTTCGAGCAGTGGAAGGACGAGTGGCGCGCCCGGCTCATGCCCCGGATCCGCGACTGTCTGGTGAAGCAGATGGACGCCGGTCGTCGCGTGGGCGACTTCGCGACCGTGGAGCGACACGCGCAGGTGCTGCTCGACCTCGATCCCCTCTCCGAGGACGCGGTGCGGGGTTTCATCGAGGCGCGGGCGTGGGTAGGCGATCGCAGCAACGCGCTCCACGCGTTTGCGCGCTTCGAAGCACGCCTGGCCGACGAGCTCGGCGCCAAGCCCAGTGCGGAGCTGGTGCGGATCGCCGATTTGTTGCGCGAGGGACGGCGCGCCGCCCCGCGGCCGGCGGGGGCAGGTGCGGGTCAGGTCTCGGAGCGGTGCGAGCGCCGCTTCGAGGCGGAGCTGCTGATCGGCCGCGAGCGGGAATTCTCACGGCTGTACGACGCCTGGCTCGAGGTGCGGCGCCGCACGCCGCGGATCGTGGTGCTGATCGGCGATCCCGGCGTGGGGAAGACCACGCTGACCAACGCGTTCGTCTCGACCTGTCAAATGGAAGGCGCCGCGATCGCGCGTGCCCAGGCATACGATGCGGAGCGCGAGCTGCCGTTTGCCGTGTTGGCCGAGCTGATCAAGCAGCTGACGCTGCAGCGGGCGATCGGGGGGGCGGATCCGGAGGCGCTGAGCGAGCTCACGCGGGTCTCCCCGGAGATCTTCGCGGCGTTCCCCGGCGTGCCCAAGCCCGTCGAGTGGGCGGCGGAGGTGATTCCGCTGCGGCTCGCCGACGCGTTTCTCAAGGCGGTGGAAGCGGCGACCGACGAGAGCCCGCTGGTGCTGGTGGTGGACGACATTCACGCGGCCGACAACGCGAGTGCGGCCATTCTTCACGTGATCGCCCGCAAGCTTCCCCACACGCGCCTGCTGCTGATTCTCACGGCGCGATCCAACGAGCTGCGCGCCGCCGCCGCGCCGAGCGCGCTGGCGTCCGACGCGAGCATCGAGGTGTTGCGCACGCTCGAGGTCGAGCCACTCCCGCCGGCGGCGGCGCACGGCCTGGTGGCGGGCCTGGTGGTCAAGGCCGACGGACACATCGCGGACGTGCCCGTGGCGCGCATCCTCCAGGCCGGCAACGGCAACCCGCTGGCGCTCGAGCTGCTCACCAGGGAGTGGCTGGCGCATGGGTCCGGCTCGCTCCTGGGCGATCTGGAGGCGCTCAACACGCAACCGGTCGCCAACATCGGGATTCCGCGGGCGATCGGCGCGGTGTTCGAGCGCCAGATCCGCCGGCTCGACGCGCCCACGCGGGCGGCGCTCGATCTCGCGGCCGTGCTGGGGCGCCGCCTGGCGGACCTGCCGTTGTACGAGGTGGTGGACCTCTCCCCTGCGGCGGCGGGGGAAGCGCTGTCGCGCCTCAGGGACGAGGGCGTTCTCCGCGAGGTGCAGGGCGGGCTCGAGTTCCGGAACGAGCTGATTCGGGCGCAGGCGTACTACGCGGTGGCGGGGCCGGCGCGGCGGCACCTGCATCGGAGCGTGGGGGAGGTGCTGGAGGGACGGGAGCTGCTTGACGGTCAGTCACCCGCGCTGGAGATAGCGTGGCATTTCTTGAGGGCCTCCGAGCCCGGCCGCGCGCTTGCCACCGGGCTCGATGGGGCCAAGGGCGCACTTAGTGTGGGCGCGCCCTCAGAGGCTGAACAGATTCTGGCGGCGTTGTTGTCGACGGTCTCGCCCGGGCCGGCTGCTCAGGAGTGCAAGCTGCTCATGGCCAAAGCGCTCATCGATCAGTCGAAGGCGGACCGTGCCATGCCGGTGTTGGACGAACTCTGCGGGGATGGACACTTGGAAGCGAGGGCCTTTGCAGAAGCCACACGGCTAAGAGCCGCGGCCTTGTACCTGCTCAGCCGCGAGGCGGGAATCGAACATGGTCGCGCGGTCGAAGTCGCACTGGATGCGGCGCGCAGCACAGAAGACCCAGAGTTTGTGGCTAACGCCCTGTTGGAGTTCGCAAGATCTGGGCTGGAAGCTGGCTATGAACAGAGAGTACACAGTGCGCGTGCGGAGCTCGCTCGCCTAGTTCAGCAACCGCGAGGTGAAGTTCTCCATTCTGCTTGGTACGCCCTCGGTTTTTGTGAGTATTCGGTAGGTAATCTCCGACCAGCTTGTGAGTGCGTCGAGGAAGCAATCGTCCTCTTGCAGCATTCCCCGAATCTCGTTGCGTTGTCCCTCGCTCACAATGCGCTCGGCGTCTGCCGGTACTCGCTTTGCGAGTTTGTCCGTGCTCGAGACTCGCTAGCAGTCGCCCTCGATCTCGCAAAGCGAATCGGCGATGACTATAGGGTCTCCATGACCGCCGCCAACCTAACGACACTACACATTCTTGCGGGGCACTTCGCGGAGGCCTTGGAATTTGGACAACTCAGCGTGGACATCGGTGCTGCTCTTCAGAGTCACCCGCGTCTCGTGTCATCGTACATGAACCTAGCAGAAGCCTGCGTGCTTTCGGGCCAGCGTGATAGAGCCATAGCGTGCTTGGAGCAAGCTAGACAGTGGGTGAAAACTCAGCGTAGTTGGCGCGCCAACATTGAATTCCTCTGTGAGAGCGCGAACATGGCGCTTGTCTTCCGCGATCTAGGGCTCGCGCTAGAGCTAATTCGGTCGCTGGAGGCCGCTGCAGCAGGAAGAGAGAAGGTGGTCCCTGAACCGGGCATGTTCGAGAAGCTTCGCCTCTTTCGCCTCGCCCACACAGGAACCGCAGAAGAGGCGATCCGTGCGGCTACGGAACAAACGAGCCGGTTCCGGGGCCACCCGCTCTACTATCTGGAGGTTCTGTCAGCAGCCGCTTGGTTATGCAAACGCAAGGATGGAACGATCGACCAAGACATCGCTGCAGAGCTGCGCCTCTTCGACGAGCTCGGCGCGACAGGATTGAGACAGCTGCTTACGGCTCAAGGGTTTCTCGACTAGCCTAGTTCGCGCCGCCCGGTGTTCGCCTCTTCGGCTAACAACGCGGCGAGTTGGAACGAACCCTACCTGACCAGACGTCCGGCCCAGCTAGGCTTTACAACGCGAGTCCCGATTGAGCTGGGTTCCCCGCCGCGGTTGTCCATGCCTAGGAGCCTTCGAATGCTTGCCGACCGTGCGACAACTTTGACCAACTGTGGGTCGAACTGGCGCCCAGCGTACTTTTCTAATTCCTCAACGGCCCTCATGAAGGTCATCGCACGCCTGTATGGTCTATCCGTCGTCATTGCGTCGATGGTGTCCGCAATCATGATGATTCGAGCGCCCATAGGGATGTCCTCTCCCGACAGTCCCTCTGGGTAGCCAGTCCCATCGAAGTTCTCATGATGGTGTTTGATCATCGCTTCCACTGGACCCCGGAGCCTTCCGGCCGTGGCCACAAGCTGAGCGCTTCGAACCACGTGCGTTCGCATCGTCATCATCTCTTCGGGTGTCAGCTTGCCCTCCTTTCGGAGAAGGGGGGCGAATTCCTCATAGATCTTGCCAACATCATGTAGCAACGCGGCTCGCTTTATGCTGTCGAGCTCTGTCGCTGGCAGGTGCAATTCTCGCGCTATTGCCAAGGCATACTCCGAAACCCGCCGTGAATGACCGGACGTGTACGGATCTCTCGCTTCCATCGCCTTGACCATCAGTTCGAGCTTTTCCTCCAATTCCTCCTGCAACTGAAGGTTCATCTGGTACAGCTGCCTGACGAGGAAGAGCGGAAAGACTACGATCGCGAGGCCGAGCAGCTGAAGCTTGACGTATAGGAAGACGAGGAGGATAGCGAGCGTGCTCGACAGAAAATCGCGCGCGATGGCATCTTTGCCCACCCGATCCCAGGCTTCCCGCACAGAAACGCCGATGCTGAGCGATACCACGAGGGCGACGCTGGCTTGATTGATCACGAAGAACACGACAACGAGGCAGGCATACGGAATTAGCGAAAAATCGAATGTCTCGAGACTCACCACGCCACCGAGCTGAGAGTACACAAGAGACGCGAGGCCCGTAGCGAGCATGTATTGAGCGGTGTTGAACCAAACCTTGACAAACGGCTTGTGTCGAACGGATGCATCTACGACGATCGCCGTGATGCCAGCCATTATCATCGGCCACGGATGAGCGAAAAGAGCTACCGATGCGATGAAGGGAATAAACCCGACTGACGTCGTCACCCTTGCGAACGGGATTCGGAAAGAGAAAGCGTCGCTTACGATGCCAAGTATGGTGAACGCGGCGACTGCATTCCAGAATTTCGAGGGGAACGGGGTGGGTATCTCCCAACCACGAAGGAGGAGCAACGACAGCGTGGCGAGCGAGACAACGCTAACCAGCACGTAGATCCGGGCGCTTTGTTCCGCCTGACGGCTACTCTCACTCATTTGAGAGGGTCTACGCTCCGGTGAAAAAAGGAAAGGGCCCCATTCGATCCCGCGCTACCAACTGAGAAGGCCTTCCGCGAAAAACAACTTCGCCACGGCCGCAAAAAGCACTGCGAGCACATGCAACATTGAGCGTCACCCCCTCCGAGATACTGCGAGTCTCAGTGGACCGCTAGGAGTGGCACACCTCGCTATGGCGTACCCGACGCTCCGCTCGTCGACTTTTCGCTCAGCTCCGCTCTTTGGTAGCGGTGACCAGGGGCCCCTTTTTTCGAGATGTCTCTATGTGGCTCGCCGGCTCCCGGGTGGCCCGGCACAGCCCAAAACCGTCAAATCCGCCAAAACCGTCAGTTCGACGACCGCTACGCCACCTTGCGCCGCTTCAACGCCTGCTGCATCGCATCCACCACCGCCTGCATCCCCTCCACCTTGTTCACGATCGTCTTGACGCCCATCTCCCGCAGCTCCACCGCCGCCCGCTCCGGCATCCCGCCCGTCACCACGATCACCTCGACAGCCAGCTGGCGTCCCGGCTCGAGCAGCCGGCGAATCACCTCCGGCGCGTTCAGGTCCGGCAGACTGTAGTCCAGCACGATCAGCGTCGGTTGCACCCGCCCGATCTCGAGCAGCGCGTCCACCCCCGTCGCCGCCTCCACCACCTCCACGTCCAGATCGGACCGCTCGATCGTCAGCACCAGCGCCTTCAGGTAGCCCGGATCGTCGTCCACCACCACCACCGTCGCGTGCCCGTTGCCATTCGTCAGATCCTGCGGCACCGCCATGTCGTGCGCCCGCAAGAACGCCTTGAGGTCGTCCGCCTCCACACGCCGCCGCCCCGTCGGTGTCTTGTGCCCCTTCAGCAGCCCCTGGTCGATCCAGTTCGCTACTGTCGCCGGCGAGACCTGACAGACGCGCGCCACGCGCTGCGTGCCCCAATACCGCTTCTGGTTTGGCAAACTCACAGAACACGAAATACCACCAAAACGGGAACTGCGCAAGGGGGTTTGTTGAGTCTGTGCAACAGCGGCGGGAAATACAGCTAAAATCAATCTCTACAATAACTTACACTGGCGAGACGCTACCTTGAGGCCCCCGTTTACCGCCGCGCGTCCGCCCACCTGTTGGTTGCATCCAACACCGCCAGCACCGAACTCCGCTCCGGGCTCTCCTTGATCTCGCACGTCCCCGTGAGCAGTTGCGCCTCGCGCCCACCCAGCCCGTGCACCGCCACGAGCACGAATTTGCGATCGAACGCCTCGATGATCGTGGCCCCCTCGAGCGCCACGGAGTTGTCGGGCAACAGCTCGTCCAGGCACAACGACGCGGCGCGCGCCGCGGCCTCCACCCGGTTCCGCACCGTGTCCGTCCCCTGCTCCTCGGACTCCGCGTCCCGGCCCTCGAACGACAGCTTCACGCGGATCAGCACCCGCTGCGGCCGCTCCGCGGGCCGCACCTCGAGTCCCTGGAAGATCACCACGCGCTTCTTGGCGCGGGTGCGCACCGCCTCTTCCTGCATCTGCTCGATGGGCCGCACGTCGGCGGTCTGGGCCACGCTGATCTTGCGGTGGTCGATCTTGACGCCCAGCTGGGCCATGAGCGCCGATTCGATGTTCCGCACCACCTGCTTCGGCTGCATGTCGCTGGTGGTGAGCACGTGGATCTCGCTCACCTCGCCCAGCGGCGTCACCACCACCCGAGCCGACAACACGCCGGTGAGGCCCGCGATCAGGTTCTCGGCGCGCTTCACCCCCCACGGGTCGGGTGCCTGGGCTGCGGGCGTGAGGGGGAGCGCGTCGCGCTCTTCCGCGCCGCCCCCGCCTTGAGTCTCCGCCGGAGTCGTTGGCGTCACGTCACGCTGCTCCCGTGGCAACCTGGTTGCGTCCCATAGCCTTGGCGCGGTACAGCGCGCGGTCGGCCGCCACCAGCACGTCCTCCCGCTCGGGCCCCTGCTGCGGCGCCAGCTCCGCCACACCGATGCTCACCGTCACCAGGCCCGCGGGATAGCCCAAGTCCCGCCCCATCACCTCCACGCCGGTCCGGACCTTGTCGGCCACCACCCGCGCGCCCTCCACCCCGGTGTGCACCACCACCAGCACGAACTCGTCGCCGCCGTAGCGCGCCGCGAGGTCGGTGGTGCGGATGTGCGCCGCGCATTCCCGCGCGGTGCTCTTCAGCACGTCGTTCCCCGCCTCGTGGCCGAACCGGTCGTTCACCTGCTTGAAGTTGTCCAGATCCACGAACAGCACCGCGAACGGATCCTGGGTGCGGTCGCTGCGCGCCACCTCGCTCGCCAGCCGGTCGCGCAGCACCCGGTACGTCGCGAGCCCCGTAAGCCCGTCTACGGCCGCCTGCAGCTGCGCCTGCCGGCCCACCCTGTCGAGATAGGGCGGGCACGATTTGAGCGTGGTCCGCCCCGTCGCGGCCGACTCCGCGAACGCGCGGCAGGTGGCGTAGCCGCACGCGCCGCAGTCCCACGGGCGGCCGTTGGGCGCGAGCCCGATCTCCGTCAGCACGGCGTCGACCGCTTCGGCCGGCGGCCGACGGCCGTTGCGCAGGATCGGGAATGACTCGCCCACCCGTACCCCGCGCGCCACGGCTTCCTCCACCACGGGGCCCCGCGCCCGCACCGGCTCCGTGGCCCCCACGATCTCGCGCCGCCGGAACAGCTCGTTGGGCGGGCCCAGGAGCGGGTGGTCGAGACACCCCTCGCACGGCAGGATGTCCACGAACCCCACGTCGATGCGGTCCACCGCCACCGCCCGGGCGATCGCTTCCAGCCCTCCCAAGCCCCGCAGCTTGCGGAAGCGGCGGCTCGCGTGCGTCTCCTCCTTGAGCAGCTCGAGCGGCAGCCCGCCCGCGGTGCTCAGGTGTCGCCGCCGCTCCTCGGGCACCCGGGTGAAATAGGGCGCCTGGTCCTCGACCTTCACGCCGCGGCGCCGGAACACGTCCGCCAGCTCGTCGAACGTGATCGCGGCATCCACGTCGCGACCCCCCTCGGTGAGACACACGCCCGCGTACACGATCGGCGTGTCCGCGCCATGCAGCCCCTTCAAGTAGCGCGCCTCCGCCGCGATCGGCGTCGCGATCGGCGCCAGATACGGGATCAGCTCCGGATACTGCGTCCGGACCGTCTCCACGATCACCGGGCATGTCGAGCGAATCATGCTACCCCAGCCTTGGTCCGCCCATAGCGTCAGGTACTCCTTGGCCACCAGCTCGTCCCCCAGCACGCCGCGGTGCACCGTGCGGAATCCCGCGGCGTAGCACGCGTTCACCACCTGCTCCGGCGTCGCCGGATAGAACGACACCGCGCACTCGACCGCGAGGATGAGCGCGGCCCGGCCCGACAGCGCCAGCTCGATCGCGCGCGGCACGTCGCCCGTGGCCTTGATCGCGTCGTGCGGGCAGGCAGGCAGGCACAGCCCGCAGCGCGTGCAGGTCTCGTCGACGATTCGGATCTGGGTGCCTTCTACGGCGACGGCGTCGGCAGGGCACACTCGCACGCACGCCATGCAGGCCACGCAGAGTCCCGGATCGATCCTAAAGTCCACGTCTCATCCGGCCGGGGCGCGGCGGCGTAGTTAAAGAGTGCGTATCAGGGCGCCCTAACATGTGACCGCCGTCACACCGTGTCAATGGGTACACGAGGGCAACACCTTGTCGGATTGTCACTTACACCTATGCCAGTGCGTATTCCTTGATCTTGCGATACAGCGTGCGCTCGCCGATCCCCAACACCTCGGCTGCCTTGCGCCGATTGCCCTTGGCTTCGCGCAGCGCGGCCTCAATGGCCACGCGCTCTACCTCCGCCATTGTCATGCCGGGGCGATACAGCACCTCGGCCTCCGACGGGGGCTCGACGTCGACCGGCGCCGTGGGGCTAAGTGCAGACCCGGGGCCGACCTCGATGACCTCGACCCGCTGGGGCCGCTCCTCCAGGCGCCGCCGCAGCTCCTCGACCTGTAACTTGAGCTCCACAAGACTGCGGAAGATGAACTCCAGCTCCTGGCCGGCCACGTCGCGCGTCGCGCCTACCAGGCGCATCGGTAGCCCCCGCCCGCGCTCGCGGATGTCGCGCGGGATGTCGTCGGCGCGGATCTCTCCCTCGGGCGCCAGCACCACCATCGACTCGATGAGATTGCGCAGCTGGCGGATGTTGCCCGGCCAGTCGGCGTCCACCAGGATCTGCAGGGCCTCGGGGGTGATGCCGCGGAACGTGCGATCGTGCTCCCTGGCGAATTCGGCGATGAAGCGGCGCACCAGGAGCGGGATGTCGGCCTTCCGCTCCCGCAGCGGCGGCAGATAGATGTAGAGCACGTTGAGGCGGTAGAAGAGGTCATCGCGGAATCGCCCCAGGGCGACCTCTTCCTTCAGCGCCTTGTTGGTGGCGGCGACCACGCGCACGTCCACCTTGATGGGTTGCGTCCCGCCGACGCGGAAAAAGCTCTGGTCCTCGAGCACGCGCAGCAGCTTGACCTGGGTGGCGGGCGCCATTTCGCCTACTTCGTCGAGGAAGATGGTGCCGCCGTCCGCCAGCTCGAAGCGACCGAGCCGCCGCTCCGCGGCCCCGGTGAACGCCCCCTTTTCGTGACCGAACAGCTCGCTCTCGAGCAGCGTCTCGGGGATCGCGGCGCAGTTCACCGCGATGAATGGTTTGGCGCGGCGCGGCGACAGGTCGTGGATGGCGCGCGCCACCAGCTCCTTGCCGGTGCCCGACTCCCCCTCGACCAGCACGGTGGCGCTCACGGGCGCCATCTGCTCGATCTTGACGAGCACTTCCTGAATGGCCGGTGACTCGCCGATGATGCCGGTGCGCTGCTGCAGCTTGCGGCGGTCGATCAGGCGGCGCACGGTGGCGGTCACTTCCGCCGGATCGGCCGGCTTGGAGAGATAACCGGTCAGGCCGAGCCGCCGGGCGAGCCCCTTGGCGTCGGGCTCGGTCTGCTCGACCAGGCCGAGCGTCGAGATCGAACGGTCGCGCGCCAGGCCGAGCAGCTGGGCCGCGCCCGGCTCGTGCAACCCGCCCGTCACGACGATGCAGTCGGGGGCGGGCTCGCGCCGGATGGCCTGGCGCGCCTCGTCGAGCGTATGCGCCAGCGTGGTGTTGAACCCCGCCGCCTCGAGGCTCGCGTTGATGCGGACGGCGTGCTCCAGATCGTCCGTAGTGACGAGGATGCGGTCAGCCATGGACCGTTCGCTCTCCGGTCACCAGGTCGACCGCGTGTTCGAGCAGGCCCTCCAGCACGGCGAGCCCATCCTCCACGCCGCCGGTAGAGCCCGGCAGGTTCACGATCAGCGTGCGGCCCCGCGTGCCGGCCACGCCGCGCGACAGCCAGGCGCGGGGGAACGCCGGGGCCGCGGCGCACCGCAGCGCGTCGGCGATGCCGGGCGCGAGCCGGTCGAGCACCGCCTCCGTCGCTTCCGGCGTCACGTCGCGCGCCGTGAGGCCCGTCCCGCCGGTCGTGAGGACGACGTCGACCTCACCCGAGTCCGCCCAGCGCGCCAGCTTGCCGGCGATGCGATCGGTCTCGTCGGGCACGACGCTGCGCACGACCACGTCGTACCCGTGGTCTCCGGCCCACGCGACGATCGCGTCGCCGGACGCGTCCGCCCGCTGACCGAGTGCCCCCAAATCGGAAATCGTCAATATCCCAATGCGCATGCCGCCCTTGCCGCCCTTTGCCGCCTTCTTTCTAGCCCTTTGCCGCCTTTGTCTTTCTCGGCACAAACGGCATCCCCACCACTTCCGCCGCCGCCCGCTTGCCGCGGACGTCTATGGCGAAACCTGACCCCGGCTTGGCCTGGGCGACCGGCAGATACGTCATCCCGATGGCGCAGTTGACCGTGGGCGTGACCGTGCCCGAGCGCACGACGTCCACCTGCGTCGCGTCCAGGTACACCGCGTAGCCGTGCCGGGCGACGACCTTGGGCTCGACCAGCCTGAAGCCCACCAGCCGCCGCTTCACGCCGTCGAGCTTCTGGCGCTTGAGCGCGGCGAGTCCGGTGAAGTCGGCGCCCTTGTCGAGTTTCACGATCCAGCCCAGTCCCGCCTCGTACGGTGTCACGGCGGCGTCGATGTCGCTGCCGTACAGCGGGTATCCCGCCTCGAGCCGCAGCGTATCCCGCGCGCCCAGTCCGCAGGGCTCCGCCCGCCCCGCCCCGACCAGCGCATGCCACAGCGCTTCGGTGTCGGCGGCTCGGGCATACAGCTCGAACCCGTCCTCGCCGGTGTAGCCGGTGCGCGAGATGAAGCACTCCACGCCGGCGACCTTGCCCTGCGCGAAGTGGTAATAGGGAATCATCGCCACGCCGACGGGCGTGAGCGGCGCGAGCAGCGTCTCCGCCCCGGGGCCTTGGACCGCCAGGAGCCCGGTCTCGTCCGAGATGTCGCGCAGCCGCACGTTCGCGCCGCGCTTTTGCGCCACGATGTGATCCCAGTCCTGGGCGATGTTCCCGGCGTTCACCACCAGCATGAGCCGGTCTTCGAAGCGATACACCAGGCAATCGTCCACGAAGGTGCCCTGGGCAGTGAGCAGGGCCGAATATTGGGCCTGCCCCGGCTTGAGCGCCCCTACGTCGTTGCAGGTTGCCCGTTGCACGAACGCGTTCCGGTCGGGGCCCGAGACCTCGAATTCACCCATGTGGGATACGTCGAACACCCCGACGCGCTCCCGCACCGCCCGGTGCTCGGCGGCGATCCCGGAGGGGTAGCTCACGGGCATCTCGTACCCGCCGAACGGCACCATCTTGGCGCCGAGCGCGACGTGGATCTTGTACAGCGGCGTGCGCTTCGGACTCTCCATGGTCTACGCTAGCCCATCAAGGTCGCCAGCAGAGCCTTCTGGACGTGCAACCGGTTCTCCGCCTCGTCCCACACGCGCGATTGCGGGCCTTCGATCACCTCGGTCGCGACCTCTTCGCCGCGGTGCGCCGGGAGGCAGTGCAGGAAAATCGCTTTCGGGTCGGCGAGCTTCATGAGGTCGGCGTCGACCGTGTACCCCCGAAACGCGTTGCGTCGCGCTTCGGCTTCCTCCTCCTGCCCCATCGAGGCCCACACGTCCGTGTTCACCACGTGGACGCCTTCGATCGCCTCCTCGGGCACCTCCGTGACCGAGATGCATGCCCCCGCGGCCTTGGCGCGGTCGAAGATGCGGCGATTCGGCTCGTAGCCTTCCGGGCACGCCAGCCGCAGCTCGAACCCGAGCACCTCGGCCGCCTCGATCCAGCTGTTCGCCATGTTGTTGCCGTCCCCCACCCAGGCGATGCGCTTGCCTTCCCACCCTCCCAGCGCCTCGCGCACGGTGAAGAGATCGGCGAGCACCTGGCACGGGTGCGACAGGTCGGTGAGCCCGTTGATCACCGGGATGGTGGCGTGCCGGGCCAGCTCTTCCACCTCGACATGGTCGAACGTGCGGATCATGATCCCATCCACGTAGCGCGACAGCACCCGTGCCGTGTCCGGGATCGGCTCCCCTCGCCCGATCTGGATGTCGCGGGAGGAGAGGAACAGCGCCTGGCCGCCGAGCTGATGTGTCCCCACCTCGAACGACACGCGGGTGCGGGTGCTCGACTTGGCGAAGATCATCGCCAGGGTCTTGCCGGCGAGGGGGGTCTCCCGATAGGCGCCGGCCTTCATACGGCGGGCGAGGTCGAACAGCCGCAGAACCTCGTCCCGAGTGAGGTCGGTGATGGCGAGGAAGTCGCGTTTGCTCATGGACTCCCCGTGGGGCGGTCAAAATGACAGGGGGCGGCTGCTAATTCTACCCGCAGGGGAATGCCCAGACAAGCGGTCGCCTTTAGAGGATGTAGCGGCGCAGGTCTTCGTCCTCGACGATCTTCGCGAGCCGCTCCCGTACCCGGGCGGCGTCGAACTTGATGCGCTTCTCCGCGAGGTCGGGCAGTTCGAACAGCACGTCCTCGAGCAGGTTGGTCATGACGGTGTGCAGCCGACGGGCGCCGATGTTCTCCATGCGCTCGTTGGCCTTGGCGGCGATGCGGGCGATCTCCTTGATGCCGTCGGCGGTGAACTCGAGCGTCGCGCCCTCGGCGGCGCACAGCGCCGCGTACTGTTTGGTGAGGGCGTTTTCGGGCTCCGTCATGATGCGGACGAAGTCCTCTTCGGTGAGCGGCTGCAGCTCCACGCGGATCGGGAAGCGTCCCTGCAGCTCGGGGATCAGGTCCGAAGGCTTGGAGACGTGGAACGCGCCGGCGGCGATGAACAGCACGTGGTCGGTGCGGACGTAGCCGTAGCGCGTCTGGACGGTCGACCCCTCCACGATGGGGAGCAGGTCGCGCTGCACGCCTTCCCGCGACACGTCCGGCCCGACGGTGCCGCGCTCCCCCGCGATCTTGTCGAGCTCGTCGATGAAGATCACGCCGTGGTTCTCGACCCGGTCGAGCGCCTCGTTCACCACGTCGTCCATGTCGACGAGCTTCTTGAGCTCCTCGTCGACCAGGATGCGCCGCGCTTCGTGCAGATGTACCGTGCGACGCTTCTTTTTCTTGGGCATCATGTCCTGCAGCCACTCGGTGAAGTTGAAGTCCGGGCCCTCCATGCCCTGCGGCGGCTGCATCATCTCGAGCATGGGGAAGCCCTGCTGCTGCACCTCGATCTCCACCTCGCGCTCCTCGAGCTTTCCCTCCTTGAGCTGCTGGCGCAGCTTTTCGCGGGTGCGGCGGCGGCGCTCCTGCGCCTCGACGTCGCCCTCGTTCGCCTTCGGCGTCACGTCGCCCTTCGACGACACCACGAACAGCGGGGCCTTCTCGCCCCTCCCCTCGCCCTTCTCCCCGGGGCTCGGCGTCAGGGACTGAGGTGTCGGGGGCACCGGTGGCAGCAGGATATCGAGCAACCGCTCCTCGGCCCGCGTCTCGGCCTCGGGGTAGACGTCGTCCTCGCGCTCGGTGCGCACCATGTTGATCGCCACGTCCACCAGCTCGCGCACCATCGACTCGACGTCGCGTCCTACGTAGCCGACCTCGGTGAACTTCGAGGCCTCGACCTTGAGGAACGGCGCGCCCGCGAGCCGCGCCAGCCGCCGCGCGATCTCCGTTTTCCCCACCCCGGTGGGGCCGATCATGATGATGTTGTTCGGCAGGATCTCGTCGCGGATGTCGTCGGGGGCCTGGGTGCGGCGCCAGCGGTTCCGCACCGCGATCGCCACAGCCTTCTTGGCGACTTCCTGGCCCACGATGTAGCGGTCCAGCTCCGCCACGATCTTGCGCGGCGGCAGCTCCTCCAGCCAGGGGAGCTGCTCCTCCTGCTCCGGCGTGGCAGCGGGGGTCTTCTCGTCGGGGACGCGGGTCGGGCCGGCCATCACAGCTCCAGAATCGTGATGTGCGTGTTGGTGTACACGCAGATGTCGGCGGCGATCTCGAGCGAGCGTTGCACGATCTCTTTGGGCGAGAGCTTGGACTGCTGCAGCAGCGCCCGCGCCGCGGCGAGCGCGTAGTTGCCGCCCGACCCGATCGCCAGGACGCCGTCGTCGGGCTCGATCAGCTCGCCCGACCCCGAGATCACGTAGCCGTGCTCCTTGTCGGCCACCACGAGCAGGGCCTCGAGGCGGCGCAGCACGCGGTCCGAGCGCCAGTCCTTGGCGAGCTCAACAGCCGCGCGCGGCAGGTTGCCGGGGTAGCGCTCGAGCTTCTCTTCGAACTTCTCGAACAGCGTGAACGCGTCCGCGGACGCTCCCGCGAAGCCGGCGAGGATCTTCCCGCCCTTGATCGCCCGGACCTTGTTCGCGTTCGCTTTCATCACGGTGTCGCCGAGCGTCACCTGGCCGTCGCCGCCCAGGGCCACGTGGCCGTCGCGGCGCACCGCGAGAATCGTCGTGCTGTGAATGCCCGTCATGTGCCTCACGCCCGGGGATGGGCCTGATGGTACACCTTCTTCAAGCGCTCTACCGACGTATGAGTATACACCTGCGTGGTGCCGAGCGACGCGTGACCCAGCAGCTCCTGCACGGCTCGCAGATCGGCGCCCGCGTCGAGCAGGTGGGTGGCGAACGAATGCCGCAGCGAATGGACGTGCAGGTCGCACCCACGCGACAGCGTGCCCAGGAGCCGCTTGACCGCCAGCTGCACGCTGCGCGGCGTCAGCCGCTTGCCGCGCCGGCTCACGAACACCGCGCGCCGGTCCGCCGTTCCCGCGGCCGCGATCGCGTCGCGCTGGCGAAAGTAGCGCCGCACCGCCAGACCCGCGTGGCTCCCCACCGGCACGATGCGCTCCTTCTTGCCCTTGCCGCGCACCTTCACCTGGTCGGACACGAGATCCAGGTCCTGATCGTTCAGCCCCGCCAGCTCCGCGAGGCGCATGCCCGTCGAGTAGAACAGCTCGAGCATCGCGAGGTCGCGCGCTGCGCCGAAGCCCCCCGCGTCGGCCCGGCGCTCCGCCTCCGCGAACAGCAGGTCGATCTCGGCGCGGTCGAGGTGCGTCGGGAGGGTGCGCTCGAGCTTGGGGGTACGGGCGGCCCTGGCGGGGTTGACCTCGAGCCCGCGCGTGGCGTCGAGGAACCGATAGAACGTGCGCAGCGCCGAGAGGGCGCGCGCCGCCGAGCGCTTGGCGAGGCCGCGCTGCTGCATCGCACCGAGCCAGCCCCGCACCGCGAGCCGGTCGACGCCGGCCCAGCTCCAGGCGCCGCCGTAGTAGCGCCCGCAGAACGCCGCGAAGTCGGCGACGTCGCGGGCATACGCCTTGACCGTGTGGGGCGAGTCGTTGCACTCCTTCGCGAGGAACGCGACGAAATCGGGGATCTCGGGAGGCGCGGGCGTCATGCGTCGGAAGAACGCGGAACGCGGAACGCGGAATGCGGAACAGAAGGCGCTGAGTCCTGTTCCGCGTTCCGACTTCCGCGTTCCGCGTTCACCCATGCGGCGAATCCATCCATGTCCCGCAGCGCCCGCTCCACCAGCTGTTCGTTTCGCTTCTGCTTGTCCTTCACCGGCCGCTCCAGCGGCTCGAGCAGCCCGAAGTTGGCGTTCATCGGCTGGAAATGGTCCGGATCGGCGGTGTGCACGTAGCGGTACAGGGCGCCGAGCATGGTCGTGGGCGGGGGCACCAGCGGCTCCTCACCCCCGAGCAGCCGCGCCAGGTTGATGCCGGCGAGGATCCCGGTGGCCGCCGACTCGGTGTATCCCTCGACGCCGGTGAGCTGGCCGGCGAACAGCAGCCGCGGGTCGTCCTTGGCCGAGAGGTGCGCCGTGAGCGCACGCGGCGAGTTGATGTACGCGTTCCGGTGAATGCTGCCGAACCGCAGGAACTCCGCAGCTCCCAGTCCCGGGATCATCCGGAATACGCGCTGCTGCTCCGGCACTTTGAGCCGGGTCTGGAAGCCGACGAGGTTCCACATCTGCCCCGCGCGGTCTTCCTGCCGCAGCTGCACGACGGCGAAAGGTTGGCTATCCCCGGGCTTGCGCCCGGGGTCAGTGAGCCCCACCGGCTTCATCGGCCCGAAGCGCAGCACGTCGCGCCCGCGCGCGGCCATCTCCTCCACGGGCAGGCAGCCCTCGAAATAGGGCGTGCGGTCGAACTCGTGATGCGGCTGGTACTGCTCGCCGGTCTTGAGTGCCGCCACGAAGCCGTCGTACTCGACCTCGGTGAGCGGTGCATTGAGATAATCGTCGCCTGCACCCTTACCGTAGCGCGACGCGCGGAACAATCGATCGTGGTCGAGCGAGTCCCCCGACACGATGGGGGCGATGGCGTCGAAGAACGCCAGCGAGCTGGCGTCGAGTCGGTGGGCGATCCGCGTGGCGAGCGCCTCGGACGTGAGCGGGCCGGTGGCGACGATGCCGGGGGAGGGCAGATCGGTCACTTCGCCCCGCTGCACGGTGATGCGCGGGTGACCCGCGACGCGCTCGTGCACGCCCTGCGCGAACACCACGCGGTCCACCGCGAGCGCCGCCCCGCCCGGCACGCGTGCCTGATCGGCGGCGTCGAGCACGACACTCGACAGGCGCCGCATCTCGGCTTTGAGCAGGCCGTGGGCGTTGGTGAGCTCGACCGACTTGAAGGAGTTGGAGCAGACCAGCTCGGCCAACCGGTCGGTCTGGTGTGCGGCGGTCATGCGCACCGGTCGCATCTCATGCAGCGTGACCGCGACGCCGCGCTCGGCGAGCGCCCAGGCGGCCTCGCTCCCGGCGAGCCCACCTCCTACGACCGCGGCCCTCAGGTCGCCACCGACTCCGCGGGCGCCGCCTCCTCCACGATCAGCTCGTGTCCGCACTTCAGGCACTTGCGTGACACTCCCTTCGCCTTGGTCTGCTTCTCCTCCATGCCGAGGAAGCCGCAGCTCGGGCAGGCGACCGGGACCGGCCGGTTCCACGTCGAGTAGTCGCACTCGGGATAGCGCAGGCACCCGAAGAAGTTGCGCCCCTTCTTGGTGCGGCGCTCCGCCAGATCGCCGACGCCGCACTTGGGGCACTTCACGCCCAGCGGCACGGGACGCGTGTGCTTGCAGGCCGGGAAGCGCGTGCAGGCGAGGAACTCGCCGTAGCGGCCGGTCTTGATGACCATCGGCGCGCTGCATTCCTGGCAGATCTCGTTGGTCGGCTTGTCCGGCACCCGGTCGCGCCGCAGCGGCCGCGTGAAGCGGCACTCGGGGTAGCGCGCGCACGCGATGAACGGCCCGAAGCGCCCGCTCTTCACCACCAGGCCGCTGCCGCACGTCGGGCACTTCTCCTTGTGCAGCTCCGACAGGTCGTGCACCTCGTGGATCAGCTTCTGCACGTCGACCGCTTCGAGCGCCTTGGCGAACGGTCCCCAGAAGTCGCCCAGCACCTGCTGCCACGCCAGGTCGCCTTCCTCGACCTTGTCGAGCTCGTCTTCCATCTGCGCCGTGAAGCCCACCTCGAACACATCGGGGAACGAGCGCTTCATCACCTGCCACACGGTTTCGCCCAGGGGCGTGGGCGCGAAGCGGCGATCCTTGGCCGTGGCGTACCACCGCGTCTTGAGCGTCGAGATGATGCTCGCGTATGTCGACGGGCGGCCGATCCCCAGGCGCTCGAGCTCCTTCACCAGGCTGGCCTCGCTGAACCGCGGCGGCGGCTCGGTGAAGTGCTGGTTCGGCGTGATCTGCTTGACCGTGACCACGTCGCCCTGGGCGAGCGGCGGAATCGGCGGCAGATCCTCGAGCGTCTTCCCTTCCTCGGGCTCGTGCGCCTCGTGGTACAGCACGTGGTAGCCGTCGAACAGCACCCGCGACCCGGTGGCCCGGAACACGTAGCGGCCCCCCGGCAGGTCGAAATCGACCTTGGTGGTCTCGAACACCGCCGCCGTCATCTGCGACGCCAGGAACCGGCGCCAGATCAGCTGGTACAGCTTGAACTGGCGCGAGTCGAGGTGCTGCTTCAGGTCGTCCGGGCGCCGCAGCACGTCCGTGGGACGGATCGCCTCGTGGGCGTCCTGCACGCGCGTGCTGCTCTTCCCTCCCTTGTGCAGCACGGGGGCGTCGGGCAGGTAGCGCTTGCCGTATTCCCTGCCGATGTACTCGCGCGCCTGGGCGATGGCCGAGTCCGCCACGCGCACCGAGTCGGTCCGCATATACGTGATGAGGCCCACCGGGCCCTCTTCCCCCACCTCGATACCCTCGTACAGCTGCTGGGCGAGCCGCATGGTGACCGCGGCCGAGAAGCCCAGCTGCTTCGCGGCTTCCTGCTGCAGCGTGCTGGTCCGGAACGGCGGCGGCGCCGCCCGGCGGCGCTCGCCCGTCTCGACCGCCGTGACTGTGAAAGGAATCTTGAGCGCGTCCGCCACGATCGCGCGGGCGGTGGCTTCGTCTTTGATCTCGGGTTTCTTGCCGTCGAGCTTGTGCAGCCGGGCCTGGAACTCCTGGCTGTCCTTCTCGAGATCGGCCTCGATGGTCCAGTACTCCTGCGGCACGAACTTGCGGATCTCCGCCTCGCGCTCGCAGATCAGCCGCAGGGCGACGGTCTGCACCCGCCCCGCCGAGAGGCCGGTCTTGATGCTCTTCCACAGGAGCGGCGACGTCTTGTAGCCCACCAGCCGGTCGAGCACGCGCCGCGCCTGCTGGGCGTCCACCTTGCGCTGGTCGATGTCGAGGGGGTTGGCCAGGGCGTGGGCGACGGCATCCTTGGTGATCTCGTGGAACAGCACGCGCCGTACCTTGCCCCCGTTGCCGAGCTGGCTCGCCACGTGCCACGCGATGGCCTCGCCCTCGCGGTCCGGGTCGGTGGCGAGCAGGACGCGCTCCGACGCCTTGGCCGCCTTCTTGATTTCGGCGAGGGTCTTCGCCTTCTCCTTGATGGTGACGTATTCGGGCGTGAAGCCGTTGTCCACGTCCACGCCCAGCTTGCGCTGCGGCAGGTCGCGCACGTGCCCCACGGTCGCCTTCACGGTGTAGCCCGCGCCCAGGTATTTCCCGATGGTCTTCGCCTTGGTGGGCGACTCGACGATGACGAGCGCACCCTTCCCGCCCGCGACGGCGGACGCCTTGGGCTTCCGTACCCGCCTCTTGGGAGCCACGGCCACGGCGGTTTCCGAGCCTCCGTCATCCCCGGGCTTGCGCGCGGGGTCAGTAGCCTGCCTGACCGCGGCCTTCTTCTTCTTCACTGCTTCTTTTTTAGCAGCCACGCATCAATCCTTCGTCAAACGACACGAGAGCGCATCTTTACCATCCCGCACTCGATTGCGCAAGCCTGACGACCTCGTTCGCAATCTGCGGCGGCGCTTTGCGGTCGGTGTCGACCTGCGCGTGCGCGCCGCGGTAGAACGGCTCGCGTTCCTTCTGGAGCAGCCGCATGCGCGCCACGGGGTCCTCTCCTGATAACAACGGGCGGGTTCCCTCGGGCGCGGCGCGCTGCGCCGCGTTCTCGGGCCGCGCGCTCAGGTAGACCACGAGCGCGTGCGTTTTCGCCGCGTCGATCGCACCCGGCTGCGCCGCCCAGCCGCCGCCCGGCGCGATCACCGCGGCCTCGCTCGCGAGCGCGGCCTCCATTTCCTTCCGCTCCATATCGCGAAACGCCGCTTCGCCCTTCTCCGCGAAGATCAGGCTGATCGGTCGCCCTTCGCGGCGCTCGATAATCGCGTCGATGTCCACGAATTCCGCATGCAGCTGTTCCGCCACCAGCCGGCCCACGGTGGTCTTGCCCGATCCCGGCAGCCCGACCAGCACGACGTGCCGCTTCACGACGCCGCCCCTTTGGGAGTACGCGCGCGCACCTGCGCGACATATCCCTCGAAGTTCCGCTTGGTCTCGCTCAAGGCGTCGCCCCCGAACTTCTCGAGCAGCGCCTGGGCGAGCACCAGTGAGACCATCGCTTCCGCGATCACCCCCATGGCGGGCACGGCGGTCACGTCGGAGCGCTCGGACTGCGCCTGTGCGGGTCCGCCCGTCTTCAGGTCGACGGTGCGCAGCGGCGACATGAGCGTGGAGATCGGCTTCATCGCGACGCGGGCGACGAGCGGCTCGCCCGTGGTCATCCCGCCCTCCGTACCGCCCGCCCGGTTGGTGGCCCGGCTCAAGCCGGGGAGGATCTCGTCGTGCACCTCGGAGCCCTTGCGGCGCGCCGCCTCGAAGCCGAGGCCGAGCTCCACGCCCTTCACCGCGGGGATGGACATGAGGGCCTGCGCCAGGCGGCCATCGAGCTTCGCGTCCCAGGAGACGTGCGAGCCCAGCCCCACCGGGAGGCCCAGGGCGATCACTTCGACCACGCCGCCGAGCGTGTCGCCCGCCGCCTTGGCCGCATCGATGCGGGCGATCATTTCCCGCTCGACGTCGGGATCCAGACACCGCACGGGGCTCGCGTCGGAAGCCCCGTTCAGGCCCGCACCCGCATGAACCCCGGGCTCGAGCCCGGGGTTAGGCACTGACCCCGGACGCAAGTCCGGGGTGAAGCGATGGGGAACAACCCGCGCGACGACCCCGCCCAATTCGACCACATGCGAACCGATCTCGATGCCGAACTGTTCCAGCAGCAGCTTGCAGACCGCACCGCAGGCGACCCGGGCCACCGTCTCGCGCGCGCTGGCCCGCTCCAGGATGTCGCGCGCGTCGCGGCGGTCGTATTTCAGGGAGCCCGCGAGATCGGCGTGGCCCGGGCGGGGGCGCGTGACCTGACGCCGCCGCTCCGCGCCGGGCGCGTCGGCCTCGGCGGCCATGACGTCCTGCCAGTGCTCCCAGTCGCGGTTCCATACGAGCATGGCGATGGGCGAGCCCAGCGTCTCGCCCGCGCGCACGCCGGCGAGCCATTCGATCTGGTCGGACTCGATCTTCATGCGGGCGCCGCGGCCGTAGCCGCCCATGCGCCGCTTCAGCTCGGCGTTGATCCGCTCGGCCGACACGGGCAACCCGGCGGGAATCCCTTCGAGGATCCCCACGAGACCTCGCCCATGCGACTCGCCCGCCGTGGTGAAGCGGAAGGTCATAGATGTCGATAATAACACGCGAGCCCGACTCCGCGTCGGGCTCTCGGGATTTCGCGGGGGTCGGGAGCGTAAGGAGGACTCACCGCCGCACCGGAGGCGCCTGCGGGTTGATGTTCGTGATGGTCGGGAGGGTGATTACCACGAGGCCGCGCGTCGTGATCCCGAACAGCAGCTGGGTGGCCGGCTGGCCCGCCACGCTGTCCTTGGCCACGCGCAGCGGGCCGATGATCGGATCGCGCGTCTTGATGCGCTTCTGCTGATTGAAGAAGTATGTGTCGAACGCCACGACGCTCGTATCGGGCGACGCGGCGAACACCATGCGCTCCGCCGTGTTCCCCGACCCGCCACCGCAGTTGGGCGAGCAGACACCACCGGGTTCGAACGCGTGGTTGTAGTTCATGTCCATCCCCGGCGTGCCCGCCCCGACCGACGACGTGCCCCACAGTCGGAGCCCCTGGTCCAGGTGATAAATCGAGTCCGTCCCGGCGCGCACCAGATTGGTGAGGCCGTTGAAGTTGGTCGCGATCGCCACGACGTGGACACCGGTGTTGCTGATGAAGTCGCTCACGTGCACGCCCGGCGACATGCCGAAGTCTTGATCGTCGGTGCCCGCATCGGGGATGAGGCCGAGATGGCTGCAGGCGCTGGCCCGCGTTCTCAACGAATCTTTCGCCGAGTAGGCGAATACACGCGCGAACGCCGCCGACACAGTCCCGCCTTCGCCGACGAAGGCGTGGGTGAAGTTGCCGGTGTTGCGGACGAAGGTCTGGTCTCCCAGGCCGAACGATTGCATATCGACCGTCACCGCCTTACACGACGTGAGCACCACGCTGCGCCGCCCAAAGGTGGGCCGGAGCAGCTCGATGCGCAGCGTGTCACCCGAGACGTTCGAGCCGAGATCGCCGAGCTCCCAGAACAGGTGCCCGAACAGCGAATCGGGGTTCGTGGTCGGGGTGAGCTTCTCCATCCGAAGGGTGGCCCGTCCTTCGAACGGCGTCGTGCTGCTCTGCGTCGGCGTCGTCGAGTAAATCGCGTAGATCGAGTCCGCGGCGCAGATCGCGCTCCCGCCCGTCGGGCGGCACACAGTGCCGACGTACTGGGGCCGATCGGAGACATCGTGCACGGTGATGATGCCCCGGGTGAAGCCGGCTATTTGCACGATCGAGAACTTCTCGATCAGAAAGTTGGGAAGGGCCTGGCGCCACAGCAGACGCCGCGTGCTCGCATCCAAGATCGACAGCTCGGTGCCGCCGGCGTCCGCGACGACGATGCGGTTGGCGTCGTAGCGGCCCAGCGTGTCGGCCGGCCACAGCGCGATGCCCCACGGCACCGGCCCGGCGGTGAGGATGGCGGTGGGGTCGAAGGTCTTGGTCGCGACGTCGAACACCTCGACTCGGCCCAGCGCGTCGTTGGTAAGGTAGAGCTCGCGCCGGGTGGTGTTGTAGATCGCGTCGGCGATGTGCCCGCCCAAGGGCAGCGGGCGCGTGATGCCGGCCACGACGACCACCGTGTCGACTCCGCCGCCAGAAGCCGCCCGCACACCCGCCGCGCTGAGCCGACGGGGGGCCCCCGTGATCACGGTGCTCGTCTGCGAGTAGGCGCAGTTGCGGGCGGTGGCGAGGTCGCAGGCGTAGCCGCGCACCACGATGCTCTTCGGCAGCGCGCTGTCCGCCAGCGGCAGTCCGAGCGCGAACGTCGAATCCACGGTCGTGAGATTCCCCGCGCTGACGTTCGCGGAATCGAACTTGACCAGCACCATGCCCGTGGCCGGCGGCGTCGCGGGTGTCTCCACCCGGAACCCGATCCAGGAGATGCCGCTCGGATCGGTGGCGTGCACCGTGATGTTGTCGTTCACCTCCACGCGCGACGAGATCGTGTGCGACACGGCCGGCGGCGTGAGGTCGTTCCCGGGCGTCTGCACCGCGACGGTCACGGGGGGCGTGAGCGCCCGGCGCCCGCCCGCGTCCACGGCGAACCCGGTCACCGTGAATGAGGTAAAGCCCGCCTGGACCGTCAGGGTGTCCGAGTAGATCGTGTCGGGCGGCTGGCGCGCGGGCGGCGTGAACACGAGCGAGTCGCTGGGCGGCGTAGTCGGGTCGACCACGGCGTTGCGCGGCGTGATGATGAACCCGACGGTCGCGATGCCGCCGAGCTGGCGCGCCTGGACCTGCACGGGGATGTTCTTGCCCGAGGCCGCGACCGCGGGGGGGACGGGCTGGAGCAGCGTGACCGTGAGCGCCTGCACGTTCGAAAGAAAGATCGTGATCGTGGAGGACGAGGAATTGCCCGCACCGTCGGTCGCGGTCCCGGTGATCGTGATCAGCCCGCCCGCGCCCGAATTGGCCGGGAAGGTGATCGACTTGCCCACGTTGAAGGTCGTCACCGTCGTGTTGAAGACGGTGTCGGTCTGCGCCAGGTAGCCGCCCGTATAGGTGAGCTGGATGTCCTTGAGGCCGAGGTTGTCCGACGCGGCGACCGTGAACTGCAGGCCGCTCGCGATCTGCTGCGTGTCGGCGCTGCTCGTCAGCGTGATGAGCGGCGGGATGACGTCGCGCTGCACGCCGCCCGGGTTGCGGGCGGTTTCACATGCCCAGAGGCCCGCGAGCGCGACAATCCCCCACCAGCCCCGACTCGGTCGAACCTGCCGCATAATCGCTCCCGGCTACTTCCCGGTGCTGGGCGTCACCAGGTCGTCGATGATGTGTGGCGTGATCAGGATCAGGAGATCGCGCCGTTCCTCCTGCTCCTGCGAGAAACCGAACAGCTTGCCGAGGAGCGGTAGGTCTACAAGGAACGGAATTCCGGTCTTGGTTACCGTGACCGAGGTCACCGTGAGGCCGCCGATGACGGCCGTCTCGCCGTCGCTGACGAGAATCTGGTTGTCGGCCTGCTGCGTCTGGAACGTGAAGCCGATGTCCACCGACGAGGGCTTCACGGCGGAGTTCTCGGCGTGCACCTCCATGAGGACCTGGCGGTTCGCCGTCACGTGCGGCGTCACCTTGAGGTTGATGCCGGTCTGCTCGAACCGCACCGTCGCGCGAGGCGGGGCGGCCCCGCCGGCCCCCGAGCTGACGTCGATCACGCGGATCGGTACCCGGTCGCCCACCAGGATCTCGGCCGGCCGGTTGTCGAGCGTCGTGATGGTGGGCTCGGCCTGCAGGTCCGCCAGGTCGACGCGCTGCAGCGCCTGCAGGAACGTCGTCAGGTTGAAGCTGCCGACGGCCGTCGAGAAGATCAGGTTCAGCGCCGGGTTGACGATCTCCTGGTCGGCGTTGGCAATGGCGGAGAGGGAGTTGCCGCCCAGGTCGACGATCACCTGGTCGGGCGTGAAGTTGGACTGCGGCACGAAGGCGTCCGGCACACCGTCGCCGTTGGTGTCGACCGCCTTGGACGTGCGCGGGTCGGGCCGCTGGATGAGCTTGTTGAAGAACTGGCTCTGGGAGCCGAGATCATACTTGAGGCCCAGGTTCTCCACGTCGGTGCGGTCCACGAAGATGATCTTCGCCTGGATCGACACCTGCGGCGTGCGGATGTCGAGACCCTTGACGAAATCTTCGACCCGGGTGATGCGACTCGCGATCTCGGTGATGACGAGGGCGTTGGTGGTCGAATCGGCCACCGCCTTGCCGCGCTGCGTGAGGATCGACTGCACCGACGCCACCAGCGCCGAGGCGCGAGCGTAGTTGATGCGCACCAGGCGCGTCTCCACCGGTACGGTCGAGTCGGCGCGCGCCAGGTCTTTCTTGTCGATGACCTGAATGATCCCGCCCTCGAGGGTCGTGGCCGCGAGCGCCTGCGACTCGAGCACCGCCGCGAACGCGAGGTCCCACGGCTGGTTCTTGATCTCCGCGGACACCGTCCCCTTGACGTCCTTCGAGAGCACGATGGTGCGGCCGCTGAACGCGGCGAAGCCGGCGACCACCTCGCGAATGTCGGAATTGTCCCACGTGACCGTGATGCGGGGCGCCTGCGACTGCTCGCTCTCGCGCGCGTGGGCCGCGAGGTAGGCGTCGATCGACAGCTCCGGGCCGCTCGCCGCGGGGGCCGCCACCCGCGCGGCCTCGCCACCGTGGACCCCGGGCTGGCGCCCGGCGTCAGTCTTACCCCCGGGCCCACTGACCCCGGACGCAAGTCCGGGGTTGCGGGGAGCGAAGTCCTGGCTGGACCACGCCGCGAACGCGGTGCGCTCGGTGCCGATCTTCACGCGCACCTGACCGGCGCGCCGCTCGATCTGGTAATCCTTGAGCACGTCGAGATCGATCACCACGCGCACGACGCCGGGGCGAAATTGCGCGTAGCGGATGTTCTTGATGCCGCCGCGATTCTGGCCGTCGTACAGCACGGCGGGCGCGACGAGCCGGGCGCCCTGCAAATCGATCACCAAGCGGGCCGGACTGGCCAACGTGAAGTCCTGCACCTCGACCGCGCCCTGGAGATCGATCACGACCTCCACGCTGCGCGCCCCGGGGAGCACGCTGACGGCCTTGACCTCGCCGTCCCGCAACCCCGCTCCGGGTATCCCCGGGCTTGCGCCCGGGGTCAGCCCAAGCAGGAATGGGACGAGGGCTGCAATGTGCTTCATGGTGTTACCTCCTGCTTGGCGAGCTGCAGACTCTCCTGCCGCTCGAAACCGAACTCCTGCACCGTAAACACGATTTCGCGCGGGCGGATCGCGGTGACCTTGAGGCGCCCGATGATGTCGCCGGGCTTCACCCGGTAGATCTTGTTGTTGGTCACGTCGCGCAGCACCGCGACGCTGCGCGCCGTGAACCGGCCGTCGTAGTAGATCCCGACGAGCTTCAGGTCCGACAAGAGCGGTCGGATGTCCCCCGACTTGAGCAGCGACAGGAACGGATCCCGCCCGCCGCCCTCGTAGGAGTAGACCTCGCGCACCAACGCCGGCGGCGCCGTGCTGTCCGCCTTGGCCGCATCGGTCTTTGCGCTGTCGGGCTTCGCGACCGGCTTGGGCTTCGCTTGCGCCGCCAGCGGCCCGACCGCGACCAGCGCCGCCAGCACCACCGCGCTGCGCGCCCTCACTCGCGTCCCCCTCCCCCCGGCTCCCCCGGCCTCGCCGCCGGCTTCTTCCCGGCCGGCGCGGGCGGCGGCGCCGCCGCCTTCACGAACGTGCGGATCGCGAACTGCGCCTCGAGCAGCGCGCCCAGCGTGTCCGCGAGGAAGTGCTGGGCCTGCTGCGCCGCGGGCTTGAGGATCACGTCCTGGGGCACGATGATGCGCGACAGGGTCGCGATGTCGGACATGAACTCGCCCAGCTGGTCGTAGTGCCCGATGATCTCGAGGCGGTACTTGTAAGTGTCGAAGGGCGAGCCCGCCTCCACGGCCAGGGGCTCGAGGCGCCCGATCGTCACGCCGCGGATTTTTGCCTTAGTCGAGATATCGTCGATCAGCGCCGGCACCTCGTTCTTCTCGGGCACGAGGCGGCGCATCACGCCGAGCAGCGAGGTGTACTCCTCGACCTTGCGGCGCAGGTCTTCGACGGTGCCGCTCGCGAGATCCTGCTTCGCCCGATCGATGATGCGCTGCAGGCTGTCGATCTCGACCCGCGTCGCCTCGATCTGCTGGCCGGTCGGCTGCTCCCAGTAGGTCCAGAACGCCCAACCCAGCCCCGCCATCAGCATGGTGATCAGCAGCATCACCTGGCTCTGTCGGTCCTGCGGTAACAGGGCCATGGCGCTACCTCACCGCCCGGGCCACGGGCTGGGTCCGGATGTAGACCGAGTCCGCCACCCGATACCGCACCGACACGTTGAACGCCGTCACCGGCCGGTCCGCCTCGATGATGGTGGACGACGTCGCGGGCGTCACATCGGTCAGCCAGGGGGACGCCGCGAGCTGCCGCAGGAACGTGGTGTACGCCTGGATGTCGACCGTGCTGCCGGTGATCCAGACGCGGACCAGCGGCGTCCCCGTCGAGTCGATCGCCCCCGCGGCGACCGGCGCAGCCCCCGGCGTGCTCGCCCCGCCCATCGCCGACACGCCCGTCAACCAGGTGTACGGCGGCAGCGCCTTGGTGATCTGGTCGAGCAGGTGCGGCCAGATGTAGCGGTCCGCGTCGATGCCGCGGATGATGTTGATCTGGGAGACCAGCGAGTCGCGGATCTTCTCCGACTGGCGCTTCTGCGCGATCACGGCGTCGAAGCGCCGCTTCTCCACCCGCACCCCATCGAGCCGCGACTCGAGCACGCGCAGGCGCGTGCTCTGGGTGATGAACAGCAGCAGTCCACCCCCGACCACGATCACGGACGCGGCGCTCGCCGCGAGGAGCCAGGGGTTCTTGACGCTCGCCAAGAGCCCCTGGAAGTCGGGCAGCGCGAGCCTGAAGCCCGCGCCGGTCCCTGCCGCCTTTTTTCTCTTGCCGGGAAGGAGATTGATTTCGATCATGCGGCGCGCCTCAGCGCCAGGCCCACCGACAGCATCAGCAGCGGCGCGATCTCGTCCACCGACACCGACTCGAACACGCTGTCCCGCACCTTGAGCCGCTGCACCGGGCTCGCCAGCTCTACCGGGACCCGCAGCCGGTTCGAGAGCGCCTCGTTCAGTCCGGGCACGCGCGCGCCGCCGCCGATCGTGAACACGCGGCCCAGGCCCCCCGCCGACCGCGACGCCGTCGCGAGGAACGCGGCCGCCCGCTCCACCCCCACCGCGATCTCCTCGCCCCGCGCGTCGACGTACTGCGCCAGGTCGGCGCTCTGCGTCATCCCCTGGATGACCCGCTCGGAGTCCTCGGCCGAGAGCCCCTTCTCGCGCTGCAGGTCCTCGCGGAACCGCCGCGTGCCCACCGACAGGTCGCGCGTCAGCACCGGGACGCCGTCTTCCAGGATGTTCACGTTGGTCACTTCGTGGCCGATGTTGACCAGCCCCACGACCCCCTGCATCGCGTCGGGATGGTTCAGCTCGAACGCATTGTGGATCGCGAACGCGTCCACGTCGATGATCGCGGGCTCGAGCCCCGCCTCACCCAACAGCGACGTGCGGCTCTCCACCAGCTCGCGCTTGGCGGCCACGAGCAGCACGTTCATCTGCAGCCCTTCCGCATCCGGGTCGAGGATCTGAAAGTCCAGCTCCACATTGGCCATGTCGAACGGCACGTGCTGCTCGGCCTCCCAGCGGATTACTTCCCGGGCGTCCCCCTCCTTCATGCGGTCCATCTGGATCTTCTTCACGATCACGTCCCGGCCCCCGACCGCCGTGACCACCGAGCGCTGCTTGACCCCGGCCGTCGAAAAGAGACCCCGGATCGCTTCCGCCACGATCCCGGGGTCCATGACCTCCCCCTCCACGATGGCATCGGCGGCGACTTCGGTCGTGGCCACCTTGACCAGCTCCGCCTCGCTGCCGGAATGGTCGATCACGGCGACCTTGATGATCCCCGAGCCGATGTCCAAGCCCACCGAGGTTTTTTTGCCGCCCAAGAACCCAAAGAGGGCCATAAGTGCCTAGGGGTTAGAGACAAGACGGGGCGAGGGCAAACTACAGTAAGCCCCGCCCCTTATCCTGTCAAGCCTCGAACCTACTTGAGGCCGAACCAACAACTACTTTGCTGGCCTAGAGTTAGGCGGCTCAAAACAGCTGCACCCACCCCCGCGACCGCAGCATCGACCCCGTGCCGGTCTTGTTTAACGCCTTTAGAATAGCGCACTTAGAGTACAGCATCGTGGCGCCGCCAGTGAAGTTGTTGACGGTGTCGGCAAATTGCACCGTATCCTGCGCGATCAAGGCGCCCCAGAAGTGGGCCGGGCTGCCGCCACCGCCCGAGGTCTTCACCGACCCTTTTACGATCGTGATGCCGTAGAACTGGAACCCGCCCTGGACCGACAAGCTGCCGTCGACCAGCAGGATGCCCTGGCCCTCCTGGCCGTTGATGGACGCGGCGGGACCCGTGAGATGAATGATGGGGAAATAGTTGCCGCACGGCCCCGCCGGGGTCGTCGGGCTCCCCCAGTTCGTCAGCACCGTCAGGTCGCACGTGCCGTTCGTCACCACCGGTCCGATCCCGTTGCCGAAGTTCTGTCCCGGCAGAGTAACGGTTGCCGTGGCGGCGAGCTGGGTGTACGTCACGTCGCCGTAGACCGAAAATGCGCTGTCCTTGAGCGTCGGGTCATGGATGACGGGCGGAGTCCCCGTGATCTTTGCGGACCCGGTCTTGGTGATGCTGTCGCCGACTTGCATGCGGACGCCGGCCTTGGTCGAGTCTTTTGACGGGCAGCCCGTCCAGCCGGTCGGGACGCTGTCGTTGCCGGCGATGGTCACGTTACCGGCCACGAAGTTCGTACCGCCGGACGTGACGGCCGCCTGGATGTTGACCGCCAGGGGACGGATGCGTGTGATCAGACCCATCCGCTGACTGGCCCCACCGCCGCGGATGCGCCCCGCGAGGCTCATGCTGTCCTGGCCGGTCATGTCGATGAGGTACAGCGCGTCGCTCAGCTTGGTGAGGGTCCCGTTGTAGCTCCCCGTCTTGCTCGCCGCCGTTTTCTTGTCGATCGTCCACGTGCTCTTGGACGGAGCGACCGGCGGATACGGGTACAAGCCCCCGTACGTCGCCTTCGTGTTGGGGTCGCTCCAGTTGCGGATGATGTCGTAGACCCCTTCCTCGGCCACGCCGAACGACGCCTGGGCCCGGCGCACGTTCTCGGCCACCCGCTGCTCCTGGGTGCCGGAGAAGAGGGCGCCAGCAATGAGCGCGCCCACGACGACGAGCGCGACGATCGCGATTGCGAGCGCCATACCGCGCTCGTTTTTCAGGACGTGCTTCATACCCGACTCCTTGAGGTTCACGTGTGAGCCGCCCGTCAATTGCACGGGATCGGAGGCAGCGAGCCCGGTCCGCACCGCGGGTTGTTCCGCAGCGCGACCCAGGTATCGACACTATCCACCTTGTAATCCTGCACGCCGTTCCCGCCACTGCGGATCGGCGACGCCGTGCGGGCCCGCAGCACGATCCGGATCTGCGACACCTTCGACGAATCGGCGGTCACGGTACCGATGCTGTCCAGGTAGGTGAACGTCACGCCGTTGGCGCCGATCAGCGGACCGATCATCGGCTGGATCGGGCCGCCCTGAGCCGGATTGCGCTGCCCCAGGTACCAGTTGTTGTCCGGCGCGGGCGCCTGGTACAGCTCGTAAGCGACTTTGTCGAACCCGCGCACCGGCGCACCGCGCGTGATCGCGCCCGCCTTGTTGAGCGACGGGTCGTTGATCCACTGCGGCTGCAACGTCAACAGATAGGCCTGATTCGTCGCGACGACGCTGTCGTCGCAGAACCCCGGATCGGGGTCCTTTTGCAGCTGCGCGGGCAGCCACTGGTCGTCGGTCCTGGTCGTGGGATTGCCCTCCCAGTAGACCAGGATCGAATCGTCCTTCTGGAACGTCTGTCGCGAGCCGTAGATCGGCGTCTTGCGGACCGTCAGGACGATCTGACCGAGCCCGCCGCCCAGGACCGGGTCCCTGCAGACAAACGCCAGCTCCCGCATGGCGCGGATGCGCAGCGACGTGGCGGTCATCGCCTTGATGTCCCCGTCCGCCGCGTCCAGCTCGCGAAACTCGGCCGGCAGGATCGCGGCCGCCGCGCGGATGTTTTGCTGCAGGTCGATCGTCTGCGTCTGCGCCAGGTACAGGCGCTGGTTATTGACCAGGACCTTGTAGACCGCGGTCGACACCAGCCCCAGGAGCACCAGCGCGATCATCAGCTCGATGAGGGTGAACCCTCGGCGTGCTAGAAGAGGCATGAGAGCTCCGTCTCCGTGCTGTCGGTGCGCCACTTGCCGAGCGCCGTCTGATACTTGCTCCGCACCACGACTTGCCAGTGCTTGGCCGTCTGGTTGGGCAGGTCCCATTGCGTGAAGTGCCAAGCGAGGGAATCGACCGCCGTTCCCCCCCGCGTCCAGACCTCGCTCCCCGATGTCTGCGACTTGCACCCCGTGACGCGCAGCATCTCGAGTCGCCGCTGCGCGTACTGCGCCGCGACCGCCGAGTGCTGTCCCCGGCCGATCATGCGCGTCACGAGCGCCGCCGAGGTTACGAGCCCCAGGAGGCCCACCGTGAGCACCAGGATCGCGATGATCACCTCGACGAGCGTGAAGCCCTGTTCGCGTTTCATCAGTGCACCACCTTGCCGAGTGGATTGATCACGGTCGAGTCCACGTTCGATCCCACGCTCCCGGTGAACGTGATCACCGTGTTCGCCGCCAGGTTGTCCAGGCTGAGGCCGCGGGGGTCGTACCGCACCGAGTCGCGCGTCGCCACCATCGTGACGTTGAAGCGCGTCCCCAGCTGTTGCACGCCGGAGACGGTGTCCACCTTGGCCGCGCAACTGGTCGTCACCCACACGGTGGCGTTGGTCGCGACGAAGTGGATCACCCCGGGACACCCCCGCTGAATCGCGGCGGACCGCGCCGTGGCCGCGAGCGTACTCACCGCCGAGCGCGCCGAGCGGACGTTCACCTTGTCGAGCGACTGACGGATCTTGGGAAAGCCGATCGCCGCGATGAGCCCGATCAGCACCACCACGATGACCATCTCGATTGTCGTAAAACCCGAGCGTTTCATGAACGGCCTCCGTCCGGGAGCATATCCCTATCACATACTGTGCCATATGGTAAATTGCTGTAGTTATTGATGTTACGTGACTTGTGACGGGGTAGCTGGCGCTGCAAATCACTGCACAGGTGCAGATTGCTGCACTAGTCGACGCCGTAGCGATCCATCTTGTAGAACAGTGTCCTGAGGCTCACGCCGAGCCGCTTCGCTGCGGCCCGGCGGTTGCCGCCGGCCTCGACCAAGGCGGCCGTAATCGCCTGACGCTCCGCGGCCTCGACCGCTTCCCGGAGCGTCCCCGGGCTTGCGCCCGGGGTCAGTGTTGCGGTGGGGCTTGTGCTGACCCCGGGCGCAAGCCCGGGGTGGAGCGGCAGGCCGAAATCCGCCGGCTCGAGGAGTTCCTTGTCGGTCAGGACCGCCGCCCGCTCGATCGCGTGCTCCAGCGCCCGCACGTTCCCGGGCCAAGGTTGCTCGCGCAGCCACGCGACGGCTGCCTCGCTCAACTCCAGGTCATGCCCCAGGCGGCGCCCCAACTGTAGCGCGAAGTGCCTGGCCAGGGGCACGATATCGTCGCGGCGCTCGGCGAGCGGCGGCAGGTGAATCGCCACTACGTTCAAGCGATCGAACAAGTCGTGCCGGAAACGGCCCGCCGCGGCTTCGGCGGCGAGGTCTTTGGCCGTGGCGGCGAGCAGTCGGACGTCGACGCGCCGTGTCTTCTGGTCGCCCACCCGTCGGATCTCACTTTCCTGGAGCACACGCAACAGCTTCGCCTGCAGCGGCAGCGGCAGCTCGCCGATCTCGTCCAGCAGCAGCGTACCCCCGTCCGCCTGTTCGAACAGGCCGGGACGGTCCCCGGAGGCGCCCGTGAAGGCGCCCTTCACCGAGCCGAACAGCTCCGACTCGAGCAGGTTCTCCGGTATGGCCGCGCAGTTCACCGCGACGAACGGGCCTCCCGCCCGCGGCCCGGCGCGGTGGATGGCCTGGGCGATCACTTCCTTACCCGTGCCGCGTTCCCCGGTGATGAGCACGGTGGTGCGGTGCGCCGCCACGCGGGCCACGATGTCGAGCGCCTGCCGCATCGCCGGGCTCTCGGCGATCAGTGCCCGGGCAGCAGGACTGCTGTCCAGCTGCGCCCTTAGTGTCGCGATGGTGTGACCGAGCCGCTCGCGCTCTTCCGCCTTGCGGAGCGTCAGCACGACCTCGTCCGGCCGGAACGGCTTGGCGACGTAGTCGTACGCCCCTTCCTTCATGGCGGCGAGGGCCGCCTCCTCGCCCCCGTACGCGCTCATCATGATCACGAGCGCGGGGCCGCCGCCGCTCTTGTAGGCCCGCAGGAACGCCAGGCCGTCCATATCGGCCATGCGCACGTCGCACAGGATCAAGTCGAACAGCTCGGCGCGGGCGCGCTCGAGCGCGCGGACGCCGTTCCCCTCGGCGACCACGTCGTAGCCCGCGTCGCTGAGCAGCAGGCCGAGCGACTGGCGCAGCCCCGGCTCGTCGTCGACGACCAACACGCGGCTCATCCCTCGCCCCCTGACCCCCTCTCCACCTTGTGGAGATGGGGGACGGTGGGACGGGGGGTGAGATCAGCACGTGGGAAGAACATCTTGAACGCGGCGCCGCCTTCACGCGCCCTGTCCACCCACACGACCCCGCCCATGTCGTCCACGGCACGGGCCACGATCGCGAGGCCCAGCCCGGTGCCCCGGCCGGGCGCCTTGGTGGTGTAGAACGGGTCGAAGATCTTGTCGTGGTCGTCGGCCGGCACGCCCGGCCCCGAGTCTGCCACGAACAGCAGCGCACCAGGCTGGCCGGCCGAGAACTCCGGGCGCGCCGGGCGGCGCTCTGCCGCGCGGGGGTAGCGCGCCGGCGTCGCGTCCGTGGCGCGCTTCGGGTCGGACTGCCGCGGCTGGTAGTCCCAGGGACGCGCTCCCAGAATGACGACGCCGCCGGGCGCCGCGTCCAGGGCGTTCAAGACCAGGTTGACGATGGCCTGCTCGAGCAGATGGGCCCGGCCGAGAATCCGGGGAACGCCGGGCTCGAGCTCGAGCGTCGAGCGCGCGGACCGCAGCGCCCCCTGGGCCTCGAGCAATCCGTAGGCGCCCCGGGCCACGACCGTCGGATCGAGCGGGGCCAAGGCCTCTTCGTGGGGGCGCGCATAGTCGAGCAGCCCGCGCACGATCCGGTCGATGCGCTCGAGCTCGCGCGTCACGCCGGCGATCACCTCGGCGTCCGCGCCGCGCCGCCGCAGCACCTCGACGTAGGTACCGAGCGCACCCAGGGGGTTCCCCACCTCGTGGGCGATCCCGGCGGCGAGACGACCGATGCCCGCGAGCTTCTCCGAGCGCACCAGCTGGCCCTGGGCATCGAGCAGGTGGTCGGTCATGCGGTTGAGGCGCTCGGCGAGGGTGGAGAAGTCGCTGGTCTCGGCGTCGGGAGCGCGCCGCGCCAGGTCGCCGTCCGCCACGGCGTCCGCGGTGGCCACGACGCGGTCGAGCGGCCGGAGCACGAGCCGGTGGACGAGGGATCCCCCGAACACCACGAACACCGCCACCTCGAGGCCGACCAGGAGCAGCAGCAGGACGAAGGTGCGCTGCGGCGCCAGCACGTTGACCACCAGCATCGTCGCTACGCCCACCAGGAGCGCGGCAGCGGCGAGAAAGGAGAGGTAGAAGAGCAGCTCGGTCCGGAGCGCGGGCTTGGACGGCATGGGGGGAATACTCAGCCGTCAGTCACAAGCCGCAAGGCGTAAGCCGTAAGCTTACGGCTTATGACTTACGGCTTGCGGCTAGTAGGTCGGCCAGTTATCCACCCACGCGTTGGAATAGCCGACGAGCTGTCCCATCGCCGCCATCGCCTTGGCGATGTTGCACGAATTGTAGTTGAACGACTTGGTCCCGTTGCCGACATCCCCCTGCGGCAGGGTCGCGCCGAGCTTCACGTTCAACCCGGTCACCGTGGCGCCGTTCACCGCGTTGTTGCCGTTGGAGGTGAGATTGTCGCCGACGAGCAGCACGCCATCCCAGGTGATGTTGCCGCTGATCGTGAGGCTGCCCGTGACGATCAATGTGCCCTGGCCGTTCCCGGGCAGCGCGAAGTCGCCCTTGACCAGGATCGTGGGCCAGTAGCTCGGGTTCGAGAACGACGGCCACGCTGCCGGCGGGATCGTGATGTCGGGCGTGACGGCGCTCCCGCCCGCGAGGCCGGCCCAGTCGATCTTCACCGAGTCGGCCATCTGGGCCGGGGTGGGAGCGACGGTGTCGACCGGGGGGGTGCCCTGGGGCGCGAGCGTGCCGCCGTTCTGCGTGTACCCGGGATTGCCGGGGACGGCGACGCCGGCGACGGCCGGCTGCTTGCCGCATTGGTCGGCGCCGCTTCCCATGTCCGACGAGCCGTTCTTGTGGAGCCCGCTCAAGCTGGTCCAGCCGGCGAGCACGTTCATGGAGCCGGCCTGCCACACGGCGTATTCCGCGACCGTGCGCTCCGCCTGCGGCGTCCCCGACAGGGACGCGACCGTGCTGACGCCGTGGGAGCGGACCGCGTACCCGTAGCGGCCCGCCACCGTGTCGTTGCGGATTCGTCTGAGGATGACGTCGGCGTAGCCACCCCCGAGGGCGATACGAGTGGACTCGCTCACGGCAGGGGGCGCTGCTTTGAAGCCGAACGAGTCGCGCTTGGCGATGAACAGCTCCAGCCCCGTCTCGGCCAGCGTAAAGGCATCCAACGCCGCTTCGTCGTTGGCGTGCACGCGCCGCTCGCTCGACAGCGCGGCAAAGCCCGCGGCGAGGAGGATCGTCAGCACGACCACCACGAGGAGTGCCATCGGCAGCGCGACGCCGCGCCGACTGCGAGTGGGCTCGGTCATTTGAGCTGGTTGTTGAAGAAGACCGCCGTCACCACCTGCGCCTGTCGCGGGGCGGTCGCGCCTTCCGGGGCCCGGTCGCTCTGGCTCGTGAGGCCCAGCTCGACACCGCGCATGCTGCTCAGCGGGTTCGGCGGGCCGGCCTGGGCCGTGTCGCTCCCGGCGACGAAGAAGCGGAATTTCGCGGTGGGATCGAACGGCGCGACCAGCTCGTCCGCCTGCCCGGTCGCCGCGGTGGTGCGCCACAGCGCCGTCCGTCCGGGGAGCGCGACCGACGGCTTGAACTGGTACGTGAGGCGTTGGATCAGGAACACCGTCGTCCCGACGGCGGTGACCGCCGGCAGGGCCGCGGGGAGCGGCGGCCGCACGCCGACCACCCGCCCCCCCGGAAGCGTCACGACGTTCGCCGCCACGCACAGCGAGGGATTGTCGTTGGCGACCGACGTACCGGCTTCGACGTACGTGATGTTGCCGAGCGAGTCGCGCCACCCGTACCCGGAGAAGCCGGCGGTCGCATACACGGTCGAGTCGACCGGCCAGAGGGACACCGTCGTCTGTGCCGCCGTGTTCGCGCACACGACGCCGATCGCGTACGGTACCCGCATGGTCACTTGCGTGGGAGTCGCGGACACCAGGCCGCCGGTCGCTTCGACCATGCGCAGGTCGGAGAGCGCGGCGTTGATCGCCATGCGCGACACCATGCGCGCACGGCGCAGCTGTCCCTGCTGGTCGTAGAAGCGCGACTGCGACAGGAAGAGGCGGGTGAGCGCCCCCCCGATCACTCCCAGGACGACCATGCCCACCACGAGCTCGGCGAGGGTGAAGCCGCGGCGACCGGTCATCGCTCAGGGCTTCTTGTTGAACGGGTTGTTGCCCGGCTTGGTGCGCTGCAGCACGAGCGTGTCGGGCTTGAAGATCGGGTTGAGCGGGGTGACGACGATCGTCACCCGCCTGAGCTTGGGCGAGAGGCTGTCCACCGTGATTTTGCGCGTGTACGGCAGGGGCGGCTTGGTGACGGTGATCGTTCCGGCCTTCGCCTTGAGCGAATCGAACGGCAGCGCCGCGAACTGGTTGAGCTGCTGCGCCAGGACCGCGTCGCGGGCGCCGCCGCCCGACAGCGCGTAGAAGCGGCGCGCGAGCGTGAAGTTCAGCTGCGCGACGCCGATGAGCACCAGCCCCAAGAGCATCATTGCCACCATGATCTCGATCAGCGAGAAGCCCGCCTCGGCCCGCGTCACGGAACTCGGACCCAGCCCGCGCGGGACAGCGTGACCTGGCGGGAGTACTTCCCCGCCCACAGCGTCACGCTCAGAGCGCTCGACGTCATTCCCGAGGGAAACAGATCCACGGGCGAAACGGAGAAGGCGATGGAATCCAGCCGGTAGGCGTCGCCTTTCCCCAGCCACCGCGTGGAGAGCAGTTTGCCGCTCGCCCGCTCGCTCAGCGTGATCGACGCCCCATCCGCCCCGCGCGCGATGCGGATCGGTTTGCGCTCGCGCGCGGCGGCGCTCAGGGCAAGCGACAAGTCCTGCGCGACCACCATCGCCGCCTGGTTGACCCGAGAGTGCGTGGTGATGCGGGAGATGGTGGGAAAGGCCATCGCCGTCGCCACGCCCAGGATGACGAGGACGATCACCAGCTCGAGCAGGGAGAAACCCGCCGCACGCGGCGGTCTCATTGCCATGCGAGTCCTTTCGGCCGTCCTGGGAAAGCGAACGGCCTCGCGCCCGTGCATGCAGGAGGTGAGGCCGCGGACTCCCGGTGACTCAGGTCGCCGGGGGTCCTCGTCCCTGCAGCGGGGCTGTCTCCAGGCGGTAGCTACACCGCGCGAGATCCCTTGGCTTTGCGTCCCGCCGTCACCGGCGGTTTGCCCTCTGGAACGGAGCTACACGTCGAGGCGCGGCAAAAACTACGCCTTGTGCCAGGACGTGCACAATGTCAAGGTCTGAAACACGCAAATGCATTGCATTGCGCACTATTTACCGCAAAATGCCTATACAAAACAAGCGGCGGGGAGAACCCCGCCGCCCGTCCTGTCACTGCTACGCCGACTACTTACAGGCCGGCGCACCCTCTGAGGTCGCGATGCCGAGCGGATCGGCCGCTTCGTTGACGAAGATCGCGCACGTCACCTTCGCGGTACCCGTCAGGTTGTTGTTCGTCATCGACGCATCCCAACCGCCACCGGCAGCATTGAGGGTGACGAGGTTGTTACCCGTCGTGGGGCACCAGCTCACGTCGCCCGCGGCGGGCGTACAGGCAACGCCACCGACCTTGCTGGTGACTTTGGTGCTGTACTTGACGGAGTCGGCGAAGAACGCTTCCTCAGCCGTCACGAGGTTCCGCAGGTCGGACTTCATCGAGGCGATGTAGGCCTTCCCCTTCGTGTTGGCGAACTTCGGGATCGCGATGGCGGCCAAGATGCCGATGATCACCACCACGATCAGCAGCTCAATGAGCGTAAAACCCTTGCGGTTCATGACTGGCTCCTATGTGATGAAACGACACGGGGAACCCTTCCCCACCGCCCCTCTTTCAGGCAAGCACCATGCCTGCGTGCGGCAGTTTTCCAAGCCAAGACGTAACATATAGTTAGCCAGGGGAACCGTGGAGCGACCCTACGGAGAATGCGGACTTTCGCCGCCCGTCTGGATTATTGCAAGGCTATAAACAACGAGCGGCGGGGAGTCCCGCCGCTCGTGGTGTCGCTCCCAATGCGCCGCTTACTGGCAGGCCGGCGCGCCCTCTGAGGTCGCGATGCCGAGCGGATCGGCCGCTTCGTTGACGAAGATGGAGCACGTCACCTTCGCGGTACCGGTCAGGTTGTTGTTCGTCATCGACGCGTCCCAACCGCCACCGGCAGCATTGAGGGTGACGAGGTTGTTACCCGTCGTGGGGCACCAGCTCACGTCGCCCGCGGCGGGCGTACAGGCAACGCCACCGACCTTGCTGGTGACTTTGGTGCTGTACTTGACGGAGTCGGCGAAGAACGCTTCCTCAGCCGTCACGAGGTTCCGCAGGTCGGACTTCATCGAGGCGATGTAGGCCTTCCCCTTCGTGTTGGCGAACTTCGGGATCGCGATAGCGGCCAAGATGCCGATGATCACCACCACGATCAGCAGCTCAATGAGCGTAAAACCCTTGCGGTTCATGTGACGCGTACCCCCGTTTTGAAGCCCACAATGATCTCTCAGAACTGCTTGATGATGGGAGTGTCCCTCAAGCGGCGGAAGCAAGGCTCATGCCCGACCTGGCCACAGTCGTGGAGGTATAACCTGTGATTACACTTACGCGCTTGGTGTGTCGCGCCTCCCGGTCTCCCGCGTACCGAGTAGGCCGGGCGTTTTGCAAGTCACCGGGCCGACCGCAAGGCCCGTCCCCGGGCGAGCAGCGAGTCGGCTGCCTCGGCGTAGCCGTGGGCCCGAGCTACTGCCGCCTCGCTTCGATAGTACCCGGGGCAACGCCCGTGACATAGGTGCTCTAAGCCAGCGAGCAGCGAGTCGGCCGCCCTGGCGTCCCCCGCGGCGAACGCCGCCACGGATCCGGTAACGTAGACCCCAGCGTCGCGCTGATGGAGGCGTGCGGCAACGCGCGCAGCGTCGAGTGCGAGGGCCGGCTGATGCCGGTCGAGGAACAAGCCGATCATCCGCTTGTGCCCGACGTAGGACCGCGGGGAGTCGCGCAGGATGCTGTGCGTCACGTGGGCGTCGTCGCGCCACACGGGCACGCGCAGCGCGCTGCGCACGCCGCCCAGGAGGACCAGCGCCGCGGTCACCGGCCAGAGCCGCTCGCGGGGCAGCCGCGCGAGCCACGCGGCCGCCGCGAGAGCCAACCCGGCCGAGGGGAGGTAGAGGGTTCGCTCGGCGAGGTAGAAGCCGGCAGGATAGAGCAGGTTCGCAACCGGCAGCAGCGCGATGCCGGTCCAGCCGAGCCCGAACGCCTCGACCTTCCGGCCCCGTTTCCAGGCGACGACCAGCGCTCCGACCCAGGCCAGCGCGCACAGCAGGCCGGCAGCAAACCGCCAGTCGAGCGGCGTGGTGACGGCGGTCCGCTCGTCGGGGGAATAGTCCACGCGCAGTGTGAGGGGGAATACCAGGAGGCGCAGCACGTCGGTGAACGCGCTCACGGCAGTGAGCCGGACGGTGAGGTCGGGCTCGCCTACGAACATCGGCGCGATGCTTTGGTACTCCGTGAACGGGTGGCGCACGGCTGCGCGAACCGCGGCGTAGGCTCCACCAACGATCACCCAGCTCGCCACGAACCACGCCACGCGGCGTCGATCCGGTCGCGCGAGTCCGAGCAGCCAGCCCCACACGATGAGCGCCGGCGCGACGGCTGCGTTCTCCTTCGAGAGCAGGCCGAGCGCCAGCGCGGCGGCGCTCCAGGCGACGCGTTCATGCACCAGGGCCGCGTATACCGCAAACAGCGTGAACAGCGCCGCCATCAGCTCTGCCCGGCCCACGACGTTGGCGACGGCCTCCACATGCACGGGATGGGCGGCGAACAGCAGTCCGGCGACGAGCCCCCCCGTCCAGTCCGTCCAGCGCCGGGCCAGCGCCGCCACCGCGACCGAGACGGCCGCGTGCCACGCGAGGTTGACGGCGTGAAACCAGGCCGTGGAGCGGAGCAGCTGATCGAGGGCGAACCCGGCGATCGTCAGGGGCCGATACATGAGGCCCCCCAGATCCGGCGGCCAGTAGGGAGCGGCGAATGCGCGCCACATGCCCGACGCGTTCGCAACGAGGGGGTTCAGCACGATGATCGGGACGTCGTCCACTGCGAACCCATTCCACAGGGCGCCGAGATAGACCACGACCGCGCAGCCGGCCACGGCGCCGTACAGCCGCTTCGGCATCTCAGCGCTTGGGCCGTTCATCCAGGTGCGCACTATACCAAGCCGCCTCCCAAGGGACGCGTACTCGGGCGGTGTCGGCGAGAGCGATCGCGCGGGCTCGCTCGCCACGCCGCAGCGAGAGCACGAACTGCGCGCGCAGCGCGTCCGGCTCGAAGGGAAGGCGCCGCCGCGCGCGGTCCACCAGCGGCCGGGCGCCCGCCGTGTCCGAGAGGCCGACAAGGAACAGGGCCCGAGTCGCGTCGAGGTGCGGGTCGCCGTCGAACAAGGAGTCGGCCCGGGCGTATTCGCGGCGGGCCGCGCCCGTATCGCCCATCCCGGCCAGCACAGCGGCCGCCGACCAGTGCCCCCAGTACGATTCAGGATGGTCCGCCAGGAGCGTGAGCAGAAACGTGCGATTGTCGCGCCACACGGGCAGTCGCGCGAGAGTCCTGCCGCCGAGCACGATGCAAACCGCGGCGATCGCAAGGGCGACGGCCCGCGGCGTCCAACGACCCTGTGCCCGGTGCACCGCCTGACCCACCAGTGCCGCAGTGAGCAGCACCGGGACGTAGAGGGCGCGTTCGGCGAGGACGATTCCTGAGGGGAACAGCAGATTCGACGTCGGGAGATACGCGGCGGCGGCGGCCCACGCCGCGAACGTCACGGTCGGTGCCGTTCGCCTGATCCACCACCCGCCCGCGAGCGTCGCGGCAATGATCACCGTGCCGCCCAGCGCGGCGAGCGAGACAGCGCGGTACGCGGGAATCACCCGCGGACCGTAGTCGGCCGAGAGATTCAGCGGCCACGCCAGCAGCCCGGCGGCGCGGAGCACGCCGGGCAGGGCGATGTCCAGCCGCTCTGCCGTCCCGGCGTCGAGGAACACCGGCGCCACGTCGCCCGTTGCTCTGCGGCCGATCACGTACCAGGCGGCGAGAAACACGGCGGTCACGATTCCCAAGGCGACATAGAAGCGGCGGGGGTAGGGCGGCTGCTCGGGGCGCTGGAGCCAGCGATCGAGCACTATCAAGACACCACTGATGACACCGTGCTCCTTACTCAGCATGGCCGCGGCCGCGCACGCCACGGCCGCCGTCCACCGTCGGCGACGCGCGCACAGTACCGCCCCGAGCATGCCGACGGCTGCAAGCAGCTCCGCCCTGCCGACCAGGCCGGCGACTGCCTCGGCATGCACCGGGTGCAGGGCGAACACCAGGCCGCCGGCGGCCGCCGCGGCGGGCGACAGCGCCTGGGCCAGGAGGACAGCGACCAGCACCGACGCGACCCCATGCCACAGCGCGTTCATTAGGTGGAGCCAGCCGGCGCGACCCCCGCTCACGGTCCAATCGACCGCGAAGCTGAAGATGGTGAGCGGCCGATAGAACTCGTCGCCCCAGTACGGCTGGTCGAACGCACCCAAGGCTTGGGAGACCGAGTGGGCGCGCGGGTTCGCCGCGACGACGGCGCGGTCGTCCTCGACAAACCCGTACGTCAGCGTAGGCAGGTATGCCGCGACGGCGGTCGCGAACACGAGTGCGACCCAACCCCTGTTGATCGCAGTCAGCGGCTGCGCCATGCGCCGCGCGGCGGGAACAGGTTGTATCGGATGACATGAAACAGCGCCGCGACACCATCGCGCCAGGTGATCTTCTTGCCTTCGCTGTAGGTCCGGCCGCTGTACGTGATGGGCAGCTCCCAGATGCGGGCGCCCGCCTGGGCCAGCCGTGCCGTGAGCTCCACTTCGATTCCGAAGCGCTCCGACCTGAGCGGCAAACGCTTGAGGAGGTCGGCCCGGACCAGCTTGTAGCACGTCTCCATGTCCGTCAGGTTCAAGTTGGTGAACATGTTGGAGACGAGCGTGAGGAAGTTGTTGCCGACGGCGTGCCAGAAGAACAATACGCGATGAGGGCCTCCCTGGAAGCGCGAGCCGTACACGGCGTCGGCCTTGCCGTCGCGGATCGGCCGCAGCAGGGCGGGCAGCTCGGCTGGGTCGTACTCGAGGTCGGCGTCCTGGGCGACGATCACCTGCCCCGTGGCGGCGGCGATCCCGCTCCTGAGCGCGGCGCCCTTGCCGCGATTGGTCGGGTGACGGATCACCTGCTGGACGAGGCCCGCCTCGCACGCCAGCCGTTCGAGGATGGCGCCGGTCCCGTCGGTCGACGCGTCGTCCACGGCGATCACCTCGAGCCGCAGCGGCACCTGCTTGAGCTGCCGCAACACGGCCTCGATCGTCGTCGCCTCGTTGTACGCCGGCACGACGACCGAGAGCAGCACGTCGTCGCGGGACGAACGGAGCGACGTCACCCGGCCACCTCGCCGATGGCGATGAGCGACTGCCCGATGCGCCAGGGGAGGAACCGCTCCAGCCGGAACAACGGCACCAGGGCCTCGTAGCAGCGCAGGGCGCCCGCGGGAATCAGCCGGCGGCGCAGCACGCGACCGGTGAGCCACCACCCCGGCACGCCGGCGAGGTTGAAGTACTCGAGATGGCGCACCCGGAAGCCCGCGCCCTGGAGCTCGGCCCGTAACTCGTCGGGGACGTAACGGCGGAAGTGTCCCAGCGCCTCGTCCAACGACCCGTACAGAGCCCGCAGCGAGGGCACGAGCAGCACGAGCCGGCCCGCCGGCTGGAGCAGATCGCGCACGGCGCGGAGCGCGGCGCCGTCCTGCTCGATGTGCTCCAGCACGTTGAGGCACACCACCGTGTCGAGCCGCTCGGCGGCGAGCCGCGGGTCGCGGGCGGGCAGCCGCAGCTCGGCCACGGCCACCTGCGGCCGGCCGGCGAACCGCTCGCGCAAGCGATTCAGATAAAACGGCTCGGTGTCGGTGAGCACGACGCGCTCGACACCTGCGTGATCCACCACGAACGCCGAGATGTTGCCGATCCCGGCGCCGACCTCGAGCACACGGCGCCCGATCCAGGGGCGCAGCCGCTCGAACATCCAGCGATTGAAGCGGGGGGCCGCGGCCATGCGCTCGAGGGTCGCGGCCCCCACTTGATCAGCCGTCTGAGCCAGTGGCATCGCCCTCGTAGCGACTCAGCTTGCGATACAGGGTGGAGGGATCGATGCCGAGCACCTCGGCGGCGCGGGTCTTGTTGCCGCCCTCGCTCTGGAGCACCCAGGTGATGTAGGCGCGCTCGATCACGTCGAGGGTGGGATTCGGGTGCGACCGCTCCGCCACCAGGGGCTCGGCGCGCCGCTCGGTCAGCTTTTCCGGCAGCGCCGCGAGATCGATCGTGTCGCCCTTGCTGAGCACCACGGCCCGCTCGACCGCGTTCTCGAGCTCGCGCACGTTCCCGGGCCAGTCGTACGCCAGCAGCACGCCCTGCGCCTCCTGCGACAGCGGCTTGGTCTTCTCGCCCCGCTCCTGCGCGATGCGGCCGAGGAACTCGTCGCACAGGATCTGGATATCGTCGCGGCGGTCCCGCAGCGGCGGGAGGTGGATGGCGATGACGTTGAGCCGATAGTACAGGTCGGTGCGGAACCGTCCCCGCTTGATGTCGTCTTCGAGATCGCGGTTCGTGGCCGCCACCACCCGCACATCCACGGGAATCGCCTCCGTCCCGCCGACCGGGATGGCCTCGCGCTCCTGGAGCACGCGCAGCAGCTTCACCTGCGTGGCCGGCGACATCTCGCCGATCTCGTCCAGGAAGAACGTGCCGCCCCGCGCCGCGGCGAACAGCCCTTGCTTGTCGCGCACGGCGCCGGTGAACGATCCCTTTACGTGCCCGAACAGCTCCGATTCGAGCAGGCTTTCCGGCAGCGCGCCGCAGTTGAGTGAAAAGAAGCCGCCGTCCGCCCGCGCCGACAGCTCGTGGATGTAGCGCGCGATGACCTCTTTGCCCGTGCCCGATTCCCCCTGGATCAGCACCGTGCTCTCCGTCGGAGCCACCTGCTCGGCGAGCTTGAGCACCTCGACGAACGGGCGCGACTTGCCGAGCGGCTTGACCAGCCCGGAGCGCTCGCGCCGCCGGATCTCCTGCTTGAGCTGCTTGTTCTCGGCCTTGAGGAGGCGCTGCTCGGCGGCGCGCCGACAGATCGCGACCAGGTCGTCGTTGGAGAACGGCTTCTGGATGTAGTAGAACGCGCCCTGGTTCACGGCCTGGATGGCGCTCTGCAGCGACGCCTGGGCGGTCATGAGGATCACCGGCGTCTCGGGATCCTGCTCCCGTACGGCGGCCAGCAGCTCGGTCCCCGAAACGCCCGGCATCTTGATGTCGGTGAGCACGATGTCCGGGGCGGCGGTCTTGAGCGCCTCGAGGCCCGCCTTGCCGCCTTGCGCGGTCACGACGTCGAACCCTTCACCCTTCAAGAGGATGCGCAAGACGTCGAGGATCCCCATCTCGTCGTCCACCACCAGAATCGAGGGCTGCTGGCTCATGCCGCTTCCTCTCTCCGTCGGGCTGCGGGCAGGTACACCGTGAACGTCGTTCCCCGTCCCGCCGTGGAATCCACCAGCACCAGGCCGCGGTGCGCCTCCACGGCGCGCTGCACGATCGCGAGCCCCAGCCCCGTCCCCCCGACCCGCCCCGTGACGAACGGCTCGAACAGTCGGGCCCGGAGATTCTCGGGGATGCCGGGGCCGTTGTCGGTGACGGTGAGCATCACCGGGTGCTCGATGCCCGCCCCACCTGGGACCTCCTGCGGCGCGGGACGGCCCGTCCGCACCACAACGCGGGCGTCCTTGCCGCTCGCCTGCACGGCGTTGAGGACCAGATTGGACACCACGCGGTGGAGCAGGTCTTCGTCTCCCTCCATGGGCGCCGCGCCGCCCGCCAGGTCGATCACCGCATCTTCGGGGCAGTCGGGGTGCTCGCGCACCAGGCGGATCGCGGCCCCGGCCACGGTGTGGAGGTCGAGCGGGCGGCATTCCGTCGCGCGCACGCGGGAGAAGTCGAGGAACTCCGACAAGAGGCGCGACAGGCGATCGCTCTCGCGCACCACGAGGGACGTGAGGAACTTCTCGTCAGGGTTGGCGCGCTTGGCCCGGCCCAGCTGCTCGACCGACGAGCGGATCGACGCAAGCGGGTTCTTGATCTCGTGCGCGAGGCTCGCCGACAGCTCGGCGACCGCCTCCAGCCGCTCGGCGCGCAGGTGCAGCTCCTCCAACCGCTTCGAGTCCGAGATGTCGGTGAAGATGGCCGTCACGCGGGGCTCGGCCCCCTCCACTTCCAGCGTGGTGGTCGTCACGCCGATCGGGAATGTGCGGTCGGGACGCCGCACCACCGCCTCGACCCGCATGGCCCGCACGCCGCGTCGCGCGGTCGCCGTGATCGCGGCCCAGAACTCCGGCGCGATCTTGGCGAACTCGGGCATGATGGGCCGACCGCGCCACTGACGCTCCTTGAAGCCGAAGATCTGCTCCGCCGCCGGGTTGCAGTAGAGGAGGTGGCCGGCTTGGTCGACCGTGACGATCCCCGTCGGCACGCTGCGCAGCACATCGGCCGCCTCGAGCCGGGCCTGGCGCAGCTCCCCCGCGAGCGCCTCACGCTCGGCTCCCATCACCGAGACGCGGCTCGCGAAGTACGCGGTCACGGCCGCCACCCCTACGAATACCAGCAGCTGCAACGCGACCTGCCCGGTCATGGGCGTGCGGTGGCCGAAGAACACGTCCGCGAAATAGACGATGCCGACGAGCGCCGTGACCAGCCCCGTACTCGCCGGCGGCATCAGCACGGCCGTCGCCGCGATCAACGGGACGTACAAGGGCGTCAGGTCGCTCTGCGGCCCGCCCGTGATGTGGACGACCGTCGTGATCAGCCCGACGTCGAACAGCGCCTGCCCGTACAGGAAGGTGCGACCCGGCGAGCGCCTGAGAAAATGCGTGTACCAGTACGACGCACTGGTGACCACGACCGTGGCCACGAGCACAAACGACGTGACGAGCAGGTCGAGCGGCGCCGCCACGGCGAACTTGAGTGCCGCCGCGAGATAAATCGCGACCGCGACGCACAGCCGCCCCACATACACCGACCGCAGCAGGCTCTGTGGAGTCGGGATCGCCGACCCGCGCGAGCCGTCGCCGAACCAGCTCATCGATGCAGCACCTCCCGTAACCGAGTCGCCAGCCTCAAGGCGGAAGCCGCAAGGCGACGGTGTAACATATTGAATGTGTACAAGTTACAGCACTCTTGCGGCCTATGACTTGCGGCTTGGGGCTGTAAGTATTGGCACTGGTCTGGCAAAGTGCAAGAGCTTTGGGTCGTGGGGCGAGCGCGGCGGGACCGTTGTATCGTATGGAATGTCGCCAGGGCTGCGTCGCCTCGCCGGCGCGCTGGTCGCCGCGCTGGTGTCTCCCGTCTCCGGTTTCGCCCAGGCGCCGCTCACCGCGACGGATTCCGCGATCCTCGCCTCCCAACCGCTCAAGCGGCTCGCGCTGGCGCCGTCACTGCTGCGGCGCGTCAGTCTGCTGGCGGCCGGGCTCGACCGCGAGGTGGTGCTGTGCCTGCAGGGCAGGGTGACGGGTGACAGCGCGCTGGTCGACGATTTCGTGATGCCCGATGTGGTGAGCTCCAGCGCCGATCAGGTGCAGCCCCTGCCCTGCGGTCGGGCGACGCTGGCCGTGTGGCACAATCATCCGTGGACGGGGCCGGACTCGACCTTCGGCGTGAAGACGGCGGAGGACCTGTGCTCCCTCAGCCAGCCCGATCTGCGCACCGTGGTGGCGGACTCGATTCCATTTGCCGTCGTGAGCGTCGGCCGAACCGCGCAGCCGATCATTTGCTGGTGGCGAAGGGTGCAGGCCGTGGTGAACCGGCGCGTCAAGTTCCTGCCGCGCTTCCCGCGGCAGTGGTTTTCCTCTATTGCACCGCGTTGACCATATCGAAGATCGGCAAGTACATCGCGACGACCATGCCGCCCACGATCACGCCCAGCACCACGATCATGATCGGCTCCATGAGCGACAACAGCGCGCTGACGGCGGCGTCGACCTCGTCGTCGTAGAAGTCCGCGATCTTGGAGAGCATCTCGTCCATACCGCCGGTCTGCTCGCCCACGGAGATCATGGAGATCACCATGGGCGGGAACACCTTCGACTTGGCGAGCGGGGCGGCGATCGTCTCGCCTCCGGCGATCGAGGCGCGCGATTCCATCACGGCGTTGTGGATGACCATGTTGCCGGCGGTGCGCGCCGTGATCTCGAGACCGTCGAGAATCGACACGCCGGACGAGATCAGCGTGCCTAGCGTGCGAGTGAACCGGGAGACGGCGGACTTGCGGAGCACGTCGCCCAGCACCGGCAGCTTGAGCAGCAGCGTATCGATTTGCAGCCGGCCCGGCGCCGTCTTGTAGTAACGAGTCAAGGCGAACACCCCCGCGCCGGCGGCCCCCAGCATGAGCCACCAGTAGTTCTTGAGGACGTTGCTCATCCCGATCACGATCCGGGTCGGCAGCGGCAGCTGCAGGTTCACGGACGCGAACATGTTCTGGAACGTCGGGATCACGAAGATGAGCAGCACCGACACCGCGATGACCGCGACCGACAGAATCACGCCGGGGTAGATCATCGCACCCTTCACCTTGCGCACGATCGCGTCGTTCTTCTCGAGGAATTCGGCGAGGCGGACGAGAATGGTGTCGAGAATACCGCCGGCCTCGCCCGCCGCCACCATGTTGACGTACAGGTCGCTGAACGCCTTGGGATGTTTGCGGAGGGCGTCGGCGAGGGTCTGGCCGCTCTCGACGTCGTACACGACCTGGCGGGTCGTATCGGCCAGGAGCTTGTTCTCGGTCTGCTGGGCCAGGATGTCGAGGGCCTGCACCAGCGGCAGGCCCGCATTGATCATGGTGGCGAACTGGCGGGTGAACACGACGACGTCGCGGGTCTTGACGCCGCCGCCGAACTTCAGGTTGAGCTTGAACTCCTTGGGCGCGGCGCGGACCTGGACGACGACCATGCGGTTCTTCCGCAGGTGCGCGATGACGTCGTCACGGGACGGCAGGTCGATCTTGTCGTTGACGAGATCGCCCTTGAGCGTGCGGGCGGTGTATTGAAAGACCGGCATGGCTCCCTCCCCTTCGCTTCGGGCGCCTAGCGGCGGGCCGCGACCTTACCCGCGCCGACGGGCTGGCCCGCAGACGGGGTGGGCTCTTTGTCGTCCATCGGCGCCTCGCCGATCATCCGGAGGAATTCGTTCGGGGTCGACGTCACGCGCAGACACTCGTCCTTGGTGACCTCGCGGCTCACGTACAGCTGGTACAGGGCGTCGTTCAGCGTCTGCATGCCGTGCTTCTTGCCCGCCTGCATCATGGACGGGATCTGCTCGATCTTTTCGTCCCGGATCAGCGCCCGCACCGCAGGGGTCATGATCAGGATCTCGCACGCCATCACGCGGCCCTTGCCCTTGGCCTTCTGCAGCAGCGTTTGCGTGACGATGCCCTCGAGCACGAACGAGAGCTGGGCGCGCACTTGGGCCTGCTGGTGCGACGGGAACACGTCGATGATGCGGTTGATGCTCTCCATGGCCGAGTTGGTGTGCAGCGTGGCGAACGCCAGGTGGCCCGTCTCCGCGATGGTCAGGGCCGCCCCGATCGTCTCCAGGTCGCGCATTTCGCCGACCAGCACGACGTCCGGGTCCTGGCGCAGGGCGTATTTGAGCGCTGCCGCGAAGCTCGACGTGTCGGTGCCGATCTCGCGCTGATTCACGATGCACTGCTGGTGGCGGTGGATGAACTCGATCGGGTCTTCCACCGTGATGATGTGCCCCTTGAGCTCCTTGTTGATCTTGTCGATCATGGCCGCGAGCGTGGTGCTCTTGCCCGAGCCCGTGGGACCGGTCACCAGCACCAGCCCGCGCGGCTTCTCGGCCAGCTTCGCCACGACGCCCGGCAGCCCCAGCTCGTCAAACGCTTTGACGTTGAACGGAATCTGCCGGATGACGAGCGACACGCAGCCGCGCTGCTTGAAGCAGTTGCCGCGGAACCGCGCCAGGTTTTGAATGCCGAAGGAGAAGTCGAGCTCGTTCTCGGTCTCGAAGCGCTTCTTCTGATTCTCGGTGAGCACCGAGTACGCGATCGAGAGCGTGTCCTTGGGCGTGAGCACCGCCTCCACGCCCGAGTTCACGATGTCCCCGTCCACGCGCAGCTTGGGACGCTCGCCCGCCACGATGTGGAGGTCCGAGGCGTCCTTCTCGATCATCTCCTCGAGCAGCGAGCGGAGATTCACGCCTTGCGATGTGCCTGCCGTCATGCCGCCGTCTCCTTCACGACTTCATCGAGGGTCGTGATGCCGCGCTTCACCTTCAGCATGCCGTCCATGCGCAGCGTGAGCATCCCTTCTTTCACTGCCTGCTCCCGCAGCTCCTCCGTGGACCCGCCCTTCAGCACCATACGCCGCAGCGCGCTCGACAGCGCCATCACCTCGTACAGCCCTTGGCGCCCCTTGTACCCCGTGCTCCCACAGGTGTCGCAGCCGGTGCCCTTGTAGAACGTCAGTTTCTGCGCCTCGGCGAAGGGGATGCCGAGCGCCTTGAGCTCCTCCTCGGAGTACTTGTGCTCCTGCTTGCAGTCCGAGCAGATGCGTCGCACCAGCCGCTGCGCCACGATCAGGTTCACCGCGCTCGCCACGTTGAACGGCTCGATGCCCATGTCCACCATGCGGGTCACCGTGGAGGGCGCGTCGTTCGTGTGCAGGGTGGACAGCACGAGGTGGCCGGTCAACGCCGCCTTGATCGCGATCGACCCGGTTTCGAGATCGCGAATCTCGCCCACCATGATGATGTTCGGGTCCTGCCGCAGGAACGCCTTGAGGGCGGCCGCGAACGTCATGCCCACGTCGTTGCGCACCAGCACCTGATTGATGCCCATCAGGTTGTACTCGACGGGATCCTCCGCCGTCATGATGTTCACGTCGATCTGGTTGATACGCGACAGCGCCGAGTACAGCGTCGTGGTCTTGCCCGATCCCGTCGGGCCGGTCACCAGCACCATGCCGTACGGGTTCAGGATCGCCCGCATCAGGTCCTGCTCGGCCTTGGCCTCGAACCCGAACTTCGTCAAGTCGAGCGCCAGGTTCCCCTTGTCGAGAATGCGGAGCACGATCTTCTCGCCGAACAGCACCGGCAGCGTCGAGACGCGATAGTCGATGACCTTGGCGCCGAATTTCAGCTTGATGCGACCGTCCTGCGGCACCCGCCGCTCGGCGATGTTCAGCTGCGCCATGATCTTGACGCGCGACGTCAGCGCCGCGCGCATCTTGATCGGCGGCTTCATCACCTCGTGCAGCGCGCCGTCCACGCGGTAGCGGACCCGCATCTCGTGCTCGAACGGCTCGATGTGGATGTCCGACGCCCCCCGCTTCACCGCGTCCGTGAGCAGTCCGTTGATCAGCTTCACCACCGGCGCGTCGTCCGCCAGGTCCTGCGCTTTGACGTCCTCGTCGACCTCGTCGGAGACGACCTCGAGATCCTCGGCCGCTTCGATGTCCTTGAGCAGCGTCTGCAGCTGCGCGTCGGACTGCTGGTAGTACTTCTCGATCGCGTTGCGGAGCGTGTACTCCCCCGCGATCACCGGAAACACGTCGCAGCGCGTGATGAACTTGATGTCCTCGATCGCCGTGACGTTGTTGGGGTCCGCGATCGCCACCGTGAGCGTCCGCCCCTCGCGCTTGAGCGGCAGCACCGTGTGCTTCACCGCGACGTCGGGCGGCAACAGCTTGAGAATCTTCGGATCGACCTCGAAGCGGGACAGGTCGACGGCCGGCATACGATACTGCCGGGCCAGCATCTTGGAGATCTCCGTCTCCTCGACGAAGCCCAGCTTGACCAGCGTGTAGCCCAGACGCATCCCCGTGTTCTTCTGCTCGAGGAGCGCCTTCTTGAGTTGGTCCTGGGTGATCAAGCCCTCCCGGAGGAGGATTTCACCCAGTTTGTCGGAGGTGGCTGCCGCGGTCGCCGTACGCAACTCGTTGAAAATGAACAGCATAACATACGGGCCGACCGAGGGAAGTCAAGGCGCGGGCGGGATGACCCCCGAAAACATCACGTAGGGTCGGAGCGATTCGACCAGCTTCGGGCCCACGCCCGGCACGCTGTCGAACCGGACCAACCCGCCAAACGCGCCGTGCTGCTCGCGCCACGCGACGATCCGGTGGGCGAAGGCCGGTCCGATCCGCGGCAGCCGCGTGATCTCCGTCACGTCGGCGCGGTCGAGGTCGACCCGCTCGCCGGGGAGGAGCGGGCGTGCCAGCCGGGCGGCCGTACGCGCCGTCGCGTTCAGGCCGCGGAGGGGAGGCGTGTCCAGCGCGACCAGCCGGACGTCTCCGGGCGCGGCGGGTGTGGTGGGCGCCAGCGCCAGCCGGGCACCCGCGCCGGCGAGGGCGAGCAGAGCGAGCAAGAGGGCGGCGCGGCGGTCGTCCATGATGCACGGTAACGACTAGCCAGCCGGCAGCGGCATCCGTTTTACGCCACGGTCGCCAAAAGATTGCGGTATCACGAACGCGGAAGTGGCAACGCGGAGCGCGGAACGGTGCAGCGAGCTTCGGTCACCGGCGCTCGTCAATCTGTTCCGCGTTCCGCCTTCCGCGTTCCGCGTTTCTACCGCACCAACGCCACAGCTACGTCACCGACAACCTGCAAAGACGCCGCGCTCACCTTGTCGACGGTGTCCTCGGTCGTGTGCCAGTAGGGGTAATCGAAGTCCACCACGTCGATCGCGTGGATGCCCGCTTTCTGCAGCGCCACGTGGTCGTCGGTGAGCGTGTTCCGCACGCCGGGAACGAAGACGCGGCCATAGCCGAGCTCGGCGGCGACGCGCCAGACCCGGTCGACCACCTCGGGCGCGAAGGCCTGCGAGTTGCCCTCATAGTAGAATTGCTGGTCCTTGTCCGCGACCATGTCGAACAGCACGGCGAACAACGGCTGGTAGCCGGGGGGCTGGTGGGCCGCGAAGTAGCGGGAGCCGATCAGCACGTCGGTCGAGTCCGTGGCGAAGTTCCCGTAGTCCTCTCCGTCCACGAACAGCAGGTCCACGCCGAGCGTGGGCGGCTTCGCCTTGAGCGCGTCGGCCACGCCCAGCAGCACGGCGACGCCGGACGCGCCATCGTTCGCTCCGGGGACGGGGAGGCGCTGCTGGCCCAGATTCTGGCTCTGGTCGGCATGGGGCCGCGTGTCCCAGTGCGCCAGGAGCAGCACCCGGTCGGGAGCGCCGGGCCGGAAGCGGGCGAAGAAGTTGCGCAGGTGCAGCGTGGCGCCGTGCCGCGTGGCGTGAGTGATGGATTGCACCACGACGCTGTCGGCCGTGGCACGGAGGTGCTGCAGGATCCAGTCCCCGGCGCGCTCGTGCGCCGCCGTGCCGGGGATGCGCGGTCCGAACTGCATCTGCTGCTCGAGATAGCCGAAGGCGCGCGGGCCGACGAACTCGCGCGGGCGGGCGGCCCGATCGCGCGCCCCGCATGCGGGGACAACGAGGGCGAGCGCGAGGCAGAGGCCCGAGCGCGAGAAGCGGCTCTTTCGGATGGTCACGGGGGTAGTGATGTCTTGTAGAGACTTGGACTTCCGAATATAATGGCGCCACCGATCGTGCGCACTATCAGCCGTTACCTGCTGCGCCAGCACATCGCGCCGCTCGGCTTCGCCCTGGCGGCGCTCACGTCGCTGATGCTCATCCAGCAGATCGCGAAGCAGCTCTCGAGCCTGCTCGGCAAGGGCCTGCCCACGAGCGTCATCATCGAGGTGTTCCTGCTGTCGGTGCCGTTCATCGTCGCGGTGACCCTCCCGATGGCGGTGCTGGTCGCCGTGCTGCACGTGTTCACCCGGCTCGCGGCCGACAACGAGATCACGGCGATGCAGGCCGGAGGCGTGAGCGTCGGGCGCGTGATCGCGCCGACGCTCGCGGGCGCGGCCGGCATCGCGCTCCTGTCGTTCCTGTGGAACGATCAGCTGCTGCCGCGCACCAACCACCAGCTGCGGACGCTGCAGATGGACATCCAGCGCAAGAAACCGTCGCTGGCGCTCAAGGAGCAGGTGATCAACGAGGTCGTGCCGGGGCAGACGTTCCTGCGCGCGTCGCGCATCGACGGCAATACGAACAAGCTCAAGGACGTGACGCTCTACGACCTGAGCGACGCCGAGCGCCGCCGCATCATCACGGCGGACAGCGGGCGCATGGCCTACTCCGCTGGTGGGCGCGACCTGTTCCTGACCCTCCTGGACGGCGACATCGAGGAGGTGAACCGGACCGACCCGACCCAGTTCAACCGCACGTTCTTCTCCACGAACCGTATGCGCGTCGTGGGCGTGGCCAACAGCTTCCAGCCGACCACCACGGACACGTACAAGAGCGACCGGGAGATGTCGACCTGCGAGATGCAGGAGGCGGTGGACGCGGCGCGGCGCGATGTCGAGAGCGCCGCGGGCGACGCCCGGCTCGTGATCGAAAACGACCTGCGCCGCCTGGCGGGGCTCGCGCCGCTGCCGCCGAGCACGTCGGCCCGTCCGCGGGACGCGAGGCCGCCGGGCCCGTACTGCCGCGCGTTGCAGCGGCTCGCCACGTGGCTCCTGCCGGCCGAGGCGGGCGCGCAGACGCCGCGCCCCGCGCCGCGCGGCGCGGTGAAACCGCCCCGGCCGCTGCCGCCCTCCGCAGGGGGGCGCGTACCGATCACGCCGCCCTACATCGCCGCCGGGCTGATCACACCCGGGGCCGGCGTGAGCGAGCAACAGCGGCTACGCGGGGCACGCGAGCGGGCCGCGGCGTACGAGGTCGAGATCCAGAAGAAGGCCGCGATCGCCGTCGCCTGCCTCGTGTTCGCGCTGGTCGGCGCACCGATCGCGCTGCGCTTCCAGCGCGGCGGCGTCGGCCTCGTGCTCGGCGTGAGCGTAGCGGTGTTCACGGTCTACTACATCGGATTGATCGGCGGAGAGGAGCTGGGGGATCGCCTGATCCTGTCCCCGTTCCTCGCGATGTGGACGCCCAACCTCATCTTCGCGACCGCCGGCCTGTTCGGTCTGTGGCGCATCCGCAAGCCGGGGAACTCGCCGCACGGCGGTGACTGGAGCGACCTGTGGCCGGCGTGGATCGGGGCCCCGTGGCGCAATCCCCGCTGAGCACCCTCGACCGCTATCTGCTGCGCGAGTGGACCAAGGTGTTCCTGCTCGCGGCACTGGGGTTCCCCTTCCTCGTGATGGTCATCGACCTGACCGACAAGCTCTCGACCTATCTGGGACGGGGCATTCCCAAGACGCGCCTCGCTTACTCGTACGTGTTCTTCCTGCCGGAGACGATCTCGCTCGTGCTGCCCGTGGCCGTGCTGTTCGCCGTGGTGTTTACCGTGGGCGCGCTGGGCCGGCACTCGGAGCTGGTGGCGGCCAAGGCGTCGGGGATCTCGTTTCACCGGGTGGTGCGGCCGCTGCTCGTCGCCTCGCTGGCCGCCGCGCTGCTCGATCTGGGGCTGACGGAGCTCGCGCCGGTGACGTCGGCCCGGCGGGCCGAGCTGCTGGGGGAGAAGACGGTGCGGCAGGTCGCCTCGCGCTTCAATCCGTTCGTGTACCGGGCGGACTCGGGGTGGGTGTATTCCATCCGGTCGCTCGAGCTGCGCTCGAATGGCGCGGAGATGCGCGACGTGATCCTGGAGCGCGGCGGCACGGGCGAGGACTACCCGACCATCGTGGTGGCGGCGCAGCGGGCGGCCTACGACACGACGCCGGCGAAGCGCGGCTGGACCCTCAACAAGGGGGCGCTGCGCTATCTGGTCGGCCCCGGTCGCGAGACGACGTTCGTATTCGACACGCTGCGCGCCACGGCGCTGCGCGAGACGCCCGCCGACCTGCTGGCGGAGCCCAAGGCGCCCGACGAGATGCGCTACGCGGAGCTGGGCCGCTACGTCGATGCGCTGTCGCGCTCGGGCTCGGACACGAAGAAGCTGCAGGTGGAGCGGGCGTTGAAGCTGTCAGTGCCGTTCGCGTGCATCATCATCGCCTTGTTCGGCGCGCCGCTGGCGATCTCCACGCCGCGCAGCGGGACGGCGTGGGGCGTGGCGGTGTGCCTCGCTACGACCTTCGTGGACCTGCTGATGTTTCAGCTGTCGAAGGCGGTCGGGGCGGGCGGGGCGCTGCCGCCGGGGTTCGCCGCGTGGGTGCCGAACGTGATCTTCGGCGCGGCGGGGGTGTGGCTGTGGCGGAAGGCGCGGACGTAGGCAGGGGCGAGATCACCCGATCGTTACGGAGGTTGGCCGTGCGTCCTTGACGCGCTTCCCACCGAGGTTCAGTTTCCGCGGCGTCGACCGGCAGCCGTTCACCCATCACAGCGTCGCAAGGGAGAGATCCAACCATGCCGTGGATCGTTAGCGCGCCGCGCGCCGTCGCCGCGGCGGTGCTGTTCTCGACGCTCGTCGCGCCCGCGGTCGGGGCCCAGGGCGTCACGACCGGGGCGATCACAGGCAAGGTCACCGACGCGAGCGGCCAGCCCGTCGCTCTCGCGGATGTGCGGATCGTCAACCGCAGCACGGGCTATGCCACCAGCTCCCGCACGCGGGAAAACGGCGTGTATCTCGTGCAGGGTCTCGAGGTCGGAGGCCCCTACACCGTCACCGTGCGCGCCATCGGGCATCAGCCCTACCAACGCGATGACGTCGATGTCGGGCTGTCCGAAGCGACGCGCGTGGACGCGCAGCTCGCTCCGCAGGCCGTGGAATTGGCAGCGGTCACCGTCACGGGCGGGGCCACGCCTGATTTCTCCCCGACGCGCCAGGGCGTGGGCTCGCAGATCTCCGACTCCCTGGTGCGCCGCATTCCGACCTTCAGCCGCGACTTCATCGATCAGCTCAAACTCTCGCCGCAGGTGGTCTACCCGGCCTCGGGTGCCGCCAGCGGCGCCGGGGCGTACAACCGGTATAACACGATCACGATCGACGGCGCGAATCAGAGTGAGCGCTTCAACCTGTCGGCGACGAATGGCGTGCCGGGCGGCAGCGCCAGCGGTAAGATCGTGTCCCTGGACGCGGTGAAGGAGTTCCGAGTCGTGTTCACGCCGAGCGACGTGCGCCAGGGCAACTTCGCCGGCATGCTCGTGAACGCGGTGACGAAGAGCGGCACGAACGAGTTCCACGGGGGCGCGAGTTACACCTATCGAAGCAACACGGATGTGCTTGGATTGCACCTCGTCGGCGAGCTTCTCCGCCCCTCGTCGTTCGAGGTCGAGCAGTACAGCTTCTACGTCGGTGGCCCGATCATCCGCGATCGGCTGCACTTCTTCGTCGCGCCGGAATTCCAGGAGCGCACCCGGCCCGCGACCGGTCCGTACTACCTGGGCGGCCAGCCCTCGGCTCGGCCCGACTCCCCGTCCGTGGCACTCGATAGCCTGACGCGGATCGCCAACTTCATGCAAAGCACCTACAACTTCAACGTCGGGTCCACGGGCCTCGTCAACAATGACAACCCCCTGAGGAACCTGTTCGGCCGAATCGACTACCAGATCTCGCCCGTGCACCGCCTGGTGGTGCGCCAGATCATCAACCACGATGAAGACGGCTCGTTCTCACGCAACATCGCCACGTACAACAACTCGCCGCTGAATCAGAACTCCGGGTTCCGGTTCGGCTCGAACCAGTTCTCGACAGTGGCGAAGAACAGCTCCACGACCGGCCAACTGTACTCCAATTTCGCCGGCGGTCTGTCCAACGAGCTGATCGTAGGCTACAGCACGATTAACTACGAACGGACTGTGCCGGTGCAGGCGCCCGAGGTGGGCGTGGGCGTCAACATGGGCGGGACCGTGCGTGCGGTGACGTTTGGCACCGAGCAGTTTTCGCCGAACAACCTGCTCGAGCAGAAGATCTTCGAGCTCGTGGACAACGTCACGATCCCCAAGGGCCCGCACACCTTCACAGTGGGCGGCCGTCTCGACTTCACGCACATCTTCAACAATTTCGCGCAGGGCTCGTACGGGGTGTACACCTTCCAGACCATTGCGGCGCTTGAAGCGGGCACTGCGAGCGGGTACGCCGTCGGTTATGCGAACAGCCAGAACCCCGCGGATATTCCGGCGGACTTCCACGTCCGCGTGTACAGCCTGTACGGTCAGGACCAATGGAGAGTGAACGATCGGTTCACCGTGACGGCCGGTGTGCGCGCCGACATCCCCAGCCTGCCGGACCACCCGTCCCAGAACGACACCCTGACGAACGCGCTCGCGGCGGCCGGCTTGCCGGGCATACGCACGGATGTCGTACCGAAGACGCGGGTGCTGTTGTCGCCGCGGGTCGGCTTCAACTTCGACGCCACGGGCGATCAACGGAACCAGATTCGGGGCAGCCTCGGCGTCTACACTGGCCCGCCGCCCTACATTCTGCTCGGCAACGCCTACGCGAACACGGGGCTGGGCCTGGTACGCCTCAGCTGTACGGCTGCAGGGACCGTCCCGGCGTTCACCGTCGACGTGACCGCCCTCCCGAAGGCCTGCGTCGGGTCGCCCGTGCCGGGACCGGGGCAGGCCGGGACGGTGGGCGTGAATCTCACTGACGCAAACTTCAAGTACCCGCAGTACTTCGGGGTGTCGGCCGGGTTCGACCGGCAGCTGCCGTACAACACCGTGCTCACTGTCGAGGGGATGTACCGCAAGGCGATCAACGGCGTCCTGATCCGCGACTTGAACATCAGGGGCCCGCGCCTCTTGGCCGGGCAGCCGTACACCGATCGCGACGGCCGTGTTCTATATGCCGACACGATCGCCTCGAACGGTAATGTGACGAACAACAATCAGCGCTGGATCACGCAGCTACGAGGAGTGCAGTTCACCGAGGGCATGATCCAGGTCACGAACCAATCCAAGGACTTCAACTACTCCCTGTCGGGGCAGCTCAGCCGGCGCTTTTCGGACCGCTTCGAGGCGACGGTTGCCTACACCTACACGAAGTCCGAGGACGTCCAGAGCCTCACGTCGGACCGGGCGATCTCGAACTGGCGCAACGGCCGTCAGCTCTCGGACGCGCACGAGGATCTCCAGACCTCCCCCTCCGTGTTCTCGCGGCCGGGCCGTTTCCTCGCCTACGGGACCTATTCCTTGCCTTGGAAGGGCGTGAGCACCGACCTCACGGTCTACTACGAGCGTAGCTCAGGTGTTCCGATCAGCTATGTCGCGTCCGGCGACTTGAACGGCGACCTCTACAACGGCAACGATCTCCTGTACATCCCTCGTGATGCGACGGACCCGAACGAGATTCGGATTGGCACCGGCGTGGACGGCGCGTTCGTGCAAAACGTCGTTGCCGCGCAGGCGTTCAACCGGTTCATCGACGCCCAACCGTGCCTGGCCGAGCAGCGCGGCCACATCATGAAGCGCGACAGCTGCCGCAGCCCCGCCCAGGACCGACTCGACCTCTCCATACGGCAGTCGATCCCGCAGTTCCGGGGGCATCAGCTCGCGGTGCAGCTCGACTTTTTCAACTTCCTCAACTTCCTGAACAAGGACTGGGGCCAGATCAGGCTGCCGACGCTCAGCCCGACCTTCCCGGATCAGCGGGCGCTCATTCAGACCGGCCGCAACGCGGCCAACACCGCGCCCCTCAACGATCCGACGTCGATCCCGACGTTCACGTTCGACAACCGGTTGTATGACGCGACCACCGGCGCCGCGAAGCCGTTCGACGGCAGGATCAGCAGCGTCTACCAGATCCAGCTCACGCTGCGCTATTCGTTCTGAGCCTTCGGCGCGTCCACCACAGGTAGGCCGGCACACCGAGCAGGATGATGAGGAAGGCGAACCCGGTCTCACGTGGGTGGGCCCACAGTGCGTTCCCGAGAATGAGGAAGCTCGCGAGCACGAACAGCAGGGGCACCACCGGATACCCGAGCACGCGCACCGGCCGTGACAGCTCGGGGCGCCGGCGGCGCAGCACGAACACGGCCGCCGCCGCGAGCGCGTAGAACGGGAAGATCGCGACCACGAACTGGTCGGCGAGCTGCTCGAAGGTGCGGGCCAGCACAAAACCGACCCCCAGGCAGCCGGTGAGCACGATGGCCGCGGACGGCGTCTGGTAGCGCGGGTGAACGGTGGCGATGGCCCGGAAGAACAGCCCGTCGTCCGCCATCGCGAAAAAGATGCGGGGCGCCGTGAGGATCGAGCCGACGAGCGTACTGAACGTCGCGAGCATCACCACGACCGTCACCGCGCCGACGCCGATCCGGCCCAGCACCGCGTGCGCGGCGTCGGCGGCCACCAGTGGCGACCGGGCCATCTGGCCGAGCGGCAGCAGATAGAGATACGCGGCGTTGACGAGCAGGTAGATCGCGATGATCCCAGCGGTCCCTACGACCAGCGCCCGCGGCAGGTTCCGCTCCGGGTCCCGCACCTCGCCGCCCACGAACGAGAGATCGCCCCAGCCGTCGTACGCCCACAGCACCGAGACCAGCGCCAGGCCGAACAGGCCGGGCGTGACCGCTCCCGCCGCGGTCGTAAAATGCGTCCAGTCGCCCTGCCCCACGAGAAACGCCAGGAGGACGAGCACCACCAGCGCGCCGTACTTGGCGCCGGTCGTGAGATTCAGGACGAGCGCGCTCCAGCGCACCCCGTAGTAATTCAAGGCCGCCGTGACCGCGATGGCCGCCGCGGCGACGTAGTGCACCAGTCCCTCATTCTCGGGGAGCGCCGGGTCCCGGCCGATCGAGCGCAGCAGGTACTCGGCAAACGGCGTGGCAATCGCGCCGAGCGCCGAGGCCCGGATCAGCACCAGCTCGGTCCACCCGAAGAGGAACGCCGGCAGCCGGCCGAAACCCTCGCGGATGTACACGTACACCCCGCCCGAGCGCGGAAACATCGCCGCGAGCTCCGCGTACGTGAGCGCGCCGCACAGCGCGAGCAGCCCGCCCAGAACCCAGACCAAGAGCATGAGCGCCGGCTCGGGCACGCGGCCGGCGATCACCGCCGGTGTGCGAAAGATGCCGCCGCCGATGGTCGAGCCCACCAGCACCGCGACGGCACTCCACAGCCCGAGCCGGCGCGGCAGGCGGTCGCCCCAGCGATCGATAGGCTCGGATCGGGAAGGTTGGGTCATGAGCGCCAATTATAACGCGCCGCTGAAGCGGCGTGTGCATTCGTCAGTTCACTCACATGGCCGAGCCGCGAGTTCACTCGCGGACATAGATTCCGCACCCATGACGCGACGCTTCACGCGGCTCGCCTGGTCCGCGGCGACCGTCACCTACCTCCTCATCATCCTCGGCGCCATCGTCCGTATCACCGGCTCGGGGATGGGGTGCGGGGAGCACTGGCCGTTGTGCAACGGCAGGCTGCTTCCGCCCCTCGACCTGCCGACCCTGATCGAATACGGACATCGCCTCGCGGCAGCGGCGGTCGCCGTCCTGGTGACGGTGCTGGCGGCGCATGCGTGGTGGCTGAGGCGGGAAGCGGGAAACGGGAAACGGGAAGCGTCCCCGGGGGTGGCGGCGTACGGCGCGCTGGCGTTGCTCGTCCTTCAGGTCGGGCTGGGGGCCGTGACGGTCAAGCTGAGCCTGCCGCCGTGGACCGTGATCCTGCACCTGGGGACTGCCATGCTACTGCTCGCGACGCTACTGGTGGTGGCGCGCGGGGTTCCGCTGGCCCGGCCCTCACGGGCCGGGCTGGGCGCCCTCGCCCTCGGCTTCGTCACCGTCCTGTTCGGCGCGCTCACCGCGAATCTCGGCGCCGCCAGCGCGTGCATCGGGTTTCCGCTCTGCAACGGCGAGCTCGTTCCGGCGGGGAACTACCTGCAACACGTCCATTGGACGCACCGACTGCTGGCCTACGCATTGGCCGGATACGTCTGCTGGTGGGCACTACGGACGAAGCAGCGTGGTGCGTGGTCTGTGGTGGCCCTCGTCACCATGCAGGTCGCGGTCGCTGCGACGATGGTCCTGCTCGCTTTGCCCCGGCTCCTGCAGATCGCCCACGTCGCGGTGGGCGCGGCCGTGTGGGCGGGGCTGGTGCTCGCGGTGTTGTGAGCCGCCCGACCGTCAGAGCAGAAACAGCTCGTGCTGGGGCGTGCGCGGATTCACTTCGGGGCCGGTCGTGTCGATGTAGACGTTGATCTCGCTGCGCATCCCGAACCGCTCCGGCAGGTAGACGCCCGGCTCGACCGAAAACCCGACGCCCGGCACCAGTGCTCGCGCGTCCTCGGTCTCGAAGTTGTCGATGTGCGGCCCCGAGCCGTGCAGATCACGGTCGATCGAATGCCCGGTGCGGTGCACGAAGTAGTCGCCCAGCCCCGCCTCGCGGATCACGCCGCGCGCCGCGTCGTCCACCTGCGCTCCCGTCACGACGCCGTCCGGACGCCAGTGCTCCCGCAGGTACCGCACGGCGGCCTCGCGCGCCGCCTTGACCGCATGCCACACCCGACGGACCTCCGCGTCGGGAGCCCGCCCCGCGAACCCCATCCACGTCTGATCCGCGAACACCGACCCGCGCCCCGGACCCGCCCACAGGTCGAGCAGCACGACGTCGCCCGGTGCGAGCCGCCGGTCCGCCCCCGCGTGCGGCTCGTAGTGCGGCATGGCGCTCGTGGGCCCGAACGCCACAATGGGGCCCTCGTTGGTCCACAGACCAGCCCGCTCGATCGCCTCGCGCACGCGCGCCTGCACGCCCGTCTCGCGCACCTCGGCACCGCGCGCCGCTTCACTGCCCGTCCACGACAACGCGTCGCGCGCGATACCCGCGAGCGCTTCCGCGGCGCTGCGGTGACCCGCGAGCTCGCCCGCCGACCAGCGCGCCGCGAAGCGCGACACGAGCGGTGCGGACGACACCAGCCGGGCCCCGAACGACTCGAGCAGCTGCACCACGCCGTGCGGTACGCGATCCAGGTACGGCACCTGGTCCAGCGGCGAGATCTCGAGGGCGAGGGTGCGGCCGCGCACCAGCGTGCCGAGGTGGCCGTGCAGCTCGCGCCACGACCCGTAGGGCCGCACCTCGCCCGGAAAGTCGGCGAGCGGCTGGAGCTCGATGCGATGGGCCACGGCGATGGGACGCCCGGCCCGGGGCAGCAGCACGAACAGGCGCCGCGTTCCCATCCCGGTCGGCCCGAGGATCCGCTCGGCGATCGGGTTCACTTTGCGGAAGTCGTACACGAGCCAGCCGTCGGCGCCGAGCGCGGCGAGTGCGTCCGCGAGCGCCGCGAAATCGAAGCCGTCGAGCAACGGAGGCATCAGTGGTGACGTGGATCCGGTGGGGCGGCCCGCCATTCGCACACCGTCCCGCCGGTCGCGCGGCACGAGACGTGGAGCATCGCCCCCTCGAATCCGACCAG
>Ga0209153_1000024_pt1 | contig 77726 bp, 72 predicted proteins | sample GraSoiAngelo_120_FD_185877 | JGI IMG/M metagenome (GOLD analysis project Ga0209153, IMG submission 185877) | Grasslands soil microbial communities from the Angelo Coastal Reserve, California, USA - 14_0919_09_20cm (SPAdes) (version 2) | ecosystem: Environmental > Terrestrial > Soil > Grasslands ... | reverse complement strand
ACCGTGACGTGGAAAGGCCGGGGTTGGGACCGCACGCTCGACGAGTACGTCGCCCTGGTACGCGCCGGTCGGGACCTGATGCGGGCCGGCGGGCCGCTCGTGGTGCCGTCGGTGAAGTACCACCTGCCGCGGCTCGACGAGCCGTTCCGGGACGCCGAATATCGCCACACGACCACCCGGCTGGCGCAGGCGTGGGGGACGCCGCCGCTAATCGTGGAAAAGGACTTCTCACCCACGCTCGCCGGCGACGCGCTCGCCGACGATCGCGCGCAGATCCTTCGCTGGTTGCGGGAAGTGCCGGGCCGGATCCGCGCCGCGGCGCCGCTGTCGGTGCGCGTGGCGGTGAAGCTCATGAATGCACGGTTCGACGACGGCTTTCAACTCGACATGATGCGGGCGGCGGCAGGGTCGGGGGCGGATGCGCTGGTGTGCTTCAACCGACTGTTCGATGCCGAGCGAGGCGTGGCTTACGGAGGCTGGGACTTGAGCGAGCGGAATCTAAGAGTTCTCGAGACTTCACTGACACCGGGCGCAAGCCCGGGGTTCCCGGGGCTAACCGGCACCGGCAACATCTGCTCCGGCCGCATGATCCTCGACTACGCCCGCCGCGGCTGCGAGAGCCTCGAGCTGCACACGTTCTTCCAGCTCCCCCTGTCTCAGTATCCTGCGACGCACGGATCGCGCACCGCGCGGGCGCTGCATGCGCTCGTGTTCGCGCCGGACGATGGACTGATCGCCGGCATGCTGGAGCTCGAGGCGCGCGGCGAGATCGACCGACGCGACGGCGAGCTGCACTTCCTCGACGTGCGGGCCCATGCGCATCGCCCGGGTTGAGTTGCACGCGCTGGAGCTTCCGTTCCTGGAGCCGTTCATCATCTCCGGCGGGCGGATCGACGCACGCCGCTCGATTGTCGTCGTGCTCCACGACGACGACGGGCACGTCGGGTACGGTGAAGCAGCGCCCGACGAGCTGCCGTTCTACTCGGAAGAGACCCTCGGCAGCGCGCGCGATCTGCTCACCCGCGTGCTCGTGCCGCGGGTGGCGGGACGGGAGTTCGATTCTCCGGAGGCCGTGGACGCCGCTCTGCGCCAGCACGTGCGGGGGAATCCGTTCGCGCGCGCGGGGGTCGAGACGGCGGCGTGGGACTTGGAAGCCCATCGCCGCGGCACCGGGCTGGCCCAGCTCGTCGCCGAACGGCTCGGCGTCACGCCGGCGACGAGCTTTCCCTGCGGCGTGGCGCTTGGGATCCCCGAGGATCGCCGCCCCGATACGCTCACACGTCGCGTCTACGACGCGTTGCAACACGGCTACCGGCGGGTGAAAATCAAGGTCGCGCCCGGCTGGGACGAGCTCGCCGTCGCGGCCGCCCGCGCGGGGATGGCGGGGACGGACCTGCCCCTCACGGTAGACGCCAACGGTGCCTACGAATGGCCCGGCGACGAGCGCGCCCTACGCGCCCTCGATGCCGCCGGCCTGCTCTACATGGAGCAGCCGCTCGCGCCGGAAGAGCTCGTGGGCCACGCGCGGCTGGCGCGCGCGCTCGAGACTCCGCTCTGTCTCGACGAGACGCTGCGCGATGCCGGGATCGCCCGCCAGATCGTCGCGCTCGATGGGCCGATGGTCTGGAACATCAAGGTGCATCGCATCGGCGGGCTGGCCGAGGCATGTCGCATCTATCGCGTAGCCGCGGAGTGCGGCGCCCGGCTCTGGACCGGCACGATGCCGGAGTCGGGCATCGGTTCCCAGGCCGGTATCGCGGTGGCCGCGCAGCCGTCGTGCGTCTATCCCTCGGACCTGGAGCCGAGCGCCCGCTGGTTCGGGCGAGCGTCGGACGTGGTCAAGCTGACGATGAGCAAGGACGGCCGGATGAGCGTCCCGGGCGTGTCGGTTGCGCGCCTGCTCGACCCCGGGCGCTTCCGTGCCGCGACACGCACCCTCTAGCGGGAGTCGAACCGTGGCTCGTGCGAGTCAGGTAGTCATGCTGTGCGCCCTCTCGGTCGCGGGGCTCCGGTCCGGGATCCAGGCCCAACAATACGATCCGGCCCTGTTCGCGGGGATGCGCTGGCGCCAGATCGGTCCGTTCCGCGGCGGCCGCACCGTCGCCGCGGTCGGAGTGCCGGGTCGGCCGCCCGTGTTCTACATCGGCGTGAACAACGGCGGCGTGTGGCGGAGCCGGGACTACGGGCGCACCTGGACGCCGATCTTCGACGATCAGCCGACCGGCTCCATCGGGGCGATTGCGATCGCCCCATCGGATCCGCGCACGATCTATGTCGGAAGCGGGGAAGGCCTGCAGCGTCCCGACCTCTCGGTCGGCGACGGGATCTACAAATCGACCGATGGCGGAACGACCTGGCGTCACCTCGGTCTGACCAACGGCCTCCAGATCCCGGGGCTCGTGGTCGATCCGCGGGATCCGCATCGCGTGTTCGCGGCGGTGCTCGGGTCTCCGTACGGACCGAACGTCGAGCGGGGTGTGTACCGCTCCACCGACGGCGGCGACACGTGGCAGCAGGTGCTCGCCAAGGACGAGAACACCGGTGCGGTGGACCTCGCGTTCGATCCCGCGAACTCTCAGACCGTGTTCGCGGTGTTGTGGGCCGCGCGGCAGGCGCCGTGGGAGATCGGCAGCTCGTGGACCCTGTCGGCCGCGAACGGGCTGTACCGGTCCACGGACGGCGGCACCACCTGGCGACAGGTCGGGGCCGGCCTTCCCGGCGCAGCGGAGCGTCTCGGCCGCATCGGGCTCGCCACGTCGGCGAGCGCTCCGGCTCGGATGTACGCCGTGGTCGGCGCGACCAAGGGGGGCGGGCTGTACCGCTCGGATGATGGCGGCGACAGCTGGCGCCTCGCGAACGGCGACGAGCGCCTGTGGGGCCGGGACGGCGACTTCAACGAGGTCAAGGTCGACCCCACCAACCCCGACGTCGTGTACGTCGCCAACGTGGTGACGTGGAAGTCGGTGGACGGCGGGCACACGTTCGCGGCGTTCCGCGGCGCCCCCGGCGGGGACGACTACCATCGTCTGTGGATCGATCCGGACGACCCCAATGTCATCCTGCTCGCCGGTGATCAGGGCGCGGTGGTGACGGCGAACGGCGGCGAGAGCTGGAGCTCGTGGTACAACCAGCCCACGGCGCAGCTCTACCACGTGGCAACCGACCGTCGCTTTCCCTACCGCGTGTACGGCGGGCAGCAGGAGAGCGGCTCCGTTGGGATCGTGAGCCGGGCCAACGACGGTCAGATCACGTTCCGGGAGTGGCATCCGGTCGGCGCCGAGGAGTACGGCTACATCGCCCCCGATCCGCTGCACCCCACCATCGTGTACGGTGGCAGAGTCAGCCGCTTCGACTGGATCACGGGCCAGGTGCAGGACGTGTCGCCCGAGCCCGTGCGGGCCGGCAAGTACCGCTGGGTCAGGACCATGCCGTTGCTCTTCTCGCCGGTGGACCCGCACGTGCTGTATTTCGGCGCCAACGTGCTGTTCCAGACGACCAACGGCGGACGCAGCTGGCGGACCATCAGTCCCGATCTGACGCGCGCGACATATGCAGTGCCCGAGAACCTCGGCGCGTTCGCATCGCTCGACCCCGAGAAGGGTAAGCACCGGGGGGTGATCTATACCGTCGCGCCGTCCCCTCGGAAGGCCGGCCTGCTCTGGGTCGGCACCGACGACGGCCTGATCCACGTGACGCACTCGGGCGGCCGGACCTGGGCGGATGTCACGCCCGCCGCGCTCACGCCCTGGAGCAAGGTCGCGCTGCTCGAGGCCTCGCGGTTCGACACGCTCGTCGCGTACGCGGCGGTGAATCGCTTCCGGCTCGCCGACCTGCGACCGCACGTTTATCGCACCGGCGATGGCGGGCGCAGCTGGATGGAAATCGTGCAGGGCCTGCCGTCGAACGCCGTCGTGAACGCCGTACGCGAGGATCCCGCGCGGCGTGGACTGTTGTACGCCGGCACCGAACGCGGCGTGTACGTCTCGTTCGACGACGGCGGCCACTGGCAGGCGCTGCGGCTCAACCTGCCGCCCACGTCGGCGCGTGACCTCGTCGTACACGACAGCGACCTGGTTGTCGGCACGCACGGCCGCGGCTTCTGGATCCTCGACGACATCACGCCGCTGCGCCAGGCGGGTGAGGCCGCGGCGGCGCCGGACGTCTACCTCTACCGGCCCGCCGGTGCCGTCCGGGTCCGCTGGAACGAGAACACCGACACACCGCTCCCGATCGACGAGCCGGTCGGTGCGAATCCTCCCGACGGCGCGATTCTCGACTACTATCTGCCGCGGCCCGCCGTGGGGCCGGTCGCACTCGAGATTCTCGACCGGAGCGGGAGCGTGGTGCGACGCTTCTCGAGCGCCGACACCGTGCCGCCGCAGGACTCGGGGTTGAACATTCCGTCGTGGTGGATGCGCCCGTCGCCCGTAGTCGGCAGCGGCGCCGGGATGCATCGCGTCGTCTGGGATCTGCGTTATCCACCCCCCGCGGCCCTGCGGCACGAGTACCCCATCTCGGCCGTGTACCACGCCACGCCGCGCGAGCCGCGTGGTCCCTGGGTCCTGCCCGGCCGCTTTACCATCCGTCTCACGGTCGACGGGGCGACGCTCACGCGAACCTTGAGCGTGACGATGGATCCGCGTGTGTCGGTGGCGTCGGGAGCGCTCGGTCGCCAGCTGGCGCTGGCGTTGCGCGTCGTGGACGCGCTGTCGCGCGACTCCGTGGCGCTCGCGGGCCTGCAGGGATTGCGGGCCGCCGTCGGGCGCGCGCGCGAGCAGGCGGGGGCTCCGGCACTCGCGACCGCCTTCGACTCGCTCGACCGTCAGGCCGCGGCCTTGGAAAGCGGCGATGCCAGCTTGGCCCGTCTGAACGGTCAGCTCGTGGACCTGTACGGCGTGATCGAGGGCGCCGACGTCGAGCCCACGGCGCAGGTCGAGGCCGCCGTCCGGGACTGGCTGGGCGTGCTCGCCACGCGGCAAGCGGAAGCGCGCGCGCTCGAGCGGCGCTTCCGTTCGCTCACACGTCGTTTACAATAGGTGATCATGATCCCGATCGAGCACCAGCCGCCGGGTTACTGGGCGACCAATCTCTACACCAGCCCTCGCAAGCGTCCCAAGTCCGAGGCGCCGCTCAAGGACCTGCCGCCCCGGGCCGCCCAGCGTTTCAAGCGGGCGCGCGAAGGGATCCGGGCGCTCCGCCATGTGACGGAGCAGGTGGTCTTCATGGGGACGGCGTGGAAGTGGGTGTGGATGTACGAGGTCGGCGGGCGCAAGCTCGCGTACCTCCATCCCATGGAGACCGGTCTCTCGGGCACGTTCATCTTGAGCGAGAGCGAAGAGCGTGAGCTCGCCGTGACCGACGGCCTGCCACGCGCCTCTCGGCAGGCGGTCCGCGACGGGCGCATGGCGGGCGGTGTCCGCTGGTGCTGGATGGAGTTTCCCGACCTGGACGCGGTCGACGCGTTCGTCGGCGTCGTCACGCTGAAACATCAATTGTTGGCGCGGCCGGAGTGACCGCACCCTACTTGTGCGCGCTTCCGCGCCGGCGCTACATTCCGGCGCCCGCGAGGCGTTCCACACACACACAACGATCCAGTCGCCATCGAGCGCTCCGGATGACGAAGAGGGGTGGTAGGGTCGGGGTGGGCGTGGCGGTCGCCGTGTGGATCGCCGTCCCCGCCGCCGCACAAACCGGTCAACCCGCCGCAAGCGCCAAGGCCCCCGTGATCAGCGATACGGGGCGACTCAAGGGTCCGCGACAGCCCATCTTCTTCCGTCACGACGTCCACGCCGGCCAGGACCAGGTGCCGTGTCTGTACTGCCACAGCACGGCGACGGCCTCGAGCGAGCCCGGCATCCCCGCAGTACAGACGTGCTTCGGCTGCCACCAGATGATCGGCGGCTCGACGCCGTCGCATCAGGCTGAAATCAAGAAGGTGCGCGAGGCGTGGGTGAACAAGCAGCCGCCGCGCTGGGTGCGGGTGCACGCGCTCCCCGGATTCGTGCGCTTTCCACACATGCGGCATATCAAAGTCCTGGGCCCGGAGAGCTGCATCACGTGTCACGGGGACGTCCGCGCGATGCCGCAGGTCTATCAGGTGGCCACGCTCAAGATGGGCTGGTGCGTCAATTGCCACCTCCAGCGCAACGTGTCGCGCGACTGCACGCTGTGCCACTACTGAGGCCCGACCCGATGGACCGCAGACGGTTCCTGAGAGTCCTGGGCGCCACGGGCGGCGGCGCCGCCGCCCTGACGGGGTGCGGCATCGGCCCGGAGCCCACCGAGCAACTCGTCCCGTACCTCGTGCCGCCGGAGAATCAGGTCCCCGGCATCGCCACCTACTACGCGACTACCTGCCGCGAGTGCGCGGCCGGTTGCGGGCTGCACGCCAAGGTGCGCGAGGGCCGCGTGATCAAGCTCGAGGGCAACCCCGAGTCGCCCGTCAACCAGGGTCGCTTGTGCGCGCGCGGGCAAGCGGCGCTGCAGGGCCTGTACAACCCCGATCGCGTCACGGATCCGATGGCCCGCAGCGCAAACGGCCAGTGGCGGAAACTGTCCTGGGACGAGGGCCTGGGACGGCTGCAGGCCAAAGTGAAGGAAGCACGCGGCAAGGGGATCGCGTTCGTCACGGGGCTCGAGAGCGGGTCGTTCGGCGATCTGGTCGACGCCTGGACCAGGCAGGTCGGCGGCCGGCACGTGACCTACGAGCCGTTCGCGTTCGAGGCGCTGCGCGCGGGGAACCGCATCGCGTTCGGCACGTCCGCGATTCCCTGGTACGACTTTGCCAACGCGCGCTACATCGTGTCGTTCGGCGCCGACTTCATGGAGACGTGGCTTTCGCCGGTGGGTTACCAGAACAGCTTCACCCGGGCCCATGCCTTCACGGGGGGCCGCGACGCGTCCATGGCCAAGTTCGTCTATGTCGGCCCGCGACTCGCGCTCACGGGCATGAGCGCCGATGAATGGATCGCCGCGGCGCCGGGGACCGAGGGCGTGCTCGCGCTCGCGATGGCGCACGTGATCGTCGCCCGCCGCCTCGCCCCGCTGCCCGCGGACGTGGGACGCGTGCGGGCCGCGCTCGATGCCCACGCCCCCGAACGGGTCGCGGCGGCGATTGGGATCGAGGCCAAGGTGATCACGCGCCTCGCCCGCGAGTTCGCCGCGTCGCGGGGCGGCCTCGCCGTGGCCGGCGGGATCGCGGCCCAGTACCCCAATGGTGCGGAGATCGTCGCCGCCGTCAACATCCTCAACTACGTCGCCGGGCAGGTGGGGAAGACCGTGCAATTCGGTCCCAACCACGCCCTCGCGGGCGCTGGGTCGTTCCAGGACCTCACCGACCTGACGGGCGACCTGAGCGCGGGCAGGGTGGCGCTGCTGCTGGTGCATGGTGCCAACCCGGCGCATTCGCTCCCGGCGGCGTTTTCCCAGGCGCTCGGGCACGCCGCGTACAAGGTCAGCTTTTCGTCCTACCTCGACGAAACCGCCGCCGCCTCCGACCTCGTCCTCCCGGATCTCCACCCGCTCGAGCAGTGGAACGACTCGCAGCCGCGCAGCGGCGTGCACGCCCTGCAGCAGCCGGTGATGTCGCCCGTGTTCCCGAACACGATGCACGCCGGCGACGTGCTGTTGCGGCTCGCGGGCAGGCCCGGGACGTTCAAGGACTATCTGCAGGGCCGGTGGCAGGAGCTGCACCGGCGGTACGGCCGCGGCCGGAGCTTCGAGGAGTTCTGGGACGACGCCCTGCAGCACGGCGGCGTTTACACCAACGTGCCGCTGCAGACCGTACGCCTCGCTCTCGATGTGACGCGCGCACCGGCGCTCACCGGCGACAAGGCGGCCCCCGGCTGGCAAGCCTCGCCCGATCAGCCGCTGCTGCTGGTGTATCCCTCTCTTGCCCTGCACGACGGCCGGGGCGCGAACAAGCCGTGGCTGCAGGAGCTGCCCGACCCGGTCTCGAAGATCACTTGGCACGGCTGGGTCGAGGTGCACCCCGAGACCGCCGCGAAGTGGCAGGTCGCGAACGGCGACGTCCTGCTGCTCCGGTCGGGCCACGGCGCGCTGCGGGCGCCCGTCTGGATCACCCCGGGCGTCCGCCCCGACGTGCTGGCCGTCCCGACCGGGCAGGGTCACAAGGCCTACGGCCGTTACGCCAAGGACCGCTCGTTCAACGCGTTCGAGCTCCTGAGCGACGCACCCACCGCCTACGGCGGGCGTGCCTTCGCCGTGAGCGTCGCCGTGGCGAAGACCGGCGACCACCGCCGCCTGGCGACGCTCGAAGGCGATGCGCGCGAGCAGGGACGCGGGGTGATTGAGGTCCTGCCGCTCTCTCGGGCGCAGCAGCTCAAGCCAGGCGCGCACGCCTTCCAGGAGCGGGAAACGCCGCCCTATGCGGACAGGGCGCTGGCGGACTGGGCGGAGGCCCAGCACGACGCGGCGTCCCTGGGGGATTACGCGCATCCGCATCCGCGCTGGGGCATGGCGATCGACCTGGCGAAGTGCACCGGTTGCTCGGCGTGCGTCACGGCGTGCTACGCCGAGAACAACCTCGCGACCGTGGGCGAGGAGCTGGTGGTGCGCCGGCGGCAGATGAGCTGGCTGCGGATCGAGCGCTACTACACGGGCGGGGAGGCCGGCCGACCCGTGGGCGCCGTCGTCACGCCGATGCTGTGCCAGCAGTGCGGCAACGCCCCCTGCGAGCCGGTCTGCCCGGTGTACGCGGCGTATCACACGGCCGATGGCCTGAACGGCCAGGTGTACAACCGCTGCGTCGGGACTCGCTACTGCGCCAATAACTGCCCGTACAAGGTCCGCTACTTCAACTGGTACAACTATGCGGAGCAGGGGGGCGAGTGGGAGAGCTGGCCCGATCCTCTCAACATGCTGCTCAACCCGGACGTCACGGTGCGCGAAAAGGGCGTGATGGAGAAGTGCACGTTCTGCGTGCAGCGGATCCGCGGCGCGCAGAACCGGGCCCGTCTCGAGGACCGCAACGTCCAGGACGGCGACATCACGCCAGCGTGCGCGCAGGCGTGTCCGTCGGAGGCCATCGTGTTCGGCGACCTGCGCGACACCAGCTCGCGGGTCGCGGCGCTCGCCCGGGACCCGCGCGGCTACCACGTGCTCGCGGCCCTGAACACGCAGCCGGCGATCACCTACCTCGCGAAAGTGGTGCACGGCGCCGTGGTGGAGGGCTGAGTCGATGGCCGACACGCCGCCGGCGCGCGTCACCTACGACTTCGTCACCCGCGCCATCGCGCGCACGCTCGGCAATCCGGGCAAGGGCTACTTCGCCCTGCTCGCCGCGGCGGTGGCGCTGCTCGGCGTCGGGATCACGTGCCTGCTGTTCCTGCTGCGCTACGGTCTGGGGCTCGCGGGCTATTCGCACCCGGTGTACTGGGCCGTCTACATCACCTGCTTCGTGTTCTGGGTGGGTATCGCCCACTCGGGCACGCTGATCTCGGCGATCCTGTTCCTGTTCCGCTCCGGCTGGCGCACCGCGGTCTACCGCACCGCCGAGGCGATGACCGTGTTCGCGGTGATGACCGCGGGCCTGTTCCCACTCATCCACATCGGTCGCCAGTGGTACTTCTACTGGCTGATCCCGTATCCCAACGAGCGCGGCCTGTGGCCCAACTTCAAGTCGCCGCTCATCTGGGACGAGTTCGCGATCGGCACCTACTTCACCGTCTCGACCGTGTTCCTGATCATGGGTCTGATCCCGGACATCGCGGCGGTGCGCGACCTGGCCACGGGGTGGCGCAAGAAGCTGTACGCCGTGACGGCGGTCGGATGGCGCGGCACGAACGAGCAGTGGCGCCACTATACGCGCGGCTATCTCTACCTCGCCGCGCTCGCGACGCCGCTGGTGCTGTCGGTGCACAGCGTCGTGTCCTGGGACTTCGCCATGGCGCTGGTCCCGGGCTGGCATGCCACGCTGTTCGCGCCCTACTTCGTGGCCGGCGCCATCTACTCGGGCGTCGCGATGGTGATCACGCTGCTCGTGCCCATCCGCAAGCTGTTCCACCTGGAAGAGCTTATCACGGTCCATCATTTCGAAAACCTCGCGAAGCTGTGCCTGCTCACGGGCATGATCGTGAGTATGTCGTACTGCACCGAGAACTTCACGGCCTGGTTCGGCGGCAATCCGCACGAGCGCGCGGCCTTCTGGTACCGCGCGTTCGGGCCGTTCTGGTGGGCCAGCTGGACGATGAACATCTGCAACGGGCTGTTGCCGTGGCTGTTGTGGTCCAAGAAGGTCCGGACCAGCGTGATCGCGTTGTTCGTCGTGTCCATCTTCGTGAACATCGGAATGTGGTTCGAGCGCTTCGTGATCATCGTCGTGTCGCTCGCGGGCGAGCCGTTCGAGCGGTTCTCCAACGCGACGTACAATCCGACGTGGGCTGACTGGGGCATCATGGCCGGCAGCTTCGGCTGGTTCTTCATGTGGTTCCTGCTGTTCGTGAAGAACTTCCCGGCGGTGTCGATCTCGGAAGTGAAGGAGGTGCTGCCGGCACCCAAGCGCGGCAAGGCGGTGGCGGCGTGAAGCTGGTCAATCCGCTCGCCGCCATCTTCCACCCGCCGCCCACGCCGGGCCTGTTGGCGGTGTTCGGCCACCTGGACGCAGCCGTCGATGCGATCGGCCGATTGCGCGCGGCCGGCCACACCGACTTCACCGTGTACTCGCCCGTGCCGCGCCACGAGCTGGAGGACTCGCTCGACCAGCCCGTCAGCCCCGTCCGCATGTTCACGCTGGTCGGCGGCATTTCGGGCTGTGCCATCGGCGCCTGGCTCACGCTGTACATGTCGTACGACTGGCCCGTGGTGGTCGGCGGCAAGCCCATCGGCTCCATCCCCCCGTACGTCGTCATCATGTTCGAGATGACGGTGCTGTTCGGTGCGCTCTCCACCATCCTCGGGATCGGCTTCAACGCGCTGTTCGCCGCGCGGCGCCTGGGGACCGTGGCCTACGATCCGCGCTTCACGAATGACAAGTTCGGCATCTTCGTCCCGAGCGAGCCGGCGCGGGCGGGCCAGGTCGAGTCGTTGCTGCGCGGCGCGGGGGCAGAAGAGGTGCGACGTGCGTAGGTCGTGTGCCGCCCTTGCCGCCCTTGCCGCCCTTTCGGTTCTGGGCTGCAATCCCGACGACGTCGTGCACCGTGTGGGTTGGTTTGCCACCATGCGCCACCAGCGGAGCATCAAGCCGTACGCCCGACCCATCGCCCCGGTACCCGGCACCGTGCCGGTGACCGGCGCCGAGCCGCTCATGAGCCTGCAGTCCGCCGACCGGCTCGCAAACCCCCGCACCCGTACGTCCGAGTCGATCAACCACGGGCGGTTCCTGTACGAGACCTTCTGCCTGGTCTGTCACGGTGCGGCCGGCCGTGGCGACGGGCCGATCTCGTCCGTGGCGGGGGGGCCGTTCTTCGGTGTGCGCTCGCTCGTCAACGACACGATCGCCCGGCGCACCGACGGCTACATCTACGCGGTGATCGTGAGCGGGCAGGTGATGGGGCGGGGGCTGATGCCGGTATACGGCGACAAGGTGCGCGGCGCCGATCGCTGGGACCTGGTGAATTACGTGCGCACGCTGCAGGCGGGGGCCAAGAGCCCTACCGGAAGACGATGACCGCGGCGAGCGCGTCGCGCGCCGAGCTGGTCGAGAAGGCGCGGCGCTTCCCGGCCCGGACGTTCACGCTCTTCGGGACGGTACTCGCCCTGGTCGGGGGCGCCGCGTTCCTGTGGACGTTCACCGGGGGGGGCGCGGCGCGCGCATGGCAGTCGTGGCACTTCAACTTCATGTTCTGGACCGGGCTGGCGCAGGGCATGGTGGTGTTCGCCGCGACCCAGAAGCTGGCCAAGGGGCACTGGTCCGGGGTGGTGATCCGGCTGGCCGAGGCGGCGGCGGCCTTCCTCTGGGTCTCCCTCGCGCTCTTCATCGGCTTCATCGTAGGACGCGCGTACGTCTTCAGCTGGCTGCACGAGCCGCGCCCGGACCTGGGCGCCTGGCTCACGGCCAAGACGTTCTTCCTCCGAAACGGCGCCATCTATGCGCTCTTGACCTGGCTGTCGTGGCGCTTCGTGCAGCGCGACCTTGGGCCGGACGTCCGCGAGTTGGCCGAGGGTCGCCCGGCGGACCGTCTCGAGAACCGGGACGCGATCACGCGCGATGCTGCGGTGCTCGTCGTCGCGTATGCGTTCGGATACAGCCTCCTGGCGTTCGATCTGATCATGTCGCTCGCCCACAAGTGGGTGAGCAATCTGTTCGGCGCGTTCTACTTCATGGGCTGCTTCCTGGCCGCGCTCATGGCCCTCGCCGTGCTCGCCGTCGCCGTGCGACGGCGCATGGGACTCGATGCGGTGATCTCATCGAGGCAGCTGCACGACCTGGGCAAGCTGTGCTTCGGGTTCACGGTCTTCTGGGCGTACCTCATGTGGGCGCAGTTTCTGGTGATCTGGTACGGCAACCTGCCTGAGGAAACGTTCTTCATCTTCTACCGCCTGATGGGCCCCTGGCGGCCGCTTGGCGTGTGGGTGTTCCTGCTGGTGTTCGTCGTGCCGTTCATCGGCCTGCTCGGCGTCAGGCCCAAGAAGTCACCGCCCCTGCTCACGACGTTCGCGCTGGTGAGCCTGGTGGGTATCTGGCTGGAGCGCTACCTCGAGATCGTGCCGTCGATCAACGGCGGGGCAGGGCCGGCCCTCGGCGTTCCCGAGATCGGCGTGGCGCTGTTGTTCGGCGGGCTGTTTCTCGCGGCGCTCGGCTGGTTCGGAGCGCGCTACCCGATGCTCTCGCCGCGTCTCGCGGCGGACGCCGTGGAGCGCGAGCGACACTAGTCGCGTCGGCTCGCTTACGATTTCCTGACATCCGCGATTTTCGGTCGCGGTCCCTTTGGCGTGTGCGGCGGGTAGTAAGGCGCGTCCTGTCGTCCGACGTCCCCCACGTGTCACGCCGGAGGGTTTATGCGGTCGAAGTGGCTGTCGCTGGTGTCAGGGATCGCGGGAGCGGTGCTGCTCGTGTCGTGCGGCGGGTCCACTTCCACGTCACCGTACGGGGGGGGCGGCGGCACGCCTCCGGCGAGTTGTGCGAGCTCCGGAGCCAGCGCGACCATCACGGCGACTGGCTCGTTCACCTTCAGCCCGAGCACGGCGACCATCACGGCGGGGCAGAAGGTCTGCTGGGTGAACAACAGCGGGATCTCCCACACGGTCACATCCGACAACGGCGGGTTCACGGGCGGTAGCCTGCCGAGCGGCAGCATCGTGGTGGTGACCTTTCCCACGGCCGGGTCTTATCCCTTCCACTGCAGTCTTCATCCACCACCGACGTACAACATGATGGGCACAATCACGGTGCAGTAGCACCTTGGAGACCCGCACCAGCTACGGCCGCAGCGGTCGGAGCAGTCGCCGCAGGGCGGCGAGGGAATCGCTTGACAGGGGTCCGCGCACCTCGCGGAAGAGCCCGGCGCCCGGACTGGGCGCCGGTCGAGGGGCGGGAGGAGGGGCAGCCTCGGCGGGTCGGGACCGAACCGGTTGCGCCCCCGTGACCACGACCTCGTCGAGAAGCGCGGGAGCGGACCGCGCGTTGATCACCTCGATCATCGTAGTCGAATCGAGCGCCTGCTCGACGATGACCACGCCGGAGTAACCGATGCTGCGGCCCCGGTAGAACGCCTCGATCGGGACACCGGGGACGACCAGCGGGTCGGCGCCGAGCACGCGTCGCGCGCTGTCGATGCTGATGGCATCGCCCTTCTGCCACCGGTCGTGTTCGTCCGGCGATGCTTTTCGGCGGGTGATCCCCGCTACCGAGTCGGCAACCCGCTCGGCGTACGCGTACGCGACAAGGGTGTCCGCCTGTGACACGAGGGGCTCCGGGCGCGGGCGAGGGAGGTTGTCCGCCCGAGCGCGAGGCGGCGGGGCAGGCTGAGCCGCGGGCGGGGTGCGCGCTGCGCGCCGCGCCAGCTCACGCACCGGCTCCGCAGGTGTGCGGGGTTTCGCCGCCGCAGCGTCGGTCGTCGTCTTGGCTCGCCGAGCCGGTTCGGTATCCCTGCCGAGGTAGGTCCCGATTCCCAGGGCCAGTGCGATCGTCGCCGCCCATGCGAGCGGTAGACGCACTTGCCACCACAGCCGGGTGGGAGCCTTGACGTCCCCAGCCCGAAATGGCGGCAGCTCTCGGTCCGGTGGTGCGGCCAGGGCCAGCAGCTCGGCGGCACGCGCGATCAGCGCCCGCTCTTCCGCGAGCCGGCGGCCGCAGTCGGAGCATTGAGCCAGGTGCGCATCGACCCCCTGGACTTCGGCCGGGGAGAGCTCGCCGTCGAGATACGCGTGCAGCATACCGTCATCCACGTGCGACATGCTCACCCCGCTGTCCCGCCTCGTAGGCCTCGACCAGCCGCCGGCGCGCACGGGCCAGCGTGGTGCCGATCGCGCCGCGCGCGAGCCCCGTCTGAGCGGCGATTCCTTCGTACGAAACACCCGAGTCCCACAGCAGCAGTACCTCCCGGTCGCGCGGCGTGAGCTGTTCCAGCGCGGCGCGGACGCGGGTGCGCTCGTTCTCGACGTGGAGCGCGTCGTCCGCAGCGGGCTCGCTCGCCTGCGGCTCGGCCGTGAGCAGCGTCAGGTGGCGACGCTCCCGCGCCGCGCGCCGTGCGTCGTCCCGCGCCATGTTCGCCGCCACGATGAAGAGCCACCCCCTCGCATTGTCGGGCTTGTGCACCACGGCTCGAGCGAACGCCTCCTGGGCCAAGTCCTCCGCACGCTCGGCGTCCCACACCTTGCGGTACAGGAACCGCACGAGCGCGCGGTAGGTGGTGCGGTAGACCTCGGCGAGGTCCTGGCTCATCCCCGAAAGTCTCGCACCAGTCGCTCCAGCTCACCGTCCGTCCACGTCGTCTTGCCGTCGGTCTGAATCTTGACGCTTACGCGGCGCCCGGCCACCACCACCGCGGGCTCGAGCGTCGCCGGCTGCACCAGCTCGGGCAGGGCGCGGAGCAGCGCGAAGTAGGCGTCGCTGAATGCCGCGACGCTCACTACGCGCAACGAGTCGCCGTGCGCCACGTCGGTCCACGCGCTGTCGCGCCAGACGAACAACCGTCCGCCGACCCGCTGCGAGCGACTCTCCTTGCCACGTCCCGACGCGGCGAGCGAGTCCGCCAAGGGCGCGCCGGTCACCACAACGGCGCTGAGGCTCATCGAACCCGCCAGCCTGCGGGCTTCCTCGGAACGCTGCACTGCGGCTGCTCCCGCCTGGTCTCGCGGCGCCGGCGCCGGCAGCGGGATGGCGCGCGCCGCGAAGCTCGGCTCCTGCACCAGGTACGACGTGTACTCCGTGAGGATGCCATAGCGCAGCGCGAGTCGTTTCAGCTCGTCCACGATCTCGGGATTCGGGCCGTGCAGCCGGATCTCCCGCGACAGCGCCCCCGCCTTACGGGCCGCCCAGAGCTGCTGGAGATAGCCGACCCCCGACGGCGCGCCGTCGAACCGCGCCGCCGTCGCGAATCGCTCCTCGCGACCGTTTCTCCGTCCCGTCACGGTAAGCGACCGCTCCCCGCTCGCCGCTCCCCGGTACCGCCCGAAGACGACGAGCTCGTCGCCCGTGAACAGGTCCGGCAGGCGCTGCGGCTGCAGATCATACAGGTCGACGCCGTCGGCCGCGAGCGCGAGGTCGGTGAGTACCGGCGACGACACCTTGGTCGCGAGCGAGCCCACGGCTTGCTCGATATCGCCCCCGGGTCGGATGTACGTGGTGACTCCCCGGGCGCGCTCGGTCAAGCGGTCGAGCAGATATGTGTTCACGTCATACCCGATCCCGAATGCGAACACCCGGAACGGTCCGCGCCCGCGCTCCGCCTGGTCCGCGAGGCGCTCGGGGTCGGTCTCGCCTACGGTGGGCACGCCGTCCGTCAGGAACACGACCACCCCGAAAGCCCCCTCGGCGGGCGGCGCGGCGACGGCCTCGGCGAGCGCGCCCGCCACGTTGGTGCCTCCTCCCGTCTCGAGGCGTCGCACCCAGTCCTGCGCCGCCCGTATGTTCTCGCCGGATACGTCGGTCCACGCTGCCGCGTATCGCTCCACCCCGCCCGAGAACGCGATCACCCGGAACCGGTCCCCCGCGCGGAGCGCACCCAGCAACTGCACCAGCGCCGCTTTCGCCTGGTCGAGCTTGTCGCCGGACATGGATCCGGACACGTCGAGGACCGCGACGAGGTCGCGCCGCAATGCCTGGGCCTCCCGTGCGCGGCCCGGCTCGAGCAGCAGCATGAAGTATCCGTCCTCGCCGGCGGATTGGCTCGCGACGAGCGACAGGCCCACGAGGCCGCGGGCCAGGGGCAGGAACAGCTCGACGTCACCGCGGGCGCTCGAGTCGGCGAGCGTGATCTCGAGGCGGTCGGCGTCGCGGGTCACATTCACACGGTGCGTCGGGGAATAGGGCTCGCCGAACCGTCCCGCGGAATCGACCTGGAGCCGCAGGCTCCGGGACGGCGCGATGCCCGGTCCGCTGCCCGCGCCGTACCGGAAGCGCCAGGCATCTCCCACCCGATCGAGCATCTGCGTGTAGCGGAGCGTGATCTTGCGGGTCTCTCCTGGCGCGATCGGGAACACGCGCGCCCGCAGCAGGCCGTGGCCGGCCAGCTCGATCAGGGCGGGGTCGCGCTTGCGTCGCACGATGTCTTCGTAAATCGCGCGCGCCTGATTCGCATCCATCGGCTCACCCTTCAGCTCGCGATCGCCCTGCCACAGCGAGAAATCGCTGAAGACCGCTTCGCCCGCCAGCGGATAGAGGTAGGTGCCCTCGTCCAGCACGGGACCGGAGTTATGGAACCATTCTTCGACCGTGACCCGCGCCGCCCGTCCGGTGAGCGTGACCTGGACGGCGCTCCGCACTTTGGCGACCGCGCCGCGCGGAAACGCCGGCAGCGGCCGCATCGGCTCGATCCATCCCTGGGCCGCTCCCGGCGCGAGCGGCGCGGTGAAGAGGGAGAGCAGCGCCAGCAGGCGAGGCGAGGACAGCATGACGATCGGCTCCTGTGAGAGACGCCAGAGAGACGTCGCTAGCCCGCTGTGTTGCACACAGGAGATGGGGCGCCCGCCGGGGCGGAAGTGCTACGTGACGGTGCCCGAAGGGGTTGCGGTAAACGCGCGCGGGCCCGCATTTTGGGGTGCGCCCGCACCCGCCGGCTGTAGGTCGGCGCGCCCTACTGGATGGGAACCGTGCCGCGCTACACTTACCGCCGCCTGACGAAGCTTCCCAGCACGGCCGACGAGCTCCGCCGCCACACCGTGCTGAACCTCCCCGGCATGCTCCACGGGCTGAGCTTCGAGCACATGGTCATGCGCCCCGGCGCCGCTGTGCCGATCTCGGTCGAGGACGATACGGGGATCGTCGTTTTCACGATCTCCGGGCGCGGCGTGATGCTGCTCGACGGCGATCGCATCGAGGTGTCGGCGAACGATCTGGTCCACATTCCGGCGGGCGTGCCGTACGGGTTGCAGACCCTGGGGGGCACGGACTGGGTGTACGTCGTACTGCAGGCGCCGACAGAATAGCCGCTAGGCTATCGCGCACTGGTTCGGACCGAATTCCAGCGACTCTGCATCCGCATCCGCGACCTCCACCAGTCCCAGATTCGCGAGCTTGATCGTGCGGTAGCTCTCGGGCGCGGCTACGGTATGGTCCGCTACCCAGGCGAGGAACCCACGCTTCTCCTGGATGGCCGCCGCTTCGTTGGTCGCGGCGATCACGTCGAACCGCGCGGCCACGCTGCGATCGGCGCGACGCTCCGTCTCGCTTGCATAGTGGGCGGGGAGGACGAGGAGGTCCCCCGGCCAGGTCCGCCGCACGCGCTCGAGGCTGTCCCACAGCCGGGCCGCCCAGGCGTCGCGCTGTCCCCCCAGGTCGGGGCGGCCCACCGACCGCACGAACAGGAAGTCACCCGTGAGCGCCAGTGCCTCGTCGGCCAACAGCGCGACGCTCCCGAGTGTGTGTCCGGGGACGTGCGCGGCGACGAGCGTGGCGCGACCGAACGCGATGGTGTCGCCGTCACTCAGGGGTTGGTACGCGACTCGACCCTCCGCGCCATCGTAAGGGGAGCGGGCGTCGTCGGGATGGAGGAAATAGGGAACCTGCCAGTGTCGCGCGGCGGCGCGGGCGCCGCTCAAGTAGTCGGCGTGCATGTGCGTATCGATCACCGCGGCGGCTGTGGCGCCGAGGGAGCGGAGCAGCATTTCGTATGGCTCGAGGTGACGACCCGGGTCCACCACCACGGCATCGCCGTCGCTCACCAGGACGTAGGAGAGGGCGCCCTTTCCGACGCGATCGACCTGCACGACGTGCTGGAGCGCCGGCGTAGGGGAGAGGCGGCGCGGCAGGTACACCGCCTCCCACGCGGCCATGCCACCGGTCACCGAGAACGCATCGAAGCCACGCTCGCGCAGGTACTGCGCGGCCTGCTGACTCGAGTTGCCGTGACCGCAGATCACCGCCACGGGAGTCGCGGGATCGAGTCGCAGCGAGTCGAGCGTCGGCAGGTCGTACATCGCCGAGGCGGGCAGGGCCCGAAAGTCGAGAGTCGCGCCCAGTGTGACGCGGCCGCCGGCGACGTGCTCGGGCGTGCGGATGTCGAGCAGCTGCACGCGCTCTCCCTGGTCGAGGCGGCGCGCTAAATCGGCGGCGGGGATACGCGGGACGGATGGCTCCGGCATGTCGGATCAGTGTCGCGGGCGCGCGGCGAATGCGCAACGTCCTCATGTCATGGGAGGGCTCCCGTTTTCGGGACCCGCGAATATATTGTGAACGCGTTCACAAGCACCATCTCGTCTATCGTCCCGGAGGGAGTTTGCAATGCGGTTCACCCTGCTTACCACGCTCGTCGCGTTCACGGCCGTCGCCTGCGGCGGCGAGAAGAAGTCGGCGGCGTCCCAGGCCGAGGCTGCAACGCCAGCGCCGACCGCCGAACCGGCCGGCGCCGTGGTCGAAGTGAAGATGACCGGCAACGGCACGAGCCAGGCCTCGTTCGAGCCCAACAAGCTGACGATCAAGACCGGCACGACGGTTCGTTTCATCAATGTATCGGGCGGCCCGCACAATGTTGCCTTCTACGGCGACTCGGTGCCGAAGGGCGGCGCCGACGCGCTGAAGAAGGGGATGCCGAACCCGATGGGTGACCTCACGGGACCGTTCCTCACTCAGCCCAACGAGAAATACGACGTGTCCTTTGCGGGCGCCCCGGCCGGCGTCTACAAGGGCTACTGTATGCCGCACGTCGCGCTGGGCATGCACATCACCATCACCGTCCAATAGCCGGCGAGACTCGACTGCAGCGTGAAACGGCCCCGGCCACCGCCGGGGCCTCCCCCGCGCCATGATCAACCGCCTGCTCCTTGGTCTCCTGCTACTCGCTCGGTCGAGCGACGGGGCTTTTCGCGTGCCGGACGCGGCCGCCGCCCGCATCTTTCGCGACGCGGCAGCAGGCATGCTCGTCATCGACCTCGCCCCGACGGATCTGCCGGCCAACACGCCGCATCACATGATCGCGCAGCCACCCGTCGCGACGCTCGAGATTCCGGAGACGGGATTCATCTATGGCTTCCGGGTGCAGGTCGTGGACAGCGCCGGACACCCGCTGCCCGATGAGCTCATTCATCACTTCAATCTCATCGATCCCGATCACCGCGAGCTGTTCCTCCCGATCTCGCGCCGCCTGCTCGCGGCCGGGCACGAGACCGGCGCCATCCGCCTGCCGCGCCTGTTGTTCGGATTGCCGCTCGAGCGCGGGGAGCACGTCGTCGCCAGCGCGATGGTCGAGAACCTGACCAGCGCGGCCTACCCGCGGGCGCGCGTGCGGCTCGCGATGAATTTCACCCCGGCCGGCCGGCCGTGGCCGCTGTTCAGCGCCTCGCCCTGGCAGATGGACGTGGCGTTCCCGGTCGGCGACAAGTCGTTCACGCTCCCGCCGGGCCGCTCGTCGCGATCCTACCAAGGGAACCCGATCGTGCCGGGGAAGATCGTGGCCCTGGGGGGCCACATGCACGACTACGGCCGCGTGATCGAGTTCGCGGACGCGACCACCGGTGAGGTGATCTACCGTGCGGCTCCCGTGGCCGACGCGGGCGGCCACATCGCGTCGGTTCCGGTCGCGTTCCTCTTCGGATGGACGCGCCTCGGCGTGCACGTGGTTCCCGAGCACCGCTATCGCGTGACGGTATCGTACGACAACCCGACCGGTCAGCCGATTCCGGACGGCGGCATGGGCGTGGTGGGCGGCCTGTTCGTGCCCGATCGTGGCGCCACGTGGCCGGCCGCCGAGCCGCGCGACTCGCTCTACCACGAGGACTACCTGCACTACATGCGTCTCGTCGGTGGACACGAGATGAACATGGCAGGAACCGCGATGCCCATGACGACGGCCGGGCACGAGCACGCCGCGCACGGCCACCGCTGAGGTGACCGCCGAAGTCGTGCTGCTGGACTTCGGCGGCACGCTCGACGCGGACGGCGTGCACTGGAGCCCCCGGTTTCACATGGCCTATCGCGCCGAAGGGGGCACCCTCGACCTCGCGGCCTTCGATTCGTTCTTCAAGCTGTCCGACCAGGCCCTGGCGCGGTTGCCGGGCATCGCGGCGCTCGGGTTCCGGGCCGCGATCGAGACCCAAGCTCGCCTGCTGGACGAGGTCCTTCCCGCGGGTGCGCGCGTGAATCCGGCGGCGGTCGCCCGGCGTCTGCACGGCGAGGCTCTGGCCGTCGTGCAGCGCAACCGCCCGGTCCTGGAGCGGCTGGCCCGGCGCTACCGGCTGGGTGTCGTGTCGAACTTTACCGGCAACCTGCAGCCTTGTTTGGATGAGCTGGGCCTGGCGAGATTGTTCGCTGCAGTCACCGACTCCGCGGTGGTCGGATGGAGCAAGCCCGATCCACGCATCTTCCTCGGCGCGCTGGCCACGTTGGCAGCCGGCCCGGAGCGTGCCTGGATGGTGGGGGACAACTTCGAGGCGGACATTCGCGGCGCCGCGGCGCTCGGCATGCGCACCTGCTGGCTCGCTCCGCCGGAACGAGCGTTGCCCCCGCGGGCGGGGGCCGCGGAGGGGGAGGCGCAGGTCCCCACCGCCCGCATCGCCCGCTTCGTGGACGTCGAAAGGGTGCTCGCCTAAAGGTGCACGGACTCATCCTCGCCGGCGGCGAGGGTTCCCGTCTCGCGGCGGGGGGAATTGCCGTTCCCAAGCCGCTCGTCGAAGTGGCGGGCAGGCCTCAGATCGTCGGCCTGCTCGAGACCTTCGCTGCGTTGGGGTGCTCCAGCCTCACGTGTGCAGTTCGTGCGGATTTCCCGGCCGTCCGGCGCTTGCTTGACGGGAGGCGGTTCGGCCCGCCCCTTACAGTGGTGACCTGCCGTACTCCCTCCTCGCTGCACACGCTGGTCGAGGGACTGCGGGGAATGGCCGGCGGGCCGGTGTTCTGCAGCATGGTGGACACGGTGATGCGGCCGGAGGACTGGAACGCGGTCTATGGGGCGGCCGGGCGGTATCTCGAGGAGGGCGCCGAGCTGGTGCTCGCTGTGACGCCGTACGTGGACGACGAGTCTCCGGTGTACGTGAGCCGGCGCGGGGACGGTGATGTGCGCGCCGTGAGCGACGAGCCGGTGGCGCCCGTGTGCGTGACCGGCGGGGCGTACGGCCTGAGCGCGGCGGCCCGTCTGGCCGCGGCGGACGCCGTCGCCCGCGGCGTGCACAAGATGCGTGCCTTCCTCAAGGGGCTGGTGGCGGAGGGGCGGCGGGTGGCGGCGGTCGAGGTGCCGCGCATCATCGATATCGATCGGCCATCGGATCTTCAGACTGCGAACGCGTGGCTCGCCGCGCGCGAAAGGTGACCTTGGGCCAACTGGTCGCGATTTACCGCAGCCCGTCGTACTCGCCGCTGCAGCACCGCGTGAACGACACCGCCATCCTGGACGCCACCGTCGGGTTGCTCGAGGCCGAGGGCTGGCGCGCCACCAAGACCACGGAACGCGAGGTGGAGCAGGGCCGCCTCCCGGCGGCCGAGCTCTACCTCAATATGTGCCAGGGCTCGCTGGCGGCCGAGCAGCTCATGCCCCTCGAGTCCGACGGTATCGTCGTGGTGAACCGCCCGTCGAGCGCGTTGAATTGCCACCGGTATCGGCTGGTCAGGCGCCTCGGCGACAGCACGCTGCCGTTTCCCCGCACGCTCATCCTCGCCAGCTCCGCGCCGCTCCCGCCGCCCGCCCACCTCAGCGCCCTCCGTCCCGATCACCAGAAGGTCTGGATCAAGCGCGGCGACGTACACGCTGAGCGTCCGGAGGATGTGGTCGCGACGACGCTGGACGGTCTGGGAGAGACGCTGCGGGCCTTCACCGCCCGCGGCATTCCCTGGGTGGCGCTGCAGGAGCACGTGCCCGGGCCGGTAGTGAAGTTTTACGGCGTGACCGACGGCCGGTTTTTCAATTGGTACGGGGCGGATGCGGGGTTCGCCGGCGAGCGTCCCCTGGTGGATGAGAATCGCCTCAAGGCGCTCGCCTTCGAGGCGGCGGCGATTCTCGGACTCGAAGTGTTCGGCGGCGACGTCGCGTTCCCGGAGCCCGACCGGCCCGTCTTGATCGACATCAACGACTGGCCCAGCTTCGCCCCGTTCCGCGAGGGGGCGGCGCGCGCCATCGCGGCCTACATTACCCATCGGTTCGCTCACCGGAAACGTTCGTGACCCATACGTTGCGCAGGCTCCAGATTCCCGGTCCCAGGTCCAAGGCGCTGTTCGACGCCGAGGCGCTGTACCTGGCGCCCGGCACGCAGAGCGTGGCGCTGTTCAGCCAGCTGTCGATCGACCGTGGCGAAGGTGCCGTGCTGTACGACGTGGACGGCAACCGCTACATCGATCTCCTCGCCGGCGTGGGAGTGGCGAGCCTCGGCTACGCGCATCCCAAGTACGTCGCCGCGATGCAGCGGCAGATCGCCCGCGTGCACGTGGGGAGCTTCACCACCGAGCACCGGGCGGCGCTGGTCAAGCTGCTCGCCGAGCTCGCTCCCGGCGACCTGAACCGCAGCCAGTTCTACTCGAGCGGCGCCGAGGCGGTGGAGGCGGCGCTGCGGCTGGCGAAGTCGCGCACGGGACATACGGAGGTGATCGGGTTCTGGGGCGGGTTCCATGGCAAGACCGGGGGCGTGCTGCCGGTCCTGGGATCGAGCTTCAAGCACGCGCTCGGGCCGCTGATGCCGGGGGCGTACCTCTCGCCCTACGCCTCGTGCGCCCGGTGCGCGTTCGGCAAGACCTTCCCGTCATGCGAATGGCATTGCGTCGACTTCCTGCGCAAGAAGGTCGAGGTCGAGACCACGAAGGAGGTGGCGGCCATCATCGTGGAGCCGATCCAGGGCACGGCGGGCAACGTCGTGCCGCCGCCGGGCTACCTGCGGCTGTTGCGCGAGCTCGCCGACGAGCTGGGCGCGCTGCTGATCTGCGACGAGATGATCACGGGGTTCGGGCGCACCGGCAAGATGTTCGCGATCGAGCACGAGGGCGTGCTTCCGGACATCCTGACGGTGGGCAAGGGATTCGGGGGCGGGTTTCCGATGAGCGGCGTGATCGCTCGCGAAGAGATCGCGTTCTCGCGGCCCTGGGCCAACCCGAGCGGCAGCTCGTCGTCGTACGGCGGCAACCCGCTGGCGGCCGCGGCGGCGCGCGTGACGGTGGAGACGATCGTCGAGGAGAACCTGGTGGAGCACGCACGCCGGGTGGGCGAGCGCATGCTGGCCGAGCTGAAGCGCTGGCCGTCGCAGCTGCCGATCGTGTCGGACGTGCGGGGCCGCGGCCTGCTGCTCGGCTTGGATCTCGTGGTCCCCGGCACCCGCACGCTGCTCGACAAGAAGACGACCCGCTGGATTTTCGACACGCTGCTGTCGCGCGGCGTGCTGGCGATGATCTACAACCCCGAGGTCCGCATCAACCCGCCGCTGGTCATCGAGGAAGACCAGGCGATGGGCGCCCTCGCCATCATGAAGGACGTGCTCAGTGAAGCCACCGAACGACTTGTCGCATAAGGGACGGTCGGTCGAGGAGTGGGTGGACCTCCACTTCTTCCGGCCCATTGGCATCCGGATCGCCCGCGCGTTGCAGCCCACCGGCATCTCCGCCGATCAGGTGACCCTGTGGTCGCTCGTCATCGGGCTGGTGGCCGGCCACCTGTTCGCCTACCGCGACCACTGGACGAACCTGATCGGCTTCGGGCTCTTCATCGTGTCGGACGTGTTCGACTCGGCGGACGGGCAGCTGGCGCGGCTGCGCGGCACGTCCACCCGTTTCGGCCGGGCCCTGGACGGGATCAACGACAACCTCCGCTTCGTCAACCTCTACTTCCATCTGATGTACCGACTCATCGCCGCGGGCTTCTGGTGGCCGGGCGCGTGCTTGCTCGTCGCGGCCGCCGGGCTCGCGCACACGTTCCAGAGCGCGGCCATCGACTTCGTGCGCAACGCGTTCCTGTACATCGGGGTAGGCGGCCGGGGTGAGCTCGACCTCCCCGAGGACCTGGACCCCACCCCGCGCGGCTCGCTGCTCGAGCGGTTCGGCGCACGCGTGTACCGCGATTACGTGGTGCGACAGGTCCAGCTGTTCCCCCGCTCGGTGAAGCTCATCCGTGCCCTGCGGCAGGGCGGCGTCTCGACGCCCTTCCGGACGCAGTACCGCGCCCGCCAGGACGCCGTGCTGCCCCTGTGCGCGTGGTTGGGGCAGAACATCCGCTTCATCGTGCTCGGCGTCGCGGGGCTCGCCGGGCGCCCGTCGGTGTTCCTGTGGACCGAGGCGGTGTGGATGAGCCTGCTGCTCGTGGTGCTCTTGTGGATGCACGAGTGGAATGCCACCGCCCTGGGCGGCCTGCTCGACGCGGAGCACAATGCCTACGCCCGCGTCACCTGAGCCGGGGCGGTACCGTGGTGCCCTGATTGGAGCCGGGGGCATCGCGCGGCAGTCGCATTTGCCCGCGTTGCGGGGCGCCGCCCTCCGCGGCCGCGTCGACGTCGTCGCCATCGTGGACAGCGCGCCCGCCGTTCCGCCGGTGGACGGGATCCCCCTGCTGGGCGACCGCGCGGCGTTGCGCGACCTCGCCCCGCTCGACTTCATCGATATCTGCACGCCGACCGCCTCCCACCTCGAGCTCATCATGTGGGGACTCGAGCAGGGGTACCACGTGGTGTGCGAGAAGCCGGTGGCGCTCACTCGCGCCGAGGCCGCCCGGATCGCCGCGGCTGCCCGGGCCAGCGCCCGCATCGTGATGCCGTGCCACCAGTACCGCTACAACCCGGCCTGGCTGCGGGTGAAAGAGTGGCTCGCGGCCGGAGCCATCGGTCGCTGGCACCTGGCGGAGTTCTCCGTCCACCGGCTCGCGGCCGACCCCGGCCGGGCCGGAGGAGCGCAAGCAGGGAGCACGCCCTGGCGGGGCACCAGCGCGACGGGACGGGGCGGCGTGCTGCTCGACCACGGCACGCATCTCGTCTACCAGCTGCTCGACGTCGCCGGCATGCCGGCTGCGGTGAGCGCCTGGACGGGCACACTGCGGCACGCGGGATACGACGTCGAGGACACGGCCGCCCTGCGGTTCGAATATCCCGGCCGGCTGGCGACGATGTTCTTCACGTGGGCCGGACGCACCCGTGAGAACCGCATCCGCTTCGTCGGGGATGCCGGCACGATCGAATGGGTGGACGGTGAGCTGCGGCTCGAGCGCGGGGGCGCCGTGGAGCGGCTGGACTTCGCGGCCGAGCTGGACAAGACGGCGTATCACCGGTGGTTCGCCTGTCTGTTCGAGGCGTTCGTCGCCGCGCTGGACTCGGGGGACGCCGGCACGCGATTCCTGGACGACATCGCCCGCGTGGCGAGCGTCGTGGAGCACGCGTACGCGGCCGCCCGGAGCGGCGCGACCGTGACGATCCCGGACGGCGTGTGAGTCGTCGGCTCCAGGCCCTGCTGTTCGTCGTCGGCTCCGCGGTGTTCGCCTATCTGGTGGCGCGCATCGGCGTGGCGGCGCTGCTCGCGGACGCGCGGCGGACGGGCTGGATGTTCGTACCGATCCTGCTGCTGTACGGCGCGGTGTGCGCCTGCAACGCCGGCGCGTGGTGGCTCGTGATGGCGGGTGAGCCGAGCCGCCCGCCGTTCTGGCGCGCCTGGGCGATCACCGTAGCCAGTTTCTCGCTCAACTTCATGACGCCGCTCGTCAACGTAGGGGGCGAGCCGTTCAAGATCGCGGCCGTCGCGCCCTGGCTCGGGCTGCGGCGCGCCGCCGGCTCGGCGGTGATCTATCAGATGCTGCACACCTTCGGCATGCTGCTGAGCCTTCTCACCGCCGTGGTGCTGGGCCTGATTCTCCTGCCCCATGCCCCGGTGATCGTCGCGCTCTTGGCCGCGGCCTTCCTCGTGCTCGCCGTCCTGGCGCTGCTGCTCCTCACGGGCCACCAGCGGGGCATGCTCGCGGGCGCGCTCGACCTGCTGCACCGGACGCCGCTGCTCGACCGGCTGGCCCGACGCCTCGAGCCCAAGCGCGCCACGCTCGCCTCGATGGACGAGCAGATCGCCCAGTTCTACCACGCGAGCCCACGCCGCTTCCTCCAGGCCCTCGCGCTCGAGTACGCCAGCCGCTGCCTCTTCATGGCCGAGTACCTGCTCATCGCCCTGTCGGTGGGGCTCGACATCGGCTACGCCCGGGCGTACGTCATCGGTGGCCTCACGCAGCTCGTCCAGAACGCGCTGTTTGTGGTCCCGTTCGAGGCGGGCACGAAGGAAGGCTCGCTCTACCTGCTGTTCCAGCTGCTGGGCCTCGACCCGGCCCTCGGTGTCTACACCGCCATCGTGAGTCGGGTGCGCGATCTCGCGTGGATCGGCGCGGGCGTCGGCCTCGTCTGGCTGTCGGGGCGCCGCCGGGCGGCGCCGGCCGGGGCCGCCACGCCATGACGGTCTTCACGCACTTCCTCGCCACGACGCTGGGCGTGCAGGCGATGGGCCTCGAGGGACGCGACAAGGTGCTCGCCTACGCCTTCGGTATGGGCGTCGACATCGACCACGTCGTCAAGGCGCCGTTCTACCTCCGCGCCGTCGGCCTGCGAGACAAACGGGGCTACTACTGGCGCTCCTCGCTGCAGGAGCCGGTGGCGCTCCTCTGGATCGTGCCGCTGTGCCTGTTTCTCGGCAGCGTGGTGCCGCTGCTGTTCTTCGCGATCCACGTGGCGATGGATTACAGCGTGCGGTTCGAGAAGATGCCGTTCTACCCGTATTCGACGTGGGTCACCCGTGGGTGGCTCGTCACGGTTTCCGACAGGCTCAAAGAAGGCACGCTCTTCGCGCTGCTGCTCGCCGGGTACGCGGCTCTGTACTGGTACCGCCGCCGTGTTTGACTTCGCGCCGGCGATCGGACGGGGTCTGGATCGCGCGATCCGGCCGCTGCTACGCCTCTGCCACGAGACGCTCGGCTTGTCGCCGGCGCAGGTGACATGGGCGGCGTTCGGCGCGAGCGCCGCCGCGGGCGTGGCCGTCGGGGTGGGACGCCTCGGTTGGGGCCTCGCCCTGATGGCGCTGGGACAGGTACTGGACGGGATCGACGGCGGGATCGCCCGGGCGTACGGGCTCGCCTCGGCCGCCGGGCGGCGGCTCGACACCCAGCTGGACCGCGCCTCCGAGGCCGTGATGTTCGCGGGGCTGGGTTGGGCGGGCCTCGTCCCGTGGCGGCTCGTGCTCCTCGCGCTGTCGGCGATCCTGCTGATGACGAGCATCGCCGATCGCTCGCAGCTCGACCCCGGGGTCAAGCGGTTCGCGCTCTACTTCGGGTTGTGGCTGCCGTACCCGCTCATCTTCAGCGTGGTCTTCGTGGTCAATCTGACGGCGTACGTGGTGGGCTTGCTGATCATCGACTGTCGTTTTCAACGGAAGATGGACGCGCTCGGTGGGGACCTCGACACGGTCGCCTCGCGCGCGGCGGCCCTCCCGGGTTAGGCCCGGCCGGTTTCGAGCCCGCGCTCGGCGAGGGCGGCCGGCGCCGCGGCGGGCGCTGTCGCGTAGTAAACGGTGTGGGAGGCGAGCACCGCGCCCGCTACGATGAGGCCCGCGACCGCATCCACCGCGTAGTGAAACTGTCCGTACACCACCGACAGCACTAGGCCGATCGTGAACGGCGCGAGCACCACTCCAAGGCGACGCCAGTACCGCAGCGCGCACACCGCGGCCACGACCGCGGCCGCGACGTGCGACGACGGAAACGCGGCGCCCCACGAGTCGCCGCGGTCGAGCAACCACTGCGTCGCGCGCGCCGGCCACACGCCCGTCGCCGCGTTGTGCGCGAGGTCGAACGCGTAGCGCGGCCCCGCCACCGGGAAGAACAAGAACACCACGTAGCACAGATAGAAGGTGATCATCACGGCGAAGATCGTGCGCCGCGCCGCACTGCGGCGCCCGCTCAGCCACAGCCCGAGCGGCGAGGCGTACAGGATCGCGTAGTACGCGAGATAACAGCCGTGGAGAAACCACGAGAGCAGCGGATTCGGCATCTCGCGGATCCAGCGATATGACAGCTGGGAGCCGAACGCCCACATCTCCAGCCGCTGGATGGCCAGGTCGTGCTGGTACGCGAGATCCACGTTCAGCACCCCGACCTCCGCGTACAGCCCGCCCAGGAGCAGCATGGGGTACCAGTCGCCCAGGAACCGACCCATGGGGCCCGCCTGCCGCGCCGCGGGAGCGATCAGCACCAGGACCAGGATCAGGGCGTGCGCGGTGAGCAGCAGGTCCCAGCTGGCGTGGTCGTGACCCGAATACGCCAGGACCGCCGCGGTCGCGACGGCGATATAGAGGAGCGTGACGACGTCCACGGCGGTAAGTCGTTCCACGACGCCACGACGCAACGTCGCAAGCAGCGTCGTGAAACGTGGCGTCATGGCGTCGTGTGAAGTGCTCACAGCCACCCCTCTTTCCGATACCACTGCGCGGTCTGTCGCAAGCCGGTTTCAAGGTCCGTCTCGGGCCGCCATCCCGTGTCACGCATCAGCGCGTCGGGACGGCAGGTCCACGCCGGCGCGAGAAACTCGGCCGCCTTGTCCGACGAGAGCAAGGTCGCCCGGCCCGCGAGGTGCGCGACCGAGCCGATCGCCCACAACAAGCCGCGCACGAGGGGGGCAGGCAGCGATACGACGCGGGGCTCTCGGCCGACCGCGCGCCCGATCGCCCGCACCAGCGCGCGGCTCGTCGTCACCGCGGGGTGGGCGGCGTAGTACACGCGATTCGCCGCGGCGGGCGCCGCCGCCGCCACCAGCGCGGCCGCGAGATCCCCCGCGTAGATGACCGACAGCTCCTGGGATCCGTCACCGAACACTGGGGCGAGCCCGAGCCGCGCCAGCTTGAACAGCTTGAGCACCTCGCGATCCCGCTCGCCGTACACGGTGGGCGGGCGCACGATGGTCCAGGGGACAGCCGCCGCGCGCACCAACAGCTCCGCGGCGAGCTTGCTCTGGCCGTACGGCGTGACCGGGGAGGGGGGGCGCGTCTCATCGACCGGCGCCCCCGGCTGTGTCGGCCCGGCTGCCGCGAGCGACGACACCAGCACGAGGCGCCGCGGCGGCTGCTTGGCCGCGGCTTCCAGCACATTGGCCGTGCCGTCGCGATTGGCGTGCATGAACTCGTCGAGACCGCGCGCGCTGATGCGTCCCGCGACGTGGTAGATCACCTCCACGCCGGCGCACCCCTCGCGCAGCGCGCGCGCGTCGTCCAGGTCGCCGCAAACCAGGCGAACGTCCGTCCATCCCAGCGCCTGCGCCCGGGCAGGGGCTCGAACCAGGCACGTCACCGCGTCGCCCTGAGCGCGCAGCGCACGGACCAGGTGCGCCCCGACGAAGCCCGTCCCGCCGGTGACGAACGCCCTCACAGCGGCTTGTCGTAGATCCGGTACGTCTTGTACGGACGAAACCCGAGCTGCAGGGCGCCGTTCACCATGGGGACGTTGTCCTCGAGGATCCAGCCCCCCTCGCCCCAGTGGTAGCCGTGGGTCGCGCCCTTGGTCCAGATCCAATGGTACATCAGGGCGTCCACCCCGCTCATGCGGTACGCCTTCACGGTGCCGAGCAGGAGGATGCGGCAGCGATGAATCTTGCGCGCATACCAGAGGATTTTCGGCAATCCATACAGGCGCCCCGAGGGGTTGTGCTTGAGGGCGACGTTGAAATCGGGGAGAGCGACGGCGAATCCGATCACCTCGCCCTGCCGCTCCGCGAAGCACACCAGGTCGGGCTCGACGATCGGCTTGAGCTGCTTGGCCAGGTGGTCGATTTCGGCGTCGGTGAGGGGAACGAACCCCCAGTTTTTCTCCCACGCCTGATTGTAGAGCGCCTTGACGAGCTCTACCTCCTGCCTGAACCGCTTCATGTTCAACGGCCGCAGCGTGATGTTCTTGCGCTCCGCGATCACCTTGGCCGCGCGCGCGATCCGCTCGGGCATCCGGGCGTTGGGGCTCTCGAAGGCGAGCAGGTCCTTCGCCTTGGCGAAGCCGTAGCCCTCGTGCAGGCCGACGTAGTAGGGCGGGTTGTGGGGCATCATCAGCGTGGGCGGCGTGTCGAAGCCCTCGACCAGAAGTCCGCACTCGTCGTTGATCGACGGGCTCATGGGCCCGCGCATCACCCGCAGACCACGCGCGCGCAGCCAGGTGGCGGCGGTGTCGAACAGCGCCCGCGCCGCCGCCGGGTCGTCGATGCACTCGAAGAAGCCGTAGAACCCGACCCGGTCGCCGTGCTCGCGCGTGTGCGCGTCGTTCTTGATGGCAGCGATCCGCCCGACCGTCCTCCCGTTGACCCGCGCCAGGAAGTACTGCGCCTGGGCGTGCTGGAAGAACGGGTTCTTGCCCGGTGTGAGCAGGGTGCGGACGTCCATCCGCAGTTGCGGCACCCAGAGCGGGTCGCCGCGGTAGTGGTCGTAGGGGAAGGCAATGAACTGCGCGAGACCGCGCCCGTCGGTGACGGGCGCGATCTCCGGAAGGCTCAGATGACCCCCAGCTCTTTGCCGAGCCGGGCGAACACCTCCAACGCATGGTCGATCTGCTGCGCCGTGTGCGTCGCCATCAGGCTGGTGCGCAGCCGGCAATGCGAGGGCGGTACGGCAGGCGGCACTACCGGGTTCGTGAACACACCCGCTTCGAACAGCTTCCGCCAGAACAGGAACGTCTTCTCGAGCGGGCCGATGAGCACCGGTACGATGGGCGTCTCGGTCGGGCCGATGTCGAAGCCGAGCGAGCGCAGGCCGTTCTGGAGCCGGCGCGTGTTCTGCCACAGGCACTCGCGCCGCTCGGGCTCGCGCTGCAGGATGTCGAGCGCGGCGAGCACGCCTGCCGTGTTCGCCGGCGGCAGCGCGGCCGTGAAGATCAGCGGTCGGGAGTTGTGCTTCAGGAAGTGGATGACGTTGTCCGAGCCCGCCGCGAAGCCGCCGATCGATGCGAGCGACTTGGAGAACGTCCCGACGATGATATCCACCTCGTCGGTGAGCCCGAAGTGTGCCGCCGTGCCGTCGCCGCGGGGGCCGAGTACGCCCACGGCGTGCGCGTCGTCGAGCGCGAGCGCCGCCCCGTACTTCTGACAGATCTTGAGCAGGCTGGGTACGTCGGCGATGTCTCCCTCCATGGAGTAGACGCCGTCGACAATGACCATCATCCCGGTGCCGGGGGGCACCTGCTGCAGCTTACGCTCCAGCGCGGCCAGGTCGCCGTGGTTGAAGCGCACCGTCTCGCCGTAGGACATCTTGGCGCCGTCCACGATCGACGCATGGTCGAGCTTGTCGAGGAACACCACGTCGCCCCGGCCCACCAGCCCCGAAATCAGCCCCAGGTTCGCCTGATAGCCGGTCGAGAAGACGAGGCACGCTTCCTTCCCGAAGAACTGCGCCAGCTCCTGCTCGAGCCGCTCGTGCAGGTCCAGCGTGCCGTTCAAGAGCCGGCTGCCGGTGCAGCCCGACCCGTAGCGCTCGAGCGCCTGCTTCGCCGCCGCGAGCACCGCCGGATGATGCGTGAGCCCCAAATAGTTGTTGGAGCCCATCATGATCCGCTCTTTGCCCTCGATGACGACGACGGTGTCTTCGGAGTGGGAAATGGGCCGGAAGTACGGGTACAAGCCCACTGACTGGAGCTCCCGGGCCTTGGTGAAGCTCTTGCACTTGTCGAACAATGCGACGTGCTGCAGGGTCTCGGTGTTCACGGGGCCCCCAGGGCGGTGATGGGAAAATGCAGCCTACATGCTAGTGGAGGTGACCTAAAACCGCAAGGGGACGAGAGATGCGACCCTCGAGCACCGGTTCGCCACGGTACGTAAGTTCAAGACCGCCCGTTTCGAACGAGAACCCCGGATGCGCCGGCTTGCCGTGGCGATCACTTTGTGCACCGTCGCCGCGCGACCGGCGGCGGCGCAGACTTCGTATCGCGTCGCCTGGTGGGATGCGGCGTCGGTCGTGGCTGCCGGCGGGTTGTCCGTCATCCCCGACGCTGCGGGGCTCCCCCACGGCCCGCCGCCGTGCGCGCTGCCGTGTGATCCCGCCTCGCTCCCCGGCATCGATCACGTGGCGCTGCACACGTTCTCCGGGTCCGCCGCGACCGCGAGCAGCGTGCTGCTCGCGAGCGTGGTCGTCTCCTCGGGACTCGCGTCTCTCGCAGGTGCCACGCCCGCCCAAGTGCGGGGCCATGCGGCGGTGTACGCCAACGCGCTCACGTGGACGTTGGCGGCGTCGCAATGGCTCAAGGTGCTGGCGCACCGCAGCCGGCCGGTGCTCTACACGGCCGAGGCAGCCGCGGCGGCCTCCGACCGCGAGAACCGGCGCTCCTTCCCCTCTTCGCACGCAGCCCTCGCGTTTTCGGCGGCGGCGGCGTACGTCGCGATGGCAGGGCGGGAGCGGTTGCCGCACCGCACCCGCAACGCCGTATTGCTGTATGCGGCGTCGCTCGGCGTTGCCACGCTGCGCGTTTCCGCCGGCCAGCACTTCCCGACGGACGTCGCGGGTGGGGCGGCGCTCGGCACGGGAATCGGCTGGCTGGCGGCGCGCGTGCACCCCACCGGGCCGTGACATGAGCCAGCAGCTCCCCCGGGTGATGCGGTTGCGCGACGTGGTGCTCTTCAACATCAGCGCCATCGTGGGGCTGCGCTGGCTCACCACCGCCGCGAGCCAGTTCGGGCTCGCCAGTCTGGGACTGTGGCTCCTCGCCATGGTCGTGTTCTTCCTGCCCTCGGCCGTCGCGGTACGGGAGCTGGCCGACATCGATCCCGCGGCGGGCGGTATCTACCGCTGGGTGCGACGGGCATTCGGGCCGCTGCACGCCTTCGTGGCGGGGTGGGGATATTGGGTGAACAACCTGTTTTACTTTCCTTCGCTGCTCGTCGCCACGGCGGCGATCGCCGCCTACGCCGCCGGCCCGCGCTTCGTGCGACTGGGCGACGACACCCGGTTCGTCGCGGCGCTGTCGCTCGCGGGACTGTGGCTCGCCGTGGGCGTGAACGTGGTCGGCCTGCGCGTCGGGAAGCGGCTGCAGAACCTGGGAGGCTACGGCACCTGGCTCCCGGCGCTCATCTTCGTGCTGCTGGCGGTCTGGTCCGTCGTCACGCGCGGCAGCGCGACGCCGGTCACCGCGCGCGCGCTCGTCCCCGCGCGATTCGACCTCCCGTCGATCAACCTGTTCGCGACCATGACGTTCGCCTTCGCGGGACTCGAGCTCGCCCCCACGCTGGGCGACGAGATTCACGACGCCGCGCCGACGCTGCGCCGCGGCGTTCTCCTCTCCGGATTTGCGATCGTGGCGATGTACGTGCTCGGCACCGCCGCGATGCTCGTCGCCCTGCCTGCGGACACCGTAAGCATCACCAACGGCATGCCCCAGGCGACCGCCGCTCTCGTGGAGCGGCTCGGCGTGGCGTGGCTCGCGCCGGTGGCGGGCGCGGTGGCGATCCTCCTGGTGCTCGGCAATCTTGGGGGCGTCGGGGCGTGGCTCGCGGGCTCGGCCCGGCTGCCCTACGTCGCCGGCGTGGACGGGGTGCTGCCCCCGGCGTTCGGCCGGATCCATCCGCGGTGGCAAACGCCGTACGTTGGATTGCTGATGCAGGGCGCGATCGCGACCGTCTTCGTCATCGCGAGCCTGGTGGGCTCGAGCGTCAGGAGCGCCTACTTGGTGCTCACGCAGACGACGCTCGTCCTGTTTTTCATTCCGTATCTCTACCTGTTCGCGACGTATCTGCGGCTGCGTCGCGACCGGACGCTCGGTACCGGGGTGGTGGGAGTAGTCGGTCTCGCCGCGGTCCTCTTGTCCATCGTGCTCGGCTTTGTGCCTCCCGCCGACGAGGCCCACGCGTTGCTGTACGAGGGAAAGGTCGTCGGGGGCGTGATCGGATTCATGCTGCTCGGTGTAGTACTCGCCAGGCGCGGGGTGAGGCGTCGCACAGCCGCCCACTCGGCCGCGCTGTAGAGTGGAACGTCGCGTCCATCGTTTTTTCAAGGACCCGGGAGTTCTCTCGTGAGGCCTCGTCGCTCGCAGTTTTTGGCAGTGGTCGCCGTCGTGTGCCTGCCCGCCGCCAGCCGGGCCCAGCAGGACCCACCACGCGTACGTCGCGAGATTCGCGGGTTCGACTTCCGCAAGGACGGGGTGTGGCGCAAACAGGTGCGCGCCGTGCGGAGCGCCCGCCATCAACTGCTGCGACAGCGGAATTTTCCGGCGCTGAATGCCCCGCTCGTGAGCGGGAGCCGCGCCCCGCTGTCGCTGGGCGCGCCGCTCGGGGCCGCGCCCGCCGTATCCGGCGTGCTGCGCGTGCCGGCCATCCTGTTCACGTTCAAGAACACTCCGCCGAGCCAGGTCCGTCCCACCAGCCAGTTCGACGACGTCCTGTTCGCGCCATCACCCACCGGCGCGTCCGCCGGCCGGCCCTATACGTACAGGTCCTACTACACGGAGCTGTCCAACGGCCTGCTCACCGTGCAGGGTCAGACGTACGGCTACGCCGCGCTCGACTCCAACGAAGTGACCTACACCGGGGTCCCGGGCACCTGCACCGGAAACCCGTATACCGGCTCGACGGACTGCAACGGCCTGTTCTCGCCCAGCGCGCAGGCGCGGATGCAGAGGGCCCTCGCCGAAGCGCTGGGTAAGGTCGACAGCCTGATCGACTGGACGCAGTACGATGGCGACGGCGACGGTTTCGTCGACTTGGTGGCGTTCATTCAACCGGCGCTCGACGGCGCGTGCGGCCCCCTCGGGAACAATCATCTGTGGGCGCACCGCTTCTTCCTGCAGCCGCCGTACTATGCCACGCACTCGACCACCGTGGTGAACGGGCAGACGGTGAACGTAAGGGTGGCCGACTACATCCTGGAGAGCGGCGTGGGCGGCGCGAGCGGCTGCGACACGACCGCGATCATGCCGATCGGCACGGTGGCCCACGAGACCGGACACGGATTCGGGCTCCCCGATCTATACGACACCGACGGGGCGAGCGAGGGCGTCGGCGAGTTCAGCTTGATGGGGAGCGGGAACTACACGTCACCGTTCAGTCCCTCGCGCATGGATGTGTGGTCCCTCAACGAGCTGGGCTGGGTGATCGTCACGCCGCTCACCACCGCCGGGGCGTACACCTTCGGCCCGGCGAAGCTGCCCGTTGACACCGCCCTGTTCGTCCCCGTCACCGGATCGAACCCGCGCGGTGAATACTTCCTGCTGGAAAACCGCCAGGGTGTGCTGTCGGACAGCGCGATGATTCGCTATCACTGCCGGGTCTGGTTCGCCTCCGCGAATCCGCCCGCGTCGTGCAGCGGCGGGTTGATCGTCTGGCACGTGGATTCACTGCAGATCGCGCGGCCCGGGAATAGCGTGAACACGGGCCCGATTCACGGCCTCGAGGCGATCCAGGCGGATGCGTTCGGCAACCTCGACGCGGACCCCGCGCGTCGCTGCTATCCGGGGGCCCCGGCGGTCGGCTGCTCGAATCGCGGCGATGCGGGCGATCTCTATCCCGGGACGACCGGGAACGCGACGCTCTCGATCGCCACGCTGCCGAGCGACGGCCTCAACGCGACGGGCTGCCCGGGTTTCAGCCTGGACACGATCAGCCAGGTGGTGCTCAACGGGGCGGTACGCTTCGTGTTGAACACGGGAGCGCAGACGCTGGCCGTAACGACAGCGCCGCAGCTCCCCGGTGGCAAGTGGGGATACTCCTATAACACGGTCCTGACCGCTGCGTGTGGCGGCGGCAACTACCAGTGGAGCGTCGTGTCTGGGACGCCGCCTCCGGGGGTGGCGTTGTCGCCTGGCGGCGTGTTGAGCGGGTGGCCGACCGATACAGGCACCTACACTTTCCAGGTCCGTGTGATCGACGGGACGCAGACCGCGGGGCGGGGGATGACCCTCCACGTCGTGGAGCCGTCCCTCACGCTGCAGCAGGTCCTGAGTCTCGAGTTCCAGGGCCCGGCGCTCGCGAATGACGATCAGAAGCGCTACCTCGATTTCCAGGGCAATCACAACGACACCTTCGACATCGGTGACTTTTTGCGCTGGCTCGGGCGCACCGGGCAGGTGGCGCCCGTGACCGCACCGGTGGCGGCCACGAGGGCACGACCATGAACCGGTACCTGACGACGTTCGGCGTGGCTTGCGGCATCACCGCCGGCGCATGCAGCGAACCGCCCGCCGCCCCCACGTCGCTGACCCTCTCCGCGCAGCTCACCAACGCGGGGTCGACGGATCGGGCGATCCTCGTGGAGATCGCCGGAGCCGACACGAGCGCACGGATCGACAGCGTGCTGGCGCCCGCCGGCTCGAGCTATCGGCTGTTCACGGAACGGCTGTCCGTTACCCAGTGGCGTGCCATCGTCACGGGGAATCTGTCGGACGGAGTCTTGCTGCGGCTCGCCGTACCGGGCAGGAGCCGGGCGAGCGCCTACACGGCCGCGATCCTGGACGTGGCGGACGCCTCGTTTGCCGATCTGCCGCCCGGAAGCCGGGCCGTCACCATTGCCCGGTAGCGCTCCCCGCGCACCCGCCAGCTAGGGCAGCGAAGGCCGGTGTGCCGTCGGGGAGACGCAGTCCAGCGATTGCGGCCCGGCCTGCCTGCGTCACCCATCGAGCGAACGCGCCTGCCGCCGCTGGGGCGCCGGGATGGCGCACGACGTACAGCGTGTAGGGATTGGTGAGCGCCGTGTCGGCCACGAACAGGATCCGCAGGCTCAAGCCCCGGAGCGTGGCATACGTGGGCAGATCGGCGAGGGCATACGCGTCGCGCTCGTCGGCGAGGTGGAGCGTGGCTGCCTGGTCGGTCCCCGACTCGATACGCCAGCGTGACACGGGCGTCATACCCGCCGCCTGCCACAAGGCCAGCTCCTTGACATGCGTTCCGGACGAGTCGCCGCGCGACACGAACGGACCGCCCACCGCGGCGATCCGACGGAATGCCGCCGCCGCCGCCGGCGCCGTGGCCACTCGAGCGGGATCAGCCGCGGGTCCGACGATGGCAAACCGGCTCGCGACGAGCGGGCAGCGGAGCAGGGCGTGCCCGGGTTCGACCAGCAGACGCTGCTCCAGCGCCGGGGCGTGCGTGATCACCACGTCGAGATCGCCGCTCGCGGCGGCACGCAGGATCTGCCCCGAGGGCGCGACGACGGTCGTGAAGCGCGGGCCCGTCCAGAGCGACTCGAGCACGGAAAGGACGCCGGATTGTTGGACGGTGTAGGTCGTGCCGAGACGGAGGGGGGAAGGACCCGAGTGACATGCCGCCAGCCAGCCGCAGACCAGCACTGCGTGCGCTCGGTGCATGGCGTAGGGTAGTAACGGAGCGGCCAGACGGCTAGGCAGACGGCTAGACGGCTAGACGTCCAGCGGGCGTGAGGTCTCAGTTCGTAGGCAGACCTATACACTCGATCCTCCAGACCGCTAGCCGTCTCGACGTCTAGGCGTCTGTCTAGCCACCTGCTCACTTTCTGCTCAATCCCCGGCTAGTTTGTAAGTCGCGGGGCGGTAGCTCAGCTGGGAGAGCACCTGGTTTGCAACCAGGGGGTCGTGGGTTCGAATCCCATCCGCTCCACGTTCACGGGGGTGACGACCATGCTGCCGAGGACGAGTGGCGCCGCGCGCGGGTGGCTGGCGCTGATCCTGTTGAGTGCCGCCGCCGCACACGCGCAAACGGCTGCCGCCCCGGCGCGATCGAGAGGATGGAATCCCATGGATTTCAAGAAAGCGGCCGACAGCGAGCTGCGACGCGCGCTCACGCCGCTGCAATACGAGGTGACGCAGCACGACGCCACCGAGCGGGCGTTCAACAACGAGTACTGGGACAACCACCAGCCCGGGATCTACGTGGACGTAGTCTCGGGCGAGCCGCTGTTCAGCTCGCTCGACAAGTACGATTCCGGAACCGGCTGGCCGAGCTTCACGCAGCCGCTCGCGCCCGGCAACATTCGCGAGAAGACGGATCGGTCCCTGTTCATGGTGCGCACCGAAGTCCGCTCCGCGCATGCGGACTCGCACCTCGGCCACGTGTTCGACGACGGACCGCCCCCCACCGGGTTGCGCTACTGCATGAACTCCGCGGCGCTGCGGTTCATTCCGCTCGAGCGACTCGAGGCGGAGGGGTACGGGCAGTTCCTGCAGCGCTTCGAGGCGGCGAAGCTCCATCGCCCCTGACCCGGTGCCGCCCCCGCCCGTCGATTGGCTCCCACTGCTCGGCGACATCGCCGATCGCGCGGACGAGATCGCGCTCACGTTTTTCGGCGCCAAGCGACTGCGGGTCGACGAGAAGCCCGACTCGAGTCCGGTGACCGAAGCCGACCAGGCGATCGAGACGATGGCGCGGGCGCTCGTGCGACAGCGGCAGCCGGCGCTGGGCCTGCTGGGCGAGGAGCAGGGTGAGGTGGCCGGCGCCGCCGGCACCCGACTGATCATCGATCCCATCGACGGCACGCGTAACTTCGTGCGGGGGATTCCCGTGTTCGCGACGCTCATGGCAATCGAAACGGAGGGGGAGGTCGTGGCGGGCGTCGCCAGCGCTCCCGCGCTGCGTGCGCGCTGGCGCGCCGCCCGCGGCGCCGGCGCCTTTCGCGACACGCGGCGGCTGCGGGTATCGGGCACGCGCTCGTTCGCCGAAGCCCTGCTGTTCCACGGCAATCTCGGTCTCGGAGAGGGTGGCCCGCCGCCCGGCTTCGCGCAGCTCGTCGGCCGCATCGGCCACACACGGGGGTTCGGAGACTTCTATCAGCACATGCTGGTGGCGGAAGGAGCTGGAGAAGTCGCGATCGATCCCGTGATGCATCCCTGGGACATCGCCGCGCTGCAGGTGATCGTGGAGGAGGCGGGCGGCCGCGCCACCAGCCTCGGCGGCGAGCGCTCCATCTATGCGGGCAGCCTCGTGACCTCGAACGGCGCGCTGCACGAGGCGATGTTGGACACGCTTTCCCGCGCCACGGAAGGAGTCGCATGACTCGTCGACGCCCCTGGGGCGCTCTGGTGCTCGCCGCGACCGTTGCCGGCTTCGCCGGCTTCGCCATCGCGGCGCCGGCGCCCGGACCAGAAGTCGCCGTATACAAGAGCCCGACCTGCGGCTGCTGCAAGAAGTGGGTGGAGCACGTGCAGGCCGCGGGATTCCGCGTGACGGTGCACGACACGTCCAGCCTCGCCGGTGTGATGGAGCACTACGGTGTGCCCCATAAACTGACGGCGTGCCACACGGCCGTCGTGGACGGCTACGTCGTCGAAGGGCACGTCCCCGCCGACGTGATCCAGCGCCTGCTCAAGGAGCGCCCCGGAATCGCGGGGGTCGGCGTCGCCGGCATGCCCGCGGGGTCGCCGGGAATGGAGTCGGACACACCGACGCGGTATTACATCCTGACGTTCGACAAGAACGGTACGACGTCGGTGTACGGCGCGCGGTGACGCTTCTCCCGGAGCCGCCGGACGATCCGCTCGACGAGGACGACTTCCCGCTCGGCGACGGCACGGCCGAGAGCGAGGTGCTGGTGGTGTGCCCCCACTGCGGCGAGGCGAACGAGCTCGCGCTCGACCCCGGGGGCGGGTCGGTGCAGGAGTACGTAGAGGATTGTCAGGTCTGCTGTCGTCCCTGGCGCGTCACGGTGCGCTACGCGGAGGATGGGACAGCCGACGTGTTCACCGAGGCGCTCGACGAGTGACGACGAGGGGCCAGGAACGCCTTCCTGACCCCTCGTACTGTTCACCCTTGTGCGTGTGTGCGTCTAGCCGTTGCTGGTCCTACTTTCTGGCCGCCTCGTATCTTTTTCCCACCTCAGACCAGTTCACCACGTTCCACCACGCCGCCACGTAGTCGGGCCGCCGGTTCTGGTACTTGAGGTAGTACGCGTGCTCCCACACATCGAGCCCGAGCACCGGAATCTTGCCGTCCATCAGCGGGCTGTCCTGATTCGCCGTGCTGAACAGCTCGAGCTTGCCGCCCGCGAGGGCGAGCCAAGCCCAGCCGCTGCCGAACCGCGTGGTCGCGGCGGTCGCCAGCTGCTCCTTGAACTTGGCGAAGTCGCCGAAGGTCTTCTTGATCGCATCGGCCAGGGCGCCGCTCGGCTCGCCGCCGCCGCCCTTGCCGGCCGGTGCCATGATCGTCCAGAATAGCGAGTGGTTGTGATGGCCGCCGCCGTTGTTGCGCACTGCCATGCGGATGTCCTCGGGGATGCCGTTGATCCCGCGCAGCAAATCGTCCAGCGTCTTCTTGTGCAGCTCGGGGTGCTTGTCGAGCGCGGCATTGAGGTTGTTGACGTACGCCTGGTGATGTTTTCCGTGGTGGATCTGCATCGTCTGGGCGTCGATGTGGGGTTCGAGCGCCGCGAAATCGTACGGCAGTGGCGGCAGGGAATGCGCCATGGTCCGCTCCTTGGCGGTCTGACCGGTCGTGCGATCCTTTACGCTCTGTGCCATAGGTCGGCCACTCCTTTCGCTGCGGGGTGGCGGGCCGCGGGAAACATGCACGGCCCGCGCGCCGATTTCAAACCGGCACGCCCGCGGGTTGCCCACCGAGTCTTGCGCGATGACATTGTGTACTGTGCTAACCCCGGAGGGCCGCGATCCGTTCCGCGCCCCCGACTCGAAGCCAAGGAGCACGCGCTGTGACCGTCACCGCCTCCGCGGGCGGCCCCCGTGTGGGCGCCGCCGCCCCCGACCTCACGCTCCCGTCCACGGCCGGGACGGACGTCACGCTCTCGAGCTTCCGTGGCCGGCGCCACGTGCTGCTCGCATTCTTCCCGCTCGCGTTTACGAGCACCTGCACGGCGGAGAATTGTGCGTTCAGCGAGGATTACGGGGCCTTCGAGCGCGCGGACACGGTGGTGCTGCCAATCAGTGTGGACTCGGTGCCCACGCTCAAGGAGTACAAGGCGAAATACGCGCTGCGTCAGGATCTCCTGAGTGATTTCAAGCGGGACGTGAGCCGGGCCTATGGAACGCTGCTCGCGGACCGCTTCTTCTCGACGCGCGCCTACTTCCTGATCGACAAGCAGGGAATCCTGCGCTGGCAGCACGTCGAGGCCGAGCTCGGCGCCAGGCGCCACGACGCCGAGCTGCTGCGTCAGATCGAGTCGCTGTGAGCGGCGGGCCGAGCCGGCACTAGGGTCGCATGGCGTCCGTCACGCTCCGCCGTCTCACCAAGACGTACGACACGGGCGGCACGCAGGCGGTCGCGGACCTGTCCCTCGACGTGCGCGACGGCGAGTTCTTCGTGTTGCTCGGGCCGTCGGCCTGCGGCAAGACGACCGTGCTCCGCTGCATCGCCGGGCTCGAGGAGCCGAGCGCGGGCGAGATCCTCATCGGAGACCACGACGTCACGCATCGCTCTCCAGGTGAGCGCGACGTGGCGATGGTGTTTCAGGGCCACGCCCTCTACCCCCACCTCTCGGTGCGGGGCAACATCGCCTTCGGCCTCGAGGTGCGCGGGGTCCCGGCGGCCGAGACCGCGCGGCGGGTCGAGCAGGCCGCCGAGCGGCTCGGGCTCACAGCCTCGCTCGAGCGCCGGCCCGCGGAGCTCTCGGGCGGAGAACGGCAGCGCGTGGCACTGGGCCGGGCGATCGTGCGCGAGCCCCGGGTCTTTCTCTACGACGAGCCGCTTTCCAGTCTCGATCCAACCTTGCGCGGCGAGCTGCGCGCCGAGCTGCTCGAGCTGCACCACGCCCTGGGCGTCACCGTCGTGTACGTCACGCACGACCAGGTCGAGGCGATGATGATGGGGCAGCGCATTGCGGTGCTCGATGCCGGGCGGCTGCGGCAGCTGGGTACGCCCGCCGAGGTGTACGGGCAGCCCGCCGACGTGTTCGTCGCGCGCTTCATCGGCAACCCCGGGATGAACGTGCTGAAGGGCCGGGGGCGGGGAACGGGGCGGAGCGGGGGAGTGGTCGACTGCGGCGCCTGGTCGATTGCGGTCCCGCTGGAGCACTACGAGGGCGAGATCCATCTGGGGGTGCGCCCCGAGCATGTACGCCTGTGCGCGCCCGACCAGGGGACGGCGACGGCGGAGGTGCGCGTGATCGAGCCGTTGGGCGCCGACACGCTCATACACGTCGACGCGGGCGGCCAGCGCGTCGTCGCGCGGGTCGGCGGCTTCCCGGACTTCCGACCCGGCGACCGCGTCGGGGTCACGCTCGACCGGCAGCACCTCCATCTGTTCGACGCGGCGGGAGCCCGACTCGTGTGAGGCGCGTCGTCGCGCTGTGTCTCGCGTGCTGGGCGTGCGGCGGCAGTCGAGAAGACGGAGGACGGGGCGCGCTCGCGCTGGCCGATCGCATCGACTCGGGCGCCGGCGCGGCCGCGCTCCAGGAGCGGCTGGTGACACCCTATCTCGCCCGCCATCCCGGCCTCGAGCTCGTGCGGCAGTCGATCGCGGCACGGGACGAGTACCACCGCGTGCTGCTCACGTCGCTCGCCGGCGATGATCCTCCCGACGTGTTCCTGCTCGACGCCGAGGACGTGCCGCGAGTCGTGGACCGGGGGGTAGCCCTCGACCTCGTTCCGTACCTCGCACGGATCGGTGTCGACCCGGCGCGTTACGACCCGGCGCTCCTCGCCGTGTTCCGCCGCGGCGCCGGGATCTACGGGCTCCCGCGGGGCTATACGCCCGTGGTGATCGCCTACAACAAGGATCTGCTGGATCGTGCCGCGATTCCCTACCCGACGGACGACTGGACGTGGGACGACTTTCTCCGGGTCGCGAAACGGCTCACCCGGGACACGGACGGCGATGGGTCGATCGATCAGTGGGGCAGCGCCTTCGACGGGCGCCTGGCCCTCTGGCTGCCGTGGATCTGGTCGGGCGGCGGCGACGTGTTGTGCGCGGATGGTCGGCGCGCATCGGGGTGTCTCGACTCGCGGGCCACGGTCGAGGCGCTGCGCTGGTATGCCGGTTTGGCCACGAGCGAGGAGCTAGGGCCGCGAATCCGCGACGCCCGTGACGCGCCCGGGGCCATCGCCCGTCTGTTCGCGAGCGGCCGGCTCGCGTTCATGACGACGGGTCACTGGGCGATTCCCGGCCTGCGTGCGATCGTCGCGGCCGGCCGGCTGCACGTGGGATTCGTGGCGATCCCGCACCGCGAGGGCGTCCCGTCCGCCACCGTGCTGTACGTGTCGGGCTACGCCGTCCCGGCTATGACGCTGCGGCGCAAGGCCGCCGTGGAGCTCGCAGCCGAGCTCACGGATTCCGCCGCCGCCGCGGCACGGGGAGAGACCGGGCTGGAGCTGCCGGCCGTCGCGGCGGCGGCGCGGGCCGTGGCGACGGCGGATGCGCTCGGGTGGGACGCGGCGTTTCTGCGCGCCGCCGCGCGGGGGCGGCCGTCCTGGAGCGCGCGCGTCGGGCCGTGGCGCGACGTTGCCGAACGGCTCGCCGATCTCATGGACCGCGTCGTGAGCACCCATGAGGACCCGGTGCGTGCGGCGGGTGCCACGGCGCGCGAGCTGGACCGGCTGCTGGGCGCCACGCGATGACAGCGCGCGCGCGCGGCCGGTGGGCGGCACTCGTCGCCCTCGCGGCGGCCACCCTGCTCCCGCTCACTGCCGCGCGCCGGGTGCGCGCTCGGTGGGACCGGGGGCTCGCCGCGCGCGACGCGTCCGCCGCCGCCGGGTACCTGGCGATCGTCACACCCATGGCGCGGAGTGGCGGCGGGTACGACCTGCCGCAGCTCTTGATCCGCGCGCGGGCGCTCGCCGGGCTTCCGGGACTCGCGGTCGACTTCGAGATCTACGACCGCACCGCACCCCTGGTGCACGCCACGGCGCCCCCGCTTCTCCCCGCGGTGCTCGAGCAGCTGCGTCGCGAGGTCGCCGTGCGCTGGACGGGGGAGGCGATGCTCGCGCCCCTGCTCGATCGTGACGGCTGGGATGTCGTGGGCGCGGTCGCGGCCCAGCCGCAAGGGGCAGGCTGGCCCGTGTCGCCGTGGTCCTTCGCCGCGTTGCTGCTGTTTGTAGCGGCCGGCGTGCAGGCGGTGCGCGCGATGGGGGTGACGGGCGAGCCGTGGCGCCAGGCGCTGGGGCGCTACGGCGCGGCCGCCGGCCTGTTCGGCGTGGCGATGTTTGCCGACGTTCGCCTGGCCGGCCGCGGGGCCACGGATCAGTGGCTCTCCGATGCACGGCTGCTCATGCAGGAGGCAATGGCCCGAGTCCCCGAGACTCGCGCCGCGCCCGCCAGCCTCGCGCCCATCGCTCGCGGCGCCGAGCTGGCGCCGGCGGACTCGCTCGGGTCGGGCGTCGTGCGACGCGATGTCGCCGGTCTCGTGCGCGCCGTGGTTGCCGTGCGGCTGGGGCCCGGACGCTGGGTCGAGCTGAGGGCCCGCCCCCTGGAAGCCGGCACGGCGCCCTGGCTCGCGGTCGTGCTCGGCCTGGCCGCGCTCGGTCCGCTGGGTGCGCTCCTGGCCGGCTGGAGCCTCGCCGCATCGCCGCGGCAGCGGCGCGAGACCGTGGCGGCGTGGGGCTTTCTGGCACCGTCGGCGCTGCACCTCGTCGCCTTCACGGTGGGCCCGCTGCTGTTCGCCCTGTACCTGTCCGTGCACCGGTTCAGCCCCGTCGAGCCGGCCCGGCCGCTCATCGGGCTGGCCGGTTACGCGCAGGCGCTGGGGAACCCCCTCGTCTGGGCGGCGCTCGGGCGTACGCTGCTCTACGCCTGCTACGTCCCGGTCTCCGTGGCGTTGGCGCTCGCTCTCGCGCTGCTGCTCCGCGGCCGATCGCGGGGCGCGAGGCTCGCGCGGACGCTGTTCTTCCTGCCCGCCGTCTCGTCGGTGGTGGCGGTCGCCCTCGTGTGGCGGTGGATGTATCAGCCGGACGTCGGGCTCGTCAATCACCTGCTTGGGCACCTGCTTGGGCACCCGTTTGGGCAGCTGCTCACGCGCGCAGGATTGGGACGGGTGGACTGGGTGGGCGATCCCGCAATCGCGCTCATCGCGGTGATGATCGTCTCCGTGTGGACGCAGCTCGGGTATCAGATGGCCGTGTTTCACGCCGGGCTCGAGAGTATCCCTCGGGCGTACGTCGATGCCGCCCGCGTGGACGGCGCGAACGCGTGGCAGCGGTTCCGGCGCGTGACGCTCCCGCTGCTCCGGCCGGTGATCCTGTTCGTGCTGGTGACCGGGATCCTCGGCGCGTGCCAGGTGTTCGCTCTGGTCGCGGTTCTCACGGGGGGAGGTCCCGTCAGCGCCACGGACGTGGCGGTGTATCGGATTTACCGGACCGCCTGGGAGCAGCTCCAGTTCGGCGATGCCAGCGTACTCTCTGTCCTGCTCTTCGTGCTCCTGCTTGCGGCTACACGGGCCCAGCTGAAGCTCCTCGACCGGCGAGTAGAGCATGCGTAGGCCGAAAGCGCGACGAGTGAAGCGAAGGGATTGGCCTGCTTACGCACTCGGCCTCCCGATGGCCCTCCTCATGGTTGCACCATTCCTTTATATGGTCGCCACGGCGCTGCTGGGAGAGGGGGACACGCTGCGCCGCGTGCATCCCGAAAACTTCGCCGCCGCGCTCGCTGCCGCGCCGTTCGGCCGGTTCTTCCTCAACAGCGCGATCTTCTCGGTCGCCGTGGCTCTGGGGCAGGTGCTCACCAGTACCACTGCCGCCTACGCCTTCGCACGGCTGCGATTCCCCGGACGCGACCGCGTGTTCACCTTGTATCTTTCGGCGCTCATGCTTCCGGTCGTCCTGCTCCTCGTCCCCCGCTTCCTGCTCATCAGCGCGCTCGGCTGGGCGGACACCTACCAGGGATTGATCTCGACGGAGCTGGTATCCGTCAGCGGGATCTTCCTCTTGCGGCAGTTCTTTCTCGCCATTCCACGGGATCTCGAAGACGCCGCGCGGCTGGAAGGTGCGGGGGAATGGACGGTCTTCCGGCGCGTGGTCCTGCCGCAGTCCGGGCCGGCGCTCGCCACGCTGGGCGTGCTGGCGCTCGCCGACCAGTGGAAGAGCTTCTTCTGGCCGCTCGTCGCCACGTCCTCCGCCGACATGCAGGTGTTGGAAGTGGGTATCGCGCGCCTGCACGGCGCGTACGACCTGAACTGGCCGTATCAAATGGCGGCGGCGACGGCGGCGGTGGTCCCGATGATGGTCCTGTACTGGGTCGCACACAAGTACTTCATGCGCGGGATTCAGTTGCGCGTCTAGTCTTTGCGTTTCCTCGTTGTCGGGGTTGATCGGAAGCTCAACTCCCACTTGATGTCCCGTCCGTCTCCCCCGGCGGCCCATTCAATCACCGCGTGTCCCGTTTCCAGGCTCCTTACCGTGCAAGGCACGTCGGCCTTGCACGTCCCGGGCCGCAGCCCTTTCGGGACGGCGACGGTGACGGCATAGGCACGAGCGTCGAGATTTACCGACTTCGCGGCGAGCGTACGCGCCGCGGCATCCCACGTCTCCTCCGTGATGTCGACGGCACCCTGCACGACGTGTCGCGTCGTCCCGATCACCAGCGGGCGCGCCGCGGCGGGCCGCAGCCCGAGTGTGAGGGTGCTGCGCGCCTCGAGCGTGACCGTGACCGTGTCTTTGAGATCGGCGAGTGGTGCGTCGCGCCACACGTCATAGGCGGTGAACCGCGCGCCCGCGATGCCGAGCGCGCCGAGGGAGAGCGACGTGGGGAGCGGCTCGTCGTCCCAATTGACCAGCACCGCGGTCCACCAGCGCGGCGCACCCTCGACCACCCAGGCGCGCGGCGGCGCATCCCGGTGTACGCTCCAGAGGCCGCCACTCCCTCCCGTGCCGCCGAACACCCGCACGGCGAGCACATTGTCCCCGCCCCAGTTCAGGGCGTCGGAGGCGACGCGATAGCGGCGGTACGCCTGCGACACTGCGCGGTCGCCGGGTGGCAAGTCTCCGGTCCCGCCCACTCTCACGCCGTTCAAGAACGCCTCGTCGGCATCGGCGATCTTCCCGAGCTCGAGGTACACTGGCCGCGCGGGGACGAGTGGCGGGAGCGAGAATCGCGTCCGGTACCAGCCAAACCCGGTGTAGTCCCGATGCCCCGCCTCGTTCCAGCGCTGGGGCACCGGGATCGTCTCCCACGCCGCTTCGTCGAAGTCACGGGTGCGGTACGCGGCGTCGTCTCCGGTTCGGAAGCGCCAGGGCCCCTTGAGCGGGACCACGTCGTCGCCGGCGACGATCGCCGGCGCGACGTCGCGCTCCACCACGGCGGCATCGATCGGGCGGGCCCCCACCGGCGCGACCGGGAGCGTGCGTTGCAGCAGGGCGAGTCGCTCGGGTGGGAGCTTCGGGAGGTTGTCCGAGAAGAGGGTGAGCCCGCCCGTCACCGCGACGAGGGACGCCCACGCCCGCGCTTCCGCCGGTGTGAGCGGGGGCCGCACCACGAGGCAGTCGGGATCGTTGAGCCAGGCCGAGCGCTGGTAGAAGCTGCGCAGCCCCGCCGCGCGCGCCGCAGGCTGGAGCCCGCCCCAGCTGGCGGCAACGTCCGGAGCGATCCGCATCCCGTTCACGAGTCCGACGGCGTGCTGCAGCGGCGCGGCGCTCCCCACCACGAACGCCTCGGTGCCGAGTCCGTCGCGAATCGCGCCCAGCCCGCCGCGGTACGCTTCCGCGTGCGTCAGGCCGCCGTAATGACCCGTCCCCAGCGTGGCCCAGCGGAGCGCGTCGATTCTGAGATAATCGTAGCCCCAGTCGCGCACGACGCGGCGGGCCAGGTCGAACAGCCATTGCTGGACCTTGGGATGCGCGCCGTCGAGCGCGTAGATCTGGCCGCCCCACGACTCGCGCGTGTCGCACGCCACGGGGCCGCTGGCGTCGCGCAGCAGCCAGTCGGGGTGCTCGGCGGGGACGCCCGACCGCTCCGCGACAGCGAACGGCGCCAGCCACAGACCGGCCTTGAACCCCTTCGCGTGGATCTGATCGGTCAGCCAGGCGTGTCCGTGGGGAAACTTGTCGTTGGTGTCCCACGCGCCCGCCGCCCGCTGATATCCGTCGTCGAGCTCGATGTAACGGAAGAACCTGCGGTCGAAGCTGGCGGCGCAGAATTCCGTGTTCGCCACCACGTCCGTTTCATTGACGCCGCCCGCCAGCTCTTGCCGCGAGCACCAGCCCGCGGGTGCCACCGCCTGTGCCAGCCGGTCCTGATCGACCGGCGAGGAGGGGATGAACAAGGCGCGCAGCGCGGTCAGGCCGTCGCCCTGGGGATCGAACGCCAGTCGCATGCGGGAGGCGTCCCCCTCGGGCCGGAGCGGTCGTGTCGGGAACCATTCGCTTGCCGCCTCGAGCCCCTGCGGTCCCAGCTGGACGCGGGCCTCGCCGGGCTCCCCGGCATCAAAGGCGATCGCCAGGCCTCGGCCCCCGCGTGTGAGTCCGAGCGCCCCGTGACTCGTCAGACCCGATGCCTCCGCCCCACCCACGGCTACCACCCGGCACGGGTCGAGAGACTGATACCCGTTCACGAGCGCGACCAGCGGGCCGGGTCCGCCCAGCACGCCGGACTCGGGGAGCTGGAAGAAGCGTATCCCTTTCACGCTGGGGAGGTAGCGATCGGGGAACACGGTGACGGTGACGACGGCCTGCGGGGCCTCGGCCGCGCCCGCCGTGAGAAACTCCGCCTCGACCCACACGCCGGCCGCACGGCCGCGCACCACGACGGCGTCGCCGCCGGGGGGGCGACGGCTGCCGACCGTGCTATCTTCCAAGTCGGCGAGGCCGAGGGGGCGGTCGGCGAGCCAGGTCACCATTTCCGCGTCGCGGATGAGCGGAACGGGAGCGCCGTCCCCGTAGTACCACAGTGACCAGCGGCGGCGCTCGTCCAGCTCGAAGCGTAACCTCCCCGTCCCCGCCACCCCGGACGGTCGAGGGCGGTGGAGGGCGGTCGAGGGCGGGGCGATCAGGCCGCTGGAAACCCCGCCGGTGAGGAGAACGAACGTGCGTCGGTCCATGGTCACAATGTTGGCGGCCCTCGCCGGTTTGTCTACGCCGCTGGTCGCGCAGGAGACGCGCGGCGGGCTGTTGACGCTCGGGCTCGCCTACACGGTCGGCAGCGGTTGGCAAATCCAAGGCTTCGACGTCGGCTACGGGCGCGGGCTGCCCTCCGGACCGATTGCGGCGGTGTCGCTCGGTGCGCGCCTCGGCGAATTCATCGACCAGCGGGCGATCATCGGCGGCTCGCAGGGGTTTGTCTTCGGCGCCACCCTCGGCGCGCGGACCCGCGCCCTGACCGTCGCCGAGTTCGGGTCGGACACGGCGCCGAGCCGCGTGGGACTCGACGTCACCGTCGAGACGACGGGCTACGCCGGCGCGCACTCGCCGCTCGGGATCGGGTCGCCGTGGGGTGCGGTCTCCGTCCTCCCCGGCCTGCGGGTCGGCGGTTTCGGGCTCGTGTTCGGCCCCACGGCATTTTTCGGCACCGCTACCCTCGTCCGGCCGTTCTTGGGCGTGCGCTTCGACGTGCCGCTGGCGCGGCGGGAGCGCCATCCCTAGTTTAGCGCCGATGGCGGTCCCCTCCCTCGATACCGAGCACCCCGGTATCCGGGTCATCGCGGAAGTAGCGTCGGTGCTGCAGGCGGGCCTCGCGTCCGGCGAGGCCCTGCACGGCGTGGTGAGTGCGCTGCGGCGCGGTCTCAACCTGCGCCGCTGCCGCCTCTGGCTCCGCACACCCGACGGCTCGCGCTTCGCATCGGTCACCACGTCCGGGGACGAGGAGGACGTGCCGGGCTACCCGCAGCCGGTGGCCGAGTGGGTGCGGCACGGGCCGCAGCGCGAGGGTGTCCCGGGCGGCTCGGTCGTGCGGCTGCCGCTGATCCACGACGACGAGCCCCTCGGAGCGCTCGAGGTCGTCATCCCCACTGGTCGCTACGAAGGAATCGCGCACGACGTGGTGGTCGTAGTGGCCCGTATTCTCGCCCCCATGATCGCCGCGACGGAGCTGTCCCAGGACCTCGCCTCCGAGGTGGCGCTGCGCACCCACGAGATGGAGGCGCAGCGCAGCTTCGCCGCCCAGATCGTCGACTCCCTCCCCGTCGGGCTGTACGTGATCGACCGCACCTATCGGATCCGCGCCTGGAACCGCAAGCGCGAGACGGGGACGCAGGGCGTGTCGCGCGAGGACGCCGTGGGGCGCGAGATCTTCGACGTGCTCGACCGCCAGCCGCGCGACCTCCTGAAACGGGAGTTCGACCGCGTCTTCGACACCGGCGAGCTGCAGCAGGTCGAAATGGAGTCGCAGGCGACGGGCGAGGCGCGCCATTACCGCATCACCAAGATTCCGATGCATCAGGACGGCGGCGTCATCTCGCACGTCATTACCATCGGCGAGGACATCACCGAGTGGCGTCAGGCCCAGCAGCGTCTCACGGAGACGGAGAAGCTCGCCGCGGTGGGCCAACTCGCGGCCGGCGTGATGCACGAGATCAACAACCCCCTGGCGACGATCCTCGCCTGCTGCGAGGCGCTGGCTCTCCGGACGGCGGACCTGGCGCCGCCGGACCGCCACGGCTACGACGAGTACCTGAAGATCATCGACACCGAGGTCCAGCGCTGCCGTCGCATCGTAGAGAGCCTGTTGGACTTCTCGCGCCCCAAGGGCGGTGACAAGAAGCCCACGGACGTGAACGGCGTGGTGGAGCGCACGCTGTTCCTCCTCAAGCACCACGCGCGGTTCAAGCGGTTGACCGTGGTGCGCGAGCTGGCGACGGGCCTGCCGGCGGTGCTCGCCGACCACGAGCGCTTGATCCAGAGCTTCATGGCGCTCATGCTCAACGCGCTGGACGCGATGGACTCGCGCGGCACGCTCACCGTGCGGAGCCGGATCAACCCGGACCGTGGCGACGAGATCCTGCTCGAGTTCATCGACACGGGCACGGGGATCAAGCGGGAGGACCTCCCCAAAATCTTCGAGCCTTTCTTCACCACCAAACCCCAGGGACGCGGCACCGGCCTGGGTCTTTCCATCTGCTACGGCATCATCGCCGAGCACCGGGGGCGGATCGACGTCGAATCGCAGGTGGGCGTCGGTTCGAACTTCAGGGTATATCTCCCCATCGGCTGAAGATTCTCGTCGTCGAGGACGACAAGACCGTCGGCCAATACGTCAAGCGCGGCCTGACCGAAGCCGGGTTCACCGCGGACCTGGTGGGCGACGGTGCCGAGGGGCTCCGCCTCTCGACGGGCGGGCACTACGACATGCTGGTGCTCGATCTGCGGTTGCCTGCGCTGTCCGGGCTCGAGGTGCTGCGCACCCTGCGTGATCGGGGCGAGGGGATCCCGGTGCTGGTGCTCACCGCGCAGGACGCGGTGGACTTCAAGGTCCAGGCGCTCAAGATGGGCGCCGACGATTACGTGACGAAACCCTTTTCCCTCGAAGAGTTGCTCGCCCGAGTGGAGGCGCTGGGCCGGCGTCCCAAAGCGATCGCGCCCCCGGTGCTGCGGATCGCGGACCTGACACTCGACACCGGGAGCCGCGAAGTGCGGCGCGGCGGCCGGCTCATCGACCTCACGCCCAAGGAATACGCGGTGCTCGAGTATCTGATGCGCCACCACGGACGCGTCATGTCGCGGACGCTCATCACGGAGTACGCCTGGGACTATCACTTCGATCCCGGCACCAACATCGTGGATGTCGTGATCACGCGGCTGCGCAAGAAGATCGACCACGCGCGCGAGCCGAAGCTGATTCACACAGTGCGTGGCGTGGGCTACGTCGTGAAGGCCTGACATGCAGACGATCCGCGGTCGCCTCACCGCCTGGTACTCGGCGGCCCTCGCGCTCACCCTCGCCGCGTTCGCCGCCGTGCTCTACCTGGACCGGCGCAGCGCCTCCTACCAGGACCTGGACCAACGGATGCGCTCGGAGGCGTCGCTCACCGCGGGCATCCTGGCGGAGAGCTACCGGGCCCGCGGCGTGCTGGTGCGGGCGGACACCGCCGGGCGGCCGGTGCTCATCCCCGACGTCGCCGCGCTGCTCGAAGCGGTCCCCGAGATCCTGATCGTCACCGCGCGCGACGGCAGTCTGCTGTTCGCGTCGTCGGATGCCCGGGCGCTCACGTTCCAGCAGGTGGAGCAGTTGCGCCGCATCGCGACCGCCCCCGGGTCCGGCCAGCCTCCCGGGAGCTTCCGCATCGAGCCCGACGGCCCCACGATTCGCTACGCGGTCCGCTATCTCACCGACGCGGGTCCCCAGTTCGGCGCCATCCTCGCCGGGGCGAACGTCCGCTCGGCCGAGCTGGGTCCCGATCAGCTGCTCTCTACCTTCGCGCTCGTCCTGCCCTTTGGCGTCGCCGTGGCCCTGCTCATGGGCTCCTGGATCTCACGCCGCGCGCTCGGCCCGGTGGACCAGATCATCACCGAGGTGCGCGAGATCACGGACGGGCGGAGCCTGCATCGCCGGCTGGCCGAGCCGCTGGTGAAGGACGAGCTCGGCCGCCTCGCCGAAACGCTGAACCAGATGATGACCCGGCTGGAACGGAGCTTCGCCGCTTTGAGACGCTTTACCGCCGACGCCAGTCACGAGCTCAAGACGCCGCTGACCGTGCTGCGCGCCGGTGTGGAGCGCGCCATCACCACGCCCAACCTCCCGCAGGACACCCTCGCGACGCTGGAGGAGACCCTGCAGGAGATCAAGCGCATGACCGAGCTCGTGGAGGCGCTGCTCACGCTGGCGCGCGCGGACGAGGGGATCGCGCCGCTGCACCGCGAGCCCGTCGATCTGCGCGGGATCGTCGAGGAGGCGCGCGAGACGGGTGAGCTGCTCGCCGAGGAGGCGGGGGTGCAGATGGAAGTGACGACGCCCGCCGACCCGGTGGTGGTGTCGGTCGACGCGACCCGGATTCGCCAGCTGATCCTCAATCTTCTCACCAACGCCGTGAAGTACACGCCGGCGGGCGGGAGCGTGCGCCTGCAGCTCGGGCCCGCCAACGGCAAACTCACCCTCAGCGTCGCCGACACCGGAATCGGCATCGCACCCGGCGACCTGCCCCACATCTTCGACCGGTTCTGGCGCGCCGACTCGGCACGCACTCGCACCGGCGAACGGCCGGGGGCGGGCCTGGGGCTCGCCATTTGCAAGTGGATCGCCGAAGCGCACGGCGGGCGGATCGACGTCGTGAGCCGCCCGGGACGCGGCACCACGTTCATCGTCACCCTGCCGTGGGAAGCGCCCGCTGCAAACTCCTAGCCCGCTCGGCCGGGCGGAGCGCGCCGCGGCGGACGCCGGGGGTGCTGAGGCAGGGGCGCATCAATGTTCACCCGGCTGTCATCGTTTTGTAATGCCCGCTCCCCTAGCGTCCAACGCGACGTGGCCAATATTTCATATGGAGACACCGATCACGCCGGAGGGCGACTACTTGTGTTCGACCATCTGATCGAGTCCAAGCGCACCAAGAACCGCAAACGGACGTTCGGCCTGAACGCCGTGTCCTTGGTGGCGCACACCGTTGTTATCGCGGCGGCCGTGTACGCGACCTTGAACGCCGGCCAGACCGACAACTCCGTCAAGGTCGACACGGCGCTCGTGTTCGTCGACCAACCGAAGCAGGAGAAGCCACCCGAGCAGCAGCCGGTCCAGCTCGACGTACCGCTGAAGGGATTCCAGACTGTGGTCGCGCCGGATGTGATCCCCACCAACATTCCTCCCGTGAACCTGCAGGAGCACTTCGATCCGAAGGACTACTCCGGTACGGGCGTGGAGGGCGGGGTCGCGACCGGGATCGTGCCCACGGGCAATGAAGTGTTCATGGAAGCGATCGTCGAAGAGAAGCCGGCGGTGCTGTCGGGGCCGACCATCGTGTTCCCCGAGCTGCTCAAACAGGCGCAGATCACCGGCCGGGTGCTGGTGCAGGCGATCGTCGACACCTTGGGTCGCGCCGAGGCGAACTCTGTGAAGGTGTTGCAGAGCCCGAACCCCGGGTTCGATCAGTCCGCGAAAAACTACGTGCTCAAGTGTTTGTTCCGCCCGGCGCGCGTGCACGGCCGCGCCGTCCGGGTGCTGGTGCAGATCCCCATCGACTTCCGCCTGAAACAGTAGCGCCCAAAGGAGCCTGCGCACATGAGTCTCTCGCTTTACGACCTGTTCGTGACGATGGGTCCGTTCGCGAAATTCATCGTCGTCGTCTTGGCGGTCATGTCCGTCATCTCGTGGGCGAACGCCGTCCAGAAACTGGTCCAGATCATACGGTCGGAGCGGCAGACGCGGAAATTCGCGCCTGAGTTCTCGCGCTTCCTCCAGGAGGAGCAGCTCGACGGCGCGATCAAGCTCGCCGAGAAGCAGAACCGGAGTCACGTGGCGCGCGTGGTTGGCGAGGCCCTCTCCGAGGTGAAGCCGCTGCTGCGCGATCGCGCCACGATCACCGCGGCCGACATCAACTCGGTGGAGCGCGCAGTGGAGCGCGAGATTCTCATCGTGGCGGCCGAGCTCAAGCGCGGCCTCGGCATCCTGGCCACCACCGGCTCCACGGCGCCGTTCGTCGGACTGCTGGGCACGGTGATGGGGATCGTGAACGCGTTCACCGGCATGGCGGCGTCGGGCGGCGGCGGCTCGCTTGCCTCGGTGTCGGCCGGTATCGCCGAGGCCCTGATCACCACGGCGTTCGGACTCATCGTCGCCATTCCGGCGGTATGGCTCTACAACTACTTCACCACCAAGATCGACTTCCTCTCCGTCGAAATGACCTACACCTCGAAAGAGCTGATCGACTACCTGATCAAGAGCGTCGGGTCGGAGTTCGGCCGCTCGATCTTCACCAAGGAATTCCAGACGCAGAAGGCGTCGCAGACCAGTGGCCCTGTCAGCCACTAGCGCCCGCGCGGCCGTCAAGGCCGACATCAACGTCACGCCGCTCATCGACGTGATGCTGGTACTGCTGATCATCTTCATGATCGTCACACCCCTGATCGCCGCCGGGTTCCAGGCCACCATCCCCCGCTCGCAGAACCCGGAGAACCGTCCGGAAGGGACGGACGAGGTCAAGCTCGGGATCGACAAGGACGGCAAGTTCTGGCTGGACTTGGGACCGGGACCGAGGCAGATCCCGGACGACCAGCTGCCCGAGCGACTGCAGTCGATCTATGAGAGCCGCACCAAGGACAAGATCCTGTTTCTGAAAGCCGACCAGAACATCGAGTTCGGTCGCGTACAGCAGGCCATCGAACTCGCCCGGCGGGCTGGTGTGCGTGTCGTCGGCGCCATCACCGAGCAGAAACAGACGCTCACGAAGAAGAAAGAAGGGGGCTGACCGATGGCGATGGGATCCTCCGGCGGGGGCGAGGGCCTCAGCTCCGATATCAATGTCACTCCGCTGATCGACGTGCTGCTCGTGCTGTTGATCATTTTCATGATCACGCAGCCCCTGTCGCGCAAGGCGTTCGACGTTCAGGTCCCGCCCGAGCAGCAGAGCAAGCAGAAGCAGCAGCAGTCGAGCCAGATCGTCCTCGAGCTCAAGGCCGACGGCTCGTACGCGATCAACGGCCAGCCGTACAGCGTGAGTCAGCTGGACCAGGCGTTCCATCAGATCTACGACCCGCGGCCGGCCAAGCTGCTGTTCATCAAGGCGGCGCCGACGCGCAAGTACGTCGACGTGATGCAGGCGATGGACATCGCGCACGGCGCGGGCGTCCAGGTGATCGGCTTCACGCCGCCCGAGCAAGCCAAGAAATAGGCCCGCCCGTGTGGGCGGGGGATCGGTAGGGGCGCTGCATGCTGCGCCCCTACATTCGTTTCGGGGTATACCCCAGGCATCGTGAACGCACCTTCCAACGCCCGCCCCCCACTCCCCGGGCTGCGCCTGCCCCTCCCCTCCCGGGGCGTGGCGCCGGGCGCGGCCTTCGCCGTCCTGGTCCACGTGGGCATCATCGGCGTCCTCCTCGCCGGGGGGCGTGAGCTGACCGGCCGGGTCACGGCGACGCCCGCGTCCGGCGCCGTGAACTTCTTCGTTCTGCCGCGGGCGACGCCGGCGTCGGTCGATGTCGCTCTCGCGCCCCACGTGCCGCTTGTCGATCTGTCCGGGCTACGCCGCATCGCCATCGAGCTGCCACCCGTCGACCTCCCACGCGCGACCCTGCCGCTTCCCGTGGTGCCGGTGTCCGGTGGCACGGGTGGTGCTGAGGGAGCGCGGGCGGGTGGTGGCCCGGCAAGCGGGGCGGGGGCGGGGGCGGGGCCTGGAACGGGCGACGAAGGCGGTTACATTCTTCACGCCGCGCCGCGGACGGCGATTCTTCCGCCGCTGGCGCAGGTGCCCGGATCAGTGGCCGGCCGCACCCTGCGGGTGTCGTTCTGGGTGGCGGCCGACGGACGCGTCACACGCGTGGAAGTCGACCCCCCGATCGCCGACGCGTCGTACAACCGGGAGTTCGAACGGCGCATGATGGCGTACCAGTTCTACCCGGCGCACACGCGGGGCGGGCGCACCCTGGCGGATGTCGTCACCGTCCCTCTGCGAATCGGCAACTGACCCGCCCTTGGGCGGGCTCCAAGGAGTCACAACTCATTATGCTCATTGCTCTCGTCCTGGGCCTCTCGGTCCTCGCCCTGGTCGTCGCCTGGGGCCTGCGGCGCTACGTGCTGCGGCAGGACACCGGCACCGCCGACATGCGCAAGATCTCCGACGCGATCCAGGAAGGCGCCGAAGCGTTCCTGCGGCGGCAGTACCGCACGATCGGTCTCCTGAGCGTCGCGCTCGGCGTGCTCATCTACGTGCTGTACGCCTTTTTCCGCAAACCGCACGCTGGCGAACCCGCCGCCGCGACGCTGGCGCTCACCACGACCCTGTCGTTCCTGTTCGGCGCCCTCTGCTCAGGGATAGCCGGCATCGTCGGCATGTACGTCGCCGTGCGGTCGAACATCCGCACTGCGAGCGCGGCGCGCTCGAGCCTCAACAAGGCGCTGCAGATCGCGCTGCGGGGCGGCGCGGTGAGCGGGTTGTTCGTGGTCGCCATGAGCCTGTTCGGCGTCGGCCTGCTCTACACCGTGCTCGAGGCGCTGCACTTCGAGCCGACCAAGATTCCTCTCATGATCGTGGGCTATGGCTTCGGCGCATCGTTCGTCGCGCTGTTCGCACAGCTGGGCGGTGGCATTTACACGAAGGCCGCCGACGTCGGCGCCGACCTGGTCGGCAAGGTCGAGGCGGGGATCCCGGAGGACGACCCCCGCAACCCCGCCGTGATCGCCGATCTGGTGGGCGACAACGTGGGCGACTGCGCCGGGCGCGGCGCCGACCTGTTCGAGTCCACGGCCGCGGAGAATATCGGCGCCATGATTCTGGGGTCGGGCCTGGCGCTCGCGAACCCCGGCGTGTTCAACGCGGCGCAGGTGGTCGGTCTGATGCTCTTCCCCCTCGTGGCGCGGGCGTTCGGGCTGGTGGCGTCGATCATCGGCGTGCTGCTCGTGAAGGCTCGCGAGGACGAAGACCCGATGCACGCACTCAACCGCGGCTACATGTGGACCGCGGTGCTCGCGGCGGCCGGGTTCGTGGGGGGGACCTACTGGCTCCTCAATCCGACCGCCCATCCCGCCGCCTGGTGGCACTTCGCCCTGTGCGGCGTGATCGGCATCGTCACCTCCATCGCCTTCGTCTACATCACCCAGTACTACACGGAATACCGCTACCGCCCCGTGAAGTCGATCGCGGCGGCTTCGGTGACCGGGCCGGCGACCAACATCATCGCGGGATTCGCCGTGGCGCTCGAGTGCACCGCGTTGCCGACGTTCACCATCTCGGCCGCCATCATCGCCTCGTACAAGCTCGGCGCCTCGAGCGGCCTCGCCCACTCGGGGCTGTTCGGCACCGCGGTGGCGACCATGGGCATGCTCGGCACCGCGGCCTATATCCTCGCGATGGACACCTTCGGCCCCATCACCGACAACGCCGGCGGCATCATCGAGATGTCGCACCAGCCCGAGGACATCCGCCGGCGCACCGATCGGCTCGACGCCGTCGGCAACACCACCAAGGCGCTCACCAAAGGGTACGCCATCGGCTCGGCGGCGCTGGCTGCGTTCCTGCTGTTCTCCGCGTACCTGGACGAAGTCGCGGCCCTGGGCTCGCCGCTCGCCTCCGTCGACATCTCGAAGCCCGAAGTGTTCGTGGGCGGTCTGCTGGGCGCCATGCTGGTGTTCTGGTTCTCGGCGCTCGCGATCAGCGCCGTGACCAAGGCCGCGGTCAGCGTCATTCAGGAGGTGCGGCGCCAGTTCCAGGCCGATCCCGGCATCCTCAAGGGGACGTCGCGTCCCGACTACGGCCGGGCGGTGGACATCGTGACGGTGGGCGCGCTCAAGGCGATGGTGGCTCCCGGTCTGCTCGCCGTCGGCATGCCGATCGTGGTGGGCCTGGTCTTCAAGGTGCTGTTTCACGTCGGCGCCGAGACGGTCGCGTCGTTCCTGATGGTCGGCACGATCGGAGGCATTCTCATGGCGACGCTGCTGAACAACGGCGGTGGGGCCTGGGACAACGCCAAGAAGTTCATCGAGACCGGAGAGTACGGCGGGAAAGGCAGTCCGGCGCACAAGGCGGGCGTGGTGGGCGACACGGTGGGTGACCCGTTCAAGGACACCGCCGGTCCGTCGCTGCATGTGCTCATCAAGCTCCTGAGCACGGTCACGCTGGTGCTGGCGCCGCTGTTTGTCTAGCGCGCGGCAGCTCTTTCGCCGCAAGCCGATCGCCGAGCTGCTCGTCGAGGGCGAGAGTCCGTACGCTCTCAAGCGGGCGCTCGGCGCCGGCGATCTCATCATGCTCGGCATCGGCGCCGTGATCGGCGCCGGGATCTTCGGGGCAATCGGGACGGCGGCAGCAGGGCAATACGATGCCGCCGGACATCTCGTACGCAGCGGTGCCGGACCCGCGCTCGTCCTGTCATTCCTGTTGCTCGGTGTGTGCTGCGCGCTCGCCGGTCTGTGCTACGCCGAGCTCGCGGCGATGATTCCCCAGGCGGGAAGCGCGTATGCCTATTCCTACGCGACGCTCGGAGAGCTGGTCGCCTGGGTGATTGGATGGGATCTGATCCTCGAGTACGCCGTCGGCAACGTCGCCGTGGCCATTTCCTGGGCGGACTATTTCACGTCGCTGCTCCGGAGCTTCGACGTTCACCTGCCGGTTTGGCTCACGACGGGATACCGGACGGCGCTCCTCGCCCCCGACGCCGCGGTCCATGGCCTGCTCCAGACCGCGCCCCACGTCGCCGGCATCCCGATCCTCGTCAATGTGCCCGCCTTCCTCATCGTCGCGGCGATCACGTGGCTGCTGCTGCTCGGTGTTCGCGAGAGCGCCACGGTAAACAACGTCATGGTCACGATCAAGCTCCTGGTGCTCGGTCTGTTCATCGTCGCGGGCCTCACTCACCTCAACGCGGCGAACTATCATCCGTTCGCTCCGAACGGCTTCCGCGGCGTGCATCAGGGGGCGGCGATCGTATTCTTCGCGTACATCGGGTTCGACGCGATCTCCACGGCCGCCGAGGAGACGAAGAACCCGCAGCGTAGCCTGCCCATCGGGATCCTGGGCGGGCTCGCCATCTGCACGGTCATCTACATGATCGTGGGCGCCGTGCTCACGGGAATGGTGCCGTACACCGAGCTCGGCGTCGCCGACCCGCTCGCCAAGGCCCTGAACAGCGCGGGATTTACGACGGTGGGGTGGATCGTCGCGCTGGGTGCGATCGTCTCGATGTCCGCGGTGCTGCTCGTGTTTCAGTACGGGCAGCCCCGCATCTTCTTCGCGATGGGGCGCGACGGCCTGCTGCCGCCGTGGGCGGCCAAGGTGCACGCCAGGACCCGCGTGCCCTATATCACCACGCTGATCACCGGTGTCTTTGTGGGCCTGTGGTCGCTCATCGGAGACGCGGGCGAGACCTACAACCTCACCAACATCGGCACGCTGTTCGCGTTCGTGCTCGTGTGCGTGGGCGTGCTGGTGCTGCGCCACACCGACCGCGACCGCCACCGACCGTTCCGGGTGCCGTTCGTGTGGCTCGTTGCGCTCACGGGCGCGGCACTGTGCCTGTTAGTCATGCTCGGTCTGCCGCTGGAGACGTGGGTACGGTTCGCGGTGTGGCTCGTGATTGGCCTCATGCTCTACTTGTTCTATGGTTACCGTCACAGTCGGTTGCACCGGGCGGCCATGCACCTGCCGTGAAGCTTCACACCAAGATCGTGCTGGGGCTCGTGCTCGGGGCCGGGTCCGGCCTCGCGGCGAATGTATGGGCCGGGACCCCGTGGGTCCACTGGGTGACCACGAACCTGGCGGGCCCCGCAGGGCAAATCGTCGGGCAGATCTTCTTGCGGCTGCTGTTGATGACGGTCGTGCCGCTCGTGTTCACGTCGATCACGCTGGGTGTCGCGCAGCTCGGCGACGTTCGCAAGGTCGGACGCGTGGGAGCCCGCTCGCTTGCCTACTTCCTCGTGTCCACGGTGATCTCGGCCATCATCGGCATCGTCCTGGTCAACCTCGTGCGCCCTGGTGTCGGGGTGCCGGTCGCGGTACGGGAGCAGCTACTCGAGGCGTATCGCGGACAGGTTGCGGGCCTGCAGGCCGGTGGCACGACGAAGTTCGGGGTCGATCTGTTCGTGAACATCGTGCCGCGCAACCCATTCCAGGCCGCCGCGAATCTCGACATGCTCGGCGTGCTCTTCTTCTCGCTGGTGTTCGGTGCGGCGTTGACCCTCATCCCCGCCGAGAAGACGCGCGCCCTGGTTGTGCTGCTCGACGCCGTCGGCGACGCGATCATCAAGATCATCGGGATGGCGATGCAGCTCGCTCCCTACGGCGTGTTCGGTCTGATCTTCGTGGTCACCTCGCTCCTGGGGTGGGACATCCTGCAGAAGCTGCTCGGGTACGTCTTGGTGGTGCTGGTCGGCCTGCTGCTCCACGGCGCGGTGAGCCTGTCGTTGCTGGTTCGCTTTCTCGGAGGCCTGAGCCCGTTGACATTCTGGCGGCGCATCGGCCCCAGCATCGTCACCGCGTTCTCCACGAGCTCGAGCAACGCCACGCTCCCGACGAATATTGCGGTCGCCGAGCGGGAGCTGAAGATCCCGCCCCGGATCGCCGGATTCGTCTTGCCCCTGGGCTCGACGATGTGCCACAACGGGACGGCCCTCTACGAGGGCGTCACCGTGCTGTTCCTCGCCCAACTGTTCGGCGTGCACCTCACGCTCGGCCAGCAGGTGATCGCCGTCGTCCTGAGCGTCATCACGGCCGTCGGCACGGCCGGCGTGCCGGGGGGTTCGCTCCCGCTCCTCATGGTGGTGTGCGCGGCGGTGGGTGTCCCGCCCGAGTTGGTCGGCGTCGTCTACGGGGTGGAACGCATCCTCGACATGACGCGCACCACACTGAACGTGTGTGGCGATCTCACCGCTGCTGTGTACGTCGCGAGAACCGAAAGTGACTGGGATCCGCGCCTCATCACCGGGGACGTGAGCCTGGTGCCGGCGGCGTAGCGGGCGCGACGTAGGGGCGTAGCATGCTACGTCCCTACACGAGCTCCGCTGCCAGCTTCAGCGCCCCGAGCGCGGCATCGATCCGCTCGGGCACGAGGCGCGCTCGTTTGAACCCGACGGCCAGCCGGTCGCGGAATGCGGCGGTGAGGGGTGACTGCGGCAGGAGCAGGCCGCCTGTGATCGCGACCGGGACGGGGCCCGCGGCGGGAAAATGGCGCCCCAGCATGACGACCAGCTCGACGAGCTCGCGCGCCGCCTCGTCCACCGCCCGCTGCGCCACCACCTCGCCCTCCCGCGCGGCGTTGAGCACGTGCGGCGCGAGCGCCGCCACCTGAGCCGGCGTCGCCGTCGCCGCCCATCGCACCAGATCGTCGAACCGCTGTAGACCCAGTGCCCCGAGCAGCCGGGCCAGGAGGGTGGAGCCCTCGCCGCGGCCGTCCTGCGCTCGCCCTGCCAGGTCGAGCGCGCGGCGACCGAGCCAGTATCCCCCGCCTTCATCGCCCAGCTGCCACCCGTAGCCGCCCGCGCGGTGGATCTCGCCGCCCGGCAGGCGCGCGTAGGCGATCGACCCGGTGCCGGAGTTCACGAGCACGCCCGGGCCGTGCGCGAAGGCCGTGGTCAACGCGACCTCGCCGTCCGCAAGCACGCGCACGCGGCCGGCGATGCCGGCGTCGACCAGCGCCGCTTCGAGCTCGGCCTGCTCTTGCCGCCGCCCGGCGCCGGCCGCCCCGACGACCGCGGCTTGCACGGGCAGCTCGATACCCGCCTGGACCGCCGCGCGCCGGGCCGTCTCCGCGAGCACGGCGGCCGCCCCCGCCGCTCCCGCCGGCCGCATGGCGGCGCCCGGCCCGTCCGCTCTGCCAAGGACCTTCGTCGGCTGGCCTACCACCACGGTGGAGTGCGATCCACCGGCGTCGGCTCCCAGAAAGAGGGCGGTCGGGCGAACTGGCGGACGGGCGGAAGGTGGGGTCACGCGGGGAGCGTGTGCGGTCCGCTGGTCCGCTCGTCCCGCTGTCCGACGAGCGACGAGGCCACTCCCACCAGCATCGTCACCGCCGTCCCCAGCGGCACGTACCACGGCCAGGCGAGCCCCGGCAGCCAGCGCCACGGCACCCCCAGCACCACGGGAGTCATCACGAGCACGCTCACGACGATGGCCATGATAACGTCGCGCTGGCGCGCGCGCGGCCAGAATCCGCCCAGCAGATAGGTGCCGAGCAGGCCGCCGTACGTGATCGATGCGATACTGAGCGCCAGCTGCACGACGGGTGTGTTCTGGTTGCGAAACGCGATCGCGCCGCCGACGAGCACCGCCGTCCACACGAGCGTGAGCCAGCGGCCCACCCAGAGAAGATGCGTCGGCTCCTGGCGACCCGAGAGTGGCGCATAGAAATCGTGGGTGGACGCGGAGGCGAGCGAGTTGACGGCCGACGCGTGGCTGCTCATGGCCGCGGCCAGGATCCCCGCGACGACGAGCCCGGCGAGCCCGGCCGGCAGGCGTGTGATCACGAAGGTCGGGTAGATGGCGTCGCTGCGCCCTCCCTGATCCGCGCCGGCCAGCCACAGGCTCGTGCCCACGAGCAGGAACAGCGCGAACTGGGCGATGATGAATACGCCCGATCCGATGAGCGCGCGCCGGGCGTCCGCGAGCCCGCGAGCGGCGAGCAGACGCTGCACGATCAGATGGTCGGTGCCGTGCGACGCGCCGGCGAGCAGCGCGCCGCCCAGGACCCCGCCCCAAAACGTGTACAGCACCTTGAACGACGGTGTGAAGTCGAGCGCGACGAGCTTCCCGGCGTCCCAGGCCCGCGCGAACGCACCGGCGCCTCCCGCGAGCTGGGTCGCGACGAGCAGCGTGGCCACGCCGCCCAGCAGATAGACGCCCAGCTGGATCACGTCCACCCAGACGACGGCCCGCAGCCCGCCGACCCACGTGTAGATCACGGTGACGAGGCCGATGGCGAGGATCCCGGCGGGCATGCTCCAGTGAGTGATGATGGCGAGGGGGATGGCCGTGGCGAAGATCCGGACGCAGTCGGCGAGGGCGCGCGTGAGCAGGAACACGCCCGATGCGGCGCGCCGCGCCCCCGGCCCGAAGCGGCGCTCCAGTCGCTGATACGCCGTGTCCTGGGTGCCTTCGAAATACCCGGGCAAGAGCAGCGCGGCGACGCCGACTCGCCCCGCCAGGTAGCCGAACGCGAGCTGCAGAAAGGTGAGGTCGCTGCGGGCGGCGATCCCGGGGATCGAGATCACCGTCAGGGCCGACGTCTCGGTGGCGACGATCGACAGCATGATGGCCCACCAGGGCAGCCCGCGGTGGCCGAGGAAGTAGTCGCTCGCGTCGCGCTGGCGCCCCGAGAGCGCCAGGCCGAAGACGACGACGGCGGCGCAATAGGCCGCGATGACGGCTACGTCGAGCGCACGCACCGGCGGAGCGGCGCAACAAAAAGCCCGCGACATGCGCGGGCTCGGGAATCCGATGGGAAGAGGGCCAACCGCTTCAGACCGTGAAGGACGATCCGCAGCCGCACCCGCCGGTGGCGTTCGGGTTCTCGAAGGCGAACCCGGACTCCTGGAAGTTGCTCTTGTAGTCCAGGGTGACGCCGTTCAGGTACTGCGCACTGAAGCCGTCGACGAAGCAGCGCACGCCGGCGCTCTCGATGACGATGTCGTCCTCGGCCGGTTTGTCTTCGATGCTGAGGCTGTACCGGAACCCCGAGCACCCGCCCGGCAGCACGCCGATCCGGAGCCCGGCGGTCTCGGGGGAGACCTTCTCCTCCGCCATGGACTTGCGCACCTCCACCGCTGCCTGGTCGGTCAGGGTCAAGGTGATGGGAGCTGAACGTTGCGTCGTCGCCATTGCGATCCTCCAGTCACATGCGAACTTAGAAAGTCCCGACGGCTCTGTCAACTCTCGCCACGCGAGGACCGCGCGCTCATGCGACTTACGCTCGCCGATTGGTTGGTCGTCGCCCTGTACTTCCTGTTCAATATTGGCGTCGGCCTCTATTACAAGCGTCGGGCCGGTCGCAGCACCGCGGAGTACTTTCTTTCCGGTCGGAACGTGCCGTGGTGGCTCGCCGGCACGTCCATGGTCGCCACTACCTTCGCCGCGGACACACCCCTCGTCGTCACGGGCCTGGTGGCGCGCAACGGCGTGGCGGGGAACTGGCTGTGGTGGAACCTGCTTGCGAGCGGCATGCTGACGGTCTTCTTCTACGCCCGACTGTGGCGGCGCGCCGGCGTGATGACCGACATCGAGTTCTCCGAGATCCGCTACGCCGGTCCGCCGGCCGCCTTTCTGCGGGGCTTCCGGGCCCTCTACTTGGGCCTGCTCATCAACTGCATCATCCTCGGCTGGGTCAACCTGGCGATGGCGAAGATCCTCCAGCTGGTCTTCGGCATCTCGAAAGGCCAAGCGCTGTGGATCGTGGTCGGGCTGATCGTCCTGACGTCCGCGATCTCGACGCTCTCGGGCCTGTGGGGCGTGCTGGTGACCGACCTGTTCCAGTTCGTCATCAAGATGGGCATGGTGATCGTGCTGGCGGTGGTCGCGGTGCAGGCGGTCGGAGGCATCGAGGCGATGAAGGCGAAGCTCGCGAGCGGCGGTCAGGGGTCGGTCTTGAGCTTCGTCCCCGATGTGGGGTCAGCGTGGATGCCGATGCTCACCTTCTTCGTCTATATCGCCGTGAACTGGTGGGCGACGTGGTACCCCGGGGCCGAGCCCGGCGGCGGGGGCTACGTGGCGCAACGGATGCTCAGCGCGAAAGACGAGCGACACTCGTTGCTCGCCACGCTGTGGTTCAACATCGCACACTATGCCGTGCGCCCCTGGCCGTGGATCCTCGTGGCGCTGGCGTCGCTGATCCTGTTCCCGGGGCTTCCGGACCCGGAGACCGGCTACATCCGGGTGATGATCGACTACCTCCCGTCGTCACTCCGCGGGCTGATGGTCGCCGCGTTCGCGGCGGCCTTCATGTCGACGATCGCCACCCAGCTCAACTGGGGCGCCAGCTACCTCGTGAACGATTTCTATCGCCGCTTCGTGCGCCGCGAGGCAGGCGAGCCGCATTACGTGCTGGCGTCGCGCGTCGCCACGGCCCTGCTCACGGTGTTCTCCGCCGCCGTGGCCTTTCGCATCGAGTCGATCGGGGGGGCCTGGAAACTGCTGATCATCACCGGCGCCGGAACGGGCGCCGTGCTGCTGCTGCGCTGGTACTGGTGGCGCATCAACGCGTGGAGCGAAGTCTCCGCGATGATCGCCGCGTTCGTCGTATCGGTCCTGCTGCAGACCGTGGGCGGGCTCGACAGCGACCGGCCGCTCGACTTCGCACACATCGTGCTCATCACTGTCGCCGTCACGACCGTGGTCTGGCTCGCCGTCACATTCCTCACGCGTCCCGAATCGGAGTCGACGCTCGTCGCGTTCTACCGTCGCACCCGGCCGTCGCGCACGGGGTGGGGGCCCGTCGCCGCGCGTGCGCCCGACGTTCGGCCGTCGACCGACGGGCTCGCCAACCTGCTCGACTGGGTAGCCGGATGCGTGCTGGTGTACGGCGCGCTGTTCGGTGTGGGCAAGCTGCTGCTGCACGAGACACGGCCGGGCCTGCTGCTGCTCGGTCTCAGCGCCCTCGCCGGCGGCGTCATCTACCGTGACCTGTCGCGCCGCGGTTGGAAAACGGTGGTGGAGTGACGGCCGGCTGGTGCCGTTCCAACTCGATGGGAAAGCGCGACCGGACCGGGGAGAGATAGTTGGAACGGTACTAGAGCTCGGGGTGCGTGAGCGCGTCGACCACGAGGTCCGCCACCTGTGACCGGACCTGGAGGATCGCGCTGTTGGCGCGCGTGGGGTTGACGCGGTTCGTGAGCAGGATGATGAACAGGTCGCGCTCCGGGTCCAACCAGATCGACGTTCCCGTAAAGCCGGTGTGGCCGAACGCGCGGCGCGACAGCCGGGTCCCGGCGCTCGAGTACCCGGAGTCCGAGGGCGTGTCCCAGCCGAGCGCGCGCGTCGAGCCCGGAACGACGTGCTGGCGCCGCGTGAACTCGGCGATCGTCTCGGCGCGGATCAGCTGCAGCGTGTCCCAGGCGCCCCCATTCAGCAGCAGCGCCGCGAAGCGCGACAGGTCGAGGGCGTTCGAGAACAGCCCGGCGTTGCCCGACACGCCGCCCAGCCGCGCCGCACTCTCGTCATGGACCTCGCCCACGAGCAGGCGATGACGGAAGACCGTGTCGTTCTCGGTCGGCGCGATCCGGTCCCGCCACGCCGCCGGGGGAAGGAATCGAGTCCACGGCATGGCGAGCGGTCCGAACACCCGCCTGGCGAGGAAGCGGTCGAGCGGCTCGCCGGCGAGCCGTTCGACCACCTGCATCAGAACGATGGCGCTCAGGTCGGAGTAGCGGTACGTCGTTCCGGGCGGCGCGAGCAGCGTGGTCGTGTCCACGGCGTGGAGCGCGGCCGCGCGCGTCGTCGTCGAGTCGTACAGCGGCAGGTCCGCGGCCAAGCCGGCGGAATGGGTGAGCAGGTGCCGGATCGTCACGCGGTCTTTCATCGGCCCGGCAAATTCGGGCACGTAACGCTGCACCGGCGCGTCGAGCGCGAGCTTCCCCTCATCCACCAGCACCATGCACGCGGTCGTCAGGCCGACGACCTTGGTGAGCGAGGCGAGGTCGTAGATCGTGCCCACTTGCACGGGGCGGTGGTCGCTCACCCCGTAGGCCCCCACGGCCTCGAGCAGCGCCAGCCGGCCATGTCGACCGACCGCGAGCACCGCGCCGGGAAAGGCACCGCTGTCGGCTTCGACCCGGAGATAATCGACCACGCTCTCCAGGCGCACGCTGTCGAAGCCGAGCGATGTCGGTGCCGCCGCCGGGATCGTGGCGCTCCGCGGCGCCGGCGGTGCCGCCGAGCCGCCGCAGCCGGCGGCGAGCCCTCCGACCCAGACGACCGCCAGTATGGCGCGCCGCGTCACGGCTGTGCGTCGGGTATTACGACGCCCCAGCCCAAGGGATAGGCCGGGGGGATGCGGATCGGGAGATGTCCCGTGATCGGGACCCTGCCGAGCAACGCGAGCGCCACGGCACGCTCCGACGCCTTCACTCCGCTCCATGCCACGAGATACGACTTCACCGCGGGCGCCTGATTCAGCAGGTAAGGGCTGCCGAGCGATACGAGGACGGTGGGGCGCGTGGAGTCGGTGGCGCTGATCAGGGCGGCGAGCGAGTCGGGGAGGGCGATGGTGCCGCGCCCGGAGAGGGGGCGTACGTTCGCGGCGAACACCGTCCCCGGTGCCCGCGCGATCACGGCGCGCGCGGAATCGTAGGAGAGCGTGCCCGACATCGGCCACAGGCGGAAGTATTCGACCGTGTCGCCCCCCTGGCGCAGCAGCTGCGCCAGGGTCTGTCCCACACCCCCGTTGGCCTCGTCGGCGTAGGCGATCAGCGCCAGGCGGCTGCGGTGCGCGCGCAGCGCGTGCAGCCGTCCTCCCACGTCGCGCACCAGCGTCAGGGCGCGCGCAGCGACGTCGTCCGCCTGGTCCTGGAACCGCCTGGCGCCGACCACGAGCATGATCGAATCGAGCGACACCGTGCGGCCCTGGAACAGCCGGAGGCGACGCTTGATCTCGAGCACGCGGCGCACCGATTGCTCGAGCCGCTGCGGCGTGATGCGGCCCGACGCCACGGCCGTCGTCATGGCGGCGACCGCGGAATCGGCATCGGCCGGCATCAGCAGGACGTCGGAGCCGGCGAGAAACGCCCGCACGGTGGCCTCGCCGGCGCCGTACTTCGCCACGATGGCGCCCATCGTCAGCGCATCGGTCGCCACGAGGCCGGCGAAGCGCAGCGAGTCGCGCAGCAGGCCGGTGAGCACCGCCGCCGAGAGGGTGCCCGGCTCATCCGAGCCGGTGAAGGCGGGAAACGCGATGTGCGCGCTCATCACCACGTCCGCCCCGGCGGCGATGCCGGCACGGAACGGCACGAGCTCGATGGAGTCGAGCCGCGCGTACCCCGACGGGATGAACGGGAGACCGATGTGCGAGTCGATCTGGGTGTCGCCGTGGCCGGGGAAGTGCTTGAGGGTGGCGAGCATCCCGTGATCGTGCAGCCCGCGTACGTACTCCGTCACGAGCCGCGACACCGTGCGTGGGTCCTCCCCGAACGAGCGGATGTTGATGATCGGGTTGGCGGGATTGTTGTTGACGTCCGCGTCGGGCGCGAAATTGACGTGGATGCCGACCGCGCGGCCTTCCACGGCGGCGGCGGCACCGATGGTGTAGGCGTCGCGCGGTTCGCCGGTGGCGCCGACCGCCATGATCTGCGGGAATGCCGTAGCGCCCACCACGCGCATCCCGGCGCCCCACTCGAGATCCGCCGAGACGAGCAGCGGCAGCCGGGAGCGCTGCTGCAGGGCGTTCAGCTTGGCCGCGATGTCGAGCGGCGACCCGACCGAGATGATCAGGCCGCCGACCTCGAGGGAGTCGACCCAGCGCGCCGCGACTTGGAAGAGCGAATCGTCGAATGCGGTGTAACTTCCCGAGAGCCACGGGACGACGACCTGTCCGATCCGCTGGCGAACGGTGAGGGTGGCGAGCAGCGAATCGACGAAAGCCGCGGGGACTGGGGACGAGGGACGAGGGATGAGCTGGGCCGTCCGACCGACCGCTTGACCGCCGGCACAGCCGAGCACCGCCGTAAGGATCAGGAGTCTATGCGCTCGCATTCTCTCTCGCTGTTGCTGGGGCTGGTGTGCGCTACGCCCGCGGCCGCGCAGGTGCGGCCGGGGATCGAGGTGCTGCTCTCGGATTCGATCGGTCTCGTGGCCGGCAAGCGCGTCGCGCTGCTCACGAACCAAACCGGGGTGGACCGCCTGGGTCAGCGCGACATCGATCTGGTGCGCGGGACCCCCGGAGTGCATCTCCTGGTGATTCTCAGCCCCGAGCACGGGTTGCGCGGAACGGAGGACCGCCCGGGGCTCCCGGACGCGGTCGACTCCGCGTCCGGCCTACCAATCTACAGCCTCTACGGCGGAACGCCCCTGTCTTCGATCGCGGCGCTGGACAGCGTCGACGTGGTGCTCGTGGACCTGCAGGACATCGGCGCCCGCTACTACAGCTATCCGACTACCGCCGTCTTGCTGCTGCAGGAGGCGTCGCGCCGCGGCAAGGCGATGGTGGTGCTCGACCGCCCCAATCCCATCGGCGGTGTCGCCGTGCAGGGGAACGCACCGGCGGCGGCCCGGACGGTGGAGCGCGTCGGAGATTTTCTCCCGGTTCCCATGCGCCATGGGATGACGATGGGCGAGGTGGCGCGGCTCGCCAACGACGTGTTCGGCATTCACGCCCGGCTCACGGTCGTGCCGGCGGCGGGGTGGCGGCGCGCGATGTATTACGACGACACCGGCCTGCCCTGGGTGCGCCCGTCGCCGAACATGCCGGATCTGGAGAGCGCCCTGCACTATCCCGGGACCTGCCTGTTCGAGGGCACGAATCTGTCGGTAGGACGCGGCACGGCGCTCGCGTTCAAGGTGATCGGCGCCCCCTGGCTCGACACCGGTGCGGTGTTGCCCCGGCTGCGGGGCGCGGGGCGGTGGGCCCAGGAAGGATTGAACGGCGTGGAGGTATCCGGTGTGGTGTTCACGCCGAGAACGCCCACCGACGGGAAGTACGACGGAGTGGAAGTGCGGGGTATCCGGCTGCGGGTGACGGACCGGCGTCGCTACGATCCGACGCGCGCCGCCGTACTGGTGCTCACGGCGATCGAGGCAGCCCACCGGGACTCGCTGCGCTTCGACGCGGCGCGCTTCGACCGGTTGGCCGACGGTGGCGAGCTGCGGCGCGCGATCCTCGCCGCGCGCGCGGCGGACGCCGTGTGGCGGGGTTGGGTGCCGGCGCTCGCGCGGTTCCGGCGGCTGCGCGCCAAGTACTTGCTCTATTGAGACTCCGGCCCCCTCCCGCTAGCTTCTCCCGGCTATGATCGTGATCCCGCAGAAGGCGCGTGACGGCTTTGGGAAGTTGCTCGACCCGCTCGCCCTGCGACTGATTCGCCTGCACGTTCGGCCCAACCTCATCACCACGCTGGGCACGCTGGTGATCGTGGCGTCGGCCGTCGCGTTCGCGCTCGGCCGGGCACACTGGGGCGGGTTGCTCCTGCTCTTGTCCGGCTTGTGCGACATGGTGGACGGCCGCGTGGCGCGGCGCGGGGGCATGGTCACGACCTTCGGCGCCTTCTTCGACTCGACGCTCGACCGCGTCGGCGAAGCAGCCCTGTTCTCCGGGATAGCGATCTATTTCCTCCGGGGCGGCGTCGCCCCCGGCCGAGTCACCCTGGCCGTGGCCGCATGCATCGTCGCCCTCACGGCCTCGCTGCTCGTGTCGTACACGCGGGCCCGGGCCGAAGGCCTGGGGCTGAGCGTGAAGGTGGGCATCGCGCAGCGCGCCGAGCGGGTGCTGCTGCTCGGCGCTCCGACCATGTTTTTCGGAGCCGGGAACCGTGGGGCGTTGCTGTTCTGGATCGTTGTGGTGCTGGCGCTCGCCACCACGGTGACGGTCGTGCAGCGCGTGCTGTACGTGGCGCGAGTCGCCCGGGAGCCGGCCATGCCGCGGCCGCCGCGCTCGCGGGACACGCTTCCCGGGCATGCGCCCGCCCTGCAAACTCGGAAAGGACCGTAATCGTGGTACAGCAGTCCGGCCGGGACATCGCGCCCGCCAGTGGAAGGCTCGGGGTCATGCTGGTGGGGCTCGGCGCCGTCTCGACGACCTTCGTGGCGGGGGTCGAGACCGTGCGCCGCGGCGCGGGGCTGCCGATCGGATCGCTGTCGCAGATGGGGACCATCCGGCTCGGCAAGCGCACCGAGAAGCGCAGCCCCAAGATCAAGGAATTCGTGCCCATCGCCGATTTGAAAGATCTGGTGTTCGCCGCCTGGGACCCGATTCCGGACGATGCCTTCGCCGCCGCGGTGAAGGCGGGCGTGCTGGACCGGCACGAGCATCTGGAGCCGATCAAGGATTTCCTCCAGGGAATCAAGCCGCTGCCCGCTGCCTTCGACCAGCACTACGTGAAGCGGCTGCACGGCACCAACGTCAAGACCGGCAAGACCAAGCGCGATCTCGCCGAGCAGCTGCGAGGGGACATCCGCGATTTCAGGAAGCGCTCGGCGTCCGACCGCCTGGTGATGATTTGGGCGGCCTCGACCGAGGTGTTCCTCACCCCCGGGCCGGCGCACCAGAGCCTGCAGGCGTTCGAGAAGGCGATGGAGCAGAACGACCCCGCCATCGCGCCGTCGATGCTGTACGCATACGCGGCGCTGATGGAGGACGTGCCGTTCGCGAACGGGGCTCCCAATCTCACGGTCGACATTCCGGCGCTTCAGCGCCTGGCGGAGGAGCGCAGGCTCCCGATCGGCGGCAAGGACTTCAAGACCGGCCAGACGATGATGAAGACCGTGCTGGCGCCCGCGTTCAAGGCGCGCATGCTGGGCCTGGCCGGCTGGTACTCGACCAACATCCTCGGCAATCGGGACGGCGAAGTCCTGGACGATCCCGAGTCGTTCAAGACCAAGGAGGAATCGAAGCTCGGGGTGCTCGAGTACATCCTCCAGCCCGACCAGTATCCCGAGCTGTACGGGAACGTGTTTCACAAGGTGCGGATCAATTACTACCCGCCGCGGGGGGACAACAAGGAGGGCTGGGACAACATCGACATCTTCGGGTGGCTCGGCTACCCGATGCAGATCAAGGTCGACTTCCTGTGCCGTGATTCGATCCTCGCGGCGCCCATCGTCCTCGACCTGGCGCTGTTCTTCGATCTGGCGCAGCGGGCGCGGCTGTCGGGCATCCAGGAGTGGCTCTCGTTCTACTTCAAGAGTCCCCACACCGCGCCGGGACTGTATCCCGAGCACGATCTGTTCATCCAGCAGACCAAGCTGAAGAACACCCTCCGCTGGCTCATGGGCGAGGAGCAGATCACCCATCTCGGCATCGAGTACTACGAAAAGGCGTGAGCGCCGCGCAGTACGCCGTCACAGCCGCCGGGCTCGCCGCCATCGTGTGGGTCCTGCGGTATTTCCTGTTCTCCAAGGGCGCCGCTGCGCCCGCGGCCACCGTCGAGGGCGTACAGGAGGTGCGGATCACGGTCAAGGGCGGCTATACACCGGATACCGTCGTGGTCCAGGCGGGGAAGCCGGTGCGTCTCCAGTTCTACCGCGACGAGACCGCCGACTGCTCGGAGCGCATCGTGCTCGAGGATTTCGGGATCGACGCCGCGCTGCCTGCGTTTCAGACCACCGCCATCGAGTTCACGCCCGCGCAGCCGGGCGAATTCCGCTTCCGCTGCGGCATGAACATGCTGAAAGGCCTGCTGGTGGTCGAGCCGGCGACCACGGATCGCCGCCCCTCCGCGTCGCCGCATCAGTTCCATGAGTAAGGCCCGCATTCTCCTCCCGATCGAGGGCATGAGTTGCGCCGCGTGCGCCGCCACCGTGCAGGAAGCGCTGGGCGGCGCGGACGGCGTCACGAGCGCGGCCGTGAATTACGCCACCGGCAAGGCGGCCGTGGACTACGACGATGCCCGGACGCACGTCGCCGGGCTGATCCAGACCGTCCGGGCCGCGGGCTACGACTGCGGCCAGGCGAGCGTCACGTTCGCGGTCGACCAGCTCCACTACGCGCCCAGCGTCGCCCCGCTGGAGCAGGCGCTGCGACGCGTGCCCGGCGTGGTCCGCGCCGCCGCCAACCAGGCGACCGAAACGGTGGCCGTGGACTATATCCCCGGCGCGACGACGGCGGAGGACCTCGAGCGTGCGGTGGCGGCAGCCGGGTTCCAGGTCGCCGAGCCGATCGCGGCGGAGGATCCGTTGGAGCGCGAGCGGCTGGCGCGCCAGCGCGAGATCCGCACCCTCACGGGGAAGTTCACGGTGGCGGCCGTCGCGACAGGGGTGACCATGCTCGGATCCATGCTCCTCATGACCGGTCACGCGGACGCGACGCTCGGGAACGTCGATCTCCTGGGACGGCTGCTGCTGCCGTTGGCACTGCGGGTTCAGGAGGCGGTCCCCGGCATGCGCGCGATCGATCCGTACTGGATCAAGCTGGCGCTCGCAGTGGCGACGCTGCCGGTCGTCGTCTGGTCCGGGCGGCAGTTCTATCGCGGCACGTGGAGCGGGTTCAAGCACCGCACCGCCGACATGAACACGCTCATCGGCGTCGGCACCGGCGCGGCGTACCTGTATTCGCTCGTGGCCACGCTCGCCCCGGGCTGGTTCGCGACCGCGTGGCGCGAGGCGGACGTGTACTTCGAGTCGGTGTGCGCGATCATCGCCCTGATCCTCCTGGGCCGGCTGCTCGAAGCGCGGGCCAAGGGGCGCACGTCGCAAGCGATCCGCCGCCTCGCCGGGCTGCGAGCCAAGACGGCCTACGTCGTGCGCGACGGCAAGGAGTCCGAGATCGCGGTCGAGGCGCTGGTGCCGGGCGATCTCGTGATCGTCAAGCCGGGGGGGAAAATCCCGGTCGACGGCGTGGTGACGGAAGGCGCCTCGGCGGTGAACGAGTCGATGATCACGGGCGAGCCGATGCCGGTCGGGAAAAAGATCGGCGACGAGGTCATCGGGGCGACCCTGAACACCACCGGGAGTATCACGTTCCGGGCGACGCGCGTCGGGAAGGACTCCGCCCTGGGCCAGATCGTCCAACTCGTCGAGGACGCGCAGGCGACCAAGGCCCCGATTCAGCGACTCGCGGACCGGGTGGCGGGGGTGTTCGTCCCGGTCGTCATCGCCCTGGCGATCGCGGCGTTCGTGCTCTGGTTCGATGTCGGCCCCGAGCCCGCGCCGGTGTTCGCGACGGTGGCGCTCGTGACGGTGCTCATCATCGCCTGCCCGTGCGCACTGGGGCTCGCGACGCCCACCGCCATCCTCGTGGCGACGGGGAAGGCCGCCGAGCACGGTATTCTCATCCGCTCGGGCGAAGCGCTCGACCGGCTGTCGGGCGTGCGCGCCGTGCTGCTCGACAAGACGGGGACTCTCACGGAAGGACGGCCCACCGTCACGCACGTCATCACCGCCAAGCGGCCCGACGGCACACCGCTCTCTCCCACCGAAGTGCTGAAATGGGCGGCGTCCGTCGAGCAGCGCTCGGAGCATCCGCTCGCGGTCGCCGTCACCAAAGCGGCCAAGGACCGCCAGGTCGAAGTGTTACCCGTCGAGAAGTTCGCGGCCATGGAAGGACGGGGCGTGCGTGGCACGGTCGACCGGCGTATCATCGAGGTGATCTCGCTGCGGCACGCCCGGGAGCGCACCCTGGAGCTCGGCACGCTGGGGCAGGATGCCGACCGGCTGGCGGCGCAGGCACGCACGCCGGTGATCGTCGTCGTCAACAACACGGTCCACGCCGTGATCGCCGTTTCCGACCCGATCCAGCCGACCGCCAAGGACGCGATTGCTTACTTGAAAGCGATGGGCCTCGACGTGTGTATGATTTCGGGAGACTCGAGGCGCGGCGCCGACGCCGTGGCGCGCGAGGTCGGGATCGACGAGGTGGTGGCGGAAGTGCTGCCGTCGCAGAAGGCGGACATCGTGAAGAAGCGCCAGCGCCAGGGCCAGCGCGTGGCCATGGTGGGCGACGGCATCAATGACGCGCCCGCGCTCGCGCAGGCCGATGTAGGGATCGCGATCGGGACCGGCACGGACGTGGCCATGGAAGCGTCGGACGTCACGCTGATCCGCGGCGATCTGCGCGGCGTGGTCACGGCGATTCGGCTCTCGCGCCGCACCATGCGGACCATCAAATTGAATCTCTTCTGGGCCTTCGTGTACAACGTGGTCGGCATCCCCATCGCCGCGGGGGCGCTGTATCCCGCGTTCCACGTGCTGCTCTCGCCCGTGCTCGCGAGCGCGGCGATGGCGTGGTCGAGCCTGAGCGTGGTGCTGAGCAGCCTGACGCTGCGGCGCTTCAAACCGGCGTGGGCATGAGATACTTCCATCGAACGACGCTGAGTCCGCAGGACGTGCTGGCGCAGGCCAAGGCGTTCTTCGGCACCCGCCTGGCACCGGCCGACGAAGGCGCGCGGCGGCGTGGTTACGCCGGCGCGCTGGGCCGCATCACCATCGCGGCCCGGCCCGAAGGCGGGCACTATACGCTGGTGCAGGTCACGACCGATCAGGTGGGCGAATCGGAGCTCGACCGGCTCGCCAAGCGGTTTCTCGCCGAGGTGCACAAGCAGGTCGAGCCGGGTCACGAGCTGCGCGGCGCGTACTAGCCCGCCACGCGCGCGCCGTATCCCGCCCGCTCGATCGCCGCAATCAGCTGGTCGGTCGTCGCCGCGTCGTCGTCGAAGTCCACCTCGGCCTCCCCGGCCTGGAGATCCACGACGGCGGAATACACACCGCCCGCCCGCTTGAGCGCCTGCTCGACCTTCGCCTGGCAATGCCCGCACGTCATGCCGCTCACGCGCAGTTTCAACGTCGCCATACGGTCTCCTGCGTCACCCCAGGGCATGGCCCCGGGGTTCGACGCCCACTACAATTTACGTCATGGTATCCCGCGCCGCTCCGACGACCCAGGCCCCGCCAGCGCCGGCCGGTCTCACCCGCGACCAGCTGCTCGAAATCTATCGCTATCTGCGGCTCACTCGGACCCTGGAGGAGCGGCTGGTGGCCCTGTATCGCCAGAGCAAGGTCATCGGGGGCTTGTTCCGCTCGCTCGGCCAGGAGGGGGAATCGGTCGCGTCGGCGTACGCCCTCCAGCGCGGGCGCAACCGGGACATCCTCTCACCCCTGATCCGCAACCTGGGCTCGATGCTGGTGATGGGGGCGCAACCGATCCAGATCCTGCGCCAGTACATGGCCAAAGCCGAGGGCCCGACGCGCGGGCGCGAGCTGAACGTCCATTTCAACGACCTCGAGCGGGGCTATCTGGGTCAGATTTCGCACCTGGGCGACATGGTCCCCGTCATGGCGGGCATCGCCCTGACGTTCAAGCTGCGGGGCGAGCCGCGGGTGGGGCTCGTCTACATCGGGGATGGGGCGACCTCCACCGGTACCTTCCACGAAGGCCTGAACTTCGCGGCCGTGCAGCGGGTGCCCCTGGTGGTGATCGCGGAATACAACCGCTGGGCGTACTCGACCCCCCCCGAGAAACAATTCGCGGTCAAGGACCTGGCGGAGAAGGCGAAGGGATACGGCGTTCCGGGCGTCACGGTGGACGGGAACGACGTGCTCGCGGTGTACGAGGCGACCCGGTTCGCCGTCGAGCGGGCGCGCGGCGGCCACGGCGTGCACGTCATCGAGGTGAAGACGTACCGCCGCAAGGGCCACGCCGAGCACGACGACCAGCACTACGTGCCGAAGGACGAGCTCGATTGGTGGGCCAAGGAGAATGATCCGGTCGACCGCTACGTGAAGCGGCTGCTGCAGGGCGAATGGGTCGAGGAGCGCGAGTTGAAGGCGATCGACGGGCAGGCGAAGGCGGAGATCGACCGAGCGACGGACGCGTGCGTGGACGAGCCCCTGCCCCCAGGCGACTCCGCCCTGGCGGGGGTGTACGCCGATCCGCCCGCCCTGACGCCGCACTGGTACCGGAGCCTGTGATGGCCGAGGTCACCTACTTGGAGGCGCTGCGCCAGGGCCTGTGGGAGGAAATGGAGCGCGATCCCAGCGTTTTCATTCTGGGGGAGGACGTCGGGGCCTACGGTGGCGCCTTCAAGGTGACCGAAGGATTCGCGAAGCGGTTCGGCGAGGAGCGCGTGATCGACACGCCGATCTCGGAAGCGGCGATCGTGGGCGCGGCGGCGGGAGCGGCCCACATGGGAATGCGGCCCGTCGCGGAGATGCAATTCATCGACTTCATCTCGTGCGCCTATGACATGCTGACCAACTACGTGGCGACCGCGCG